>Ga0315279_10000023_pt1 | contig 354130 bp, 391 predicted proteins | sample YL17G06_20_MG_FD_203694 | JGI IMG/M metagenome (GOLD analysis project Ga0315279, IMG submission 203694) | Sediment microbial communities from Yellowstone Lake, YNP, Wyoming, USA - YL17G06_20 | ecosystem: Environmental > Aquatic > Freshwater > Lake > Sediment | place: USA: Wyoming | collected...
GTCACCATCACGCCCGGCACTTACGACGTATCAGTGGTGAACGCTAACGGCACAAGCGCCAGTCAGACTTTCACTGTTACTGAGGGCGGTGGTGGAGGGGGAGGCGGAGGTGGAGGAACAACCATGACTGTACAAGGTGTCAAGCCAGGCCAGACTTCGGTTATGGTTAAGGACTCATCTTCGCCGGCCAAGACCGTCATCATCCCGATTAATGTCATCGGGGCTTTGGTGGCTGATTTCGCTAATCCAGCTAGTCCGCCAAATATTTCAGCCAATGCCGGCAGTATGATTACTATTACACTCCGTGGCGCCCCGCCCTACACTATTAAGACCCGACCTGATTCAGCAGTGGCAACAGCCCAAATTTCCGGCAACACTTTAATTATCACCTATAAAAAACAATGAAAAATACGAAAAAAACTTATTTTCTCATAACTACATTACTGGTCGTTCTAGTTTTCGGCGCTGGAATTGGAACTTTGGCCATTGCGCAAGACCAGACATCAATTGAAGTCCAAGATGCGTCAGGGAAAACAATTACCATTCCGATTACAGTAAACGCTGTCCCAACCAACCCAGCCAATAATTTAACTAACAATCCATCTTTGGCTAATTGCGGCGCAATCGTCTGTCAACCCCCTTTAGTACCTTCGTCTGATAATTGCTCATGTGTAGCACCATCTTCCGCCACTTCGGGATATGTCCCCCTGGCTCCATTGCCTGGTATGCCTGCAAATTATGACACATCGCAGACCAGTTCCTTGGGCGTATATTTAAATTTAATGATACAAATATTCATCGGCATCTGCGCCGTTCTGGCTGTGATAATGATTGTAATGGGCGGTATCGAGTATATGACCAGCGAACTGATATCAAATAAGGAACACGCCAAGGAAAAAATCAGGGGGGCTATATTCGGCCTTCTCTTGGCCCTGGGCGCTTATTTAATCCTTTATATGATAAATCCCAACTTACTGAAAACCGATTTATCAAGCTTAAAAAGTATGACAGTATTAGAAGCCCAATTAAATGTTTATACCGGAGGAGGACAAGCAGCATGCATACCTGTTGCTGATTCTTCAAATCCATGCAGTGTTGCTAGTTTAGCAAATGCTGGTTTTACAAATGCAACACAAGCCTCATCTATATGTAACGCTGAGAGTCGCGGTAATGCAACCTTGGGAAGCGGAGTAGATAAATGCAGTGATGGAAATTCTTTTTCCTTCGGTTTATTCCAAATAAATATACTCGCTCACGCAAACGAGATAAAAGACGGTAGCGGTAATCTTGTATGTAGTGGCATATTTGCAGTTGATCCTAATCCACCAAATAAGGTTGGAACTAGTCAAAACGACAATACACTAGGGGGGTGTTTACAAAGAAATGGAACAATTTGTGTAAAATATGCTGCTGTAGTTACCAATCAAGCAAAATATCAATCTTGCAAAGACTACATTACAAATCCAGCCAACAACATAAAATATGCCGCGGCATTACAATCATCAAGAAACTGGAATCAGTGGGGAGCCAATGCGTCATGTCATTTTCCATAATCATATGTCAAAAAGAAACTTTATACTTTTGGTAATAATTCTGGTCACCGTAGTGGCGGCAATTTTCGGGTTTTTCTATTTCCGCCGAAGTGCAACGACGCCGGGAACAGGTGGTGTTGGCACGAATTTTATTTCCCAATTTAATCCATTCGGCAGCAATAAAACGACGACTCCAGCTGTGACTCCTCCGGCCAATGTTTCCGGCTATCAGCCGAATCTTGAGCCAGCAACGAAAACGAATGCGAAATTGAAAAAGGTCTCCGGTATGCCCGTAGCCGGTTTCACCATATATAGCAAAGAAAGATTAAAAGTTGTCGTCCCCGCGCCGATTTTGCCTTCCCCTTCGGGCGAAGTCCCAAGCAAAACAGGTTCAACAACCGGCAATCTCGGCACTGGGAAAACCAAACCCACACCTCCTTTGACAGAATTTATGCCGGCCTTGAGATATGTTGATAAGGTCACGGGAAATGTTTACGAGACCTTCGCGGACAAAATAGAAGAAAGAAAATTCTCCACGACAATAATACCCAGAATCTATGAAGCATATTGGGGAAATAAGGGGGAGTCGGTCGTCATGAGATATTTGAAAACGGACGGCAAGACAATTGAGACCTTTGCCGGCAATCTTCCAAAAGAATATTTGGGCGCAGACACAACAGCCGCTAATGAAATAAAAGGGTCTTTCTTGCCGGAAAATATTAAAGATATGAGCGTGTCGCCGGACGCCGGAAGCGTCTTCTACCTGTTTAATGTCGGAGACAATATGGTTGGCACAACTTTTAACTTGACGACAAACAAAAAGGTGCAAATTTTCATTTCGCCTTTTACCGAATGGCTATCGCAATGGCCGAACAATAAAATGATCACTTTCACCACCAAACCTTCATCCGGCCTGCCCGGATATATGTATGCAATGGACCCGAATAATAAAAATTTAAATAAAATCTTCGGTAAAATAAACGGGCTCACCACCCTCACCAGCCCCGATGGAAAATTGGTCCTCTATGGTAACGATAATTTATCACTGGGTATTTATCACTTGGATACAAAAGTTGCAAATATCCTAGGAGTGAAAACACTCCCGGAAAAATGCTTTTGGGGCAAAATAAGCGATGTTGTTTATTGCGCCGTGCCAAAATTTATTGGGGCGGGCCAATATCCGGATGCTTGGTATCAGGGAGAAGTGTCTTTTTCGGACCAAATTTGGAAAATGGATATTAAAACTGGAAATGCGACCCTGATTCTGGACCCGATAACAACAAGCGTGGGAGAAGAAATTGACGGCATCAAATTAGCGCTGGACGATGGTGAAAATTATTTATTTTTTGTGAATAAAAAGGACTCATCTCTTTGGGAATTTGGTTTAAAATAAGGGATTATATTTCACCAATATATTTAATCACCACCCGGCGGGCATGTCCCGTGCCTATTGATTCGGTTTTCACATCGGTGGCATTGGACAAAAATTCATGGACAATTCTCCTTTCAAAAGCCGACATCGGGTCAACTTCTATATTGGATTTAAAATATCTCGCTCTTTCCGACATCATGTGGGCCACGGCGCGGACATTTTCTATGTGTTTTTTTTGAAAACCATTTATATCAACAAGAATTCCAAGACCGTGTTGCTCCCCGATGACCGTCTTCGGGGAGTCCCCGAAGACGGTCATCGGGGTTTTGGGCATTTTGGCTTCAATAATTCTATGGATGAGATGATTTAAGGCATGGAGCCCTTCGCCATTGCGGGAAATGAAAAAATGCGGTTCGCTGACTTCCACCGAAACCCACATATTTTTAGGCCCGTCTTCGGTAATGGAAATTTCCTTCAGCTTTACAGTGGTTTTTTCTATTAATTCCCTTATTAACTTTTGGATTTCATTTTTGTCCATTGCTAAATTCTTTTTTCTTGACGTAGATCTGTTGCCCCACCATAAAAATATTACTGGTAATCCAATACAGAGCGACGGCGCCGGAAATACTATAAGCGATAAAAGCAACGATAAATGGAAAGATATATTTCATCTGCATATTCATGCTTTTGGAAAAACTATCCGAAAAAGAACCGCCGGCATTTGAAGAAGCGACAGGCTTGGGCATAAAGTGCGCCTGTAAATATTGGGAGACGCCCGCCAAAATCGCCAAAACCAAACTTTTCTTGCTTATGTCAAGAATCCCCAGGAAAATCATATTTATATGTTCAGGGACATGAACAAAAGAATAAAGAAGTCCGTTTTCAAACTTTATTCCTTTATAAAAAACATAATACAGGGCAAAAATGATGGGAATCTGAATTAAAACCAAAAGGCATCCCGAAAATGGATTGGTTTTATGTTTCTTGTAAAGCTCAAACGTTAGTTTAGCTTGTTCTTCCTTGCTGGCTCCACTGGCTTTTATTTTGTTGAGCTCGGGAGCGAGGATATTCATCTGGGCCTGGCTTTCAATGGACTTCTGGGAAAGAGGAAAGAGCACCACCTTTACAATAATAGTCAGAACAATAACAGCCAGACCGACATCGCCGCCGGGGATAATTGACACTAAAAAAGCCAAGGCGTTCAGTAATGGCTTATATAAAAGAGTATTCCAGATACTTGAAAGCATTATCTCATTCTATACGAAAATGCAAAAAAACGCTAGAAAATCAAAGTTCTATTTACTTCACCGGGTCAGTGTGATTTTTCTGCCAGGGGTGGCAACGGAGGATGCGCAAAAATCCTAAATAAATGCCTTTAGTAATCCCGTATTTCCCAATGGCTTGTTTTGTGTATTCGGAACAGGTGGGGTAAAAAACGCAACTTGGCTTTTTGAAAATAGAAATATTTTTTTGATAAAAACTAATTAATTTTTGGAATAATGGTTTCAATTTCATTTTCAAGCATTAAAATATCATCTTGATATTTTTTAAAAATAAAAACACCGAGAAGTCCGGTCGGGAATTTATTAATATATTTCTCCAAAGCAACGTACCCCCGTCGCCTTAATAAATTTCTTTTAACGGCCAGTTTGGCAACATTTTTCGGCGCGATAAAAGAAATTCTGATTTGTTTACCATTAGTATTTATGAATTTAAAAGTTAAATTTGGAGAATTTAAAACCTTGCCTCCCTTAAAGATTTTTTCTACTGATTTTGTGTCAGCCCTATTTTTCTTTTTTAACATGACAACTATACGGAAAGCTTAGCGCGCCCCTTTCTTCTTCTGCGTAAAAGCACCCTCCGGCCTGTTTTAGTCCTGGATCTGACCAAAAAACCATGGGTTCTGGCCCTTTTTCTTTTTTTGGGCTGATATGTTTGCGACATATAATGGAGTATATAATATTATCCACAGCTTATCAACAGGGTTAATAAGTTTTTATAATGTCTTCCAGTCCACAATAGTATAATATTGAACCATGAATACAAAACAGCTTTGGAATAATTGTCTGGCCGAAATAGAAGCCGGCATATCAAAAGCGAATTTCAGCACCTGGTTTAAAAATACATCCATCATCAAAGAGGAAACCGGTATCATTTATATCGGAGTGCCGAATGAATTTGTCCGCGATTGGCTGATGAACAAATATCACAAGCTTATCACCAAGACCATCGCTGATGCCTATGAAAACATGCGCGCCGTTGAATACACCATTACGAAAATAGAAAATGCCAAACAAGAAACGGCAACGACAAACGAGGCGGCGGGAAAAGAATTGCCCTTAAAAGATTTATATATAAACCCGGAGGATAATCTAAACCCCCGCTACCATTTTAATTCTTTTATAGTCGGTGGTTTCAATGAGCTCGCTTACGCCGCCGCTCAGGCGATAATAGAAAACCCGGGGACGAGATATAATCCATTTTTTGTTTATGGGGGCACCGGACTTGGAAAAACCCACCTGATTCAAGCAGTCGGAAATTCAATCAAAGACAAATACCCGAACAAAAAAGTGCATTATCTGACTTTGGAGAAGTTCGCGACGGACTTCGTGAATTCCCTCCAGAATAACAAGGCGAATTACTTTAAAGAAAAATACCGCAAGTACGATCTTTTAATTATCGATGACATCCAATTCATCGGCAAAATGGAAAAAATCCAGGAAGAACTTTTCCACACCTTCAACACTTTCCACGAGAACAACAAGCAAATTATTTTTTCTTCCGACAAACACCCGAATTATATTCCGGAATTGGCGGACCGTTTAAAATCCCGCTTTGCGGCCGGTATGATAGTGGATATCTCCGAACCGGAATATGAATCCCGCTTGGCAATCCTGAAAGTAAAACTCCAAGGTTTTGATGTTGATTTGGACCAGGAAATAATAGAATATGTCGCTGGGGCTGTGCAGGGAAATATCCGAGAGCTGGAGGGAAGCTTAAATCTTATTGTCTGCCAATATCGCTTAAAAAACAAACCTCTTTCGCTGCCGGAAGTGAAGAACCTGTTGAAAAACAACATGAGACCCAAAAAAAACATGGCGATAAAGGACGTCGTAAAAATAGTGAGCGAATATTATAAACTGGAAGAATCGTCGGTTTATGAAAAAACCAGAAAAAAAGAAATAGTTAAAGCCAGACAGGTCGTAATGTATTTGCTGCGAGAGGATTTCGGCGTTTCTTATCCTTTAATCGGGCAAAAACTGGGCGGGAAGGACCACACAACAGTCATCCATTCGTGTTTAAAAATTAAAGCGGATTTAAAAAACGACCCGCAGTTGTTACAAGAACTGGAACAGATAAGAGTTATGTTTAAATAGTTGTTAGATGATTATCAGACCCAAGTCAAATATGAAAAGCAAAAATAGTCATGTAAAACAATATAAATTCACCTGTCCACTTATTAACAGGACTAATATTATTAATAAATTATAATATAAAAGATATAAACAAATATATGAAAACAGAATGTTCAATTGAAAAAATAAAAAATGCAGTTTCCCAGGCGGAAAGAATAACCGGCAAAAATTTAACACTGCCGATTTTGAATTCAATTTTATTGATTGCCTCCGGCAAGTCCTTAAAAATCAGGTCGACAAACCTAAGCCTTGGTATTGAAATTGAAATTCCGGCCAAAATAGAGAAAGAAGGGACATTGGCTGTTTCCGGATCGGTTTTAAATGCAATTTTTTCCAATATTTTCCAAAACGAGAATGTTCACCTTGAAAAACAAGACGGGAATTTGCTGATTAAGACAAAAAAGAGCCAAATAAGGTTAAAAGGCCAGCCGCCTGACGATTTTCCGACGATACCGACAGTCACCGGGAGCAGTTTTGAAATAGAGTCAAAAAAATTGATTGATGGCATAAAGTCGGTTTATTACAGTTCTTCTTTTTCCGATATAAAACCCGAAATTTCGAGTGTTTTTATATATACCAACGATGACAATTTAATTTTTGTTTCCACGGATTCTTTCAGATTAGCGGAGAAGAAAATTAAAGTGAAAGGGCTTGAAGAAATTTTGGGAATCCTCGTCCCCTTTAAGAATATTTCGGAAATATTGAAAGTTTTCGGAGAATTTCAAGGTGTCATAAAAGTGTGTTTTAACAAAAACCAAATTTCCTTTTCCTCCGACAACACTTATTTGACTTCGCGGGTAATTGACGGAATCTTCCCCGATTACCGCCAAATTATTCCGAAGGATTCCACCACGGATGTTGTTGTTCTCAAGCAGGACTTGTTGAACGCCCTGAAGCTCTCAAATATTTTTTCCGATAAATTTAATCAGGTCAACCTTCTGATTAAGCCCAAAGAAAAAGTCCTGGAGCTCTCGTCGGCAAACAATGATATCGGGGAAAACAAAACGTATTTGGACGCCGTTCTGAAGGGGGAGAATATTGAACTGGGCTTTAATTATAAATACTTTTTGGATTGTTTCCAATCGCTGACTACTGACAGCGTTTCCATAAAATTATCCGGAACTTCCAGGCCGATAGTCATCTCTCCAATTTCCGATTCGTCGTTCACTTATCTCATAATGCCGATGAATAAGTAAATTAGTTGAAAGTTATAAAGTTCATAAGGTTGTAAAGCAAACATGATAGAGATTAAAGACCTACTAACTAGATTTAATAACCTTCTTCTTTCCGAAGAAGTTAAAAAGGAAACTATTCGGAAGATTATTTCTGGAGTTATTAAAGTAGAAATAAATTCTAAAGATATAAAGATAAAGAACAGCACAATTTATTTAAATATCAAGCCCATTTATAAAAACGAGATTTTTCTCAAACAAGAACAAATCCTTTTGATGTTAAAAGAATCTTTGGGCAAAAAAACTCCGCGGGGCATACGGTAATTATTATTCCACCCTGAAGACCAAGTTTGTTTCACTGCGGTTATAAACCGTGTCGTAGGAAATTATTTTTAATTCATTGTCGTTTTGCAGATTTTCCAATTCCGCCGGTATGAAAGAAAAGTTAAAAGGGGGCTGGTCTGTTTCCAAGTAAACGCCATTTATGAAAATATCCATTTTTTGGAGAGGAAAAGCACTGGAGCTGGATATTTTAAGATGTATTTTCTGTTCAGGTGAATAAATTGTTGTCCCATTCGGTTCAATAATGGAAACAATCGGCTTGGTCAAATCGGTATGTACGTCGTCTGTCACTGTCGGTTTTTCAGCCAAGGTTGTTATATGGTACTTGTCTTTATTTTGCGCCCACCAACTCTGAACCGGTATTTCCCAATGATTGAATTGCTGATTGTCAGCTGGATTTGCCGGCGGCGGCCCCAAAATATCGTTTCTGTCCACCCAATAAAGAATCGAGTGCACATTAGTTATTACTTTCTCCTCCAGAGTTTCCTTGGGCGTATCGGGAGTGGCTAATTTCCCGGAAATTTTATCTATAAAAAAGTTTTCATTTCCCTGCCAAAAACCCCGGAGGGCTGGTTTTACTTTGGTCGGGTCAATTTCCAAATCCGGTTTTTCAAAACTCTCAATCGGCAGATTTTTTAACGCTTCAGCCATAAATTTATTCCAAATCGGCCCGGCCACAGCTGCACCCCCTTTTTTCATCGGAGTATTGTCATTATTGCCGGCCCAAACGCCCACCACCAAAGACGGTGTATAGCCGATAGTCCAAGCATCCTTGTTATTATTTGTCGTTCCTGTTTTTACAGCGACATTTTTCCCCGGAAGATACAAAGCTGAATGGACTCCAAAAGTCGGCTCGCGAGCTTTTTCATCCGAAAGAATATCGGAAATAGTCAGAGCTGTATTTTTGGGCAAAACTTCCCGGGGTTTTGGCTGGAATTCTTCCAAGACCTTTCCGCTTATATCTTCTACTTTCAAAATTCCCGTATATGGATTTCTTGTGCCATCATTTGCAAAAACACCATAAGCCGATGCCATATCCAAAAGCGACACTTCTCCTCCCCCGATAACCAGAGTAAGCCCGTACCGACCGGTGTCCCCGAGTGTGCTGATACCCATGTTTTCGGCCGTTTTGAGCGAATCGGGAAGTCCCGCCAGATAGAAAAGTTTCACCGCCACGATGTTGATTGATTGAGCCAGGGCGCCCCGCAAAGCTATAGGGCCGCGGTATTTTTCATCATAATCAGTTGGCATATAACAATCTTTCTGGTCATGACCGGGGAGAGCTTTGCCGAAAGCGTCGCATGTTGTTTGAAATTCTGTCGGCAGGTCAAAGAGCACCGTATTCGGGGTAAAACCCTTATTGAAGGCCGTGGCGTAAATAAAGGGCTTAAAAGATGACCCCGGCTGCCTGCTGGCTGTTGCCACATTAAAATTACCATCAATGGTTTTATCAAAATAATCTCTTGACCCGACCATTGTTAATATCTGGCCATTTTTTGGGTCTATAGCCACCAGGGCCGCGTTATTTCCGTTCCAATCCTTTTCGTTTTGCAGAGCGCCGTCTTTTACAAATTGTTCCGCTTTTGCTTCCAAATCGGCATCCAGAGTTGTGGTAACCTTAAGTCCGCCATTTACTACTACATCAGCGCCATATTTTTGTTCCAGATAATCTTTTATAAAAAAAACAAAATGGGGCGCCCGGATACCCATGGTGGCCTGCGGGACAAAAACAACAGCCTCATTTTTTGCCTTATTATATTCTTCCTGAGTGATGAATTTGATTTCCAGCATTCTGGACAGCACTAAATTTTTTCTGGCTTCCAATCTGCTCCTGTTTTTTCCATAAGGGGAGAGTAATGTCGGGGACTGGGGTATAGATGCCAAATAGGCCGCTTCCGCCAAGGTCAAGTCCTGCGCGTCTTTATTGAAATAATTTTTACTGGCCGCCTCTATACCATAGACATTTCCCCCATAAGGAACTTCATTCAAATAGGCCTCCAGAATTTTTTCTTTCGGCATGGAATTGTCTATTTTTATGGCCAAGACCCATTCTTTTATTTTTCTGATGTAACTCTTGTTCTGCGTCAGAAGAGTATTTTTCACCAATTGCTGGGTTATCGTCGAGCCGCCTTGGGTTTTGCCTCCTAAAATATTGGACAATACAGCCCGGATAATAGAGGTGATTCTTATTCCACTATGATTATAAAATTCGGAGTCCTCAATAGCGACTGTGGCATTCTTTATATTCAGACCCATTTGTTCAAAAGGTATGTCCGTCCTTTTTATATCTTGGTGGATATCATAAAGCAGGATTTTTCCCGTCCGGTCGTAAATTTGGGTGGAATTTGCCACCTTTCTATTGTCAAAGGAATGAAAATCGGGAATTTTTAAAGAGGAAAGCAAAAGAATTATCACTCCGAAGGCCAAAATAAAAACGCCAGCCCCAAGCAGTATCATATTTTTCAGCCGCCGACTCTTTATCCCGAATTTTTTCATTACCTTAATCATAACAGAAAATATGCTATAATCCAGAATATGAAAGTGATAACGGATGAAAAAAAAATAGATGAAATTTTGAATATTGGCGTAGACGATATTATTGAAAAGAAACATCTTATTGATGCCATGAAGTCAGGCCGTCGTTTGAATATTAAATTCGGGATTGATCCGACTATGCCAGATTTGCATTTAGGCCACAGTGTTCCCCTCAGGAAACTTCGGGCTTTTCAGGATCTTGGCCATTTGGCAGTCCTTATTATTGGAGATGCCACGGCAATGGTTGGTGATCCGTCAGGCAGGTCTGAGACTAGAAAAATTCTTAGTAGAGCGGAAGTGAAGAAAAATATGAAAAACTATTTGGCCCAAGCAAAAAAAATTTTAGACATAAAAAACGCCAAAGTAGTCTACAACAGCAAATGGTTAAATAATGATATGGTAACGATTCTTGAACTTTCTAAGGCTGGAACAATACAGCAGATTTTACACAGGTCTGATTTTAAAAAAAGAATAGAAAACAACCAAGATATAACTCTACTGGAGACACTTTATCCTCTTTTGCAAGGTTATGATTCTGTCATGGTTAAGGCGGATTTAGAAATAGGCGGGACAGACCAAAAATTCAATTTATTAACGGGACGAAGAGTTCAACGATATTTTAAAATGCCGGAACAGGATATATTGACCTTGCCTCTTCTTGAAGGGACTGACGGGGTTAAAAAAATGAGTAAAAGTTATGGCAACTATATTGGATTATACGAAAAACCGGAAATTATGTATGGAAAGACAATGTCCTTGCCTGATTCTTTGATTGTTAAGTATTTCAACCTTTGTACTAGTGTATCAAATGAAGAAATATCTGAAATAAAAATAGGAATGGAACTCGGAAAATTAAATCCCAAAGAGGCAAAAATGCGCCTTGCTTTTGAAATTGTGAAAGTTTATCATGGAGAAAAAAAGGCAAAAGAAGCGGAAGAAAATTTTGTTAAAACTTTTCAAAAAAGGGAAATGCCGGAAGTCGTGGAGGAAATAGAAGGGGAGGGGTTAATGACGCCAATTCTCCTCAGGGCTAAACTCTTTGATTCACATTCGGAAGTGCGCCGGCTATTTGAAGCTGGAGCAATTACGGATCTGACCGACAACAAAAAACTTTCTTCTTCCGAAGCGGTTATCAAGGGTCACACATATAAAATCGGCAAACACAAATTCATAAAAATAAAATAAATCCGCCTGGGCGGATTTATTTTATTCAACTCACACTAGTGGTCCTTGTCCGGGTCTTCTTCGTCCAAGCCGAAATCATTTATTCCTTCCAAGTCATCCATATTTTCATCATCACTCATTCGGAAACCGTCTTCTATTTCCTCATCGTCATCGTGCATATAAAAAATTTACATTTTTTATTAAGCGACCTAATAATGCCTCTTTTGTATCAAAATCTAAAAAGGTTGGCAATAGAATATGTGGATAAGTCAAGATAGCGGAATGAGCTTTTAAAAACCGCACATAATTTTCTGCTGAAAATTTGCTATGCTCGGCTCGCCAGCCTGCGCAATGCTTTTTAAAAGCTCATTCCGCTATCCTCGCATATGCGCAAAGGCTGTCAGGGCAACGGCAACAGCATCCAGCTCATCGTCTGATTTCTTGGAACTATCTACCCGCACACTAAATTTAGTGTGCGGGTGTATTTCCACTAACAATTGAACCATTTTCATCACCTGTTCCTTGCTTGCTCTGCCGTAACCAGTGGTTGCTATTTTAATTTGGAGTGGGGAGGCATCAAATATTTTAAGGCCAACCCGAGCCGCTTCGTAAATTACCGCTCCGCGCGCTTCGGCGACGCGCATTACGGTTTTTTGATTGGTGGTCAGAAACAATGTCTCAATAGCCAGAACTTCCGGCTTGTATTTTTTTATTATTTTTTTTATTTCTTCCCCGATTAGACGTAGCCGTTCAGAGAATTCTAATTTAGCTGATGTTTTAAAACATTCCGAAAAAATTACTTTTTCCTTCTTCGGCACGCTGAAGTTTTTAACGGAGGTGGCTTTTTCCAATACAGCTATACCCAATCGCTCATATCCCGGGTCAATTCCTAAAATTCTTGTCATATTTGCAATTTTAGCATATTCCCCTCTTGAGGGGTGGCTCGCTTGCGAGACGGGGTGGATAAATTCGTCCACCTCCCCCTTTGGATTCTCCTCAGGGTACTCCTCAAGAGGAGAATTAATTCCCCCTGACAAGGGGGATTTAGGGGGTTTTGTGCAAAAACGAGACCGGAACTGCTATCGCGCGGCGTGCTCGAGTCCAGCTGCAGCTCTAGCGAATCCGGCGGCATATGGGGACTGAGCCCTACCTCAGTCTGGAAAGGGGCGGCCGATTCGGGAAGGGGGACCAGGGGTCCCCCGACCCACCATCAAAAGTCATTAAGATTTTCTTTTAGAAAAAGCACTGGTGGCTTTTTTCGTTTGGCTTGTATTTTTAATTGTTTTTTAATTTTATTTTTATTGTACCAATCTACGCTATAGCGTAGATATAGACAATTTTATTTTTAACAAAGTTTTCCACAGTTGCTCTTGCATTTAAGTTTATCTTAAGTTAAACTTTTGATATGTCTACGAAAACAAGCATTATTGGTTTTAAAGATCTTCGTTTGAATGCGGATAAATACATAAACGCCGTTGCTCAGGGCAAATCTTTTACTGTTGTCCGCCGTTCAAAACCCATTTTCAATATTATGCCTGTTGACGAATGGGGAGATGAAGGGGTTTGGAAAACCTTAATTGATTTCACTAAGTTTAGAAAAGGCGGGGTAAAGGCTGAAGAAGTTTTAGCAAGCCTGAAGCGCCTAAAGGCATATGAATGAACTTGATAAATTTCTTTGTAAACTAGACAAAAAAACTCGTATAGTTGTTGAAAAAGTTGTTACCTTAATTATTTTAGGGAATTTTTCTTTACTTGATATAAAAAAATTAAGGGGTAGTCAAAATAGATATAGGGTTAGAGTGGGTAGAATACGTATTGTTTTTGAACAAACAAGAAACAGCAACAATATTACAAATATTTCTTATAGAGACAACAATACATATTAGATTAATTTATTTTGTTTTTCTTTCGGCGTATCAAATCCTAAATGCTCGTATGCTTTCTTGGTGGCGACCCGGCCGCGAGGAGAGCGTTCCAAAAGGCCGAGCTGGATTAAATACGGTTCTATGACTTCTTCCACCGTCGCTTCTTCTTCGGACATAGCGGCGCCGATTGTTTTCAATCCCACCGGCCCGCCGTTGAATTTTTCAATCAATATTTCCAAAAATTTCCGGTCGGAGGAATTTAAGCCGATATCATCAACAGCCAGCATAGCAAGAGCTTCCTTGACTGTTTTTTTATCCAAAATTTTCTTGTTTACCTGGGCGAAATCCCGACAGCGCTTCAAAAAGTAATTCGCCGTGCGGGGTGTGAAACGGCTTCTTTTGGCAATTTCTTTCAGCGCTTCTTCTTCCAATTCTATTTTTAAAAGCTTGCTTGACCGCTGGATAATTTTTGCGATTTCTTCATTTGAATAAAATTCCAGGCGGAAGACACCCCCGGAAAATCGCGAACGGAGAGGGGAAGACACCAAAGCGACGCGGGTGGTGGCCGCAATAAGGGTAAAAGGCGGCAAGTCCAACTGAATAGTGCGGGCCGACGGTCCTTTGCCGATAATGATGTCCAAAACGCCTGACTCCATCGCCGGATAGAGTATTTCTTCAACCATTTTATTGAGCCGATGGATTTCATCTATGAAAAGAATATCGCCGGCTGTCAGATTGGTCAGGATAGAAGCAAGATCTCCGACTTTTTCAATTGCCGGACCCGAAGTGATTTTCATCGGCTTGCCAGTTTCTTTGGCAATCAGGTGCGCCAAGGTGGTTTTTCCCAAACCCGGAGGCCCATAAAAGAGAATATGCTCGGGGATGTGACCCCGCTCTTCGGCTGCCCGTAGGAGGATTTTAACATTGTCTTTTATGTGTTTTTGGCCGACATATTCATCCCAATGGGTCGGACGGAGGGTTTGGTCCAAAAAAGAGTCGTCATTATTACCGGCTTTTTCTACCATTGATTTATTTGGATTTTTGGCGTTTTTCCTTGACATTAATTTAATATTATGCTATACTTCTAATGCTGCTGTTTTATCAACACAGTATCAACATAGCTATACACATTATAGCATTTGGCGGGAGTTTTATCATAGTAAAATATATTTGAGGTTCTTTTAAAAAGGCATTAATCTCTAAGCAATCAGCCATCGGTTATACGGATTTGCATAGGACGTTCTGGCGCTTTAATTAGTTTACTGGGGCTATCCTATAATATTTCGTTACTCTTGGGGCTCAGCTCCAAAAGGATTGTTTAGAGATTAATGCTTTTTTTATTTTTATTCCTCATTCAAATCAACAACACTTTGCACCTCTTCGAAGGAAGTAATGCCGTTTAAAATTTTTACCAGACCGTCTTGGCGCATGGAAAGTATTCCCTGGGCTCTGGCCACTTTTTTAATTTCCCTTTCGCTCGGATTTTCCGGCATTATTTTTTCAATCGCCTCGTCCGTTTTAATCGCTTCAAAAATGCCGATTCGGCCTTTGTATCCGGTCATATTGCATTTATCGCAGCCAGCGATTGAAAAAAGCTTAAGGGGCGCATCGGGATTTATATTATAATTCAAAAGACTTTTGCCTTCTTCTTTTATGCTGTCCATAACTAATTTTATAGTTTTTGCTTCTTCTTCGGTGGGAGTTTTTTCTTTTTTACAAAAAGTGCAGATTTTGCGGACCAAACGTTGGGCGATAGAAAGGGACAAGGCCGAGACCAGGATTTTCGGATTTACTCCGAGGTCAATCAAACGGGGAATGACACCGGCCGCATTATTGGTGTGGAGAGTTGAGAAAACCATGTGGCCGGTCAGGGCCGACTGCACGGCAATTTCCGCCGTTTCCTTGTCGCGTATTTCACCGACCATCACTACATCCGGGTCTTGGCGGAGCGCTGAACGCAGTCCTTCGGAGAAAGTATAACCCTTATCATCATTCGTCTGAGTTTGAGTTATGCCGGTTAAATGATATTCCACCGGGTCCTCAATTGTTATTATCTTTATTTCCGGAGAATAGATTCTTTGCAAAAAAGCGTAGAGAGTGGTCGTTTTTCCGGATCCGGTCGGACCGGTAACCAAAATTAAGCCGTTTGGTTTCGCGATTTCTTGTTCTATTACAGAAAAGAGGTATGGTTCTATTCCTATATTTTTAAGTTCTACCCGGATGGATTTTGGATCCAAGATACGCATAACAATTGATTCGCCATAGGCTCCGGGGATGAAAGAAACACGAACGCTTATTTCTTCTTTTTCTTCCATAATGCTGAAACGTCCGTCCTGGGCCACAACAGAAGTTAATTTCATGCCGGAAAGCAATTTGATGCGGGAATTAAGCAAATGATATACATTCAGTCCAAAAAAATTCACATCTTGCAGGACACCATCAAGACGCAATCGCAGCCTGGACCTTTCCGCCTGTGGTTCTATGTGTATATCCGAGGCCTTGATGGCTATAGCGCCAGCCAGAATTATTTCCAGCAGGCGGGAAATTTTATGGATTTTATTTCCCTCCAATGCTTCCGTTACCATTTTCTGGATATCCTGCATTTTTTCTATTTTTTTGGCTGTTTCTCTTAGAATTTCCCCGGAAATATCCAAACCTCCCACCCGCGAACTTTCCGCCATTGAAATTTCTTTGTATCTGTCCCAGATTTTATTCAGGCTGGCCGTTGACACCATATAAAAAGTGGGAACCAGATTTTTTCTTTCCATATCCTCTTTTAATTTTTTCAAAAGGTCATCATTTGGAGACTGAACAGCGATAAAAATGTTTTTCCCAAAAAGCTTGAAGGGCGCAGCCTTCATTTTTCTGGAGTCCTGTTCGGGTATTGCCCGAAGCGCTTCATTGTCTACACCAAGCCGGTACAAATCAATATAAGGAAGGCCATATTTCGACTCGGCCAAGGTTGCCACCAATTGCTCTTCTTCCTGTTTGCGCAAATCCTCCAGCTGTCTATTTTGTTTTTCTTCATCAAATAAAGCCATTGGATAAAGTATATCCTAAATGTGGGAAATATGTTAGCATCAAAACATGCTTTCAAAAAGCATAAAAGAAACCAAAGAAATAGCCAAATTATTTCTTAATAAAATACTAAAAAAAGATATCAAACGTCGAGGTGCCTTGGTGGTGGGTCTTTCGGGGAATTTGGGGACCGGTAAAACAGCTTTTACCCGGGCTGTCGCCAGGCATTTGGGCATAAAAAATAAAATTAACAGTCCAACTTTTGTTATTATAAAAAAGCACTCTCTTAAAAATAAAAAATATAAATTTCTATTTCACATAGACGCTTACCGCCTCAAGAATGAGAAAGAATTATTATATTTGGGCTGGGAAGAAATCATCGGCAGAAAAGAACATTTAGTTTTTATTGAGTGGCCGGAAAATGTGTCCAAAATTATTCCTTCCGATGCCAAATTTGTCCGTATTTCTCATACCAAAAACAGACAGAGAAATTTTGAACTGGTGATATAATTAAGCAAATGCCAAAAGATAATAAAACACTAGTATTGCTAGATGCTCATGCCATAATCCATCGCGCTTACCACGCTCTGCCGGAGTTTTTATCATCAAAAGGCGAACCCACCGGAGCGCTTTATGGACTTTCCAGCATGCTGATGAAGATAATTGCCGAATTAAAACCGGATTACATCATTGCTTGTTACGACTTGCCGCAAAAAACTTTCCGGCACGAGGCCTACGATAAATATAAAGCTGGCCGCGCCAAGGCGGACGAAGCTCTCGTTATGCAATTAAAAAATTCCCGTACTATTTTTGAGGCCTTTAATATTCCCATTTACGATAGCCCGGGTTTTGAGGCCGATGATATTCTGGGGACGATAGTTGAGAAATATAAAAAGGATAAAAATCTAAAAATTATCATTGCCTCGGGCGATCTGGACACCTTGCAATTGGTTGATGATAAAAAAGTGCAGATTTACACTTTAAAAAAGGGCATCAATGACACTATTTTATATGATGAAGATGCTGTCATAAAACGATTCGGATTCAAGCCGAAACTTTTACCGGATTATAAAGGGCTGCGCGGCGATCCGTCGGATAATATTATCGGCATTAAGGGTATTGGCGAGAAGACCGCCGAGATTTTGATTGAAAAATTCGGAAGCATTGAAGAAATATATAAAAAAATAAAAAAAGACGAAAAACTTTTCACAAAAGTTGGCATCAGTCCTCGAATGATTGAGCTGCTAAAGAATAACGAGGAAGAGGCATTATTTTCAAAAACCTTGGCAACCATCAGAAATGATGCTCCGATAAATTTTGCCTTGCCGAGGAAAACTTTTTGGGAAAATGCTGATTTGAAGAAAATCGAAGAAATTTTCGCGTTTTTTGAATTTAGAAGCTTGTTAAAACGCTTGAAAAGTTTTTTTGATAGCAACTTGGCGACGAAACCGCCAAGTGCACTTGGCGGTTTCGTCGCCATTGATCCGGAAGAACTTCAAGAGGCCAGTATTGCTCTCTGGCTCATTAATTCTGATATAGCAAATCCAAATTTGGAAGACATTTTGTTTTTTGCCAAGACCGATTCCTTTTCAACGGCCTATGATTATATTTTCAAAAAATTGAGAGAAAATAAACTGAATGAGGTGTATGAAGAAATAGAAAAACCCATTATCCATATTGTGAAAGAGATGGAAGAGTATGGAATTTTGATAGATAAAAAATATTTCGAAAAATTATCTGGTGAATACCACAGAGAATTGGATATTCTTACCAAAAAGATATATAAAATAGCCGGTCTGGAATTTAATATCAATTCACCTAAGCAATTGGGGGAAGTAATTTTCGGCAAAATGGGCATAAAAACGGCCAAAAAGAAGAAAAGTGCTAGCGGGTCTCTTTCCACCAAGGTCTCAGTTTTGGAAGAATTGGAAGAAGACAATCCAATTATCAAAGAAATTTTGGCTTATCGGGAATTGCAGAAATTGCTCTCCACTTATATCGATGTAATTCCTAAAATGACGGGTGAAGATGGCCGATTGCATGCCAAGTTCTTGCAGAATGGCACAACCACCGGCCGATTTTCTTCTCAGGACCCGAATTTGCAAAATTTGCCGATAAAAACAGAACTCGGCCGGAAAATCCGGGATGGTTTTATTGCTCCCCGGGGCTCTAAAATGGCGGCTTTTGATTATAGCCAGATTGAATTGCGCATGGTGGCGATGCTTTCGGGGGATAAAAAGATGACTCAAATTTTTCGCGAGCAGAAAGATGTTCATGCCGGAGTCGCCTCGTTTGTTTTTGGTGTTCCAATGGGAAGTGTTGATAATGAAATGCGTCGTCGGGCAAAAGTAATTAACTTCGGCATTCTTTATGGTATGGGCGTATCCGCTCTGCGCAGGAATTTAGAGAGCACGCGGAGTGAAGCGCAAAAATTCTATGATAATTATTTCAAGCAATTTTCCGGCGTGCGGGATTATTTGGAAAAGGTGAAGGAATTTGCCCTCCGGCACTCTTATACGGAAACATTATTCGGTCGCCGGCGGTATTTTCCCAATATCAATTCCCGGATTCCTTTTTTGAAAAATATGGCCGAGCGCACTGCCACGAACGCCCCTCTTCAGGGTACGGCCGCCGATATTATCAAACTGGCCATCAGATATGCCGATGAGGACTTGAAAAAAGAGGGGATTTTGAACAAAGTCCACTTGGTGCTTCAAATTCACGATGAACTGGTTTATGAAATAGACGAAAAGGTGCTGTCCCAAGCCGATAAAATAATAAAAAATGCCATGGAAAATGTGCTGGAGAGGTCATATTTGCACTACCGAACGGATATTTCTCTGGAAGTGCATTCGGGCACAGGGGATAATTTTGGCGAAGTTAAATAAATATGGTATATTTTAAAAATGGAAAACGATAAAATACATCTTCAAAAACAGAGCGTCCATAAAGTTTTAGCCCACTCATACTCCGTCTATTTCCTTTTTTTCTTGCTTGGCGTTTGTTTTGACCTGGTTCTTAATTTAAAAGTTTTCAATGCTTCCATTGTGATGCCGGTAGGTTTTATTCTTTTAATATTCGGCACGCTTTTGATTCTTTGGGCCCAGAAAACATCCCGGAATTTGAAAAAAGACAATATCAGTAAGGAGACCTTTTGTCATGGGCCCTATTACTTTACCAGAACTCCCACCAATTTCGGACTTTTTTTCTTAATCCTGGGATTTGGATTCATAACCAATGCTTTTTTTATTGTTTTATTCACCCTCATTTCCTTTATTATAGCGAAATTTGTGTTTTTAGACCGGGAGGAAAAAATCCTGGCCGAGAAATACGGCGCTCCCTATTTGGAATACAAAAAATCAGTTAAGTTTTAATTATGATATATCTTTTTAGCGGTGATGATACTAAAAACAAAATTCTCAGTTATGAAAAATTCATAAAATCGGTACCGGCCGATACGGAAACTTTTTTTATAAATAGGAATGATTTTGACCCGCTTCAAATTGATGGCTTCTGCTCCGGGGCCGGACTTTTTTTCTCAAAATGCGCCGTGGTTTTTCAGAATGTTTTTGAACGGGAGGAAAATCAGGACTTTATTTTGGATAAATTAAAGCTAATGGGAGAATCGGACAATTCTTTTATATTTCTGGAAGGGAAATTGAACAAGTCCATACTGGATGCTTTTAAAAAAGCACGGGCTGAGCTTAATATTTTTGAATTACCCAAGGAGAAAAAAGATGAATTTAATAATTTTTTGGTAGCCAATGCCTTTGCGGAGAAAGACAAACTGAATATGTGGATTTATTTCCGCCAGGCGCTGGATAGGGGAGTAGAAATGGAAGAACTTGTTGGCGTTCTTTTTTGGAAAATTAAAGATATGATATTGAAAAAGAATTTTAGCAAATTTTCTGAAAAACAGCTCAAAACTTTTATTTCTAAAATTTCTTATCTCTTGCCCGAAGCCCGCAAAAAAGGCCTGGATGCTGAGGCAACCTTCGAGCGGTTCTTGCTTGAAGCTTTTTAATCGTCTTGATTTTTAGCCCTATTTCATATATATTTTTAAACATCCGCCCGTAGCTCAGTTGGTAGAGCAGATCCCTTTTAAGGATAAGGTCGTTGGTTCGATTCCAACCGGGCGGACATGGATAAAGTTGTTGAGTTGGAGAAACTTAAAATGGAAATGGCAGGCGATAAAAATTTGCCGCTGCAGGAGTCTAATCTTGTTTTCGGAGAGGGAAATCCGGACTGCGAAGTGCTTTTTATCGGGGAGGCGCCGGGCTTTAATGAAGATCGGGAGAAAAGACCATTTGTCGGGCGGGCCGGTCAATTACTTCGGAAATATATTCGGGATTTGGGCTGGCAGGAAAATAGTGTTTATATCACCAATATCGTCAAGCGCCGACCGCCGGAAAACCGTGATCCCAATCCGGAAGAAATTGAGAGTTATAAGCCGTATCTGGCGCGGCAAATAGATATTATAAATCCGAAAATCATCGTGCCTCTTGGCCGATTCTCAATGAATTACTTTTTGCCCCTGGCGAAGATTACCCGGGACCAGGGCAAACTCTTCAAAGCGGGGAAATATTTTATTCTGCCTATGCTGCACCCTGCCGCCGCTCTGCGGGGAAATGAAGCGATGAAAATGTTTGAAGAAAGTTTCCGGAAAATCCCGAGTGCCCTCAATAAAATCAGGACCGGAGAATTTACGGAAATTACGGAAGAGCCGGAGCAAAGTAAAAAAGAGCAAAGATTCGAAGATGTCCAAACCAAACTTTTTTAATAATGCCAAAAGAAAATATTTTAATAATGCATAATATCCGGAGTGCGGAGAATGTCGGGGCTATGTTCCGGACTGCCGATGCGGCGGGCGTGAATAAAATTTATTTGACCGGCTATACGCCAGCGCCCCTAGATAGGTTTGGCAGGAAAAGAGGAGATTTGGCGAAGTCCGCTTTAGGGGCTGAAGAGTATGTTAAATGGGAATCCAAAAAGAGCCTGCCCGCCGTCATTCGTAGATTGAGGCGGGGAAAGTTTTTAATTATCGGTATAGAACAGGATAAGAAATCTGTTGATTATAAAAAAGTTAAATTAAAAAATAAAAATGCTTTTATTGTCGGAGCTGAAGTCACAGGCCTGCCTAAAAGTATTTTAAAAAAGTGCGATATAATTGCCGAAATTCCAATGCACGGCAAAAAAGAATCGTTGAATGTCTCCGTGGCGCTGGGAATTGTCTTATTCAGGATTTGTGATTTATAAAATAATGAAAAACTTATTATTCATATTATTTATCTTTTCAATATTTTTCTTTACACCGATTTTTCATGCTCGGGCCGTGGAACCGATTAAAATTTTATTGGTTCCCGGTCACGATAATAAGGTCTGGGGGGCGCAATATGGGAATATAAAGGAAGCCGCCATGACTTTGGCATTGGCAACCCGAATTTACAATATTTTAAAACAAGACAAAAGATTTGCCGTTTATATTACCCGCAATTCTCAAGGTTACATGAAAGAATTTGCCGATTATTTTGCCAATCAGCAAGCGGACATATTGGCTTTTAAAGAAAATGCCAGAAAGATAATGCGAGATAAAATTGTCAACGGCAGTTTCGTCCAGAAAAAAAACGTTCCGCATCATCGGGTGAGTGAAGATGTTGCCATCAGGTTATACGGATTTAATAAATGGGCTGACGAAAATAAAATAGACGCGATGATTCACATCCATTTCAACGACTACCCCCGGCCCAATAAATGGACAATCGGGAAATATAAAGGGTTTGCCATTTATCTGCCGGACGGGCAATTTCCCAATTCTAAAGAAAGCGCGCAACTGGCGGCGGATATTTCCACCCAACTGCGTAAAAAATATGCGACCAGCAGCTACAAACTGGAAGCCGGGGGTTTAGTTCCGGACCAAACGCTCATCGCCTTGGGTTCCAACGGTACGCTCAATGTTTCCGTCCGCTCTGTTCTTATCGAATACAGTTATATTTACGAAAAAAAATTCCGCACCAAATCTGCCCGCCTTCAGGCCTATAAAAATATGGCCGCTCTCACGGCCACCGGCATAAAAAATTATTTTTTCGGCGAGTAATTATTTTCCCCCTAAAATTTTCAGCGCATCCCTGATTTTGGCATTGGTATTTGCGTCGGAGGAAACTTTTTTCAGCGCCTCGCGGGCTTCATTTTGTGAATAGCCGAGGGATTTAAGAGCTTCTAGGGCGTCTAATTCTCCCTGCAGAGAGCTTCCTTCTTTTTCCTCACCGATTTTATCCCTTAATTCAATTACGATTTTTTCGGCCGTTTTTCGGCCTATGCCGGATACTTTTGTCAAATAACCGGTATCACCGGTGCCGATAGCTTTCCGGAGTGTTTCAATTGAAGCAATTCCCAGAATGGTCAAAGCTGATCTCGGCCCAATGCCGGAAACATTGATAAGCATTTCAAAAAATTCCAATTCTTCCCGGTTCAAAAATCCGTATAAGTCCAAGGCATCTTCGCGCACGTGGGTATGAATCCAAAAGGACACGGGAGTGTCCTTTTGCCCTGAGCGAAGTCGAAGGGCATCCACTTTAGACAGGGTATCAGTCGACACGCTTATTTTATAGCCAACACCGCCTGTCTCAACTATCAAAAACTTTTCTGTTTTTAAAATAATTTTTCCTTTAATGCTTCCGATCATGAATTAATCATAACATATTTGTGTTTTTTTGTATTTTTTGCTATATTGCACATATGCCAATTACCCAATCAGCTAAAAAAGCGGTTCGCGGCTCGCTTCGCAAGAAATCTTTTAACGACCAAAGGAAGCGAGTAATGAAAGAGATAATCAAGAAAATTGAAAAAATCGCTAAAACCGATAAAGCTAAAGCCGTTAAAATGCTGAGCTCGGCTTTTCAAGTCATAGATAAAGCGGCTCAGAAAGGCGTTATCAAAAAAAACAATGCTGCCCGCAAAAAGTCCCGTTTAGCGAGATTGGTAAAATAATTTATGTCTATTATAGAAGTAAAAAATTTAACGAAAAAATTCGGGGATTTTACGGCCGTTGATAATATTTCTTTCACGGTTGAAAAAGGCGAAATTTTCGCTTTTTTGGGCCCGAACGGCGCCGGCAAATCGACCACTATTAAGATATTGACAACCCTCCTTTCTCCGAGTGAAGGAATGCTTACTCTGGACGGGCATGATGTGAAAAAAAATCCGAATGATGTCCGTCATTCCTTTGGCATTGTTTTTCAAGATCCTAGTTTGGACGATGAATTAACAGCATATGAAAATATCGAATTTCACGGCGTCCTTTATAATGTTCCTAAGAAAATTCGCCGGGAAAGAATTGAGCAATTGATGAAATTTGTTGAACTTTGGGACCGCAAAGACAGTTTAGTCAAGGAATTTTCCGGCGGGATGAAGCGCCGGCTGGAAATTGCGCGAGGATTATTGCATCATCCAAAAATTTTATTTCTGGATGAACCGACCCTGGGACTGGACCCGCAGACCCGCAATCATATGTGGGAATATTTGCGTGAGTTAAATAAGAATGAGGGTATTACCATATTTTTTACCACCCATTATATGGAAGAAGCGGAGAAAATTGCGGGACGCATTGCCATAATTGACCATGGAAAGATAGTTATGTCCGGCACCTCCGACGAGCTGAAAGTAAAAACAAATACCAAATCGCTTGAAGAAGCATTCTTAAAATTAACCGGCAAAGATATTCGCAAAGATGAGGCGAATACTGTTGACCATATGCGAATGCGACATAAAATATGGAGAAGGTAATAAATTAAGAATTACGAATTACAAATTATGTCCACTATTTATATTTTATGGCTTAGACAATTAAAAAGATATTTTCGTTCGAAATCAAGAATGTTCGGCTCTTTGGCTCAGCCCTTGCTTTTTCTTTTAGCGCTTGGTTTTGGCCTTGGTCCGGTTTTCAGCAAAGCCGGGGAGGGAAACTATCTTCAATTTCTGGTGCCCGGCATTATTGGCATGAGCATTATTTTTACTTCAATTTTTTCCGGGATGGAAATTGTTTGGGACAGACAATTCGGCTTCCTGAAGGAGACACTGGTAGCGCCGGTTTCCCGTTTTAATATTATGATTGGCCGGACTTTTGGTGGCGCCACCGTTGCGACCATGCAGGGAATAATAGTATTGTTTTTATCTTTATTTTTAGGCTTCCGTCCATTTAGTTTAGCCCTTGTGCCGGTAGCTATTATTGTCATGTTTTTATCCGCTCTTCTTTTTACGGCCATGGGCACGATGATTGCTTCCAACCTTGATGATATGCAAGGTTTTCAATTGATTGTGAACTTTTTAGTGATGCCTTTATTCTTTTTATCCGGCGCTATTTTCCCACTCTCCGGTGGTGTTCTGGGGACTATCGCCAAATTTGACCCGCTTTCCTACAGTATCGATTCGCTAAGATGCTTACTTTCCAACATAAATAATTTCGGCCTGGGATTTGATATTTTGGTGCTTTCCGTTATCACTCTCGTATTTCTCGGATTGGGAAGTTATTTTTTCTCCAAAATCCAGATTTAAAACAAAAAAGCCCCAGTGGGGCTTTTTTGTTCGGAGAGAATATTATGCGCGTTGAACGTTCACAGCATTCAATCCTTTTGGTGATTGTTCTGTTTCAAAAGAAACAGCATCGCCTTCTTTGAGCTCGTCAAAGGTTACGCCAACCAGAGAATTGCTGTGGAAGAATAAATCCTTCTGCAATCCCTCTCCGGTAATGAAGCCGAAACCCTTGTCCGTCAATCTTTTTATTGTACCAGTCATTGATTTTTTTAGTTAAGTTGTTAAATACAAATAGATATATACTCTAGAAATCGACTCTTTTCGCACCTACTTTGCCCGTCAAGTATAGCATAAAAGCACCTACTTTGTCAAATTGGGCCTAATTTGCACCGTTTGCGCATTGATACTGCCGTCAGCATTAGCTGTGCCGGTAATTGACACTTGTATACCGGTTGCAAGGTCAGCCATGGATCCGTCAGTCATTTTTGAAATTTTTGTATTGCTGTCCAGAAAAATTATTTTTGACCCGCCGTCCATAAGTTTGATGGTAATACTTTGAGCGTCCTTAGAAATAATTTGTCCGGCCGTAAATCCTCCCAAGCCCCCACCACTTCTTGTCCCCCTAATACCCACCACGTTGTTTTGACCAAAAGCCTGCATGCCTTGGCCCTTTACCGGTATCTGACTTTTTCCATAAACCACACCTCCATAAAATACCGCAACCAAAATTACAATTCCCGCAACTACCCAAACAACATTTTTTTTATTTTCTTTTTGCATATTTTTTTTATTAAACTAATAATAATTACTCATATCTCAATGCATCTATCGGATTTAATTGCGCGGCGCGCCGGGCGGGGTAGTAACCGAAAATAATTCCAATACCGGCCGAGACGCCGAAAGCGAGCAATACAGACGAAAGAGAAACCTGGGTGGCAACTATTCCGGTGGAGGTTACAACGAAAGATATAAGCCAGCCCAAAATAATTCCAAAAAACCCGCCAATGAATGTAAGCATCACAGCCTCCGAGAGAAATTGCAGATTTATATCTTTTCTTTTGGCCCCGATGGCTTTTCGGAGCCCAATTTCTTTGGTGCGCTCGGTTACAGTTGTTAACATCATATTCATAATTCCTATGCCGCCAACCAAAAGTGAAATTGAAGCGATGGCTGCCAGGAAAAGAGTAAAAGTATCTATTACCGTAGTTAATGTACCTAAAATGTCTTCTTGTGAAATGACTGAAAAATCCGCTTCCGCTACGCGATGTTTGTCTAAAAGTGCATTAATTGCCAAGTCCTTAACTTCCGCCATTTGATTTTTATCGGTCACGGATACAGCCATGGTTGAAAGATAATCCATTCCGGAGAGAATTTTTTGCATGGTGGAAAGCGGAACAAATATCATATCGTCGGGGCCGGAAAATCCGACTCCTCCTTTGGCAACCAGTACTCCGATGACATTAAAATTAACTTTATTAATACGGATGGTTTTGCCAAGCGGGTCTTGGTCGGGGAATAGATCAGTGGCAACGGTGGCTCCCAAAACCGCTTGCCGGCCGATGCTTCTTTGGTTCGCGTCAGAAATAAAACTTCCATTTGCCAGAGCGATATTGTGCACATTCATATAATCCGGAATGACTCCGATTACGGTAGTATTAGTATTATTTCCGGTTGCAACAACTTGAAATCTACTGGAAACTTCCGGTGAAATGTATCCGACTCCGCCTATGGCTTTTAGAACATCAACATCTTCATTTTTTAAAGTTTGCGCCGCTCCGCGTCCGGAAGAAACGATTCCTCGCCCCGGCTGAACTACACCCGGAAGAATTGTTAGAAGATTTGAGCCAAGACCCTCTATGCTCGACTGGATAGATGCCTTAGCCCCATTGCCGATGGAAACCATGGCAATAACAGAAGCAATACCTATAACTATGCCGAGCATCGTCAAACCCGAACGCGCTTTATTGGCGGATAATGCGCTATATGTTTCATTGGCTATGTCTGTTATTTTCATCCCAGTAGTAAAATTTTATTTATAATAATTATTTGTAGTGTCATGTAATCAAAAATTTACTACGGGACAAGTATATTTTTAATAATTCTTTTGGTGTGTGTTGTTCTGTTCTCGACAAGTTTTCCGTCTTTTATAAAAAGAATTCTATCGGCGTGTTCAGCTATTTCTTGCTCGTGGGTAATAAGAATTACAGTCCGACCCAATTCTTTATTTAATTTTTGAAAAGTGCCAATAACAATCTCTCCTGTTTTTGAATCCAGATTTCCCGTCGGCTCATCGGCCAAAATGAGCGAAGGATTATTCACCAGGGCTCGAGCTATGGCTACGCGCTGGATTTGGCCTCCGGAAATTTGGTTGGAGCGATGGAGAAAATAATCTTCTTCCAGACCGGCGGAGACAAGAGCGCTCTTTGCTCTTTTTACTCTCTCTACGCCATGGATACCGGCGTAGACCAAGGGCAACATTACATTTCGCAACACCGTTGTTCTTGGCAGTAGATTAAAAGATTGAAAAACAAAACCGATTTTGTCTCGGCGGATATCCGCCAGCTCATCGTCGGATAAAGATGAAACGTCTTTATTGTCAAGAAAATATGTTCCGCTCGTTGGACTATCAAGAGCGCCCAAAATATGCATCAAGGTTGATTTGCCGCTTCCCGATGGTCCCATGATAGCGACAAATTCTCCATCAGCAATATCAAAAGAAACATCATCTAATGCGTTGAATTCAACCTCCCCCGTCTTATACGTTTTTGTAATATTTTTTACTTCAATCATATATGCTAGCGTGTTTGGATTCTTACATTTCCTCCGCTCGTAGCTCCTCTGTTTCCTGTTGCTGGAGAACCAAAAATGCTGGGTGTTGTCGTTGTCGTTGTCGTTGGGAGTATTGTTCTGGTGACTATTTCATCGCCTTCTTTAATTCCGGAAATAATTTCACTTTCTGAATCATTAGACAGACCAACATCAACGGGAATTTTACTTGGAGCAATCTTTGAAATAGCGCCGATTAATCCATCCAGAGGCGGTGTTAAAGGCGAGTCAAAGTTTTCAACATAACTTGTCCCGGCCTGTGATTTTATAGCGCTATTCGGAACCACAAGAACATCTTGCTTTATGTCCGTGATAATCGCCGCGCTGACGCTCATTCCCGGTTTTACTCTTTCATCTTGCGTATCAAAACTTATTTTCACGATATAAGTCACAACTCCTTGCGAGACGGCACCAACAGTATTAATATCTGCGACAATACCGGAAATAGTCAGGTCCGGGATAGCGTCAAAAGTGAGAGTTGCTTTTTGTCCGATTTTTATTTTCGCCACGTCAACTTCATTAAGGGAAATTTCAGCCAGTTGAGTTTTGGTGATAAGAGTGGCGACCACTGTGCCTGCATTTACAGCATCTCCTTTCTTAATATTTACGACAGTGATTGTTCCGGCAAAAGGCGCGCGGATAAAATAATCCGCCAATTTGTCTTTTGCGTCTTGCAATGAATTCTCTTTTTGTTTTATAGAAAGTTCCGCGGATTGGATGTCTAGGTCAGAGTTAGGGAAAGCATCTTTGTAGTTTCTGATGCTGGTTGTCGCCGAAAGAAGATTTAATAAATGAACGTTGGTTTTAGAAGTATCACTATTCAAAATTGCTTTATGGGTAGTTATTATTGCAGGGATATCGGCATTACTTTTCTGGATTGAACTATTGACAAAATCAATGTAATTGTTGGCATTTTTAATTGCGTCGGATATAAGTTTATTTGTATTATAAGTTTGCAAAATGAGGGCTTCAATAATCGCATTATCTGAAGTTCGGGAAACTATTTTATAATTCTCCAGACTGGCATCATAAGCGATTTTTGCTTTATTGTAGGAATCTATAAAATTTTGTTTTAAGATTACCGCTTGGTCATGGTCTGTACTTCTAACTTGCCCTTCATACCAATCTATATTCCATTGCTGCTGTGTTCCCGGACTGCTTTTGAAAAACATGTCATTCAGGCCCGTCATAATTCCCGGCAGATCCAGAAAAACATTGGAGACCGCATTAAAACCGTCATCAAAGGCCTTCGCCAAGTCGGCATTCAAATTTTCATTTGAATTTTGGATTTTTAATTTATCAAAAGAAATTTGGGCTGTCTCCATGCTTATTTCCGCATCACGCACGGATTTTTGCGCATCCAGGTCATCCAGTTTTGCAATGAGAGCACCTGTTCCAACTTTTTGTCCGTCTTGCGCGGCTATGTAAATAGCATCTCCGGAGGCCTTCGCTTTAATATCTACCTGATTAGAAGCAGAAACCTGACCACTCCCGGAAACAGAAGCAATTATTGTGCCTTTTCCCACTTTGGCTGTTACATAACGGTTTTCTCCGGTCGTACTGGTTATTTTTTTATAACCCCAATATCCGGCCAGAATAATTATTATTAAGAGGACGGTGCTTATAATTTTATGATTAACAATGTAGCCCTTAATTTTGATGGAATAGTTTTTCATATGCCGAGCGGCATTATCCTTATAAGTTTTGCTTCTATCTGGCCCTGTTCATTGGGAATTCCTATGACAACAATAAAATCATCCACTTTTAAATCATTGGCTGTAATACTTTCTTTCATTTTTTGTATTCGGGTATCGTCTTTCAGCAAAACCACTTTCTCCGTATTGTCTTTGCCTTGCACTATTACTGTCGGCAGAGCCACTTTTATTATTTTGCCGGCGGCTCCGCTGGCATTGGGAAAATTATCCCTGCCCGACATTAGACGATTTGGCATCATTCCAAAATTACGTTCATAATTTTCTCCCCAAGAGCGCCCGAAAGACGCCTTATGAAAACCGACGGTTATTCCAGCGGAGAAGATCAATAAAGCAACTATAACGATTCCAATTCCAGATAAAATTCCAAACGAGACCCTGGACTCAAAAACTTTTTTTATTTTTTCATTCATTTTTTAAAAAGCTAATTGATTTCTAATAATTTGTTTCATCAAATGTTTTAACGACAAGAAGCAGATGAATAAAAGAGAAAGAGTGAAAATCATGCTCATGACAGGCAGTGATTCGGCGAGAGAGAAAATTAATTCTTTCCAGTAAGAAAGAATTAATCCGCTATCGGAGAATATCAAAGAGAAGTATTCGGAAAAACCGGATTGCGCCAAATCATTTGACAACACCTTCAGGGCCGGCACCAATCCGGCCAGGGAAATTAGCCCGATAGAAGTGAAAGTCCATAATTTAAGCCGGGTCATTTTCTGGTCGCGCCTGACTATCATCTGCCAAATACCCTCCGCCAAATTGGGGTCGGATTCATATTTTACTTTTTGGAATATTTTTGTCAGTTTATTTTGCATACAGGATATTATACGTAAGAAAAAGTTTTTTGGTGCATTAATTAAGCATTTTTCTTAATTTCATGATTGCTCTTCGATGCTGGCTCTTGACAGTATTTAACGGTTTATCCAGAATTTTTCCCACTTCATCAAAAGTCATCTCTTCTTGATAGTGGAGCAATAAAACCTCTCGGTAATTGGAAGGAAGTTTTTGCAGTATTTCATCCAAAAGCCGGCTGTCCTGCAATTTTTGCAGAGCCGCATCCGGCAATAAATCCTTGTCCGGTATATTTTCCGAAAAAGAATCCATATTTTCATCATCATTCCCCCCTATATCCGAAAACAATAAACTCTTTTTTTTTCTTAAAAAATCCGTCGTGGCATTTCTGGCAATCGTAAAAATCCAGGTCTTGAAACTGGCTTTTGCCGGATTAAAATGCTTGATATTCTTCCATACTTTTATAAAAATTTCTTGAACTATGTCCGATGCGTCATTTCGGTTGGTCAGACGGGCAGTAAAATTATAAAGAGGGGAAGCATAGCGATTTATCAGAATTTTAAACGCTTCTTGGTCGCCGCTTTTATACAAAAGAATAATTTCTTCGTCAGTTGATTCAGCAAAATCATGCTGGGCATATAACATAACATAAATATAGCATAGATTAAAGGACGGTCCTTAAGAGAGTTTCCCCAAGGACCGTCCTTGCAGAAATTATTTTTTAAATTGACGGTAGGCGTGTTTGCCCAAGAGAATAAGCGCCAGGGTAAGAATGAGCAATATTAACCAGCCGAATAAACTGGTTGGGAAAAAAGAGCCGGACCCGATGAAATTTGGGCCCAGCTTAGAAGATGCAGAAGTTTCATTTCCGCTCTTGTTTACCACCGTAGTGGTATCAGTGCTGGTGATTTTATCAGCCGTTGTTTTTGTATTGTTTTGTGCGCTGCCGCTGGTTACCAAAGACAAAATAGCTCCATCGCTTCGGCCGTAGGAATTTTGGGCTACAGCTCGGAAATAATAGGCTGTGCCCGGCGCAAGTCCGGTAATCGTATTCATGTGCCTGATTGCCGGCGCTCCGTTTGTCGGCGTTAATGTTGTTTGATTGCCCAGACTGGGTGTCGTACCCCATTCAAAATAAGTATCGGCCTTCTGGCTGTTGCCGGTCAGGATGAGAGCATTAAATTGCGCCGTATTGTCAGCCAAAACAGCCCCGGAAGTTGTGACAGCGGTTGGGGACATTGAATTGTTATATCCGGAAGTTGAAAAATTGGTCGTGAATGATGTTACATTTCCATAAACTATTCCTTCCGAATTTTGGGCTACAGAGCGGAAATAATAAATTGTATTTGCTGTCAGTCCCGAAATATTAGTACTGTAATTGCCGCTATATGCGGAATTGAAGATATGAGCGTTTAAAGATGTAGAAAGACCAAAACTTATACTTGTTCCATATTCAAACCAAGCGTCTCCAGGAAGACCACCTGTATCAACAAAACCGTTAAAAGTGGCATTCGTTGGAGTAATATCAGTTGCGCTGTCGGTAGTGGCGTGTGCCCAATATGCTTGGCTGACAAAAGGGGATGAGCCAAACAGCATAAATCCCAGAAGAATTATTCCAAATGGTTTAATTATTTTGCTCAGCATATTTTATTTTTTTATTCAACCTTGTATACGATTGCTCCCTCTTTTACTTTTTGCGGAAGCTTTATGGCAACATCGTCTCCTTTCTTTCCTTTTTCAACATCCTCACGGTTAATCTGGAGAGAATCAACGGCTACTTCCATTTCTTCCGCCCCCCTTTTGATTTTTATCCTGTCTCCCTTTTTCAACACATCGGTAAGTTTTATAACGGCAACGCTTATTTTATCGTACCAATGGGTGATTTTACCTATTTCTTTTTCCATAACCAAGTAAATATGGCGAATAATTTAACCTATCCGACTTCCATAGGCTAATGTTTCCCGGATTATATCACACTTTTCCCAAAAAGGTCAGCTGTATGCAGTATTTGGGTGGGGGTAGATTCAGACGAATTGGACATGTGAGATATTTTGGCATTAATTTTAGTTATCCACAGATAAATTTATCCATTGACGACGTTGTCCACTTTTTGCTATACTGGTTTGGTAGCGAAAGCTATCCTAGCCCATAAGGAAAATTGGGATCGTATTTATACCTACGCCCCACGCAAGTGGGGCGTAGTGTCGTTTTTACGCTCATATTTAAGAAAAGACGCAAGTGTTTCAGCTGGAATAAACTTATTTGCAACTTCTTCAAGTTCAGTACTCATTCTATTTCTAGTGCAAACAATAATAATATTTTTACCGAGTGACTTTACATATTTAAGCAATCCTCCAAAATCACTGTCGCCAGAGAAAAGCATAATAGTTTCATACTCTGATATTTTAGTAATAATATCCATAGTTATCTCAACATCAAAATTGCATTTAGGAAACTTCCCCACAAATTTTCCATTCTCGTCGTATTGAGGTATCATTTTAGTTTCCTTAGTAATTACCTTAAAACCATTTTTGCGAGCCTTATCAATCCGAAAAACGGAATTGTTATGTCGTGTATCTTTTTCTCCTTCTGTAAGTTGTCCATCTCTGGCAAAATAACCATAGTAAAAGAAACTTTGTGCTGTATTTACCCATGAGCATATTTCTTTTATTTTCGCTATATCTATTTCAGTAGAAAAACGAAATTTATTCTCTTCGGGCCAAAGTTCCTTTGCCCAAGGACGGACATTACCAAAATCAACAAAAGCAAAGATTCTACCAAATGGTTCTGGGTCAAAAAGAAAGTAAGTAGTTTTAAATTCATCCAAGTTCATAGAATGATTTTATCACAACTTCCAATTAAATACTTTTTTGACGATATTCCAGTAATTTTTCTGCTGGAGACAAGCCATTAAGGATTTTGTGTGGAAAGTAATTCCAAGCATCGCTTACTAATTCAAGAATATTTTCCAATTCCGAAGCATCCCCGCCACGATCAAACATCGCCACGACCTTCATCATATCGTCGTTGTCTTCCTCGTGAAAAATAGTATCTTTTACATTATGTAAAGAAAAATCGCTTTTGGTTTTTTTAAGCATTTCCACGAGCTCCTGCTCAATTTCCTTCCGTCGTTTTAGAATTTGCCTGCCCCGTTGCAAGCTTGCTTTGCTTCGGGGTTGTTGTGATTCAATTTTCATACATGATTATTTTATCATCTTTCAAGAATAACGGGAGTTTTACCTCCTTATGCCTTTTATCCACATCTTTTATTTCAAATGTGTGGGATAATGGAGTTATATAAATTATGTTAAATCAAATGCGTCCACAAAAATTACGTTTTTTCTTTGTTCTGTTTGTTTTTATTAGCGTTTTTTCTTTCTCTCCAAAAGTTTTTGCTTCGACTTTGGTGGATGTTGATATTGTTACAGATACAACATGGGACTTAGCTGGAAGTCCGTATATCGTACAGAATAATATCAATGTTAACCCTGGCGTAATACTTACCATTGAGCCGGGAGTGATTGTTAAATTTAATGCGCTTGCGCGCGGTTCAAATCCTTCTACTTTGTCGGTTTACGGAAAAGTTATTGCTGAAGGTACGGCTGAAAATAAAATTTACTTTACCAGTTTATGGAATGACAGTGTTGGCGGAGACACAAACGGAGATGGTAATGCTACTATTCCTGACCCGTACACTTTCTACGGCGATTGGAGCGGTATACGTTTTCTTTCGACTGAAGGAGAACAGTCGTTAAAAAATGTTGCGCTTTCTTATGCTATAGTTGGTCTTTCGTTTGATAACTCGACAGGAATTATTTATGGACTGGAAACAAACTTTAATAATACCGACTTATCGATCGGCAATAATAGTTCTGTCAGTATATCCAAACTTAAATCCGAGAATTCATTCGGATCTGTTTATAATAACGGGGCAAATTTGATTCTAGATGATTCTATTATAGAAAATAGCCTTTCAACTGTGGGCGGAGGTGTAAATCTTTCCAATGGCAGTCACACCACCATAAAAAACGCCAAAATTTCTCATTATTACAAAGCCGGGATTTATGATGCGGGAGGTAATACAGTTAGTATTTCCAATACTGAGATTTCCAATAACTTTTTTTATGGTATATTTGTGGCAAATAACACAAGTTTAGGTAGTTCACAATATATTGTAAATGACTTGACTATCAAAGATAATACTCGATACGCAGCGTACAATCAAGCAACCTCTTACTCAATTGATTTAAGAAATGTTTATTGGGGTTCTCCATTAGGGCCCCATATTTCTACTAATCCGAATGATTTCGGCAATACAATCTCAAGTAGAATTTTATTCTCACCCTGGCTTTTAACCGACCCGTTATTGCCTCCGCCACCGTGTTGTTCAAGCGTTCTTTTTCTGCCAGGAATTAAAGGAAGTGTTCTTGAGAAAGGTTCTGATACACTTTGGCCACCTACTTTCTTTAGCAATGATATATCCCAACTAGCGCTAACAAGTGGCGGTGAAAGTGTCAATGATGTCCATACTGACGGTATTTTGAATACATTTTATGGTACTCCTATTTACGCTCCATTCTCAAGCTTTATGAATAGTCTAGTTGCTGATGGGACAATGAAAGAATGGCTACCATTTGCTTATGATTGGAGATTTTTACCAGAGACAATACTTCAAGATGGTGTTAAAACGGCAAACGGGACACTCGATGTTATGGGAAAAATAGAGGAGATTGCTATACAGTCAAAAACGGGGAAAGTAACAATTGTAGCTCACTCCATGGGAGGTCTCTTAGGGAAAGCGATTATCAAAAAACTTCAAGATGAAGGAAAAGATAATCTTATAGATTCTTTCGTGATGGTTGCTACACCTCAACTTGGCACACCTCAAGCGGTAGCTTCAATTCTTCATGGAGATGATGAGGGCATTGTCGCCGGATTTATAGTTAATCCTATAGGTATACGCAGAATAGCGCAAAATATGCCGAGCGCCTACAATTTACTTCCTTCTTCTCGCTATTTTAACGAAGTTTCAGATCCGGTCATTACATTTAATTCAGATGCTTCATTTACACAAACATGGCGAAATTTCTGGGGAACGGCCATTAATATCTACTCTAGTTTTCTATCGTTTGTTACGGGAACGGGAGTGGCACGTACTAAGCCAGTGGAAAACATTCTGCAAGATCCGGAAGTGCTGAGTTCCAGTCTTATGACAAATGCCTCTAATTTTCATAGCCAATATGACAATTACCAATTTCCATCACACATTCGTGTCGTACAGGTCGCAGGGTGGGGTAGCCCAACCACAAAGACCGTTGAATATAAAACGAATCATGGAATCCCAAGCTACGGAACACTTTTTACTCGTGAAGGCGATAGGGCTGTTGTTTATCCGAGCGCAGTTTCTTCGGTAGCTGATGAAACATATTTCTTTAATATTTTTGATTACAATAAACAGTTAAATTCCAACACTCAACATCGAGATCTGTTAAGCTCAAGCCCAATCCAGAATCTTATCAAGTCATCTATAAAAAATGAAAATATTACTGAATCAAATTTAGTAACAAGTACGAAACCTCAGGTTGTTAATATAGCAGATCAGCTGGTCATAAGCACTCACTCTCCCGTTATTCTCGGCGCATATGACCAGTTCGGGAATTTTACTGGCATTGACCCAAACCAAAATCTTTCGGCTGATGTTCTATCCATCAAGGAGGATATTCCTGGAAGCACATTCCTCTACACAAGCGAAAGTCAGAATATATTTCTTCCTAAAGAAGGCAGTTACAACTTCGTTTACAAAGGAACTGGTAACGGACCAACCACTGTGACGATTGAGAATTTTAGCGCTGACACTGCAACACCGATAGCTTCATATACAGATATCCCAACAACAGCAAGCACTGCCGCCACTTTCACAATACAAAGCGCTACACCTGAAAATACCGCAATAGCGCTTGATGAAAATGGAGATGGAGTAACAGACAGCACAATTTCCGCAGATAGTACCGAATTGTCTCTTAGTGAACTTATTACACTCATTAAAGAAAAAATCTATACGCTCAATGTTACAGATAAACTCAAGCAAAATCTCTTAAAGAAAATATCAAACTTGGAAAAGAAAATAGAAAACAAGAAACAAAAAAATGCCAAAATACTCGCTTCTTTACAGAAGAAAATATCTAAGCAGGAAATGAAGGGAAAGATAAACACTGCCGATGCTACTGGAATAACAAATTTACTTGATACTCTTGAAGCGCAGGCGGAAGATATTGCGCTTGATTCCGGAATAATAACCGACCTTAAAGTAAAAATACAATCGCTTAACATCAAACAAAATTTCAAGAACGATCTTTTGAAACGCATTGGAATGTTGGAAAATAAGCGACAGCTTATTAAAACTCTGTCAAGCTTGTCAAAAAACATAATGAAGAAAGCAGGAAAAGGTAAAATTGCCGATCTTGATGCGCAGGCGCTTATTGATCTTTTAAGTCAGATTGAAAATATAATATAACAAAATAAATATATGAGTATGAGAAAAATTACTTTCAGTTTATTCTTCCTTTCTTTAGCAGGGGTGTTAGTATCTTACCTGATTTTGCACTCTGATTTAAATGCTGGTGCTACTGGTGATATGTTGGTAAGATTAGGAAAGAGTCTTTTCTGTGGCATGTCCGCACTAGCACTTGTATTTTTTATACTAATTTTTACGCAACAAGCCTTTTATGCTTGGAAAAAATTCGCAATATGGTTTATACCTCTTGCGACACTGCTTTTTATTTTTTATCCAGACCCTGGCTCCGGCGATTATTTTTCTCCGTATCCTGAACAGATATTCAGATGGGTAAGTATCCTGTATGTCATAATCAGTATTCTGATTATTGCTTTAAAAGCAATCAGACAAAAAAGCAAGAAAGTTTCCTAAAAGAACAACAGTGAAAAATTTTTACAAAAAAGGAATAACAATTATAGAGTTGTTGGTAGTATTAGCAGTTTTGGGTGTTATGGTTTCGATAGTACTTCCGCAATTTTCTAAAATGAGAGAGAATCAAGTGTTGAAAAGCGGAGTGCAAGACATCTTATCTTCTCTCGACAAAGCGCGTTCGCAAACTCTTGCCTCTCTAAATTCTTCAGAATATGGAGTATATTTTGAAGCAGATAAAATTATAATTTTCAAAGGCATAGATTTTTCCACTCGTGATACAGCAAAAGACGAAACAATAAATATTATTACACCTGCGACAATTTCAAGTGTTACTCTAAATTTAGTCAGTGATGTTGACGGAGAAATGTATTTTAATCGTCTTTCCGGGAGCCCGAGTAAGACAGGCACTATAACTGTTTCTACGACAAATTATTCAAAATATATTACAATTTATGCCACAGGAGTGGCTAGTGTGGATTAATGCCCAGCACTGGGAAAATACTGATGGTAACTTTTTTTCCAAATGTTTCTTCATAGTACCGCTTAAACAAAGCCGCACCTAAGTCTTCACCCACCACTCCAATTACTGAACTGATATCGTGTCTTATATCGTCTTTTTTATTATCAAAAAAATCTAATAATTCTTTTATGAAGTTGAGTTTGTTTAGTGATTTCTTTTAAAAATACTTTGTTTAATCCTTCCATCCAGCGCACAGGCTAATTTTTTGTTTTGAGATAAAGTACTATCCTTTTTTATTTCGGACACAGGCCAGATATGGGCACCATGAATAATTTGAGGTATCTCACATCCGCAAAAAGCACACTTCTTGTCTCCTAATTTTTCCAATAAATTGTATACATATTCTATGGAACGTAAACTATCGTTTTCTTCAAAATCAATTTTTTCAATTCTTCTATTTGATGTATAAATTTCCACAACACCAAGTGATTCAATAGCTTCTCTGGCTTTTTGTGGCAACTCAGTTAAGCCACCCTCACCGATTTGAAATAATTGAACTTTCGAAGTTGCAATTTCTGACAAGGCCAAACAAAGAATAGTTGTTTCGTATTTATTAGCTCCATATGTTTTTCCAAAAATCTGTAACTTATTGTTAGAACCTCTTGTTATATAGGTAGATTTATTTCCTTTATTTTTATTTCTCATTTGTTCCTTACTGGTAATAATATCTTCTTCTGTTGTAAAAGGATGAATAGGATGCTTTAAATATTTCTCTTCATTTAAAAACCTAATTTTCGCAGTCTTCATAAGACGATACATGAAAATAAAATAAGGAGTTTCATAGTTACCAGTTATAGAGGGAAGAAAATAAAAAAAGATCTCTTTGCTTGGATTTTCCTCAAGAGTGTATCTAGCTAGAGCGCTTGGTAAACTCTGAAAACTAGAATTTCTGCTCTCAATATCTGTTTCCGAAATAGATATATAATATAGTTCTTTTTCCCTTGATATTCAAGCTCTACAAGTCTGCCAATGTTATACCCAGAATCATCGAACTCACATGTGTAATCTGAGCGACCTGTGACTTTTAAACTTATGTCAGCCAATATTTAGGGGTCAACAAATCTTGATACGAAGTATCTTTCTTTTGAAATTTATTTTTAATTATAAAATGTGGTGTTGCCATTTTAACTATAGTTCATTATAAGTACCTCATCTCTTTGATTACCATTTATTTTATCTATATTTATCAAGCGGTAATTATTTAGTTTAATCCAATTTTTAAACTCCATATTTATTCTTCCTTTGTGTTCTACTATATATGAAATCATAAAACGTATAGATTTTTCATTTAACGAATCAGCAAATTCAAATAGATTCTTTTCATCGGTAAGTTTTATAACGGCAACGCTTATTTTATCGTACCAATGAGTGATTTTACCTATTTCTTTTTCCATAACTAAGTAAATATGGCGAATAATTTAACCTATCCGACTTCCATAGGCTAATGTTTCCCGGATTATATCACACTTTTCCCAAAAAGGTCAGCCCTGTGTGCAGTATTTGGGTGGAAGGGCATAATTTGTTTATATATTAGCTAAGTATTTCTTTATTCTTTCCTTATCTTCCATCTCTTTTTCGCCCTTGAAATAAATTTCAATAAACTCTATCGTTTCTGTTTGAACATGAAAAGCATAGGTAATCCGGATACCACTTTTTACTCCACGCCCTTTTAACGACTTACACGCAAATTTTTTCAGTTTATAAATTTTTATCTCGTCCGAACAAAAATTAGGGATTGGGAAAATTGCTTGCTTGTTTATTTTTTGCAAATGAAACAATTCAATGGCGAAAGCTTTTGCTATTTCAATATCTTCATTAAGAGAAGAAAATTTCCTTAGAAGTCTTTTAAGATCGCGTTGAAATTCTTCCGTATTTTTATAATTAATCTTCGTCATAGATTCTCACTGATGTTTCGGGTGTTCTGTAAAATACGGATTCATAGCTTATAATTTTACCATCTTCTGTCCCCATCCAAGGCACATCTTTATGAGAGTAATCACTTAATTCGGTTGCTGATTTGTCGGAAAGTCTTGAAAGTACCTCATCAATATGCTTAATTTCTTGAGCATTTAAAACAGAAATGTCGGGTTGCCGGCGAGGCAGATATTTTGTCTGTTCGTGTAAAAAATATTTACTTCTGACCGTCTCCAGTTCTCCTTTTGATTCCAGATTCTCAACAATTTTTTTAAACTCCACCGGTGTTGGTCCGAAATGATTTTTAATGTAAGTTGCCCCAAGCAGTTGTTCCTCGAATTTTTCATAATAATCGAAATCTATAAAATAAAGAAGTTTATATAAAACTGTCATTCCAACATTTGGCTTACTGCCTACTTTTTCCAAAACATACAGCAATACTTCCTTAAATTTTTTAAGATTTTTTTGCGGCACATCAATCCGGATTTCTTGCACCTCTTCTTTCCTTTTTTCTTTCTTTAAAGATATTTCTATATCGGAAGTTTTTTTACCGGCAATAAGTGCTTCAATAGAAAGGTTAAAAACTCCAGCAATTCTTTGGGCTTGAGAGAGAGTTAATTCTTTTGCTCCCTTTTCAATTTCCATATAGCTTTGCCGAGAAACTCCAATTTCTTTAGCGACAAAAGCCTGAGAGAGATTATTAATTTTTCTCATTTCTAATAAAAATGCATGTTTAATCATAGCTCTATTATAGCCAAGTGAGAGTGTATGTCAAGATATACAACACTAAGGGTGTTAATAAACTTGACATCTAGCTTTGCGTTAGGCAAGACCTAACGCAAGACCTAACGCAATATCATTTCCCTTTTTTGTTCTTTTGAATTCTGACTTCAAATCTAACATTATAAGAATTCATTGTTCGTTAAAGATTTCCATGTTTATATTTACACCAGTTACAGAACTGACTTGGTTTTGGTTCCGGCGTATCAAGTAAATTCTCCACCTCATTTATAAACTCAAAAAATTTATCCATGTTAATGGGAATTTCCTTATAAACAGGTTTTGCCTTATAGTAGAAAAAACCTTTGTTCGGCCGAATATCTGTAGGTACAAGTAACAGCAAGCCAACCCTAGATATTTTTATTGGCTCGCCTTCGGCGGGATTCTCAAAAGCGTATTTATAAGCATGCAATTGACGTTCAAATAGATTTAAACTCTCATCTTTTGCATCGGTCATCTTTGCATCAATTACTCCATGGGTTCCATCGGCAAATTTCACGAGCAAATCGCATCGTCCGCTTAAATATGATTTATTACCTGGCAGTGGTTTTGATCGAAGTCTTACCTCTTTGTGCACAAAAGTTCCTTCGGGAAGTCCGGAAATTAACTCTTTGGAATTTTGACCCTGTAAACTATTTTGTAAAAGACCAGACATTCTAGTAAATATACTCGGAATTCCTATTGAGGGTTGAACAATTCCATTGTGAATCTTATGCCAATAACAATACTTACACTCCTCATATAAATATTTAAAATCTGATGGGCTTAATTTATATTTTTTATTTTCCATGTATTTTATTTATTCAACCAACTAAACATTCACGATTTTACTTTGACGGCTTTAAAAATTTTTTCAGGAAAATCACTATTCCCAATTTTTAAACGAAGCTTGCCATCGTGGCCCCTTATCTCATATTTTTCTCTAGGACCACGAGCGACACTAACCCATTCTACAGTATCATGATGTGTATCAAGAACCCCTTTTAATTCGTCAAAACTTAAACAAGCAATACCATCGTCATTGCAAACAAAAACAGTATAAACTTCTCCCAATTTATTTTTCATCTCTAGTATTTCATCTTGATGCTCTTTTTGAAAACTAAATCTCCAGGGGGACATCCGCTTTGAAGAATATTTAATATAAATTCCAATGCCATCATTGATAACATATGAAGCGTTATCTGATGTCGGATAGCTTTTAATACCTATGGGTGCATTTCTTTCATGAAGAATTCTAGCAAATACAACGCCGTGAAAAAATTCAAATTCTTTAAGCATAAAGTTATTTTTTATTGTGCTTCTTTATCATTGTAATATTCCCAATATATTTATACACAACACGAGCTTTATTTTGAGTATTTTTTACTAACAAAATATGGTGAATTGCCGAGGGGAATTTTTTAATATCTTCTCCACCCAAAATACCTTTTGGACGTTCAAGTGTATCATGGTAATCGCTTTCCTTGTCAACCGAACGAGTATTATGAATAGCAATTGAATCTTTTCCGTTTGGAGTAAATGCCTCAATAAAGTCAATAAGATAAGGATGAATACTATTACTCCCTATTACCTCAGAAATTTCTTTTAGTTTTTGCATGGGCAACATATCTTCATCTTTAATAATTGTATCTATTTCAGGTGAATAGTTAAACATCTCGAAACTCATCTCTCCACTATTCATATCTACTGTTGTTTTATCAATACTTGAAGAAGCAACCGGTCTGACTCGACGATCTTCTAACCACACAGGGGAACCCTTTCCAGCTTTTATTGCGCTTAAAGATAGACGATGGAAAATGAAACATTTTTGCCAATCAAGATAAAGTTTTTCTGGTATAGTTAATTCAAAACAAGATAAATAAGAATTTCTTGATCCAAACATTCGTGCTCGTTGAATATAGGTATCTTGTTGAATTTTATGTTTAACATCTCTCGTAAAAAACATTGAAAGTAAGTTCTCGAATGTGACACCCCGGGATACTATATTCCCACCTATTGTAATCGTAAATGGAGTAGAGGGTGAAGTAGCTCGCCTAGTATCTTCAACAATACGATCGCTATTTAGGATAACTACATCACTTCTAGAAATTTGGTCTAATATATAACGCACAATTGAATCTTCATCTCCTGGGTATCTTTCCTGTGCTATTTCCCATATTTCTTTTACATAATGATCAAAATTTTTGTCACTATGATTTTTAAGACAATTGGTGATTTTGATTATCTGTTTATAGTCTTCCGAGTGATCAGCTTTTTTACCACTAGTATGCACCAGCATGCAATAGTTATTCTCATAAGAATTTACTTTCAAGTTAAGGTGAGCAACATTAACAAAAAAACTAAATAGTGCATGTTTCAAATATCGAGGGCTATCATCGATATCCGGTAATAAAGTTAAATCATATTTTATATCGTGCAATTTTTCCAAAGTAGTGGGGAAAAAGTCATCTTGTCCTGTATATTCTGGATGAGGTGGAAAATCAATCCACCTTTCATTCTCATTTTCAAAAGTATTATTTAAATCTAGCCGAGCAGGGGTTGCAGTAACTCCAATATATATTCCATCTCTGCCAAGTAAAATTCCGACTTCCTTGTTTATTTCCGTTTGTTCTCCTTTATTTATTTTTGCGTTGGGTGTTGCATAGTCTGCTTCATCGTCAATAATTACTTTTTGATCATAATTTCCAATTTTATTAATAAGTTTTTGTAAATCACGAGAATTTTTCTTCGCAAAAATAATCCATTCGCTGTTTCCTATTTCTATATTACGATCTAAAATCTCACTAAAATTTTTTGGAGCTGGATCAATCGTTGATCTCCTAAATCTATCTAGGTTTTGGTTTAAAAGTTGAACGCTATCATTTAATAAAATAACAATAATTTTGTGTCCCTCATCAAGTAAACGGGCAGTAAGACAAATCATCATTTCCGTTTTTCCACTTTGAGGTTCACCATATATTACAAACGATCTGCTTTGTTGGGCATGAACATTATTTACAGCTCCCCCAACCGCCTTTTCTATACTTTCAGTGTATTTTTTTTCATCATGTAGGCGACTCAATTGGCGGGCGTAGCGAGCGCTTTTTTGAGTTGATACTCTAAATTTGTTAATATCGAAATTCATTTTAATAATTCATCCACTGAAACCCCGAGGGCTTTTGCTATCTTAAATCATACCATTTCTATTCATATTTTTCAAGCTCAAAAAATGCCCCTCAGCAGGGTAATCTTTTATTTAATTTGGATTTTTAGTCAAAAACTGCTAATCTAAGATTATTGCCCTCATAGTTTAATGGATAAAATGCGAGCTTGCGGAGTTTGCGATCCAGGTCCGATTCCTGGTGAGGGCATAATTTTAAATTAAAGTTAGAATCCAAGCATTTCCATAATTTTCTCCGAAGGATGCTCTTTCATTTCTTTTTCCAGGACATTTTTCGCCAGCAGAATGGAGTGGATTTCTTCAGCCATTATTTCTTCTATTGGTATTGAGAGAATCGGCATAAAGACCCTTTCGGAATGGATAAAAAGCAGCGGCTTAATTTCCAGTTGCACCCAAAAGGATTTTATGTTTTCGTATGGATAAAGACGATTTCCAATCTTTAGCCCCCTTTCGTTTAATTCATAAGTGATTAGGTCGGGTTTTTTGACAGCAAAAAATCCGAGCAATAATCCGCTTAAAATAAGCAAGGCAGCAAAAAAATAATTTCCGAAAATAATAGCGGCGATTGAGCTGGTCGCGAAGATAATGCCAAGAGCCCAAAACCAATCCGCGCTCCGTTCCTTTTCCTCATATTCCAGGGCTGTCCAGGATAATTTTTCATTGCCATCCATAAGTCAATTGTATCAAATTATGGGTAAAGATGTAAATATGTTAAAATAGACATATGTACGAAGCGATTAAAAATTTTAATAAACAATTTTTATACGAACCAAAAATTGAAAATGGGGAAATTCTGAAAGAAAAATCAAGTTTTATTGTTGTTGGAATGGGGGGCTCCGCTCTGGCGGCAAAGTTGTTAAAAACATGGAAACCGGGTCTTGACATGATAATCCGTACTGATTATGGCCTGCCGGATCTTCCATTGAAAGAATTAAAAAATAAGCTTATAATCTTAAGTTCCTATTCCGGCAATACGGAAGAAGTGATTGATGCTTTCCAAAAAGCGAAAGAGAATAATTTAAATATAGCCGTAATTGCAACCGGCGGCAAACTATTATCGTTGGCTATTGAAAATAACATTCCATATGTAAAATTGCCGGATACCGGAATTCAGCCCCGCTCGGCCCTTGGTTTTTCCCTTAAAGCGTTTCTGAAGCTAATCGGGGAAGAAGATGAATTAAAAAAAGTGAGCGTTTTGGCAACAACATTAAATCCGGCCGATTTTGAAAAAGATGGGAAAATATTGGCGGAGAAAATGAAAAATCATGTTCCTATTATTTACGCTTCAAGCCGCAATTCGTCTCTGGCTTACAATTGGAAAATAAAATTGAACGAGACCGGCAAAATTCCCGCTTTTTACAACGTTTTTCCGGAACTGAATCATAATGAAATGAATAGTTTTGACGTGAATGACTCCACCAGAGAGCTATGCGGTAAATTTTATTTTATTTTTCTGAAAGACATGGAAGATAATCCGAAAATCTTGAAAAGGATGGAAGTTTTGGAAAAATTGTATAAAAATTCTAATTTGCCGGTTGAGACAATAGAACTTAAAGAAAAAGATTTCTGGCTTAAAATTTTTTCTTCGCTTATTTTAGCCGATTGGGTCGCTTATTATACGGCTCTCCAATATGGATTGGAGCCAGAGCAGATACCGTTTGCCGAAAAATTCAAAAAACTTGTTTTGAAATAAGAATAAAAATTTTATTTGAATGCAAAAGCCATCAACACGATAGTTAAAGCGTTCAAAATCACCAATGCCAATACAAATGCTGTTTTCGAGTGCATTGCGCTAGGATTCATTAAAATATATACCGTGTAGATTATTGCAACAATCGCCGCACCGAGAAAGTTTCCTTTTACCATAGTTTTACTTGTCCCGTAGTGAGCTCCACTCTACTACTGGGATAGTTAGGTTAAGTTAATCAAGTGCTCGACCTTTAAGAATTAAATTATATCGTCTTTGGCGGTGAATTTTTGGCGGGCAGTTTATACGCAGTTGGAACCGGGTTGTTACAGAATAAGGTTATTTAAGAATTTTGTTTGCCTTAAAACTTTTGTTGTTATTCATCATCTCCCAATTTATTATGAATATTTTTTCGACCTAAGGTTTATAAAGTAATCCTACCAAAATTGACAGAAAAAAGAAAAAGACAAAAGCGAATATTGCTGTTTCCAAAGCTATTTTTCTTGGTTCTTTTTTGGTTGGATAATGATGCGCCCATTCATTATAAGTAATTAAATAAGCCGTTAAAGATCCCAAAAAACCAAATGTGCCACCGATAAGCAAAGAAATAGAGAAAGATGAACTATTCATGTTTATTTTCTGCTAAAAAAACTCGGTGCTCTGTTTCAATCAATTTAATAGCGTCTTCTTTCATACCCCAGCTATCGACCTTTACAAATTTTTCCTCTAAAACTTTATACTGCTCAAAAAAGTGTGTAATTTCTTTAAGTACATGTTCCTGCACATCGTTTATGCTTTTTATATTTTTCATATGCGGATTGCCAATTGGCACAGCCAGCACTTTGTTGTCTTTTCCATTTTCATCGGTCATTTTAAGCAATCCAATAGGTCGAACTTCTAAAATACAACCAGAGAAGACTGGGCTGTCGGTCAATACTAAAACATCTCCGGGGTCTCCATCCTCTGCTCTTGTTTGTGGTATAAAACCATAATCAACTGGGTAATGTAAAGAAGAATGTAAAACTCGATCTAATTTTATTGACCCAGTTTTCTCATCATATTCGTATTTATTGCTTGTGCCTTTTGGTATTTCAATAACGGCATTTATTTTTTCAGGGAAATTTTCCCCGATGGAAATTTCTATAAGTTTCATAAAAGATTTTATGACTGCAAACCAATAAACAACTTCGACCACTACTTTATAATGGTAGAAGCTATTAGTCTTCTAGAGACGGTTAACAGCGAGCTTCATCGCCTTAGTAATTTTATTATTTCACTAAATTATCTATTTGTCCACCATGCGGAGGAGGTGAGATTCGAACTCACGAACCAGTTGCCCGGTTTCCGCTTTTCAAGAGCGGTGCCTTAAACCTCTCGAGCCACTCCTCCGTAATCTATATAAATGTTTTGGATTGCTTGTTCCAACTCTTTTAAAATAGTCCCATATTTCACTGATATTTTCAAGTTGTACCGATTTTCCACTTCTTCTGATCTTTGGATGAAAATCTAACTTTTTTAATGCTTGAACGGTTTGATTTACGAGGGTTGGTGAAGCGCTTGTAAAATTTAAACGATAATAAATATATTTTTTCCTTTTTATGTTGTGAGTTTCAATAACCACAGATCCGTCAGTATCAATCATTCCACGTATACAAGAAAGTGTATATTTTTGAGTTCGCATTATCCAAGCAGGCATTAAAAGATTTTGTTTTAATTTATTTCCTACTTTTAAACCAGATTTAACAAAAAAATCAACCAAGGTGCTACTAGAAACACAAATATTAAATGCTCTAGTGTTTTTAATTTTATATACTTTTGGTTTTATACCAAAGAGTCTTTGCATTAATTTTATTACAAATTTTGAATATATTTTATCAGTTTCATAGTTCAAAGTAATCCGTACTTGCCGTTTAGTTATACCTCCATCACCGATTAAAATTCCACACAATTCTGCTAACTCAACGCTCTTCTTTGGTACTTTAATAGATTTTCTCTTAAAGATTTTTCTTTTTTGGTACATCCCAACAGTCTTCCACCATTTTTGCCAATTTTCTTTTCTACGTTTTTCATTTTTAGGAAATTTCCCATATTTTTTAAGTACAGCAATAAATCCTTTTTTGCCTGCGGACTTTGCGTGAGCATATCGTTCCACAATTTTTATATTTTTTGGGCGGGGAATTTTACTAACTGACAATAGTTTCTCAAAAGCATATAGCGAGAGTGTACTTTTCGCATTTTTCCAGTCCGATATTTGTCTTACACTTACCTTACATATTAAGGCTATTCCTTTTGTGCCAATGCCGATCCTTTTTCCGGTTAATTGAAAGAATTCTCTTTGCTCTGTTTTATTTAAAAATTTTACTCGTTTTCTTATATACGATTCAGGCATACTTCCAATTATAACTCTTTTAGAATTTCATGCAATAGATTTTTTAAAACATTTCGCTTATTTTTTAACCGATTCCAACGCTTTGTGAAAATCTTCCCTTACTTCTGCCCAGCTTTTCTTCGCGATCTTGAAGATATAAAAGATTTCCAAAATTCCCGCTGTATTCAAAATAAGCAGCACGACAAACCATATCTTCTGATTATGCTTGGCGGCTGTCCACAGAGCATAACCTTTCCAGGGGATAATCCAAAGAGCTAATATTATTATTAATATAAGCGTGTGGTTGTTGTAATAAAATAGGTTCATAGGCAAATCATATCAGAAAAAAGTTTTTTATGCTAATATTTATTTATGACGTTTCCCGGGAGATTTTTGGGCATTGACTATGGGACAAAGAGAATAGGAGTGGCAATTTCAGACGAAAATCAGACCATGGCTTTTCCTAAAGAAATTGTTGTTAATGATTCAAACGCTTTCGAAAAAATCGGCGATATAATCAAGAAAGAAAATATTTCGGAAATTGTAATCGGAGAGTCGGTAAATTTTTCCGGGAAATCAAATGTTGTATCGGGCCGGATTGAAGTTTTCATTTTGGAATTAAAAGAGAAATTCAAATTGCCGGTTCACAAAGAGAAGGAATTTCTGACATCGGTTGAAGCCCGCCGATATCAAATAAAATCCGGGCATGTTGATGCTTCAGCTGCCGCCCTTATCTTACAAAGGTATTTGGATAAAAAGAATAACAGGGTATATGGAGTACCATATATCAACGGCACTCGGACATAAAACAAATAAATTTGTTTTTGCTCCTCGTTTATTGATATAATATCATTATGTTTGGGGATTCATTTAATAGATTCTTCTTCAGATTTTTCCCTCCGCCCAATTTTCTGGTGGCGCCTTCTTTTGGTTTGGATATTTCGGATGAATCGTTGAAATTTGTAGAGCTTATTACAACTAAAGATGGTATGAGAGTGGGACGATATGGAGAACGCCTTATACCGCCCGGTGTCATCGAATCCGGTAAAATTAAAGATTCCAAACGAATGGAGGAAATTTTGTTTTCCCTTAGAAAAGAAGTAGGAGTAAAATCCGTGCGTGTTTCTTTGCCGGAAGAACAGGTCTATCTCTTTCAGCTCCGGTTGGAAAAAGCGGGATTAAAAAGTGTCAAAGAGGGGATTGAGCTTGCCCTGGAAGAGCATGTGCCGGTACCGGCCCAGGATGCGATTTTTGATTATGATTTAATCAAGGAAGATGCCCAAAGCCTGGATGTTCAGGTTGCCACTATACCAAAAAATATAATTGAAAACTATTTGCTAATTTTTAAGCATTCGCAAATAGCGGTTCAATCATTTGAACTTGAAGCGCAGGCAGCTTCTCGGGCTGTTATTAAAAAAGGCGATCTGGAAACATACATGATTGTGGATTTTGGCAAAAAACGCACCGGCATTTTTATCGTGTCCCGCGGCATTGTAATGTTCACTTTTACTCTGGATATAGGCGGAGAGATATTGAATAAAATGATTCAGAAAAATTTCAACACAAGTATCGAAGAAGCGGAAAAAATGAAGCAGCAATACGGTCTGCAGCGCAATGTTGCAGATAAAGAAATATTTGCCGTTCTTCTGAACAGTGTTTCTATTTTACGCGATGAAATAGCCAAGCATTTTTTATATTGGCATACGCACAAGGATGAAGAAGGCAAGAACAATCCGCCGATAAAAAAGATAATTCTTTGCGGCGGTGATTCAAATTTAATAGGGCTGGCCGATTATATCTCTGTCAGCATGAGAAGTCCGGTGGAAATGGCCGATGCTTGGATCAATGTAACGAATACGGAAAATTATATTCCGGAGATGAGTTTTCGGCAGGCGCTTTCATTCGCGACTACCATCGGGCTGGCCCTGGGAGATTTTGAGGACTAATAATTTATGATTAATTTAATCCCAAAAGAAGAAAAGAAAAGAATAATTAAGAATTTTTACTATCGGCTTATAGTTTTATTTTTAACGATGCTTGATTTTTGCATCTTGGTCGCTTTCATCTGCCTGATACCGTTTTATTTTCTTTCCTCCACGGAAAACGCCCTGGTTAATGCGAAATTGGAAAATCAAAAGAATGAGCCCCTGCCTTTGCTTGACCAACAAGCCCTAAATATGATTAAAGGCATAAACGAGGAGCTTACTTTGGTGGAAAATGCCGAGAAAAGCAAATTTCCCATTTCGGAAAAGGTTATTAACGCTATCCTTCTAAAGAAGAGGTCTGACATTAAGATTACCCAGATTTTATATGAAAACAGCCCGACCCAGGGCAAAAAAATCAGCCTCACCGGCACAGCGCCTTCCCGCGAAGTTTTGCTTCTGTTCCGCCAAGCATTGGAAAATGATCCAATTTTCAAAAATGTTAACTTGCCGATTTCCAATTTTGTGAAAGGGTCCAATATACAATTTTATTTAAGTTTAATTCCCGCTTGATATGAAAAATAACTCTCAAAAAACAAGATTATTCCTTTCCGTAATATTTTTTGTATTTTTCTGTCTTGCTTTTGTATTTTTATACAGGAAAATAGATGGTAATAATCAAAAAGCCGAACAGAATGCTATAGCCTGGCAAATAGAGGAGCGCCGGCGCGACGAAATAAAATCACTCGATCACTCACTCCAGATGATTGCCGATGACCGGGCTTTATTGGAGACCCATTTTGCCAAAAGTTCCGACGTCGTGCCTTTTTTGGATACGATTGAAAAATTGGCGCCGGAAGCTGGAGCGAAAACCGGTATTGATTCGGTCAGTACCATGGCGGATAGTGCCGGGCTGATAGTCGGATTAAAAGCGTCGGGTAGCTTCGAAGCAATTTATAAATTTTTAACGCTTTTGGAAAATTCTCCTTATGAGCTTGATTTCCTTTCGATGGATATGCATAAATTAGCCGTGCCGGATGCGCTCGATAAAACTGCCAGTAATTTAGGGTGGGAGGCCGTTTTTAAGATACAACTTTTAAGCTTTGTTAAGGACGGTCCTTAAGAGAGTTTCCCCAAGGACCGTCCTTGTAAAAAAAATGAAAATAAATTTTTTTAAAAAAGAAAAAAGTTTTAAGAAAAAAGATTTTGTTTTTAATTCGAATCTTTATTGGAAATTTGCTGTTGGCGGGGGTTTTGTCCTAGTTCTTCTGTTTTCTTTTTTGGGTTATCGTTTCTTTACGCAAATGAATCAAGAATCCGTTTTACCAATTACCAGTACCAATACCAGCGGACAAGTTCCGACAGTCCAGAAAGATCGCATTGAAAAAGCATTGAATTATTTTTCCGCCAGAGAACAAAAATCGGCCGAAATATTAAATTCTCCCGTACCGGTCGTTGACCCCTCCTTATAAAAATGGTAGTTTGTATTTGTCTTGCGCGCTTAGCTCAGTCGGTCAGAGCGACTGTTTTACACACAGTAGGCCGGGGGTTCGATTCCCTCAGCGCGCACCGGCTATTGCCCCCGTAGTTCAATGGACAGAACAGCGGACTTCTAAGCCGCTGATGTAAGTTCGATTCTTGCCGGGGGCACAATGAAAAAAATAAAAATTTTATATGAGGATAAAGATATTTTGGCCATAGAAAAACCTTCTGGTATTTTAGTGCACCCTGTACCAGAACAAGTTCGGAACGGGGCAGGCCCCAAAGGGAAAACGATTATAGATATATTTAAGAAAAAATACCCTAAAATAGAAATAGTGCACCGCCTGGACCGCGAGACCTCCGGCGTTTTGCTTTTGGCGAAAAATGAAAAGGCCCATGAGTTTCTCAAGCGTCAGTTTCAAAACAGAGAAGTAAAGAAAATCTATGCGGCGATTGTTAATGGTTTTGTAAAAAATGACCACGGTATAATAAATAAGCCAATCGGCCGAAGCCCGAAAGATTTCCGCCGTTATTCGGCCGGCCGGGGGGCAAGAGGGGAGATGCGCGAAGCCATCACTCAATATAAAGTTTTGAAAAGATTCGTGGCTCCGTGCGTGCAAAATTTTTCCCGCTTTACCCTTCCTCGAGTACGAGGCGGGACTTACGCGGATAAAAATTTTGCACGCACTTCGCCTTTTACCTATTTGGAGATCCATCCGAAAACCGGCCGGACGCATCAGATTCGGGTTCATCTGAAATTCTTGAATCATCCCATTGCCTGCGATTCTCTTTATAATCCGAATGGTCCTTGTCCCAAAGGGTTAAAAAGGCTTGCCTTACACGCACGGTCTATAGAATTTAAAGATTTAAAAGGCAAAATAATAAAAATAGAATCGCCCATACCCAAAATTTTTCAAAAACTTGTCCACTAAGCATATTCCTTAAGCTATCATATATGATATACTAACGAATTTTGAATTCTTTTAAAAATTTGTGATACAATTCATATGATGCAAAATGAAACCAAAAACTGCCAGAATTGTAAAAAAGATTTCACGATAGAATCCGACGATTTTAATTTTTACGAAAAAATGAAAGTTCCTCCGCCGATCTGGTGCCCGGAATGTAGGATGATTCGGAGATAATTTATTGCGAAAAATGCTATCAGCAGGAATTTCTTTGATGGAAAATTTTGTATTTGATTTATAAAATTCTTTATGTTAAATTAAACCCGCTATGGCCGAAAATAAAATCATGAAAATTAAATTCAGTCCGGTGGATATTGAAGAGCGCCAAAAGCTTGATTTCAAAGCTGGAGACACGGTTTCCGTCTGGTCCAAGATTCCGGAGGAAAAAGGGAAATTCCGCCTGCAGGCTTTTGAAGGTATTGTCCTGGCCAGGAAGCATGGCCGGGAGGCCGGAGCCACTTTTACCGTCCGAAAAATCGCTTCCGGTGTCGGAGTGGAAAGGATTTTCCCGCTTTATTCTCCTATGATAGACAAGATTGAAATCACCAAAAAATCCCGCGCCCGCCGGTCAAAACTCTACTATATTCGCACGAAAGCCATTAAAGATGTCCGCAGCAAAATGCGTTCGGTTACCAATCAGGAGGAAATTTTTACTGAAGAGGTAAAATAATTTGTTATACTTATAATATGCCCAGGTGGCGAAACTTGGTACACGCGTATGCTTGAGGTGCATATGGAGTAATCCTTGGGGGTTCAAGTCCCCCCCTGGGCACAAATTTTTTTTGGGTAGCGTTTGTTCACCTTTTTTGGTATAAATAGTGAGTTTAGATTACATGGTGCCCGTAGTTTAGTGGTAAAACTTCTGCTTGTGGAGCAGATATCGAGAGTTCAATTCTCTCCGGGCACCCCATGAAAGAAACAAAATTATTTCCGGAGCCGGTATCTCTAAAAAAATTAATTGGTCCAAGTTTTGTTATTCTCGCTCTCGGTCTTGGCTCCGGAGAGGTTATTTTATGGCCATATTTGACGGCCAATTATGGCTTGGGTATTGCCTGGGGGGCAATTTTGGGAATAACTTTTCAGTATTTTATGAATATGGAAATTGAACGCTATGCTCTGGTAAAAGGGGAAAGCGTCTTTGTCGGAATTTACAAATTGTTCAAGCCGGCAGCTTATTGGTTTATTATTTCAACTTTTATCGGCTTCGGTTTGCCGGGGATTATTGCCGCTTCGGCTAAAGTTATGGCCGGTGTCCTTGGAATAGAAAATTTTAAATGGATTGCGATTTTGTTTTTGGTTATTATCGGTTTGATTTTAAGTATGGGGAAGACGGTATATAGGACAATGGAACGCATTACTAAAATTGTTATTTCAATCGGAGTGCCTTTTATATTTTTGTTGGCTGTTTTTTTAAGTGCGAAAACAGATTGGGTAGCGTTATTTCATGGAATAATCGGAAAGGGGGAGGGTTTTTGGTTTTTGCCGGAAGGGATAAGTATTGCCACTTTTCTGGCCGCTTTTGCCTATTCCGGCGCCGGCGGAAATCTGAATTTGACCCAGTCAATTTACATAAAAGAGAAAGGTTATGGTATGGGATTTTATTCGCAAAAAATTTCCAGTTTATTTTCCAAAGAAAAAGACAATGAAATTGTTTTAAGCGGGACGGACTGCGCCGCTACTCCCGAAGATGTCGGCCGTTTTAAAAAATGGTGGAGATTGATCAGCATTGAACACGCTTTCGTTTTCTGGTTTTTAGGCGCTATTTCCATGATTTTTCTTATGCTTTTGTCTTACGCAACTACCCACGGCTTAACCGGCAATGCCGAAGGAATTAATTTTGTTATAAATGAAGGGATGGTAATCGGCCAAATGGTATTTCCCTTTATCGGAGTTTTATTTTTAGTGGTGGTTTCCATTATGCTATTTCAAACGCAATTGGGGGTGATGGATTCAACTTCCCGCATTATGGCGGAAAACCTGGCTATTAGAAAATTAGACGGGCAGGAAAGAGGGAAAATCAATCTTTCCAAAATATATTACTCATTTGTTTGGGCACAGATTGTTTTCGGGATAGTTTTGTTTTTATTCAATGTTTATGAGCCCAAAACCCTGATAGTTTTGGGCGCGGTAATTAACGCTTTTGCCATGTTTGTGCATCTCGCTTTGGTTTTTTGGCTTAATCACAAAAGTTTGCCGAAAGTTTTCCGTCCCGGCTGGACGCGAAAAATTATTATTGGAATTATTTTCATATTCTTCGGTGTTTTTAGTTTTATTGTTTTAGGGGATAAATTTTAAGTAATTTGATATACTTTTGATATGTATAAAAAATATATTTTCCCAATATTAAATATTGCAACACTGTGCATAATCATTTTTGTCGTCAGCATATTTTTTATTTATAAATCCGAAACCATTGGTTTTGTTTTGATAGTTCTGTCCTTTTTGTGTTTAATACCATTATTTTTTTCTAAAACCAGAATAAAAAGCATTATACCCGATATCATTTTTGGCATCATTGATAATGGAGTATTGGTTATCTTTTCGGTTTTTGGCGGCGAAATTGCCGGTGTCGCCGGTGCCGTTATCGGTGGAGCGGTTGGGAATGCCATAACTGACGGTATTGCCGGCATGTTTGAAGGATATTCGGCGGAAAAATTAAGATTAGAAAATGTTGAAGAAGAAAGGACAATTCTAGGTTCAGCCATCGGGAAAATGGCCGGATGCCTGTTGGGAGCTGGCGTAGTTTTGACGGCGGTGGGTTTTTTCTGATAGGCACCCGTTATTTTTTTTCTTCCACTTCTTTATCAATATGATCCAGTTTTTTCTCCACCCTGCTTAGAGTGTTTTGCAAATTCCGAAGCTGACTTTCTTCTGTTTCAATTTCGGCTTTTTCTTTTTTCGTAAGTTTTTTCTCACCGATAAGTCCGGAAATGATAAGCTTTTTCCCGATAAATTCGGAAACAAAAACACCAGTCATTAAAAGAATTACGGATCCCATAATAAAAGATATGCCACTTTCTAAATTAATATCATCTGCTAAATGCCATACACCACGCCAAAAAAGCACTATTCCGGTACCCCCGATAAATGCATAAAGAACAGGATGATGGCTGAGTTTTCCCCTTATTTTGTCTTCCAGTTTATCAAAAAATATTACGATCTTTTTTATCATTAATATATTATAATACATTTTATGCATTTACAGCAAAATATTTGGAGTGATGAAAATTTAATAAGCGTACTGAAAGAAAACGGTATAGTGGTAATGCCGACGGATACCCTGTATGGAATAGTGGGGCGGGCGCAGAATATTTCTACTGTTCAGCGCATTTATAATCTTAAAAAGCGGGCGCCGGGAAAGCCCTGCATAATATTAATCAGCGATGTTAATCAACTTAAAAATTTTTCTATCACCCTATCTGAAGAACAAAAAGATAAACTGAAAAAATATTGGCCCGGTCCAGTGAGCATTATTTTAGATTGCCCCGATGATTCACTTCTATATCTGCACCGCCGGACAAAGACACTCAGTTTCCGTTTGCCTTCTCCCAAAGCGCTCCGGAATTTGCTTCTAAAAATTGGACCGCTGATTGCGCCGTCAGCCAATCCCGAAGGTCTGCCTCCAGCCCAAAATATTTCGGAAGCGAAAAAATATTTTGGCGATTCGGTTGATTTTTATTTAGATGGAGGCGAAATTAATGGCAAACATTCAAAACTCATTCAATTGCGTAAAGACGGCTCGGTAACTATACTTAGAAAATGAAAATTCAAAAAAATTATAATTTGTTCAAATTGAATACCTTCGGCATAAAAGTGAAGGCCAAATTTTTTGCCGAAGTGAAATCCGAAAATGACCTGAAAAAACTTTTTTCCTTGCCGGAATTCAGGCAGAATAAGAAAGTATTTCTGGGCGGAGGGAGTAATATTCTTTTTACCAAAAATTTGGCCGGTATTGTTGTTTTGAACAAGTTAAAAGGCATAGAAATTTTAAGAGAGAATTCCAAGACCGTTCTCATCCGTTCAATGGGAGGTGAAGTTTGGCACAACCTTGTAATGTTTGCTGTCAATAGCGGATACTGGGGCATTGAAAATTTAGCATTTATTCCCGGTACTGTCGGCGCCGCTCCGATGCAAAATATCGGAGCCTATGGGGTGGGACTCCGAGATGTCTTGGAGAATGTTGAGGCCTATGATGTTGCGACAGGAGCAAAGAAAGTTTTTAGCAAGAAGGAATGCGAATTGGGATACAGAGATAGTGTTTTCAAAAATAAATTAAAAAACAGATACTTTATTTCCGCTATAACTTTAAAATTAAATAAAAAAAAGAAAAAAAATGTCAGCTATAAAGCATTAAAAGAACATTTGGAAAAAAATAAAATTGAAGTTAAGGGCCCGAAAGATATAAGTGATGCTGTCATATCCATTCGCCGGAGCAAATTGCCAGACCCGAAAATTATTGGCAATGCCGGAAGCTTTTTCAAGAATGTTCTCGTTCCGCTGCCGAAATTGGGGGAGCTTTTGCAGGCATATCCGAATCTCCCTTATTTCGAAGAAAATGGAATTGCCAAAATTCCCGCCGGATGGCTAATTGAACAATGTGGCTGGAAAGGGTATAAGGCGGGCAATGTCGGCGTTCACGAAAAGCATGCATTGGTCCTGGTAAATTACGGAGGAGCAACAGGTAAGGAAATTATTGGACTGGCAAATAAAATTGTGACATCTGTCAAAGAAAAATTTGGCCTTGAATTAGCGCCGGAAATCAATATTGTGTAAAAAATCGCAGAGGTGTATAATCTTAAATTATGGAAAAGAAAAATATGAGCGTAGTTTTGGCAGTTGTAATCTGCTTGGTTCTAGCGGGGGTTTTAATTTTTATCAGCATAAATAATAAAACAAATATGCCTTCAAGTAATAATGTTGCAAACAGCATAGCGAATAATGCAACGGACAACACAATTCCATCCGGAGATGTGGCGAAAACAGGAGATACGGTTTCAATGAATTACACTGGTTGGCTAGAAAATGGGGCAGCTTTTGACTCAAACGTTGACCCAAAATTTAATCACGTCGAACCCTTTGTTTTTACCTTAGGTGCCGGGCAAGTAATTGCCGGCTGGGATAAAGGGATAGTCGGGATGAGAGTCGGCGAGAAAAAAACTCTCACTATTCCGCCCCAAGACGCTTATGGAGCGAGTGGAATTCCCGGAGCCATACCGCCGAATTCAACACTTGTTTTTAACGTCGAACTTATTGGAATTAAAAAGTAATTTAAATTTATGGAAATATTAAATAATGAAAAATCCAGCAACTTGGTAAAAGCAATTTTTGTTTTGGCAATCATATTATCCCTGTACTTTTTAATGAAGACAATTTCCGAAATCAAAAGTTACGGTTTTATCGGCGGCGGAGCGACGGCATCAAATACAATAAGTTTTAGCGGCAAAGGAGAAATTTCGGCTCCGCCGGATTTGGCAACGATTAGTTTCACTATTCTTGAAAATGCTCCGGCAGTGAAAGACGCGCAAAGCAAGGTGACAGCCAAAGAAAGTGCCGTATTAACTTTCTTGGATAAAAGCGGCATAGCCAAGAAAGACATAAAAACGGAAAATTACAATTCTTATCCGAAATATGAATATCGAAATTCTATTTGTCCGCCAATTCCCATAGGACCGCTCTCTTCTTCCTCTCCCTATTATTGTCCTCCCGGCAAGCAGGTTCTGACCGGTTATGAAGTTTCCGAAAGCGTTTCGGTAAAAATCCATGACCTTATTAAGACAGGTGATATCGTGAAAGGCATTGGAGATGTGGGAATTTCCGAAATGAACGGTCCGAACTTTTCAATTGAAAATGAAGACAAACTAAAAGAGCAAGCCCGGAAAATTGCCATAGACGATGCCAAGAATAAAGCGAAAGTCCTTTCCGCCGACCTTGGCGTAAATCTTATTCGCATTGTGAATTTCTCCGAGAATGGGAATTATTATCCTGTTATGTATGCCGCTTCAGAGTTGTCCATGAAGGGCGGTACCACTACGCCAACACCAGCGCCGACCCTACCAACCGGAGAAAATAAAATTACATCGAATGTGACAATTACTTACGAAATAAGGTAAATTCCTAATAATTATGGAGCAAACACCAGGGAAAATTGTAGGTCAAGAGGGAGGTGTAGAGAAAAAGGAGGAGATGCCAAAGAAAATTCTTGTTAGAGAAGCACGGGGATATTATATTGCCCGGCCAGAAGGTCGCTTTGATGTGGAGGGTCTTGGTTCTACTTATGACAAAGCGATTATCAATTTAATTGAAAAATTTATCGAGATTAACCGGGAGTAAAATCCCGAGGTGAACCCTCGGGATCGTTTAGAATTTTTTACACTTGACAATTGGTAGTGGTATAATCCCAGCTTTTTTATTTTCGCACAATAAGATACCAAGGGTTCCCCTTGGTATCAAGCCGAAATTTTTATTGACTATTTTGGTAAAAAGAGTATCATTAAAAAAGCCCCCTTAAGGGCTTTTTTAAAAAATGTCAAAAATTACCGAATATTTTCAAGAGACAAAAACGGAATTAAAACATGTGATTTGGCCGTCCAGAAACCAGACCTTTTATTATACTTTAATAGTCATTATTTTGTCCGTGGTGATAGCTTATTATTTGGGCATTTTTGATTTTATTTTCTCCCAGGTCCTGCAAAAAGTAATTTCCCTATAATTATTATAAATAAAATTTACTAACGAATGCCCAAACAAGAAACACAAGCGGTCAGGAACTGGTATGCCATCCATACTTATGCCGGCTACGAAAACGTTGTTCTCCGTAATTTGAAACAGCGCATTGATTCCCTCGGCATGAATGACAAAATTTTCAATGTTATTGTTCCGGTTGAAAAGAAAATAAAAATCAAAGCCGGCAAGCGGGTTGAAGTGGAGGAAAAAATTTATCCGGGCTATGTCTTGGTGGATATGATTGTGACGGATGATTCTTGGTACGTGGTGCGCAATACACCCCGAGTGACCGGTTTCGTCGGGGCCGGGGTGAATCCCGTTCCGCTTAAAAAAGAAGAAGTTGATTACTTGTTTAAAAAGATGCAAGCCGGCACCGTCAAGCATAATATTGATATAGTTATCGGCGAAACTGTTTTGATTACGGACGGTCCCTTCAAAGACCTTGAAGGCAAGATAAATTCCGTAGACCAGGACCGCGGGAAAGTCAAAGTTTTGGTTTCAATGTTCGGCCGGGAGACGCCAGTCGAGCTCGATTTTTTACAGGTCAAAAAGATATAAGTTGATTTAAGTAAATATATGAAAAAGATAACCAAAAAAATAAAATTGCAAATCCAGGCGGGAAAGGCAACGCCAGCCCCTCCTCTCGGGCCCGCTCTCGGACAAGCCGGCATCAACATCGGTGATTTTGTCGCCAAATTCAATGCGGCGACCCAAAAAATGGCCGGGGACAAGGTTTCCGTGAATATTACGGTCTACGAAGACCGCAGTTATGATTTCGTTGTTAAAACTCCTCCTGTTTCCGGGCTTATTCTGAAAGCGGCTGGAGTGGAAAAAGGTTCGGGCAACAATGTTGTCACCAAGGCTGGTAAAATTACCAAAAAACAGGCGCTAGAAATTGCCGAAAAGAAAATGCCTGATTTGAATGCGAAAGACATGGGAGGCGCTGTCCGCATCATTGCCGGCTCCGCCCGCTCCATGGGCATAGAAGTTAAGGAATAAATTTTTAAATAAAAAATGCAACCACTTATTGAAAAAGATTATAAAAAAATTCTCATCTGCTTGACTCTTTATATAAGTTCTCTTTTTGCGGCGAATACTCTGGGAATGAAATTAATGCCTTTTCTTTTCGGAACGCATCTTTCGGTAGCGGTTTTTTCTTTCCCGATTGTTTTTTGCATGACGGATGTTATCGGGGAAGTTTACGGGAAAAAAATGGCCAATAATTTTGTTCTGGCTGGTGTCGTCAGCATTCTTTTATTCTTGTTTTATTCCTTAATTTCCACTATGATGCCCTGGGCGTATGAAGGTCTTTGGGTAAAGGCCGGATATAATCAAATTTTTGGACTAACTGCCCGTTTTTCCATCGCTTCGGTTGTCGCTTTTGCCATCGGCCAGTACCAAGATGTTATTTCCTTTTTCTTTTTAAAGAAACGTATTGAGAAAAAATTCTGGCTGCGTTCTAACTTATCCAATATTTGGTCAGAATTTTTTGATTCAGCAATTTTTATGTTCATTGCCTATCTTGGTATTTTGCCGATAAAAACTATTTTTTTGATTATAATTCCCTGGTGGGCTTACAAGATATTTATGGGATTTTTATACACCCCACTTTCGTATTTGGGAATCCATTTATTAAAAGGGAAACCTGCCCCCGCAGGCGGGAATAACAATGCAAATTGTTCCAATTAAAACTAGAATTTTTCGGGAAAATGAAGATTTATTGAGATTTATTTTTAAGTATGTCAAGAAAATAAAAGAAAATTCCGTTTTGGTCATAACTTCCAAAATTGTGGCTCTCTCTGAGGGGAGAACAGTAGAATACAAAAATAAAAAGCAAAAAATTAAACTTATAAAACAAGAAAGTGATTTTGCCATCAAAACTAAATACGCCTGGCTGACCATAAAAAATGGTATGGTTATGGCCACTGCCGGCATAGATGAGTCGAATGCCAAAGGAAAACTTATACTTTTGCCGAAAGACAGTTTTCAATCCGCCGATTTAATTAGAAAAAAACTCAGAAAAATATTTAAAGTTAAAAAACTCGGAGTGCTTATTACCGATAGCAGGGTTTTTCCTTTACGTGCCGGTATTATTGGCGTTTCTTTGGGTTATGCCGGTTTCCGGGGCATTAAAAATTATATAGGCAAGAAAGACATTTTTGACAGAGTTTTAAAAATATCAAAAACCGACGTTGCCGACAGTTTGGCAACCTCTGCCGTACTTTGTATGGGGGAAGGAAAAGAACAACAGCCGCTTGCTTTAATAACAGATGTTCCAGTTGAATTTATTGAGAAAGTTGATAAAAAAGAACTGAAAATTGATATAAAAGACGACTTGTATTTACCTCTTTTCCAGAGTATATTAAGGAAATGAAGAAAGTTATGAAAAAGAATATAAAACACAAAAGACCGTCTTGGGATGAGTATTTTATGGGAATAATGCATGCAGTTGGAGCAAGAGGAACCTGCGACCGGGGAAGAGTTGGTTCGGTTATTGTTAAAGATAAAAGACTGATTGCTACCGGGTATGTCGGAGCACCTTCTGGGTGCAAAAGTTGCGATGATATAGGCCATGAAATGAACACTGTTGATTATGGAGATAGGGATGTTCATCGTCATTGTGTTCGGACGGCCCATGCAGAAACGAATGCTATTGTTCAAGCAGCCAGATTTGGAATCAGCACAAATGGGGCGACCCTTTATTGTATGATGACTCCCTGTTATGCTTGCGCAAAGAATATAATAAATGCCGGAATAGCGAGAGTTGTATCCGAAAAAGATTATCATGCGGGGAAGAGAACTAAAGAAATATTCAAAGAGGCAAAAGTGAAATACGAATTGCTTAACAAAACACTAGTTAAATATAGAGATCAGTGATATGACGAAAATAATTTTGGGTCTTGTTGGCCCAATAGCGAGCGGCAAAGAAACTGTAAAAAAATACATAGTAGAAAAATATAAAGCAAAAGATTGCAGGTTTTCTACAATCTTGCGTGATATTTTAAATAGGGCAACTATCCCAATAAGCCGAGAAAGTATGCAGAAGCTGTCTACTGTTTTACGGGTGAATTTTGGGGAGGATTTGCTAGCGAAAGCGATTGCCTTGGATACAGCGAAATTGGATTCAAATATTGTAGTTATTGATGGAGTCCGAAGGTCTACGGACATAGAGCATTTGAACAAACTCCCGAACTTTTTTTTGATAAAGATTGATGCCGAGCCAAAATTAAGATACGAAAGACTGGTGGCCAGAAATGAGAATGAAGGAGATGATAAAAAAACTTTTGAGCAATTCCTTAAGGATCATGAAGCTGAAGCGGATAGTTTGGTTCCAGCAGTAATGGCTACTGCTAAATATTCTATTGACAACAACGGCAGTTTTGAAGTTTTGTATAAGCAAGTAGACGAAATAATCAAGAAACTTTCTTGATATATTCCGCAAATTCCAAATTATATTTATTTGAAATGTCTTTTTTCAACTTTTCGCTTTTTGTTTTCTGCCAGATTTTTTTATCTATGGCGGGGAAATAAGTGTCGGCCTCCGGAAATTCTGCATCTACGTGGGTAATATAAAGTTTATCCGCTTTGTCTATGAATAATTTATATATCTGCCCCCCTCCGATGACAAAGATCTCTTCATTTTCAGCAAGGGGAGCCCTTGCTGAATTTATAGCTTCTTCGGGTGAATATACAACATCTACGCCATGGCGTAGATAACTTTTATCAAGAGTGATAACAATATTTTTTCTATTAGGCAAAGGTTTACCGATGGACTCAAATGTTTTCTGGCCCATGATAACTGTCCGGCCCCTCGTTGTGGCGCGAAAATGTTTCATATCGGCCGGCAAAGTCCAAAGAAGAGCGTTTTTCTTCCCCAGTTCGTTATTTTTGCCGATGGCCGCAATGATTGAAATCATAATATTTATACCGCTATCGGCGCTTTAATGCCTTCATGGGGGTTATAATCAACCAGTTCAAAATCATCTATCGTGAAGTCATCGATTTTCTTTTTCCCCGGATTTATTTTCATTTTTGGAAGCGGGCGGATATCGTTCCGGCGGGAGAGCTGCAATTTTGCCTGCTCCAAATGATTTGAATATAAATGAACGTCGCCCCCGGTCCAGACGAATTCTCCCAAGTCCAGCTCGCAGATTTGCGCGACAATCATTGTTAACAAAGCGTATGAGGCAATGTTGAACGGTACGCCAAGAAAAGTATCACAAGAGCGCTGGTAAAGTTGACAGGAAAGTTTTCCGTCAACAACATAAAATTGAAATAAGCAATGACAAGGCGGAAGCCCGGCTTTTTCCATTTCTTTCAAATCAGCAACATTCCAGGCGGAAATAATGAGCCGGCGCGAGTCCGGATTTTTTTTGATTTCTTTTATAACATTATTTAACTGGTCAATATAGTATTTATGAGCAGGCTTGCCCGCCGAAGCTTCAGCGTAGGCGGGCCAGCTTCTCCATTGATAGCCGTAAATTGGCCCGAGGTTCCCATAATCTTTCGCAAACTTTTCATCATTTTTTATTTTTTCTATAAATTTTTTCAGGCCGCTATTCCATTCTTCACTGCCGGTTTTCGGGACTTTAATTTTATTTCTGATTAAATACGCTTTGTAAGGCCATTCGTCCCAAATGTGGACATTGTTATCTGCCAGATACTTCAAATTAGTATCGCCTCGCATAAACCAAAGCAATTCGTGAATGATTGATTTGATCGGCACTTTTTTGGTGGTGAGAAGAGGGAAACCATCATTTAAATCAAAACGCATCTGATAGCCAAGAACGCTTCTCGTGCCCGTTCCCGTGCGGTCGGTTTTCACAGCCCCATTTTTTATGATGTGTTCCAAGAGGTCCAAATATGATTCATCCACATGTTTGCCCATATTTTGATTATAACAACCCAGCCTTAAGAAGAGTAGCGTAGGTGCCGTTCTTTTTCATCGTGCGCAAGCCGCGGGCGGAAATTTCTATGTTGATTGTTTTATTCAGTTCCGGAATAAATATCTTCTTTTTTTGAAGATTTGCATATTTTCTTTTCTGGCCGGTCGGGTTGAATTTGGTCGCGCGGGTGCGATTGGAATATCCGCCTCCGACTATTGAGCCCTTTTTGCTTATCGCGCATATTTTTTTCATCGTTTTTCTATGGTATCATGGAATTTATATGGGTGCAACCAATGCAATTTTTTATATAATCATTCTCATAATGTCTGTTGTTATCCATGAAGTTTCGCACGGTTTTATGGCGGAATATTTCGGCGACCGGACGGCGCGCGATGCCGGGCGTCTGACCTTAAACCCTCTCCGGCACCTAGATTTTTTTGGCTCCATTATTTTGCCGGTTTTTCTTATCTTAAGCCATGCAGGTTTTTTGTTCGGCTGGGCAAAACCAGTGCCTTACAATCCGAATAATTTAAGCGACAGGAAATGGGGAACGATCTGGGTCTCGGCCGCCGGCATTATCGCTAATTTATTTATTGCCACCTTATTCGGCATTATTATTCGTCTGACGTCCGGCCTGGTCTTGTCGCCTAACTTCTATTTCATTATTTCGGCAATCGTAATCGTAAATTTGGCTCTGGGCATATTTAATTTAATTCCAATTCCTCCTCTTGATGGTTCCAAAATACTTTTTTCTTTTTTGCCCGATTCCGCTTTTTCCCTTATTTTGACCTATGAAAAATATTCTTTGATTTTACTGCTTGTTTTTATTATTTTCTTTTCCGATTATTTATATCCAGTACTGGCTTTTCTCTTCCATTTGATTACTGGTCTTTTGCTTTAAATTTGCAATTTTCTTTATTTCGTATTATATTATCGTACGGGTCTTCGGACTCTTTTGTTTTAATTTATGCCAACCATCAACCAATTAATCAAGAAAAATAGAGTGAAAGTCCACTCCAAGCAAAAAACGGTCGCTTTGGCGCGGGGTTTTAATGTTCTAAAAAACAGACCGGTCTTTTTTCCGTCGCCTTTCAAGCGCGGTGTTTGCACGAAGGTCTCCACAACGACCCCCAAGAAACCGAATTCGGCTCTGCGGAAAATAGCCAGAGTGCGCCTGACCAATGGCATGGAAGTAACAGCTTATATTCCGGGCGAAGGGCATAATTTGCAGGAGCACTCCGTAGTCATGCTCCGCGGAGGGCGGGTAAAGGACTTGATCGGCGTAAGGTACCACATTGTGCGGGGAGTTTTGGATACTCAGGGAGTGGAAAAGCGCCAACAGAGCCGCTCTTTGTACGGGAATAAGAAACAAAGAGCAAGTAAAAAGTAGAAAGTCATAAAGTTTATAAAGAAAATGCAAAATACTTTATAACTTTATAAACTTTTAACATTATAACTAATTATATGAGACGCAAAGCTAAAAATAAAAATATAGTCGGGCCGGATTTTATTTATAATTCCCAAAAATTGGAGAAATTTATTAATTGTATTATGTGGTCCGGCAAAAAAGAAACTGCCCGGAAAGTCATGTATCGGGCCTTTGACATCATTAAGGAAAAAACAGGCAATCCGAATCCGTTGGAGATTTTTGATTTAGCCATAAAAAATACCGGGCCTTTGATTGAAGTGCGCTCCAAGCGCATCGGAGGCGCGAACTACCAAGTGCCCATCGAAGTTCGCCCCGAGCGCCGTCTTGCTCTGGCGATGCGCTGGATTCGGGATGCTGCCCGCGGCGGCAAAGGACGGCCTATGCATTTGAAACTCGCCGATGAATTGATTTCCGCTTCCAAGAATGAAGGTTCGGCTATTAAAAAGAAAGAAGACACCCACAAAATGGCCGAGGCCAACAAGGCCTTTGCCCACTTCGCCTGGTAAGCTTTTCTAAAGTCTTAAGTTTTCGGATTACACTTATACACATTTACGCTATAGCGTATATATGTAACAAGTGTATAATTAACGCATGACTTATTATAAAGGGATGCGGGTAAATGCTTTTGGTTTACCAATTTCTAAAGATAATTACAAAAGTCGTATCAAAGAAAAGAACAGAAAAAGGAATTTCTATCACACAGCCTTTTCTTCTCCGTTTAATAAAGATTTACCCAAGAACCTGATTTTAATGTATGACATCGTGGAAGAGAAAAAGAAGGAAAGGGACTGGTTTCGTAGGCAATTAAAAAATTTTGATTACATCATGATTCAAAGGAGTGTATGGGTTGGTCCTTCGCCCCTGCCAAAAGAATTTCTCGATTATGTCAAAGCAATTGGTCTACAGAACTATTTAAAAACATTCAAACTGGCGAAGGTCTATACTGGAAAGGAAGGTGTATTTAGGTAAAATCCCTTCTTTACATATTTACGCTATCGCGCATATATGTATTTGGATTACGAGGGATTATTATCGGTTATTTGCAAAAAAACGCTTTATGTTATATATTATTCCTAGCGCATGAGGCGCTTTTTTTATGGAAAGAGATTATCCACTGGAAAAAGTCAGGAATATTGGAATTATCGCTCACATTGATGCCGGCAAGACGACAACAACGGAGCGGGTTCTTTATTATACCGGCCGGAGTTATAAGATCGGTGAAGTGCATGAGGGCGATACGGTTACCGACTGGATGGAACAAGAGCGGGAACGCGGCATTACCATTACCTCGGCGGCGGTGACCTGTTTCTGGACTCCGACTCATGCCCCGACCGACAAGAGCAAGAAATGCCGTTTTAATATTATTGATACTCCCGGGCATATTGATTTCACGGCCGAAGTGAAAAGATCGCTCCGCGTTTTGGATGGCGCTATTGTCGTCTTTGACGGCGTGGCCGGTGTTGAACCGCAATCCGAGACGAACTGGCGCTACGCTGACGAAGCCAAAGTGCCCCGCATTTGTTTTATAAATAAATTAGACAGAATTGGCGCGTCTTTTGAACATTCATATAAAACCATATTGGACCGTCTTACGAAAAAAGCCGTCCGGATGCAGATTCCCATCGGGCTTGAAGAGAGGCATGAAGGTGTTGCCGATCTGCTTACGATGAAGGCCTATTATTTCGAAGGGGAGATGGGCAATAAAGTCATCGAAAAGGAAATTCCGGAAGAATTAAAGGCGGAGTCGGAAAAATACCGCTGTGAATTAATTGAGAAAATAGTGGAGACGGATGAAACAATGATGACCGAATATTTGGAAGGAATGATTCCTGATTTGGAAACACTAAAGAAAACACTCCGCCGGGCCGTAATTGCGAATGAAATTTTCCCTGTTTTTGCTGGCTCGGCACTAAAAAATAAAGGTGTTCAGCTGGTGCTGGATGCCGTCGTGGACTATTTGCCGGCCCCGACGGATATACCCCCAATTTCCGGTATTAATCCGGATAACGAAGAAATCACAGTCCGCCAGGCTTCTGATTCGGAGCCATTTGCGGCGCTGGCTTTTAAAGTGGCGACTGACCCTTTTGTCGGACAAATTATTTTCTTCCGCGTTTATTCCGGGACTCTGGAAGCGGGCAGTTATGTTTATAATCCGCGCACCCGCAACAAAGAGCGCATCGGGCGTATTCTCCGTATGCATGCCAATGACCGCGAAGAAATGAAACAAGTTTTTGCCGGGGAAATAGCGGCTGCGGTGGGATTGAAAGACACGATAACATCGGATACCATCTGCGATGAAAATAATCCCATTGAACTTAACAGAATTGTTTTTCCGGAACCTGTCATTTCACTCCGTATTGAACCAAAAACAAAAGCGGACCAGGAAAAAATGGGCCTGGCCTTGAATCGTCTGGCTCAGGAAGACCCCACTTTTAAGGTCTCCACCGACCAGGAAACAGGCGAAACGATTATTGCCGGTATGGGGGAACTTCATTTGGAAATTATTGTTGAACGCATGAAAAGGGAATTTACCGTTGAAGCGAATGTCGGCAAGCCCCAGGTGGCTTATCGGGAAACTATCACCGGCAAGGCCGAGGCGGAAGGAAAATATATCAAGCAGTCGGGCGGGCGCGGAAATTACGGGCACGTGAAAATAAAAGTAAAGCCGATGAAGATGTTGACGAAAGAAGAGTTGGAGGACTTGCCGAAAAATACGAAAAGGTCCGCCGGTTTTGAATTTGTCAACAGCATCAAGGGAGGGGTTATACCGCAAGAATACATTATCCCTTGCGAAAAAGGATTCAAAGAGGGACTGGATAGGGGGGTCTTGGCGGGTTTTAAAATAGTTAATGTTTCGGTTGACCTTTGGGACGGAAGCTATCACGAAGTTGATTCCAACGAAATGGCTTTCAAGATTGCCGCCTCAATGGCCATCCAAGACGCCTGCCGCCGCGCCAATCCGGTAATTTTGGAACCGATGATGAAAGTGGAAATCGTCACTCCGGAAAAATTCATGGGAGACGTCACAGGCAATCTTTCATCAAAGCGGGGTTTGATTGAAGGGATGGAAGACAGGGGAATGAATAAAGTCATCCGGGCCATCGTTCCGCTTTCGGAAATGTTCGGCTATATGACCGGCCTGCGTTCAATGACCGAAGGCCGCGCCTCCTTTACGATGGAATTTTTCAGATATGATATAGTACCAAACAATATAGCGGAAACTATCATCGTGGCGAGGAAATAAGTGTCACAAAACGTAAAAAGGGCAACTTCGAGAGTCGCCCTTTTGATTTGCGTGGCCAGCGCGATTACTTAAATAGCCTTTACTTCTTGTAATACCCCCCAGCGTATTTGCTGGGGTCTTTGATGACGTAGTATTGCCGAGGATCTTCTTTTGTGTCTTCGGCATACCAGAACGACTTTACTCGAAACGATTTCTCGAGTTCATCTTTCTGGGCAAGAAATTCTTGCGCTTCCTTATTTAGGAAGTCCTTCTTTGCCGCTTTTGCGGCGATATTCAGCGCACTTTTGCAAGCTGCGCTATCAGATTCCAGCAGGTCCAGAGCCTCGCCCTTTATTCCTCTTGGAATAGCCCAGTAGAAATCCTTTTTGCTAGGCCATTTCCCGAATAGTGGGGGAAAATTGGCGTAATTCGTGAATTCCTTTCTGCTCCCAACCCTTTCAAGATCGCTGTAAAGCTGTTGGAGAGTGATTTCAAACTCCCTCTGCGCCGTTTGGAAGGGCGTCAGGGTTATCGGAGGGGCCGCGACTTCCTCGGGTTGCGTGGCAGATGGGGGAGTCGGGATGACCTTGGTTATCTTTTGGGTAATCTCTTGGATAGCCTCCCTGGCGATTTCCTTCCTGGCGATTTCCTTCTTGATTTCCTTCTTGGTGGGCGTTGCCTTGGGTGCCGGGATTTCTTTCTTCTCAGCAATCACCTCGGCGGGTGCCGGGACCGCAATCACTTTGGGAGCGGTTTTTTTAGGCGACCCCATCAGTGATGCGGGTGGCCCAACCATCTCGTCGGGCGCCGGGATCGGTGTTGTTGAGGCGGCAGTGGTGGGCGGGGTGGTCTTGGTGGCGGTGGTTGGTGGGGTGTGCTGTTTGATTATAAGATACCACCCCAATCCAACCGCGAAAAGCAGAATTACTCCGATCGTTGATACTATCGTTGATACTATTCTCTTTGACATAACTACCTACTTTCCTTTCCGTACGGAATTTCAAGCCAAGAGTAAGTCACGCGACTTACTCCAAACTTGATTTTTCTTAAATTTACAGCGAACACTGTTCTTGCATATAATAGCATATTTAACACTTTTTGTCAAGGATTTCTGCAGTTTTCTTTATCGCTTAAAACCCTTGCAAATAAAGGATATTTTGGGAAATATATTTCTCCATTTGACAAAGCTTTTTAATCTGCTAGTATAAACGCAACTGCACTTTCTGCAGTTTTTATTATGTTTTTTTATTATTATTAATTAATTTAGCTAGCAATAGCGAATAAAATTTTATGACAGAAGAATTTAAGAGAGACAAGCCGCACATCAATGTCGGCACCATCGGCCACGTTGACCATGGAAAGACCACTTTGACAGCGGCAATACTCCATGTTTTGAATATGGCCGGAAAACAGGTCCGCCTCCGCGGTGTTGACCAGATTGACAATGCTCCGGAAGAAAAAGCCCGGGGAATTACCATTAATATTTCTCATAATGAATACTCGACCGACACCCGCCACTATGCTCATATTGACGCTCCGGGACACGCTGACTATATCAAAAACATGATTACCGGCGCCGCCCAGATGGACGGAGCTATTTTGGTGGTGGCGGCGACGGATGGCGCCATGCCCCAGACCCGCGAACATGTTCTCTTAGCCAGGCAAGTTGGCGTACCAAAGATGATTGTTTTTCTGAACAAATGCGATATGGTTGAAGACAAAGAAATGATTGACCTCGTTGAAGAAGAAATTCGCGAACTTCTAACCAAGCAAGGATTTGACGGAAAAGGCGCCCCGATTATCCGCGGTTCTGCTCTGAAAGCTCTTGAATCAAAGTCCCTCGATGACGAAAACGCCAAGAAAATTCTTGAATTGGTAAATGCTCTTGACACTTATATTCCAATCCCGGAGAGGGATATCAAGAAACCTTTCCTGATGCCAATAGAAGATATTTTTTCAATCGAAGGCCGGGGGACTGTTGTTACCGGAAAAATTGAAAGAGGATTGGTAAAAGTCGGCGAGGAAGTGGAAGTTGTCGGAATCAAACCCACTCAAAAAACGACTGTTACGGGAATTGAAATGTTCAACAAGAATCTCAAGGAAGGCATGGCTGGCGATAATGCCGGTGTCCTCCTCCGGGGCTTGAAGAAAGAAGATGTCACCCGCGGGCAGGTTCTGGCCAAACCGGGAACAGTGACCCCGCATGATCATTTCACCTGTGAAATATATGTCTTGAAAAAAGAAGAAGGCGGACGCCACACACCGTTCTTTAAAGGCTACAAGCCCCAGTTTTATATCCGCACAACGGATGTGACCGGCGATGTTTCTTTGGACGAAGGCACCGAAATGGTTATGCCCGGCGATACGGTTAAAATTACGGTCAAATTGGTTACTCCGGTGGCTCTGGAGGAAGCGCAAAGGTTTGCCATCCGCGAAGGAGGCAAGACCGTCGGCGCTGGAGTGGTTACAAAAATTCTTGGTTAAAATGCAATGGCGACCAAAGAAACAAAAATCAAAAAACTCAAAACCAAGGCAGATAAAGGGGTAAAGAAGATTAAGATTAAAGCCCTCCCTAAAAATAAAAAAGAAAAAGGTGACAGCAAAGTGGTGCTGCGCATCAGGGTTCGCGCTTACGAGAGCAAGATCTTGGATGCTTCAGTCAAACAGATTATGGACACGGCAACGCGTTATGATGCCGTAATCGTCGGTCCGGTGCCGTTGCCGACCGAAATAAAGAAATATACGGTCAATCGTTCCCCTTTTATTTACAAGAATACCCGGGAACAATTTGAAATAAGAGTGCACAAAAGACTGATCGATATTGTAAATCCAAATCCCAAGACTGTTGAGGCCTTGACCAATCTTTCTCTTCCTTCCGGAGTCGACATTGACGTAAAGATGATGTAAGACAAGAACGGTTCTTGGGGAAACTTCTTAAGAACCGTTCTTTCTTAAAAATCCATGAAATTCATACTTGGAATAAAAAAAAATATGACGGAATATTTTTCTGAAAATGGCGCTGTCATTCCGGTGACAATAGTGGAGGTCGGGCCGGTGACGGTAACCAGAATCTTTGAAAAATCCAAAGACGGTTATGATTCCGTTCAGGTTGGTTTTTATAAAACTCTTAAAGAATTCCGCCTAAAATCGGCTGATAAGAGCGAAACGAAAGTCGGCGATGTAATTAACGCTTTAATCTTTGCTCCTGGCGACAAAATAGAGGTCTCCAGTATTTCCAAGGGCAAAGGTTTCCAAGGTGTTGTCAAGCGCCATGGTTTTCACGGCGGTCCGCGTTCCCACGGCCAAAAGCATTCGGAGCGGGAGCCGGGAAGCATCGGGGGTGGTTTGCGGACCCGGGTGCCGAAAGGGATGAGGATGGGAGGCCGGATGGGCTCCGACCGCATAACCCAGAAAAATTTAGAAGTTATTTTGGTTGACAAAGAGAACAATTTAATGCTGGTTAAAGGAGCAATAGCCGGCCGACGCGGAACTTTAGTGGAAATAAGAAGTAGTTAAAAGTTATCAAGTTTATAAAGTTTGTAAAGTAAATGCATTTTGAATTCAACTTTATAACTTTCTACTTTATGAACTTTAAGAACTAAATTCATGGAAGCAAAAATATACAATCAAAAAGGAGCCGAGGCGGGGAAGATAAATCTTCCCCCGAAGGTCTTCGGGGCCAAGTGGCGGGCCGACTTAGTGCATCAAGTTGTGGAAGGAATGCGTTCAAATAAACGCGCCGGCACAGCGGATACGAAAAATCGGGGGGAAGTGCGCGGCGGAGGCAAGAAGCCCTGGAGACAAAAAGGAACTGGACGGGCTCGCCATGGTTCCAGCCGCAGTCCTATCTGGGTTGGCGGTGGCGTTACCCACGGCCCGCTGGCCGAAAAAAATTACAAGAGAAAGATATCGAAGAAAATGCGCGCCCAGGCTCTTTTCTCCGTTCTTTCCCAAAAATTAAAGGACAAAGAAATTCTTTTTGTGGATTCGCTTTCTTTGTCTGAAATAAAAACCAAGAAAGCCGCTGAAGTTATGAGGAATTTGGCTAAAATAAAAGGTTTTGAATCATTTGCAACGCCGAAGAAAATCAAAATTCTTACTGCTCTGTTTGGACGCAATGAAAAAGCGGAGAAGAGTTTCCGGAATTTGCCCCAGCTGGAAATAGTTTTCCTGAAGAATTTAAATCCGTTGGATGTATTAAATCATCAATATCTTTTAATAGAAAATCCGGAAGAAGCGGTAAAATTTTTAGAATCCAGAGGTTAAATATATGGCAAAAATCCAAATAATTAAAAATCCCAGAGTCACCGAAAAAGCTTCTTTCGCTTCCGAGCAGAATGTTTACACTTTTGATATCGCTCAATCCGCCACTAAGACGGAAATCAAGAAAGCCATTTTTGCCCTTTATAAAGTAAAACCGATAAAAGTGAATGTTTTGAGTGTCCCAAGAAAAACCGTCATGTCCAAGGGCAAAGAGGGAATAAAAGGCGGAGGGAAGAAAGCCCTTGTTTATTTAAAAAAGGGCGATAAGATAGAATTTATTTAAAATGAAAACATATAAACCGACAAGCAAATCAAGAAGGCAAATGACCAATGTGAGTTATCGGGGAGTTTTGACGGCGTCTGCACCGGCCAAATCCCTCACCCATGGCTTCAGGCGCAGTGTCGGCCGCAATAGTCAAGGGCGCATTACCATGAGGCATAAAGGCAGCGGGCACAAGCGTCTTTTCCGGGGTGTTGATTTTTTATATGATAAAAAAGAAATTCCCGCCAGAATAAAATCGGTTGAATATGACCCAAACCGTTCGGCATTTATCGGACTGGCTGTTTATAAAGACGGGGAAAAAAGATATGTAATTTTACCAAAATCCGTTAAGTCGGGGGATTCTTTTATCGTATCCGAGAAAGCCGAGCTTAAAGCAGGCAATCGGCTGCCTCTCAAAAATATTCCAGTCGGAACTTTTGTCTATAATATTGAAATTAAGCCTTCAGGCGGCGCGAAAATCGGCCGTTCGGCGGGAATTTTCGCTCAAGTAATAGCCAATGCCGACGGCTACACGAATTTGAAAATGCCTTCAACCGAAATCCGGAAAATAAATGAAAACTGCTGGGCATCGGTCGGTACCGTTTCTAATGAAGAGCATCACCTGGAAAATTATGGTAAAGCCGGACGCAGCCGCTGGAAAGGAATCCGCCCAACCGTCCGGGGTACGGCGATGAATCCTGTTGACCATCCGTACGGAGGGGGTGAAGGCAGGCAGGGACGCGGGACAAAAAGACCGAAAACAATGTGGGGCAAGGTTACCGGCGGGCGCAAAACCCGCGGCCCGAAAAAATATTCAAATATTTTCATTGTTTCCCGCAGGAGAACTGGGAAGAATAAATAATTATTCCCCTCTTGAGGGGTGGCTCGCTTGCGAGACGGGGTGGATAAATTTGTCCACCTCCCTCCGACCTAAGTCGGAGTACTCCTCAAGAGGAGAATTAAATCCCGAGATTAGGTAGGTGGTTTTTCGTTGCTTTATTTTACAGGAGTGTTATAATCAAGTAAATCAGTTCAACCCACCATCAACTTTTTTTCGAAGGGGTAGAAAAGTGAAAGTTAAGAATAAAAACGGGAAACGTTTTTTGTCGTCTTTGCCGGCATGGTGCCGGCGCGCAGTACGGGCCTGTATGGTCCAAAAAAAGACGAAGAAATACCTCGACCGCGGGGGGTATCCAGGAAAGGGGGCCATAAGAAGAGCCCCCTAAAAGGTATTATAGAGTTATTGTAGCGGAAGGGGGGCACGGAACATACAGCGTGTTCCCCTTTTATCGTTTTGTTTGACTTTTTTGTTCAATTTGCTATTGTGAAATAAGCTCGTTAGAGCTTTTTGTTTATAATATGACCAGATCAATCAAAAAAGGATTATATGTTGACGCAGGGCTACTCAAAAAGATTGCCGGCAAAAACCCGCTGGAGACGCCGATGATTAAGACCTGGAAAAGAGCTTGCGTCATATCTCCGGAAATGCTCGGTTTTACTTTTGGCGTCCATAACGGCAAGACGCATCCGGAAATTCTGATTACCGAAGATATGGTGGGGCACCGATTGGGAGAATTTTCCCCGACCAAGAAATTCATAAAGCACGGAGGCAGAATGCAGAAAGAACTGGAGATGAAAAAGAAAGAGGCCGAAATCGCCCAGGCTAAGTCAGCCACGGCCGCCGCCGATGATGCCAAAAAGACGGCCAGCCCGCAATAAAACAAATTTACAATGAAAGCATTTTTAAAAAATTACAGACAGTCACCGAGAAAAGTTCGCCTTGTAGCCGGACTGATTAAAGGGAAAAAAGTGGCCGAAGCGATTGCGGAACTTGATTTTTTGGCGAAAAGAGCCGCCTTTCCGATTAAAAAGCTTTTGCTTTCCGCTGTCGCTAATGCAAAACAAAAGGGCATAGAAAATAAAAATTTATTTATAAAAGAATTGCGGGTGGATAAGGGCATTGTAATGAAAAGAATGATGCCGGCGGCCATGGGCACAGGCCACCGGATAAATAAACGCACCAGCCGTCTGACGCTTCTTTTGGCGGAGAAAGCAAAATAATTTTATGTCAAAAATTGTTCACCCATATGCGCATAGATTGATTATCCTCCGGGACTGGAAGTCCCGCTGGTTTGCCGACCCCAAAAAATATGTCACTTATCTGAAGGGCGATGTTCTGATCCGCCAATATTTGGAAAAGAAATTGCGGGGCATGTATGTTTCCACTATTGAAATTGAAAGGAGCCGAAAAGCCACCCGTTTCATCATTAAAACTTCCCGCCCCGGTTTGATTATCGGCCGCAATGGCGAAGGAGCGGCAAAACTTAAGAATGATATTTTAAAAAAAATGGACAAATTAAAACTTCCAAGACCGGAAGATTTTAAGCTGGAAATTATAGAGATATCGAACCCGGAAGCCGATGCGGCCATCGTTGCTTATATGATTGCCGAAGGGCTGGAGAAGAGAATGCCTTACCGGCGTGTAATCAAGCAAATTATGGAAAAAGTCATGCAGGCGCGCGGAGTGGAAGGAGCGAGAGTGGTATTATCCGGCCGTTTGGGCGGAGCGGAAATTGCCCGGACGGAAGAGATCAAAAAGGGAAGCATTCCCCTGCAAACTTTTCGGGCCGATATAGATTTCAAGAGAGAGCGGGCTACGCTTTCCTACGGCGTTATCGGTATCAAGGTCTGGATTTACCGCGGTAAAATTTTTTCAAAGAAACAGGAAGTTAAAAACTGATTAAATATATGTTGCTACCGAAAAAAGTAAAATTTAGAAAATGGCAGACCCAGCGTTCAAATCCAAAAACGTTGTCGCCGGATACCCGCGGTGTCAAGCTGGCTTTTGGTTCCTATGGCTTAAAATCCGAGACCCAGGCGCGTGTAAAATCAAATCAAATCGAATCCGCCCGGAAAGTAATTTCCCGCACTTTGACGAAAACCGGCAAATATTGGATCCGTATTTTTCCGGACCGTCCTTATACGGCCAAGGCGGCCGAAGTGGGCATGGGGAAAGGGAAAGGAGATCCGCAAGGATATTGTTTTGACGTTTTTCCGGGACGGATTATTTTTGAAGTGGATGGTGTTGAGGAAGCAATTGCCCATGAAGCATTGCGAAAAGCCGGCTCCAAACTTCCTCTGAAAACCAGAATTATTTCCAGAGCGCACAAGCAGTAAATTAGGTTCTAGTTGCTAGGTTCTAGAAAATATAAAAAATACAATGAAAAAGAATAAAGAAAATTTTAAAGGAAAGGGAAAAGACGAATTGCAGAAGAAATTGACTCTTTTGCAAGAGGAGATTAGAGTTATCAAATTTAAGGCCGAAGGTTCAAAGTCAAAGAATGTGAAAGAATTATCCGGCTTAAAGAAACAAGTAGCGAGAATTTTGACGGAAATAAATAAACAATAATATATGGAAAATAAAACGAAAACAATGAAAGGGGTTGTAGTTTCGGACAAAATGGATAAAACTGTCGTCGTTTCCGTTTCCAGGTTTGTCAAACATCCGCTTTACGGAAAGTTTTATAAAGTCAGCAAGAAGTACAAAGCGCATGATAAGGACAATAAATACAAAGTGGGAGATAAGGTGGATATAGTCGAAACCAGGCCGATTTCGCGAGACAAACATTTCAAAGTAATTTAATAATAATTTTCCGCCAGAGGCGGACAAGTATGATTCAAGATGGGACATTGGTAAAAATAACAGACAATACCGGGGGCACCGTGGGAAAGGTATTTAAGATTTTGGGGTCTTCAAAAAAGAGGTACGCGACTTTAGGCGAATTAGTTATCATATCGGTTAAGGCCGCAAGTCCCAGAAAAATGGTAAAAAAGAAGGATGTGCACCAGGCAGTCGTTGTGCGTACGAGAAATGCCTGTAGACGAAAAGACGGATCTTATATTCGTTTTGATGATAATGCTGTTGTTATTTTGGAAAAAGGGAAAAAAGATCCGAAAGCTGGCCGTGTCTTTGGGCCGATTCCGAGGGAATTGGCCGAGAAAGGATTTCAAAAAATAATTTCTTTGGCCCAAGAAGTAATTTAAGGTTATGAAATTAAAAAAAGGAGACAATGTAATAATAATAACCGGCAAGGATAAAGGCAAAAAAGGGAAGATTGTCCATGTTTTTGTCAAGGAGAACAAAGTTATTGTCGAGGGATTGAATATGATGAAGAGGCACCAACGTCCGAGAAAGTCCGGGGAAAAAGGGAGTATGAAAAGCATTGAGATGCCGATTCATGCTTCCAACGTTAAAAAAATAATGGATTAAATTTATGAAGCATTTAACCGTCAAAGAAAAAGAAATACAGGCTTTTGAGAAAACGAAAGATGTTTTTCACTACAAGAATGCCCTGGCTGCGCCCAGAATGAAAAAAGTTGTTGTGAATACCGGCACCGGTACTCTTATAAAGAAAGACAAGAATAAAAATGATGCTATTACCGACCGCCTGGCAAAAATCACCGGGCAGAAAGCGGCCTTAAGGGGGGCGAAAAAATCAGTCGCGTCTTTTAAAGTTCGCCAGGGAGATCCGATCGGAGTGGTGGTGACATTGCGCGGCAATAGAATGTACGCTTTTTTGGAGAAGCTGGTGAATATCGCTCTTCCCCGCACCAAGGATTTCCGGGGCATTAATCGGAGTGCCGTAGATAATGTCGGTAATCTTACCATCGGCGTGAAAGAGCATACGATTTTCCCGGAAACAGCCGATGAAGATATCCGGGATGTTTTTGGCATGTCTGTCACCTTGGTTTCTTCAGCCAGAAATAAAAAAGAAGGCCTGGCATTTTTTGAACTTCTGGGTATTCCTTTTAAGAAAGAAGAAAAAAATAAAATTTGACTCTTTCAATTTTATTTGCTAGTATCGAGCAAGGGAATTTAGCTTTAATTAATCCATTTTTCTCTTTTAGTTCTTTAATTTAAAGACCTAAAGAAAAAAAATGCGATATTGTAAAGCTCCCCCGATATTATTTATCATGGCAAAAACATCAGTCAAAGCCAGAGCTTTAAAGAAACCGAAATTTTCCACCCGGCAGAAAAATCGATGTTTTCGCTGCGGGCGGGGCAATGCTTTTATGAGGGATTTTGGTCTGTGTCGCATTTGTTTCCGCGAATTGGCGAATGAAGGCATGCTTCCGGGAGTTCGCAAGTCAAGTTGGTAGTTTGTAAACTCACTATCTATGGATTCAATTTCAAATATGATAATAATAATGAAGAATGGAAGCCTGGCGGGGATGGAGTCCGTTTCCTTTCCGTATTCTAAAATGAAAAATGCCATTCTGGAGTGTTTGAAAAAAGAAGGGTATATTTCCGAATTTTCAAAAAAAACGAAAAAGGGCCAGCCCGTTTTGGAAGTCAGATTAACTTATTTGGATAAAAAACCGAGAATTACGGAAGTGGAAAGAATTTCCAAACAGTCCCGCCGCGTTTATTTCGGAATGAAAGACATTCATTCCGTCCGCCACGGGTCCGGGTTGCTTGTCCTTTCAACGCCAAAAGGAATTTTATCGGGCAAAAAAGCCAGGAAAGAGCAGGTCGGAGGCGAGGCATTATTCAGAATTTGGTAGTTCAACAAAATATATGAGCAGAATAGGCAAACAAGAAATATTAATACCAGCTGGTATAAAAGTCACAAATGACAGGAACACCCTTACGGTGGCCGGCCCCCAGGGAACGCTGAGCAGAATTTTCCGGGACGATATTGTCATTACCGTTACGGAGAATGCTGTCAATTTAAATACAAAAAGGAATGATAAATTTTCCCGGTCACTTTGGGGCACATATGCTTCGCATATAAAAAATATGATAAGGGGAGTGGAGACGCCTTATCAAAAAAAATTAATATTGGAAGGTATCGGATTTAAGTCCGAAGTAAAACCGGCCAGCGCCGGTAAGGGCAAAGAATTTCATTTTGCTCTCGGTTTTTCTCATCCCGTTATTGTTCCCATACCGGAAGGCATTATTGCCACAGCCGATAAAAACAATATTACAATTACCGGTATTGACAAAGAATTGGTCGGCAATTTTACCGCCGCTATTCGCTCTTTGAAAAAGCCGGAACCATATAAAGGCAAAGGGATGCGTTATGAAGGTGAAATTATCAGGCGCAAGCAGGGCAAGAAAACGGTATAGAAATTAGGTTCTAGTTGCTAGGTTCTAGAAAATAAAATTATGCAAAAGAAAAATGACAAAAGAATAAGATTGAAGAAAAAGATAAGGGCAAAAATCCGAAGTACGAAAATGCGTCCGAGGCTTACTGTTTTTCGTTCGAATAAATTCATTTATGCGCAAGTCATCAACGACCTGACCGGAAAAACCCTGGCTCAGGCGAGTGATGTTAAAATAAAGAAAGGCACAAAAACAGAAAGGGCCAGAGAAGTCGGTCGCGCAATCGGCGCGGCCTGCCTGAAAGAAAAAATCAAGAAAGTTGTTTTTGACCGCAATGGATTCAAATATACAGGCCGGATAAAATTGGTGGCTGATGAAGCCCGAGTTGCAGGGCTTGAATTTTAATTCAAAAAATATGGAAAAAAGAAATGAAAAAAGGAATAGCGGTCGCCGATCTTCATCTTTCAGCCGAGTCAAACCTGAATTTGATCAAAAAATCATAGATATACGGCGTGTTACCCGCGTTGTCGCTGGCGGGCGCCGATTTTCTTTCAGCGTGGCCTTGGTAGCGGGGGATAAAAAAGGATGCGTCGGTTTGGGTTTGGGGAAAGCCGGAGACACAGCTTTGGCAATCAATAAGGCCTTAAGAAATGCGAAGAAAAATATGATCAGATTGAGTCTTACCAAAACCATGTCCATTCCCCACGAAGTCTCGGCCAGATTCTCAAGTTCCCACGTTATATTGATGCCCAATAAGGGCCGGGGACTGGTGGCCGGTTCGGTGATTCGCGATATAATAAAACTTTCCGGAATGAAGGACATTACCGGGAAAATTTTGTCCAATAGCAAAAATAAATTGAATAACGCGAAAGCTGTCATGTCGGCCCTTTCCCAGTTTTCTTCAAAATACACTAAAATAATCCCGAACGAAATCGCGGACGCGGGGAATATAAAAAATATTATTCCAGAGGTAGATATTATTAATAATAAAAAGGAAAGCGGAGCTTAGGCGTCCGCGTCCTATTTCGTACGGGATGCAGATACATAATTTAAAAAGACAACATAAGAATAAAAGAGACCGGCTCGTTGGCCGGGGTGGCAAGCACGCGAAGACTTCCGGCCGGGGAGGCAAGGGACAGACAGCCCGGGCCGGGAACAAGCGCCGGCCTGAACTTCGTGATATCATTAAAAAGTTGCCGAAGAATCGGGGTTATCAATTCAAGTCATTTCGGAAATTAATCAAGCTTTCCAAGGATAAATTCCCGGAGGGGAAAATAGAAAAATTTTCCGAAATCAGGAAGCGTCTTGGTATCAAAGGAGGCAAAATCAGAATTAAGTAAGGAGTGAGAGCTTTAGACTCTCATGAGAGTCTAAAGCTCTCACTCAAATAAAACAATGCAAAATTTTTGGAACAAAATGAAATTGATCTGGACGGACACAATACTCCGCAAGAGGGTTTTGTTTGTTCTTTTTGCCCTGATAGTTTTCCGGTTGCTCGCTTCCATTCCTATTCCGGGCATTGATACGGTGGAACTCAACCGTTTTCTTACCAACAACCAATTTTTTGGCATTTTGAATATATTCTCCGGCGGCGGTCTCTCCAATCTTTCCGTTATAATGCTTGGTGTCGGTCCGTATATTACCGGTTCGATCATTATGCAGCTTTTGACGATTATGGTTCCTTCCTTAAAAAGGATTTATCATGAAGAAGGGGAAGCCGGCCGAAAAAAATTTGCCCAATATTCCAGATTGCTTACCGTACCGCTGGCGGCTGTGCAGGGTTTCAGCCTTTTATATATTCTGGAAAAACAAAATATCTTGACCAATTTAACCGCTTTTGACCGCCTGACCAATTTATTCATTGTCATTGCCGGGTCGGTGCTGTTGATGTGGATCGGCGAACTTGTTTCTGAATTTGGCATCGGCAACGGCGTATCCCTCATAATCTTCGCCGGTATCGTTTCCCGGCTTCCTTCTTGGGTTAGTGAACATATTTTCACCTTTGATGTCTCTCAAATTCCCCTCTATATTCTCTTTGCCGTTATCGGGATTCTTATTCTGGCGGGCATTGTTCTGGTCACCGAAGCGGAACGGCCTATTCCCGTCACCTATGCGAAACGCGTCCGGGGCATGAAAATGTATGGCGGCGGCTCCACCTATTTGCCTCTGCGTGTCAATCAAGCCGGTGTCATTCCGATAATCTTCGCTCTTTCCATACTCCTTTTCCCGCAGATGATCGGCGCTTTCTTGTCCAGGTATTCAAATGTAATTCTGGTAAAGATTTCTCACGTGCTGATTTCCTTTACCCAGACATCGGTTATCTACGCAGTCCTTTATTTTATTTTTGTTTTCCTTTTTACCTACTTTTACACGGCTGTCACTTTTGACCCGGAAGCTCTTTCCACCAATTTGCAGAAAAACGGGGCTTTTATTCCGGGCATCCGTCCGGGCTTGTCCACTTCCCAATACATTTCAAAAGTTCTGAGCCGGATAACCCTTTTGGGCGCTATTTTCCTGGGTGTCGTTGCTGTCTTGCCTCTTGTCATGCAATTTATCACCGGCGTGGCCTCTTTTGCCCTGGGCGGCACGTCCATTCTCATCGTCGTCTCCGTTGTTCTTGACCTGATAAAAAAAGTCGATGCCCAAATCTCCATGCGGGAGTACTAAAAAGGGGAGGTATTATAATATTCTCACTGGTTTTCCGATTCCTTCTTCGTCTTTTCCTATGTCAAGCAGAATGAAAGTGTCTGTAGTAAGATTATAAAATAAATTTGGATCCAAATCCCCGGTGTATATACCGACTTGTTCCAACGCAGCTTCAATTTTTTCAATTCTTTTTTCCGCTTCCTCGTATTTAGAAATGTTTTCTTCTGAATAAAGTTTATATACATAATTACCATAATCATTTATACCACCTACCATCATCTGATCGTAGGAAGCAAAACCTGCTGATTCCAATTCCTGCCATTCTGAAACATACCAGCTCTGATTTTTGTCTTGAAAACCCAACTTTGGTTCTATTACTTTTACAAAATCTAAACCCGTGAGTGCCTTTTTTGCAGATACTGTATCTCTGAATTCAGTAAACCCAGGATTTGTTCCTATTAAAGTTTTTTTAACAAAAAATGTTTGACCTTTCAAATTCATTTTAAAATAATTGGTTTTATCAACTCTAGTGAAAGGACCTTCTGATAACTTAAGTTCTCGATTTGATTTACCAAGCAGAATTACTTCTAATCCCGCTTGTTCATCTACCACTGGGTTTCCTGCTTTTAAAAGCGTACCGCGTCCATAAACTAAGGGTTGGGGTTTATTGTATGGTTTATTATCCCATGCTACTATTCCCCATTTTTCTGTTTCTTTATTATAACGGGCTGTTACAAAACCGAATTTTATATCATCCGGCGCATATTCGTCTTCAGCTTTTTTCGTAAGTTCTATAACCATTTTAATTATCCCCGGATGTTCCCGGAGCATTTCTCTGAACTCTCTATTCCAAGCCATTTTGAAATTGGAATCTTTCTTCTCAAAAGAATGAATTGGCGGACGATTCGGATTTAGTTTTGATTTTTCTATTGGCATTTATATTATATTAACTTTTTCGCGAATTTTAGTCAAAAACCTTGTTCTTTTGGCTATTTTCTATTGTGGTTAAAATTAGCATATGCTAGAATTAACAACATATGGTTGAGCGCAGACATTTATTGAAACTTAGGAAATTTATTGATGCTGGGAATGAAGGGTTAAATTTAACTAAAACTCTTCTTTGTGCTGTGGCTCTGGGGGAAAAATTGTCGCCAAGTTTTTGTAAGGACAGAAAAGTAACGCAAGCTTTTCAAGGTCTTAGGCGATATAAATTTGTGAGACATGTTAAAGAAAAAGAGAACGATGCTTATTTACTTACTCCAAAAGGCGAAGCTAGATTACGTAATATAGTAATTGATGATATTAAAATAAAAAACCAAAAGAATTGGGATGGCAAATGGCATTTGGTAATGTATGATCTTCCTATCAGATTTAAAAAGGTGCGCGAGGCTTTTAGGTGGAAGTTGAAAGATCTCGATTTTTTTCAATTTCAAAAAAGTGCTTGGATTTATCCTTATTCGTGTAAAGAGGAGATACTCTTTGTCGCTGATTTTTTTGGAGTTCGCAAATACGTAGAGATTTTGGAGGTTGATAAAGTTTTAGATGATAAAAAATTAAAAGTGCATTTTGGCCTTTAGACAAATATTAAAGTGTATATTGTGCTGTGGTGAATTTTAGCATATGCTAAAATTCACCACAGTCACTTAGATAAATATTTTTTACTTTCTTGTCTAATTTTTATATTCCTCGATCGCTTTTAAAATATCTTTCGTGACTTTTGGAATGGGCTGGTTGCCGTTGATGAATTTTAATTTTTTTAGGCTTTTAAAATATTTTACGGTTTTCCCGACTTGATTCTTGGACCACTTTATTCGGATGCCGATAAGTTTTTTCGTATCAAATACTTTATAAATCGCTTTCATTTTTCCAACTTTCCGCAAAAGCGAGCGCTTATACACTTCCTTATCGGGCAGAGTTATATAAAAAGCCAAAAAATCTTCTCCGTACGAGTCAAGAATTTTTTTTAAGAGTTGGGCTTCGGGTTTAAGTCTGGGACCCCCCAAAAAAAGCAAATCTTTATTTTTGGGCTTGTTATCTATTTCTCTAATCAAAAATTTTTTCAGCAAAACAACCGGCAAAAGACCGCCTTTTCCGGCCGTGCGTCTGGCCCAGTCACCATTCTTGCTTTTTTCTTTCAGAAGCCTGCGAGAATATACACCCGTTTCCACGAATTTTAGCGCATATTTCTTTTTTAAAATATTCGCCTGGGTTTCTTTACCGGAGGCAATCATTCCCAGAAGCACTATATTAAATCCAAGTTTTTTCATAATGAAATCATTCTATTACAAAACCCTTGATTATTCAAGCTAAATTTTGTATTCTTAATTTATGCAATCACAAACCTTTATATTTTTTGGACAAGTGGGTTCCGGCAAGGGGACCCAGGTTAAACTCCTGACTGACTTTTTGAAGAGCAAAGACGAGCGGGAAATGGTTTATGCTTATCCGGGTGATGAATACAGAAAACTCATCGAGTCCGGTAGCTATACTGGTTCTCTGGTGAAAGGTCCTCTTTCTCGTGGCGAGCTTCTTCCGGGTTTTTTAACCGATGCAATTGTTGCCAATATTCTCATTTCTTCTTTGACTCCGGAGAAGAATTTATTTGCTGATGGATATCCTCGCGAAGTGGAGCAGTCCGTAAGTTTTGAAAAAATGCTGAAATTTTATAAAAGAGAGAATATAAAAATTATTTATATTGAAGTTGGAAAAGATGAGGCAATGAAACGCAATTTGCTTCGTGGCAGAGTGGATGATACAAAAGAGGGAATAGAAAAAAGATTTGCTGAATATATAAACAAAGTGGTGCCGGCAATGAATTATTTTAGAGACAAAACTGGCTACACTATTTACACTATCAATGGTGAGCAGAGTATTGAAAATGTGCACCAGGATATTATTAAAGCTCTAGGATATTGATGATAATTATTAAAACACCGGAAGAAATAAAAATACTGCGCGAGGGAGGCAAGCACTTGGCAACCGTTCTTAATAAAGTGAAAGAAAAAATCGCTCCTGGCATTTCCACAAAGGACTTGGATATTTACGCCGAGAAATTGATTCGGGATATGGGAGATAGCCCCGCTTTTTTAAATTATCGCCCGAATGGAGCGAGTATTTCATTTCCTGCTTCTTTATGCGTATCGGTCAATGACGAAGTGGTGCACGGAATACCGAGCAAAAAAAGAATTTTGAAAGAAGGTGATATCATTTCTCTTGATTTGGGAATCAAACACAGCGGACTTTTTACAGATATGGCGCTTACTGCGCCTGTTGGCGCCGTGAGCAAGGGAAACTTAAAACTTCTGCAAATTACCGAGCAGGCACTCCAAGTGGGTATTAACGCGGCCAGGATGGGCAATACAATAGGTGATATAAGCAATAGTATAGAGAGTTTCGTTCGCCCGTACAAATACGGCATTGTGGAAGTTTTATCCGGGCACGGTGTCGGACGAGCGATTCACGAAGACCCTTATATTCCAAATTTCGGGAAAAAAGGAACAGGCGCCAGGCTCGTGCCCGGTATGGTTATTGCCCTGGAGCCGATGATAAACCTTGGCACCAAAAATGTGGTTATTGATGCTGACGGGCACACTTTTCGCACGGCGGATGGCAAAAATAGCGCTCATTTTGAGCACACTATTTTGATTACTAAGGGCGAAGCGGAAATTCTAACGAAAACTTTTTAAAATAAAACTTTTTTCGGTACGGATTTTTTGAAGCTTAAAAAATCCTGAAATTCTCGGCTCGTCAGCCTCGAAACCCCTTCAAAAGTTTATTTCCAAAAGTTTAAGTTTTATTCATTTTGCTGTATAATAAGATTAATGGAACCGTCATTTTTTAAAGAAATGCCTAAATTCAAAAATCCCGAGGAGGAGCTCGATTATCTGCGCGCTCATGTCAAAATGCGCGAAGAGCAACTCATTAAGATAGGGCATATAGAACATGCGGGAGAAAATGCAGTTCGGGATGTAATCGGCCTGTATAAAAAAATACCGGCTGAGCAATTAATTCAGAAAAGCAATATTATCGGGGAAAAAGAAACCAAGGGCATTGTCCTGGCTCTTAAACCCGAGCCCCACGACAATATAATGGAAGAGCTTCTGGGCATTGTCATTACCAAAGGGATTCGCAACGCTCTTTCGGTTGTGGAGGCGATGAACAGCCCTCATATTGATAATGATTTTCATCGGATTCTTGTCCAATATTTAAAAACCGGACAGGTAAAGCTTGATTTTAAAGAGGGTTCGCCTGTATATAAAGCTTTGAATATGACGCTTTTTGAAATTACTCTGCCACCCCCAGCAGAAGAGGCCGACAAATCAAAAAGTTTCAAAGAATTTATCGGAGCGATGGAACAATTTTATGCCGGGATGCAATCCATCGGAGAAGGCAAGTATAACGAAAAAGAAAATTATTTTACCCTGGAAGTAGCTCTTAGCAGCCAAAGCGATGAAGTCATCATTTATGCCGCCATCCCCAACAAATATCTATCGCTTTTTGAAAAACAGATTTTGGCCTTTTATCACAATGCGAAAATTCATGAAGTGGCCGATGACTATAATGTTTTCAATGTTACTGGCGGCTCGGCCGGCGCTTATGCCTCTTTTGCCCAGCGGGGGGTTATGCCAATCAAGACCTATGACAATATTGAGCATGATCCGATGAATCCGATTTTGAATGTTTTTTCCAAATTAAAGACGGTTGGTGAAGGCGCGGCGATTCAGCTCGTTATTGCCCCGGCCGGCGATAAATTTATAAATGAATTTCATAAAATTTTGGATGATGTGAAGGACGGTATTTCGGTCAAGAACGCTGCTGACAATTTTTACAAGTTTAAGAAGGAATTATTTAAATTTTCCAAGGATTTATTTTTGGGTGAGAAGAAAAAAGAAGAGAAAAAAGAAAAATATATAGCCGGCCGGCGGGCAGTGGATGAAGGGGCGGTGGAAAAAATAGGCAATAAAATGAAAAGCACCATCATGAAAGCGAATATACGGGTGATTGCCTCCGGCGAGACGAAGGAGCGAGCGGAGACAATCTTGAAAGAAATAGAATCCTCTTTCAATCAATTTTCCGAAGCGGCCAGTAACTCTTTTATTTTTGAACAGGCAAGCGGAGGCGAACTAAAAAAACTTTTTCACGATTTTTCTTACCGCCTGTTTTCTTCCGACAAAATACTGCCCCTGAACTTGAAAGAATTGGCTTCAGTATTTCATTTCCCGGTCGGCATCGGCAGCCAGCCGCAGCTCAAAGAAGCAAAAGCCGGCATTGCCCCTGCGCCGATAGAAATAGGGCAAGAGGGAATAATCTTGGGAGTAAACAGCTACCGAGGCAGAGATACGGAAATCCATCTGGCGCGCGAGGACAGAATGAGGCATTTTTATGTTATCGGCCAGACCGGCACGGGCAAAACGAATATTATGCTCAATATGATAACGCAGGACATCAAGAACGGAGACGGGTGTTGCTATATAGACCCGCATGGAACCGATATTCAGACCATCTTATCCCGCATTCCGAAAGAACGCATTGATGACGTGATTTATTTTGACCCGGCTTATACAGCCCGGCCGATGGGACTCAATATGCTGGAATATGATCCGAAATATCCGGAACAAAAAACTTTCGTTGTGAATGAAATGATGGGAATTTTTAACAAGCTTTTCGATATGAAAATCGGCGGCGGTGCTATGTTCGAACAATATTTCCGCAATAGCGCTTTTTTGGTGATGGAAGACCCGGAAAGCGGCTCGACACTTCTGGAAATTACCCGCGTCTTGGCGGATAAAGAATTTCGCGACCTGAAACTTTCCAGATGCAAGAATCCCATCATCAAACAGTTTTGGGTTTCCGCCGAGCAGACAACCGGAGACCAGTCCTTAGCAAACTTCGTACCTTATATTTCATCAAAATTTGATAATTTCATTTCCAACGATATTATGCGGCCTGTTGTCCTTCAGCAAAATTCCGTTTTCAATTTCCGGAAAATTATGGATGAGAAAAAAATCCTGCTGGTGAATCTTTCCAAAGGCCGGCTCGGCGACATTAATGCGAATTTAATCGGTCTGGTTTTGGTCGGCAAGATTCAAATGGCCGCTCTATCCCGAGTGGATATGTTCGGCAAGCCGATGAATGATTTTTATCTCTACATTGACGAATTCCAAAATGTCACGACCGATTCCATCGCTTCTATACTCTCCGAAGCCCGCAAATACCGGCTTTCTCTAAATATTGCCCATCAATATATCACCCAATTGGAAGAAAATATTAAAAATGCCGTTTTCGGCAATGTCGGTTCGATGGCTGTTTTTCGGGTTGGCACCGAAGACGCAACATTTTTGGAGCCGAGATTCAAACCTATATTTTCCGCTCAAGATATTACCAAGCTTGATAATTACAATGCTTATGTGAATATGCTGGTCAATGGCCAGCCGACCAAGCCTTTCAATATCAGAACCTTGGCGCCGGAAAAAGGAAATCCCGATATTGTTGATAATTTGAAAGAGCTTTCCTATGTAAAATACGGCCGTGACCGGGCTGAAGTGGAAGCCGAAATTATGGGGAGGTATACATCGATGGAATAAATTTAACTTTTGCAAAAATATTTTTATTCTGCTAGGATAAAAAGTATGAAACATCCCAAAGAAGAAAAAACATTTATTATAATCAAACCGGACGGAGTTCGGAAAGGGCTCATCGGAGAAATCATCAAGCGTTTTGAACAGCGGGATTTGAAAATTGTGGCCTTGGAAATGTTCCAGCCCTCTCACGACCAGCTTGACACCCATTATCCAAAAAATGAAGAATGGATTACCCGGCTCGGGAAAAAGACCCTCTCCACCTATGAAAAATACGGCTATGACGCAATGATGGATTTTGGTACCCTGGAGCCCGGAAAAATCGGCCCCCATATCCGTCAATGGCTGGTTGATTATATGGAATCTTCTCCTTTGGTGAAAATGGTTGTGCAGGGAGTGCATGCTGTTGATGTCGTTCGTAAAATTTCCGGCGAAACGATGCCGTATTTGGCTGCTGTGGGCACAATTCGGGGTGACTTTTCCATTGACAGTCCGGCCCTCGCGAACAGAGACAAGCGAGCTGTGATGAATATTTTACATTGCTCGGAAACCCCCGAAGAAGCGGAACATGAAATCAAACATTGGTTCGGTAGTGAAAAAACTTACGACTACAAGCGTTTCGGAGTGGATGAATAAAATAGTTAAAACTTGTTTTTCTCTTGAATTTGTGTTTTTTTATAAAAACTGTTGCGGGAATTTTTAAGGGGGCTATACTTTCAGTAGGGTTATTTCCGATTATTACCTAGAACACTAATTTATGGGAGCTTCGATCGTGTTTAGCCTTGGCTTCTCGCGTCTAGCACCCACCTAGCTATAAGCTATGGTAATATATCAGAAATAGTCCTAAGAAAAACTCCGCTCTGGGCGGATTTTTTCTTGCGAATATGATACGATTAAAGAACGGTTCTTGGGGAAACTTCTTAAGAACCGTTCTTATGGAAAAAACAGCCAAAATAACATTTTTTGGGGGAACGGGTTCGGTGACGGGCTCTAATTTTCTTTTGGAAATTGATGGCAAGAGAATTTTGGTTGATTGCGGGCTCACTCAGGGATTCAAATTGGCCGATGATATCAATTGGGATCCTTTTCCCTACGATCCAAAAGCGATAGACATCCTTTTCGTCTCTCATGGTCATGTTGACCATTTGGGCCGGATTCCCAAATTAATCAAGGAGGGATTCCGCGGGAGAATTTATTCTACCGAACCCACTAAAGGACTCGCTGTGCCAATGCTGGAGGACACAGCGGGTATTTTAAGCAAGAATACGGATTTGGGGCTGGATAAAATTTACACCGAAGAAAATATCAAGCTGGCTCTTTCACTCTGGCAGGGTTTTAATTATCATGAGAAAATAAAAATCACCGAAAATGTGGAAGTTTGTTTTTTGAATGCCGGACATATTCTGGGCTCGGCGATGGTTGAATTTGTTTACAATGGTAAAAAAATTCTTTTTACCGGTGACCTTGGCAACAGCCCATCCCCAATCCTTCCCGACACGGAAAAAATTACCGACGCGAATTATTTGATAATGGAAAGCGTTTACGGCGACCGGAACCACGAGTCCAGGGATGATCGCCGAAGATTGCTGGCTCAGGTCATTCAGGATAATCACAAAAGAAAGGGTATACTAATAATACCCACCTTTTCCTTGGAGCGCTCGCAGGAACTTCTTTTCGAGCTTGACGCTCTGGTGGAAAATGACCGCGTACCCGTCATGCCTATTTTTTTTGATTCTCCGCTGGCAATTCGTTTGACCGAAGTTTTTAAGAAATATAAAAATTATTTGAACGAAAATGCGCAAAAGGCTATGTCACCGGGCAAATATTTATTCGATTTTCCCGGTCTCCATAATACTTTAAAATCCGAAGAATCCCGGTTGATTGCCGATGTGCCCAATCCGAAAATTGTCATCGCCGGTTCGGGAATGTCCACCGGCGGACGCATAGTGCACCACGAAAAGCATTATTTGCCGGATCCCAATAACACTCTTCTTTTGACCGGCTACCAATCCGTCGGCAGTCCGGGACGCTTGATTCAAGAGGGATTAAAAACGGTTCCCATAACAGGCGAAGACGTAATCGTCCGGGCCCATATCGTGACAATTTCCGGATATTCCGGGCACAAGGACTCGGATGGCTTATTGAATTTCGTTGAAGACATGCAGGATTCAATCGAAAAAGTTTTTGTTGTAATGGGTGAACCAAAATCGGAGATGTTTTTGGCGCAGAAATTGAGAGATAATTTAGGAATTAACGCTTTTGTGCCGGAACAGGGCAGCAGCGTTTCACTTATTTGCTAATATTATGTTAAAATAAAACCATGAATCCTCCATTAAGTTTTCCCAGTAAGCACGGGCACAGTCAGATAAAAATTTGCGTTTCCGGCGCTGCCGAGACCGGCTATTGCGGAGTGGATGCATTGGATAAAGCCAAAGAACTTGGACGGGAAGTCGCTCGTCACGGAGCTGTTCTCTTGACGGGGGCGACGACCGGATTTCCGCTTTGGACGGCAATGGGGGCCAAAGAAGAAGGCGGAATTTCCATCGGCATATCTCCAGCCGCTTCGGAGCGCGAGCATGTTGATGTTTATAAGCTTCCTCTCGATTATTTGGATTTAATTATTTATACCGGTTTTGGCTATTCCGGACGCGATATACTCCTTACTCGTTCGGCGGACGCCGTTATTTGCGGTTGCGGACGGGTCGGGACTATTCATGAATTTACAGTTGCCTTTGAGGATGGCAAGCCGATCGGTATTTTTGAAGGAACGTGGGAAATGGATGACGAACTTAAAGAAATTATAGAAAAAGGGCATCGTCCCAATGCAAAAATTGTCATGAGTCCCGACCCGAAGAAACTCGTTGAAGACATTATTGCTCTGGTTAAAAAAGATAAAGTAATCGAATATAAAATTGCGAAACCTTTTGTATCCGATACCCAATAATCCGCCGATGGCGGATTATTTGACTGCTTCAATAATTTTCGCGAAAGTTTTGGGGTGATGCTCGGCGAAGTCGGACATTATTTTTCTGTCTAGCACTATATTTTTCTTTTTAAGAGCATCGATGAACCTGGAGTAAGATGTCCCCAAACCCCGTGCGCCCGCATTTATCTTGATATTCCAAAGTTTCCGGTTATGCGATTTTTTATCGCGCCGGTGAGCGAAAGAATAAGCCCCGGCATGAAGCAATGCTTCTTTTGCCTGACGTTCCTTGGTGCTGCGGCCATGGCGCATTCCCTTCGTCTGTTTCAGAACGCTCCTCCTCCTTTTTAATGCATGGACTCCCTTTTTTACTCTGGTCATTAAATTAGTTGAAAGTTATAAAGTTTATAAAGTTATAAAGTGTTAGCTGAAAGGCATCAAGTGGGATCTTGGCTTGTTCTTGATAATAAAATTGACGCCCTTGCGACCAGCCAACTCTTTGGCCCGCGATTTTTTTGCATTGAAATGGTTAAAACCCGCCTTGCGGGAAAGTATTTTTCCGTTTTTAGTCAGCCTCAATCTCTTTGTGTACGATTTATTTGTTTTCATCATTTTTTATTTCTTTTCTATTATGGTTGTTAAACCCTTCGGGCCCTTTTTATATGCATCCGATATTTTATAATTCTCGGTGATTAAATGCAGCACTCTGTCCAGGCGCTCTCTCAAAAATTTTTCATTCATATACTTAGCCCGTCCAGCCAGGAAGAGCTCAACCTTAATCCTGTGCCCCTCTTTTAGCCACTTGGAAGCGGCTTTTGCCTTAAGCTCCAAGTCATGCTCTCCGGTGCCTATTTTTATTTGAATTGATTTGGTCTCGGTGGGCTTGGCGCCAGCTTTGGCTTTTTTCAGTTTTTTATTTACCTCATACTGATACTTGCCAAAATCCATTACCTTGGCTATTGGGGGATTTCCATTGGGCGATATCTCGATTAAATCCAAATTCTTGCTCTGGGCTAATTCCAGGGCATCTCTGATGCTTAAAATGCCAAGATTTTTGTTTTCACTGTCTAAAACCCGAAGTTCCTTCGCTCGTATTTGGTTGTTTATTCTTTCTCGCAATTGATATAAATAAAACGTTTGATTATAAGATAATAGCGTATTCTGGGCTTAAAGTCAACTGAGTGTTGATTTATTAGATAAAAAGAGTAGCATTTAAGTATATGAAAAAATATATAGTTTTAGGTTTCTTTATATTGGTATTGTTTATGTCTGTTTCACTAGCGGAAGCAAAAACTGTAAGTGTAAAAGGTTATTACAAGCCTTCTACCATGAAATATGTAGCTCCTTCTTATAGGACCTCTCCAAATAAAACTAAACTAGATAATTATTCTACAAAAGGTAATTATAATCCTTTTACAGGAAAGAAAGGAACGGTAAATCCCTACAAGTGGTAATTTTATGGACAAAGAGCAAACTAAAAATTGGCTAAAGAAAAATTGGTTCAAATTAATAATCTCTCTGTTTTTAATTGTCTTATTGGTATTGTCAGTTCTTTTTTATGGAAAATATGAAAAAAGCAATGAAGTAATTATGCCTCAAAACATTGCTAATGAAACCTCACAGCTAGATAAAGAAAAAATACCAGAAAATAAGATTGATACAAAATTAGATAGTTATATTGTTACCTATGACGAAAACGGAAATCCACTAGATTGGACTACCATAGACAGAGCTCTAGTTATTTTAGATGATACGCTTTCTACTTACAAGACTTCGCTTCCACAAATAGTAAGCGTACAAGATAAAGAAAGACAGACACTTGATTCTGCTTATGGAGTTTTAGCTAAGATAACTGACCCTAACCAAAAAAACGAGGTGCAAACTTTAATAAATTATGAAGAGGCATACATAACTTCTGGGGAAAAATTTATTGGGTTACTTAACGACTTTATAAAAAATTACGAGAATTTACAAAAAGTAACAACAAAAAGAGATCCGCAATTATATCTCTATTATGAAAGTGAAATTAAAAAATTAGAAGCAAAGAAGAATGGCATAGTTAAAGATTACACAGCTAAGCAAGCCACCAAACAAGATTATGCAAAAAGCATATTAAAGTAATAAGAATTATATGGAAAAAATAATTTATGAAAACTGAAGAGACATTATATATAAAAATATTAACTTGGGCTTACCAAAAACAAGAAAAAGGTTTTCATTGGGAAGAGTTGAAAAATAAATTTAACTTAACTTCTGAACAGAACGAATGGGCGTTAAAATTATTTAGATCAAATATGCCTGCCAGTGATAATCTTGTTGATCATTTAAGTTACAACACAAAACGAGACGAACATCTGTTTGTAATAACAGCTAAAGGTACATCCGAAGCAATTGGATATTTAAATCTGAAAGAAGCTGAAAAAATTAGTAAATGGGCAATAGGGATTGCTTTGTCTACAATTTTTATTAATATTGTCGTTGGAATATTACAAATCCATTTAAAATAATTTTGTAGATATATTTTTACTATATAAGTCTATTAACTTTTCTTTTTTATCTCTCCGCCATTTCTTGATTTGAATTTCCCTTTTTCTAGCTTCTGCTAAAGTATTATACTTTTCAGAAAAAACCATCTGGAACTTCGCCTTGCCTTTTGTAAATTCTGCACCCATTTTTGAATTATGATAATAAAGTCTGTTTTTAAGATTTTCGGTAATGCCAACATATAATTTCCCGAAATCGTTTTTAATCATATATACAAAATACATAATTTAATTCTAACACATATGCCCTTCGACTACGCTCAGGGCACTCGCCTCAAAATCTCCTTCAAATTCTTCAGGATATTTTTGCTGTGGCTTGCCACGAGCGAATTCTGTCTTTGACAGAATGAGTCGAGTGGAGATGGGGGGAAATGAGCCCCCGTGCAGAAGGTTTTTGTCAGGAAGTCTACATACATAGCGCGCTTTTGTTTTAGATTAAAAAATTTAAAAACGCGCCAAATATTTTTTAATCGATCTTCTTTGTTTCGCTCTGACGGCGAAGCCGCGTCGGAGCTATCCCGATAATATTATGCCTGCCCTTATATATCGGAAGTCTATAAGAGAGACATCAGTTACGCGTAAGCGGAAACTGAAGCGAAGGCAAAGTCCTTCATACCGAAGTATGGAGAAGCGAATGCTTTCACTTTGGAAGCTAATTTTGCAATTAACTATTGAACGAAGTTTTACGAGGTTGCGTTCATTCTCGGCATGCATCAATGACAATAGGCCAACTGTCTATGCCTTGCATCCCCATTTTATTTTCAACGTTCTTTATATTCCCGTCTGATTTCACGATCTGTCTCGCGTTTTTTTATGGTTTCGCGCTTGTCAAATTTTTTCTTGCCTTTTACCAAGGCGATTTCCATTTTGATTTTTCTGCCTTTATTATACACCGAAATCGGTACAATTGTCAAACTCTTGTTTTTCTCGCTTCCGGCAAGCTTGGCAATTTCTTTTTTCGTCAGTAAAAGTTTCCTATTACGGAGCGGGTCATAATCCTTCGGCGCATTTTTTGGCTGGTAAGGCGGGATATTCGCATTGATTAAAAACACTTCGCCTCCCCGGACAATGACAAAGGCTCCTTCAAGCGACATTTGCCCGCCCCGGACTGATTTCACTTCCGTGCCCAAAAGCTCAATACCGGTTTCGTATTTTTCCAAGATTTCGTAATTGAAACGCGCTTTTCTGTTTTCTACATAATGAGGCATAGGTTAATCTTAACATAACTTTTCTTTATCTACATTTTGTGCTAATCTATAGCAATGGATTTTAATTTTCTTAATCAAAAAAACCCGCAAAATAAAGGCAAAAAGCCGCCAAGGGGAGCCAATCTTTCGAGCAGTATTGCCGGCGCTATTCTTTTCTTCATGCTCATCACGGGGCTATATTTGATGATATCGGGCAACGGTAAAACCATTCCGGCGGTTTCAATTTCCGACCTAGCGAAAAGCGTTTCAACGGGAGATGTAAAAAATATCGTAGTTGAAGGGGACAAACTGACGATTACTTATCAGAACAATGACGTAAAAGAATCCAAGAAAGAAATTGGCTCGGCTCTTTCCCAGACGCTTTTTAATTATGGCGTGACGAGCGCCGCTCTCGCGAAAACGAATATCCAAATCAAAGATGAAAGCGGATTTTCTTTTTGGCTGGTGAACATACTCCCTTTTCTCTTGCCGGTGGTTTTTATACTCCTTTTCTTCTGGTATCTGTCGCGGCAAGTGCGGGGCGCCGGCATGCAGGCATTTTCTTTCGGACAATCCAAAGCGCGCATCACCGACCCGAATGACAAGACCAATCGAGTGACCTTCAAAGACGTGGCCGGATGCAAGGAGGCCAAAGAAGAATTGAAAGAAATCGTTGACTTTTTGAAAAGTCCGAAAAAGTTTTTGGATATCGGGGCGAGGATTCCGAAAGGGGTTATGCTGACAGGCGCTCCGGGCACCGGCAAAACACTCCTAGCCCGGGCTGTCGCTGGGGAGGCTAGTGTGCCGTTTTTTCATCTTTCCGGAAGCGAATTCGTAGAGATGTTTGTCGGTGTCGGGGCTTCGCGGGTTCGGGACCTTTTTAAGATGGCGAAAAAAGCGGCACCGGCTATTATCTTCGTTGATGAAATAGATGCTATCGGACGGACTCGCGGAGGCGGTTTTGGCGGCGGCAATGACGAGCGCGAGCAGACATTGAACCAAATCTTGGTGGAAATGGACGGCTTTGAACCGAATGACAAAGTTATCGTGATGGCGGCGACCAATAGGCCGGATGTTCTGGACCCGGCTCTCATTCGCCCCGGGCGTTTTGACCGGAAAGTGATTCTCGATTTGCCGGATAGGGCAGACCGTGAAGAAATACTTAAAATTCACGCAGAGAAAAAACCGCTGGCTGAGGATATCAATTTGAAATTGATTGCCGAACGCACCCCCGGTTTCTCCGGGGCGGACTTGTATTCGCTGATGAACGAGGGGGCCATTTTGGCGGCCCGGGAAAACCGCAAAAAAGTTTTCCAATTTGATTTGATCCGGGCTATTGAAAAAGTGATGCTTGGTCCGGAGCGCAAAAGCCATCTGCTTTCCAAAAAAGAAAAAGAAATTACCGCTTATCATGAAGCCGGACACGCTCTCGTTGCTTCTGTTCTTCCTTATGCCGACCCGGTGCACAAGGTCTCCATTATCGCCCGGGGCCAGGCCGGAGGATATACTTTGAAATTGCCGCTGGAAGAACGGCGTCTTCAGTCCAAAAAAGAATTTATCGATGATATCGCTATGTCGCTCGGCGGTTATGCCGCCGAGCAGATGATTTTCGGCGATATCACGACCGGACCGTCCAGCGATCTCCTGATAGCGACGAATTTGGCGCGGGCAATGGTGACGCGCTGGGGCATGTCCGACGTTATTGGCCCGATCGCCCTGGTTGATTCTCCGGGCAGAACCCAATATAGCGAAATAGTGGAAAAAGAATTTTCCGAAACGGTTTCCACCAAGGTGGACGCTGAAGTTTCGAGAATAATCAATGACGGACTAAAATCGGCGGAAAAAGTTCTGACCGAGCACAAAAAAGCATTTACTGTTATAGCCCAGAAACTGATTGAAGTGGAAACTTTGGAACAGGAAGAATATGAGAAAATTTTAACGGCCCACGGTATAATGCTCAAGAAAAAAGACCTGCCCGCCACGCTTGATATAGCTATTTAATCTGTTTGTTTTTTAGTTAAAAATCGTATATTGTATCTCAATAAGCACGTGTAGCTCAATGGTAGAGCTTTCGCCTTATACGCGACAGGTTCCTGGTTCGAGTCCAGGCACGTGCACATGAAGAAGAAATTTTCAAGAAAATTTGAACAACTTGTTGATTTCATAAATTTTACCCATGAATTTCGCAATGTGATACGCATTGCCAGAAGTCCCAATGCCAAGAGATTTGAAAACGATACGGAACATAGCTATCAACTTGCTATGGCGGCTTGGTTTTTGATTGAACAGGATAAATTAAATTTAAACAGAGAATCTTGTCTGATGTATGCTCTTGCCCATGACTTGGTGGAAATTTATGCGGGAGATACATTTTGTTTTGACAAGAATCATAATTTTTCAAAACACGGAAGAGAACGAAAAGCTTTAAAGAAGATAGAAAATAGATTTCCATCTTTTAAAACTTTGATAAAAATTATTAAAAAATATGAGGACAAAAAAGACAAAGAAAGTAGATTTATTTATGCCTTGGATAAAATAATTCCACCCATTCAAATATATTTAGAAAAGGGAAAATTGTGGCACGAAAAAAAAGTTTCTCTGGTAAATGTTTTCGAAAATAAAAATAGGAGAATAGCAATATCTCCGGATATTGAGAAATATTGGCAAGAACTTTCAAGAGAACTTATCAAGAATAAGAAAAAACTATTTCCAAAATAAGTGCTATAATAACTTTACAAAATTATGCCCGAAGGACTTGATCTAAAATTAAAGAGTAAATGGAATAAAAAACTTGAGAAAGCTGGTTTGCCGGAAGAGCTTGAGCCCATAGAAATGATTGCACAACCTGCTCCAGGAAGAGAAGAATTTTTGGAGGAATTTAAAACTTTACCAAATAAAATTCAAGATGATATTTTGAAAGATCTGAAAGAAAAGAGAAAATTAAAAATGCCTCCGAAGGAAATTTTGGACCGCTTTAAGGTTCTGGTTGCAAAGGGTCAAGAACTAGACAGTCTGACGGCGGCTAATTCGGATAAAGTTTATACGCCTAAACCTTTTGAAGAAAAAAGCGATAGAGAAATAAAGGAACAGATTAGCGAAGGTGTGGACGAACTTATTAAAGAAATGGAAAAAATCAAGTATGGAGACAATCTTGATCCTGAAGGAATAGGTCAATACATAAACTAAAGGTGTTTTTGCATTAGAAATAATATTATGGATGCTGTCAAGCTTTTTAATTTTTAAAAAATATCAAAAGTAGGCAAAATTCCTGTAAAAAGACCTATTACCGGCCAGGAAGTTTCCAAATGCGTCTTGCTTTGTTTTTTTTCGTGTTGTTTAAAATATTTTTTTGCTGAGTTAATAAAAAAATTGGGGTTATCCACTTTACATGATGGGACTTGTCTCGTGTATAATAATTTGGATGAATGCAGACAAAAAAAATTATTTCAAATTTGCTCTCGGCCTCATTTTGTGTCTGCTCGTGCGATTAATTCCTTTCCGCGCGCCGAATGTCGAACCAATTCTGGCGACAACTATGCCTTTTGGTAAGGCCTACGGGGCCTTGGCCGGTTTCTCTTTTGCCATTTTGAGTATTTTACTTTACGATTTGCTGACCGGGACACTGGGTATGCAAACATTTTTTACCGCCGGGGCTTACGGAATAATCGGCTTATGGTCTGGAATCTATTTCAAAAAATATAATGGAAATGCCTGGAGCTACGTGCGTTTTGCAATCATCGGGACTCTATTTTTTGACGCTTTGACCGGACTTACTGTCGGTCCGATATTCTTCCATCAATCATTTTTTGGTTCTCTCATTGGACAAATTCCGTTTACGGCATTACACTTGACCGGCAATATTGTTTTCGCTTTCGTTTTGAGCCCTGTCATTTACAATTTTCTGATTGGGAATACCGTACGAAATCGAAAAGTTAAGTTATGTTTCGCGGAATAAAAAAATGGCAAAGAAAACAGAAAAAATTTTTAAAAACGAACTGGCAAAAATAAAATTAATCCGAAAAAGAAGCGGCGAAGTGGTTCCTTTCGATTTGGAGATTGTCGCCCGGGCAATTTTTAAGGCCTTTGAAGTTTCCGGTGAAGGAGGAGAGCCGGAGTCCCATGTTGTGGCCAATCATGTTTTCAAAACTCTTCTTGGCCTCCGGTCCGAATTGGTGGATCAGCGCAAGGGAGCAAAATTTTTGCCGACCGTTGAAGTCGTTCAGGACTTGGTGGAAAAAGAATTGATGAAAAACGGTTTTACGGATACGGCGAAGAAATATATTCTCTACCGGAGCAAGCGCTCCGAACTCCGGGCGGCCTTCGGACCGATACCGGAAGCTGTCCGGCAGGCAGTGGAAGAAAGCAGCCAATATTTTTCCAGTCCTTATTCGGAATATATTTTCTACCAGTTTTATTCGCGCTGGATTCCGGAATTGGGCCGTCGGGAGACCTGGATAGAGACCGTTGACCGTTATCTGGCTTATATGAAAGAGAATTTAGGGGACAAGATATTGGCCAAAGAATACGAAGAAGTAAGGCAAGCCATTTTAAATCAAGATATTTGCCCTTCGATGCGGCTTCTCTGGTCAGCCGGACGCGCCTGCCGAAATTCAAATGTCTGGGCCTATAATTGCTCTTATATAGCTCCGACTTGTCCGCAGGACTTGGGAGAAATTATGTATGTTTCAATGTGCGGAGCCGGTCTCGGTTTTGCTGTTGAATGGGAAAATGTCCAGCAGTTTCCGCAAATCAAAAAACAAACGAAAGAAAAACCGCTCACCCATATTGTTCAGGACAGCAAAGAGGGTTGGGCGGACGCTTTCGTTCTTGGTCTTAAGGCCTGGTTTGACGGCAAGGATATAAAATTTGATTATTCCCTGATTCGGCCGGCCGGAGCGCGCCTGGAGACGGCCGGCGGGCGGGCCTCCGGACCGCAGCCGCTGATGAACTTGATGGAATTTGCCAAGAGAAAAATTTTGGCGAAACAAGGTCGCCGCCTTTCCAACCTGGATATGCACGACATTATCTGCCAGATCGGAATGATTGTCGTGGCCGGAGGAGTCAGGCGCAGCGCTCTCATATCTTTATCCGAACTTGAAGACGCTGAAATGCGGGATGCCAAGAAGGGACAATTTTATTTGACCGAAGGCCAGCGGTCCATGGCGAACAATTCAGCTGTTTACAATGCCAAGCCCGGGGCCGAGGAATTTCTGGATGAATGGACAGCTTTGGTGAAATCCAAATCCGGCGAGCGAGGAATTTTCAATCGGGCCGGTCTCGAGAAACAATTGCCGGCCCGTCGCTGGGCGGCCGTCAAAGACGAAAGGCAGATGGGGTTGAACCCTTGCGGAGAAATTTATTTGCGCTCAAAACAATTTTGTAATTTGACCAGTATTGTTATCCGTCCGAAAGATACCGTTGCAACCTTAAGAAAAAAAATAGAATTGGCGACTCTCCTTGGCACTTACCAATCCACCCTGACCAATTTCGGCTATCTTTCTAAAAAATGGAAAGAGAATTGCGAAGAAGAAAGATTGCTCGGTGTTTCCTTGACAGGTTATTATGATAATCCAATTATTCGGGATGATAAGGTGCTGGACACTTTGAAAGCCGATTCTATTGAAACAAATAAAAAGTATGCCAAACGTTTCGGAATCAATCCTTCCACCGCTATCACTTGCGTGAAGCCCCATGGCAATTCCGGCCAGCTTTTGGGAGTCGGTTCAGGCATGCATCCCTGGTATGCCCCATATTTTATTCGCCGGGTTCGTATTTCCCACACTGATACGCTGCTCCAAATGGCTCGGGATCAGGGCGTGCCCTGCTTGCCGGAAGTCGGCCAATCCGATTCATCGGCCACCACTTTTGTTTTGGAGTTTCCGGTCAAAGCGCCGGATGGAGCGATTTTCAAAGATGAAGTTTCCGCTCTGGATTTGATGAAAGAATGGAAAAGGCTCAAAGAACATTTTGTTGAACACAATCCTTCGGCGACGATTTATGTCGGTCCAGATGAATGGATAGCTGTTGGCAATTTTGTCTATGAAAATTGGGATTGGATCGGGGGCCTTTCTTTCCTCCCGCGCTCCGAACATATTTATCAATTGGCTCCCTATGAAGCGATTACCAAAGAAGAATATGAAAGACGCGCAAAGGCCATCGGTAAAATTGATTTCTCGAAACTTTCCCAATATGAGGTGGCCGACAATACTACCGGGGCGAAAGAATTTGCCTGCGTCTCCGGAGTTTGCGAAATATAAAATAGCTTGTAGAATATAAAAGCTATGCTTTACACCAGGAAAGGGGACAAAGGCACTACCAAAACTTTCGGATGCGACCAGAGCATTTCCAAAAGTTCTATTGTCGCGGAGGCTTTAGGCGCTCTCGATGAAGCAAATTCCTTTTTGGGCCTGGCTCGTGCCAGGACAGAGAAAAAAATTTTCGAAATCGGAGGAAAAGAAAAAATAGGTTTTTCCGATCTCATTTTGGAAATTCAGCAGAATTTATTTATTGTCCAGGCAGAAGTGGCTGGAGCGACTTTGTCTATTGACGCGGGAAAAATAAACAAAGTTGAAAAAATAGTTGATGAAATTGAAAAAATTCTACCCCCGATCAAGAATTTTTTTATAAGCGGAGCAACCAAAGACGGGGCTGTTCTTGATATCACCAGGACCTTGGTGCGCCGGGCTGAACGGAGAGTAATAGCCGCTAAAGAAGAAGGTAAAATAAAAGTAAGTAAAGAGACAATCTCTTACTTAAACAGACTCTCCAGTTTGCTTTATGCTTTAGCCAGGGTCGTGAACCATCTTGATGGCGCTGAAGAAATAAAACCGGACTATAAATAATCTGAATAATGATCTCAAGAATAATTTTATAGCGTTACTTAACATATATAACGACCGTCCAAAAGTGTTAAGGGACTAAGATGTTTTCTTTATCTTTGAAAAAATCTTAACACACTTTCTTATTTTTAATTCTTCCAAACGATTTAGGAAGGACACGAAAAGCGGACCGGGGCCGATCCATAGGCTTTGCTGAAGCATTTTGTAACCGAATATTTTTATCTGATTTCGTAGCCAATTGCGTATGGCTCTGTTGGATTCAGGAATATCGAATGAAATAATTGTTGTATCTGGGGAGTTTTCGCCAAATGGCGAAGGTAAATATTCCAATAGACGTTTTTGCTTACCATGGTACCTACCCGTTTTAGTTAAAGACCATCCGGAGGATGAGTGGTTAACATATTTTTTCTTACGCAAACGTGAAAGTGTTACCTGTACACTGTTCTCTTTGTGTTTTTTGAATTCGCGTTCGCGTAAAATAGCGTGAAATCGGCGCGCGCTTCTTCCGCTTGCCAGAGTTGCTATTAGAAGATCTGAAATGCTTGGTCCATAATTCATACTTAATCATCTTAACATACTTGACGACCGTCACAAAGTGATAACCCTATTTTTGATAACATTACTCAAAATGAAATTCACCGGCTTTTTCGCGGACTTTTTGCTTTAAGAGGGGATATTTAACAAGTTCCGGGTCTTCTTCAATAAGCCGGATTGCCTCGGTGCGGGCCGCTTCCACCATTTTCATATTTTTTATTGCTTCCATGCCGATGTCCGTAATGCCCCATTGCTTTGTGCCGCTTAGTTCGCCGGCGCCCCGAAGTGTAAGATCCAACTCGGCCAAGTCAAAACCATTTTTAGCGGTTTTGAGCGCTTTTAAACGGGATACGGTTTTTTCGCTTTTCGCCTCAGCAAAAATATAACAATAGGCCTGATGCGTACTTCGGATAACGCGCCCGCGGAGCTGATGAAGTTGGGCAAGACCGAAGCGTTCGGCGCCCTCAATGATGATAACGGTTGCATTGGTAACATTTACACCGACTTCCACTACCGATGTCGCGCACAGAATATTTATTTTGCCCAGCACAAAATCTTGCATTACTTTTTCTTTTTTCTCTTTACTCATTTGGCTATGGAGCACTCCTATTTCATATTCTTGGAAAACTTCTTTTTTTAGGCGTTTAGCCTCGGCGACCGCCGATTTCACATTGAGCGCTAATTCTTTTTCCGGGTCCGGTTCAAAAATTCTCGGACAAATGACATAGAGCTGTCTGCCGTTTCTGATTTCCTGCCGGATTTTTTCGTAAGTATCGTTTCTTTTGTTTGGGGTTATGATCTCCGTAATTATTTGTTTCCGGCCGGCGGGCATTTCATCAAGGAGTGACAAATCCAAATCGCCATAAATAGTGAGAGCGAGAGTCCGTGGGATAGGAGTGGCCGTCATCGAAAGCAAATGCGGAGCAACATTATCCTTGCGGACGAGTTTTCTTCTTTGGGCTGTGCCGAATCGGTGCTGTTCGTCTATTACGACCAAAGCCAGATTTTTAAATTTTACGGTTTTTTGGATAAGAGCATGAGTACCGATCAGAATCGGTATTTCCCCGTTAGCCGTCCATTTCAAAAGTTGAGCCCGGGAAATTGTAGTCCAATTTACACCGTCCCTGGCGGGGCCGATTGTTTTTGCCGGGAATTTTCGGCAACCGGATCCGGTAATAAGCCCTATATTGATTGGGAGATGTTTAAAATATTCTATAAATGATTCAAAGTGCTGGATTGCCAGAATTTCCGTCGGCGCCATATAGGCCACCTGCAAATTGCCAAAACTCTGCCCATTGGGTCTTTGTTTTACAGCTACATATGAAGCCGTGGCAGCGACCGCTGTTTTACCGCTTCCGACATCGCCTTCCAACAACCGGGACATCGGGAAACTTTTTGCCATATCCGCCAAGATTGTTTCAATGGATCTTTTCTGGGGTTTGGTCAGCCGGAAGGGAAAACGTTTTAAAAATTCTTCCGTTTCTTCTCCCTCCGGTTTTATTTGGAAAGATTTATTTTTCCTGTATTCAAACTTATCATGCTGGCGTTCCAGCTGGATGCAAAATACTTCTTCAAAAGCGAATCTTTTCCGCGCGCTCTGCGCATCATTTTTATTTTTCGGCTTGTGGATCCAGATGAGGGCTGTTTTTAAAGTGGGCAGATGATATTTTTTCAAAATATCATCCGGAATATAATCCTTAATATTGTCCAAGGTTTTCTCCTTGAATATTTTTTCCAGAGTATGGTAAAACCATTTGGAAGTAATGCCATGATTTTCCGCATAGATTGGGTATGAAAAACCTTCATATTTCTCCCCCTGCGAAGGGGGAGTGCCCGGAGGGCGAGGGGGTCTGAAAAGCGTATCGTGCATATCTATCGGCATATCCGGCAATCTTTCGAATTCCGGATTGGCCAGGTAAATTCCATTTTTCCCCTGCGTGATTTTGCCGGTCAGTTTCACATTTTCGTCGTTTCTTATCATTTTGGCGATATATGCCTGATTAAACCAAATTATTTTTATTTTTCCGGACAGGTCTTCAATTTCTCCCTCAGCCATCGGTATTTTGGAGCGGAAAGCTTTTCTAGTTTTTAATTTCGATACTTTTCCATAAATTGTCGCTATATCTCCGGGAATCAATTCAGCAATTTTTTTCACTTCACTGATGTCACTGTAACGGACAGGAAAGTGAAAAAGCAGGTCAGCCACCGAAAAAATCTTCAGCCGGCCCAAGGCCCTTTTTTGATTTTCGTCTAGACGGAATTTTGTTTCTAACTTATCATGCAGTTCCATGCGGATGAGGTGGGATTCGAACCCACGGTCCTTTTAAGGGGACGGCGGTTTAGTAAACCGCTACCTTAAGCCACTCGGTCACTCATCCAATTTAATGAGAGTATATCAGAAAAAATGGAAAAATGGCAGGAATATGTTAAAGTAATTAAGTTGTTGAAATATAAAAAGGAGCCGTGTCAGAGTGGTCTAACGTACCTCTTTGCTAAAGAGGCAGGGGCTTCAAAACCCCTCGGCGGTTCGAATCCGCCCGGCTCCGCCAGTTAGGAAATGAAGTCATTGGCTTGCCCGCTACGCGGGCTCGCCAGCCGTTTTTCGGGGAAATTTCAAGCCGTTTTGAATTCAGTAAGGCCAAAAGCGGGCTTTTCTAAATCTTTATGAAATACTTTATCTACACAAGGAAATCTACGGAGAGTGCAGAACGACAAGTGATGTCGCTTGAATCTCAACTTTCTGAATTGAAAGAATTTGCCGCCAAAGAAAAACTTGAAATCGTCGCCTCGCTTTGCGAGGCAAAAACTGCCAAAGAACCTGTCAAAAATGTCGGCTCGAACTTTATGAAGGCCAGAAGCGGGCTTTTCGAATTTTTATTGATTAAAATCATTTTATTTGGTAGTATTACATTAGAGATAAAATTATCATATACTACAATACTACCAAAACTTTATTTATATGACAAGTGGAAAAACAATCAGCGAAAATATTAAGAAAATGCGTGCCAAACTTGGCTTAACTCAAGATGATTTAGCCAAGAAAGCGGATATCAAATATACAACGCTTATGAAGGTCGAAAGCGGAATGGTTAATAAGCCAAGCGTTCAAACTATGGCGAAAATCGCCAAAGCATTTGGTGTTAGTATTGAAGACTTGCTAAAATAATTAGAAAGGTAAAATTATGAAAATACTATCTTTATTATCTCCTCACCTAAACTTAGTTACAGGTCTGGGATTTCTTTTAGTTGTGATGAGTCTTGGTTATTTACTCAATATAAAAAGGACTGCAAAGATATATGAAGAAGAGGCAAAAAGTGCTTTTGCTTTCTACATGAATAGTCTCTTTACCTTAATCTTTGGCGTTTTCATCATTGCTGTTAATATCCCTGTTGACTGGAAAACTTGGATTGTTCAGATTTTTGGTTGGTCTGCAATATTAAAGGGAATATATGTTTTTATGACCCCTGAGAGGGCAGTTAAAAGTCTAGAAAGTCCCAAGGATACATGGGTTATCTTTGTTAGTATTTTTAATCTTATCCTAGGTATTGTACTGCTGTTGTAAAAGATGGTACAGGGCGTTGTGATTAAGGAGTTATTAAAAATTAAGAGAGAAAATATTATGAAAATCGAACGAATTTTAGTTATTGGCGCAGGAGTAAACGGTTCAATCTGTGCAGCATACCTTTGCAATCATGGTATTGATGTCACCGTGCTTGGACGCGGAAAAAGGCTTGATATTCTCAAGAGAGACGGCATCGTTATAGAAAACCCATTTAGCGGAAAGCGGATAACGGCACGGGTGAAAGTAGTCGATCGGCTAAGCCCGAACGATAAATATGACTATATTTTAATTGTTGTCAGGAATAACCAAATACGAGATCTTCTTCCAATGCTTGATACGAATGTTTCTCCAAATCTTGTGTTTATGGGTAATAATCTTGCAGGTCCCAAAGAAATAACAAGAATTATACCTAAAGAACGCGTCCTGATGGGGTTTGTGTTTGGAGGTGGCAAGAGAAATGGAGACATCATTAGCGGAATTGTTTCAAGTTCATTAAAAACACCTTTTGGTGAAATTGATGGCCAAATTACACCGCGCTTAACCGCGTTGGTAAATTTGTTTAATGAATCTGGCCTGAAAGCAAAGTTATCAAACAATATTGTAGATTTCCTATCAACCCATGCGGTAGGAGTACCAGTTGTTGGATTGTTAACGATGAAATACAAAAACGATGTAAAAGCACTTGCTCGAAGTAATTATGACATGGATTTATTAGCACGAGCCCTTAAAGAAGCATTTAAAGTGCTTAAAGCAACCGGTCATAAAATAACACCCTTCTCAAAAGGAATTGCCGCAAAGCTTCCTACCTTTTTATTGAAACTAACATTCAAATTACTTCTCGCTTCAAAAATGGGTGAAGTCGGTTTGGCTTGGCACGTATCTCAAGCCCCAGACGAAATGCACAAACTTGCTGCTGATCTAATTGAAATGGTTAATTCGTCCAAGCTTGATGTCCCTGCTTTGCAAGAATTGCTTAAATTAAATACTGCAGTTTGATTAATTAAGGAATAAATTGCCCCGAAGAAAAACTTGAAATCGTCCTTTTCGCTTCCGCTTCAAGGCGAGGCGGGCGGAAGGGGGGTGTGGGGGAATTCCGCCCGCCGAGCCCAGCCAGTTCCGTTCGGATATTTTCAAACAGACTCCGCCTGGTTCAAAAAAGTGATATAATGTTACTTATAACCCATGAAAAAAGGATATAAAAATAACATAGAAAAATTGACTCTTGAAAATGATAATTTTCGAAAAGTTTTATACACCGCTCCGCACAGTCAGCTTGTACTGATGGCGCTTTTGCCTGGTGAAGAAATTGGCATGGAAATTCATCAGGATAATGACCAGTTTTTTCGTTTTGAAAAAGGAGAAGGCAGGGTGTCTGTCGATGGCAACGAATATATAGTTGGCAATGGCGATGTAGTCATCGTGCCAGCTGGGGCTGAGCATAATGTGGTTAATTTTTCAGAAACAGAGCCCTTGAAACTCTACACGATTTATTCCCCGGCTCATCATAAAGATGGCGTTGTGCGGGCGACCCGCGCCGAAGCGGAAGCGGATAGTCCGGAATTTGACAGAGTGACTACCGAATAAAAAATATGACTTTTACCGACAAAATCAAGCAGAAAATTTGGCATTTTATTTACAAATTTTTTCCGACTTTTCAAAGGGCGTTTCTGAAAATGCACTTTGTTTGGCATGAAAAAGGGAGACAGAGATATCACATCGGCTGGCTCGCGCCTGGCAAAACCATGGAAGGAATGAAGAGGCATCTGCACGAGAAATGGGGTTTCGGCAATCATTTTATTGCTTGGACAGACAATAGCCAGGTTTTGAGCTGGAGAAAATTGATGGATTTTGACGACCAGTATCACTTGCGGGTTTTTAACGATGGTGAAATACGCGGACATTTTGAATTTACTCCCGAAGCGCATCCGCTGAAGCATTTTGAAGAAAAAGGAGAAAGAGAAGCCAAAGATGATTTCCTAAAATTTTTAGGTGATTTTGTAACGGAGAAAAAATATATTTCGCATCTTGCCGTTGACCCGGACGCCTACAACCCGGATTCGGAAGTTTTTTTTGAGCCGCCAAAATAAAAATAGCTTAATCTATTTTCGATTCGGGCAATACCAGATCCCAAAGCTTGCCGGCAATATTTTGCGGTTTGCCGAAAAGGGGATAATGATGCAAGTCAATGAAAGGCAAACTGTTGCACTCAATTATTCCGCAATGCTGTTCTTCTTTCCACGATTTAGTAATGTCTTCAATTATAAAATCAACGCCGATTAACGGGTCGTTTAGAAATTTTGCTATATGCTCCAGCATTGCCACATTATCCGGATGAATCATGTCGGTAACCTCGGTGGTGGTGCCGCCGCAGCCCCGGCTTGTCTTTTGGGAAAAAGTTACAACCCTGCCTTTTTCCGGGATATCATCCATCATTATATTTTCTCTTTTTAATTCTATCTCAGTTTCTTTATCTACTATTATTCTATGGAAAATCGGTCCGGCGCGCTCCGGCCTTTTATTTTCTTCTTCCAGCAATTGTCGCAAAGTGTGTATTCCGTCGCCCTCAACTTCCGGTTGGTCGCGCTTCACTACGCCGGCTAATTTCCCGCCGATTAAAGTTCCGCGGAAAAGATAACCCGGAAGCTCTTCCTCAACCACGACCAAAGGAGAAAGTTTTTTCGCTTTTTTGAAACCAGCAATTAAATCTTCCGGTGTATTTATATGAATCATCGTATGTCGGCTTCTAGAACCCAAATTCGGCTTAGTAATGACCGGTTTTTTTATCCGGTCAAAAATTCGGAGAGCGCTCCTTTTGGTAAAAGCCACTCCGCCCGGAGCAACCGGCAAACCTTCCTTTAAAAACTTTTCTTTCATTATGCCTTTATTGTCCATCCATTTGATGGACTCGGACTCCTTGATGCCCGGACGGGGCAAACCATCAAAAATTATTGTCTGACTTGCCCCGCCTTGGCGTGGGCTTTTGTATTCGGCTATAAAAGCGTCTCGGATCGGACCCAGATGGAATTCCCGCATTTTTATTCCGCGCCGCATCCCTTCTTCCCAGAAACATTTTGTTCGCCAAGTGTCTTTTGCGTCCGGTTTGTCGGAAAAATATCCCAGTTTAAAAAAAACCATTGTTTTAAAGAACGGAACGGATATTTTGTCGGAAATTTTTTCCGCTGTGTTTCTGAAGAGAAGCTCCATCAAGTCAAAAAATGGCTCGTCCAGTACACCAAGAACTACGGACAAATACGCTATCCAGTGTATTTCCTGTGCCGGCTCGCAATCTTTACAATGTTTCATCATCTTTTTTCAAAAACAACAGCCAGTCCTTTTTGAACAGAAATTTGCAGATATAGAAAATGGTAAAGGTAATAAAATAGGCCGAGAGAACATCTATTGAGTAGTGCAAGTGCCCAAGTAAAACAACAATTGCGAAGAGAATAGAAAAGCCAAGGAAAATAAAACGTAATTTTTTATTATCCCAAAACATCAGAGCCAGGAGAAATGGTATGCCGGTGTGTCCGGAAAAGAAAAGGTCATTGCCGGTAAAGATGCCGTTAAAAACTTCTTTGTTAAAAAATGCCGAGCTTATTAATATATGGGTGGGGAATGGACTGATGTGAGTTAGGGTGACGAAGAATGACCTGATGAGCGTAAAAATCGCCACGCTTTTCATAATAAAAGGCGCACAATTTAATTTACTCAGGCCTACAGCAATTGTAAAGAGAACCAGCAACACTGTTCCGTAGACAAAAATCAAATCTACGTCATAAACACGGGTGTTGCTGAGGATAATATCGGCCACTGAGCCGCTCGATGAATAAGTCGCATAGACGCTTGAATAAAATTGCGCGAAGAAACTTATTGTCACCAATAAAACGCCGCCCAAAAACGAGAGTGTATAATTTCTATCGGAAAAATAATTCTTATAATATTGCATATAATTAGTATAACACTTTTTTATTTTTTTCTATAAACGACTCTAAAATTTCTGAGGTCTCTTTTGTATTATTAAGCACAAAAAAATGGTTGGTGTTTGGAATAAGTGCGAGTTCCGAATTTTTTATTTTTTTAGACAGAGTGATTGAATTTTCCATTTTGGCCATAGTGTCTTTCATTCCGTGAACAATCAAAGTCGGAATTTTTATTTTTTCTAAAAAGTATTCCTGCTCGAGCAACATCAATTGTCTTAGGCAGTATAAATGGACACGTAATGTGGTATTGGGAATATCAGCATAAAATCTCTTAATATCCCAATCAGTCGTATTCGGATGTTTAGTATATTCGACATGATGACCCGGTCTTGGATTAAATGGAAATAAAGAAAATATTTTAGAAAGCTTCAGTATAGGCCGCGCGATTTTTGCCATCAGACCCTTCTCCGAATCAAATGCCGGCGAAAGAAAAATATTCACCGCAACATTTTCTCCATGCAATTTTATATATTCAGCGGCAATCAATGTCCCGAATGAATGACTAATTAAGACAAATTTTGACATATTAAGATGCGAGATTAAATCATGAAGATCATTGGCAAAATGTTTTATTTCATAGTCGGAGCAGTGGGGAAACTTTTTTGACTTGCCATGGCCGCGAATATCAAAAGTTAAAAGATTGTATTTATTTTCAAATATTTTCTCATAAGACGACCAAGAGGAAGAAGAACCCGTCAGTCCGTGAATAAATACTAAAGTTATTCTACCCTTTTTTAATTCGTTTGTTCTATAATAGATATTGTCTTTAAAAAAGTGCTCGCTACTTATTTTTGCGCTAAATTCTATACTAGTATTTACCTCACCCCTTATATCTTTATACGAATTGGTAACGGTTTTTTTGATTAAAACTTGAGAAAAGAAATTTATCACATAAAGAAAAGCTGTTTTTATCATACCTTCCTTGGTTAATCTTCTGGCGGATGAAGGCATAGCAAAATCTAATTTAAACTTTACCTTGCCATGTTTGCTCGCTCGCCTCGCAATATTTGTATCATCTCCATAAAAGGGGATAGAAGTATCAATACCATTCATTTTTTCAAGTACTTCTTTTTTAATTACAAAATTTCCCCAAATTGCCATATATCCTATTAAAAGATAAATAGGGTAGGCTAGAACGTACCAGTATATTGAAGATAAAAATTGTTGCCATTTTGAAAAGTCATAATAAAAATAAGGTCCACTTAGGCAGCACATCTCCGGATTATTTGTAAACTCATTAATAGCAACATCAATCCAGCCCTCTGGCATGCGGGTATCAGCATCAATAAATGCCAAAATGTCTCCAGTGGCAACTTCAAAACCTTTTTGCCGAGCGTGATTTGGCCCTTTTTGTAATTCTGTTACAACCCTAATTCCCGATATTTTTTCCGCTATATCTTTTGTGCGGTCAGTGCTGTTATTGTCAACGACGATAATTTCATGAAATTTGCCCGGAGAGTTTTTTAGAGCACTTTCCAGGCATGCCTGAATATAATTTTCCTCGTTATATGCGCAAATTATTAAGCTAATTTTCATTGTTTAAAAAATTAACGAACCTCTTCCCAAACCTCGTTAAAAGAACGATTAAAAATTAAAACTGACAACCAATTAACTAGCCAACTTAAAAGTAGCCTTGGCCAGCCAACTTTATGCGCTCTTCTTCCCGTGTGCATAATTGTTAAAGATTTTTCAATTCTAGTTGTGCCTTCTCGCGCCAAGCGGCTGAACATATCAATATCTTCTGCTACGGATATTTTTTCATTATATCCTTTAATTTTTTTAAAAACAGAAGACCTGGTCATATGAAACTCGCCTCCAGCTCTGCCCCAATTTAGAAAATTATTCCAAAAAAGATTAACATAATTGACCATGCCGAAAACAACTTTATCAGCTAGGGTTTCTAACTCTGGCAATACCTTAATAAAAACAGACAATCCAACCAATTTTTTTTGATTGTTAAAAAGGTCTAAAGCTTTTTTAAAAAAATTATTAATATCAGGAATTATCACATCAGCGTCCAAAAAAACGAAGAAGTCCCCGGAAGCGATAGATGCCCCAAGGTTTTTGGCATTGCTAATTGTCTGGCGAACAGCGCCTTCGTAAACTACAATTTTCGCGCCATATTTTTTAGCGATTTCAATTGTTTTATCCCTACTTCTTCCATCGGAAACAATTATCTCATACTCACAATCAGTAAGTTCTTTCAAAGACCGGAGAGTACCCCCAATAGTTTTCTCTTCATTTAAAGTGGGGATAATTATTGATATCATAACTATAAATATTACTACAAACAAAAGAAAAATACTAAATTATTAAAATCCTGATATACTTAAAGCATGGATTTTGCGAAACTATTGTCTTTGTTTCTTATTTATAAATACCCCATTATTTTTCTGACCACAATTGTTGAAGGCCCAATAATCATGACGATGTCCGGCTTGCTTGTTCGTTTAGGTTTGGCTGATTTTTGGCCAATTTATATTACGCTTATGGCAGGAGATCTTGTGGGTGATACTGTTTGGTATTGGGTTGGTTATTATTTTGCCCATCCATTGGCATCAAAATTCGGAAAGTTTTTCGGGCTTACCCATGAGATAATAGACAGGACAAAAACAATTTTTCAAGGTCATCCTAAAAAGATTTTATTTTTGTCTAAAATTACTATGGGTTTTGGACTTCCCCTAGCAGCTTTGGTAGTTGCCGGAATGTCAAAGATATCATTTAAAAGATATATTATCAGTTTATTTTTAGGACAAGTTTTTTTTACCGGAATATTGATTTCAGCCGGTTATTTTTTTGGAAATTTATACAAAAAAATAAATAAAGATTTTCAATTAATTTCGGCTGTTATGTTCTTGGTTGTCGTTGCTTTAATTGTGTTTGGGATAAGATCATATTTTAGAAACAGAAATCTAGAAAAAATAAGCTAGACCCTATTTTTTTGTAAGCAGAATTCTTCGTCGCAAATCGCTGCTTGAATAATTGTGATCGCGGCTGTTATAAATGACTTTCATTGATGGAAGTAGATCTCTTGAATAATTTTCTTTATTCTTCCAATCTGCCCCCATAAAACGAATATCAGGCTTTAATTTTTTTAGAAGATTATAAAGACCAATTTCAGTATCGTAAATAATTATCTTATCCACATATTTACAGCCCTGTAAGCGTATCATTCTTTCTTCTAGCGTTTCTACTGGCTTTTGCTTGTCTGGGCGATCTATACTCGGGTCAATTTCAAGACCCACTATCAAAAAATCACATTGGGCTCTGCATTCTTTAAGCATTAAGATATGCCCGGCGTGCAGCAAGTCGAAGGTTCCCGCCGTGAATCCAATTATTTTCTTTTTTAGAGACATAATCCAAATTATAGCAGAAAAATATCCTAATGGGCCACGGTGAAAGCGATTATTTTTCGCGCCCCGGCTTGTTTTAAAATTTTTCGCGCTTCACTTAAAGTCGCGCCGGTTGTTGTAATATCATCGATTAAAATTATATTTCTGCCTTTTATTTTGTCTCCATTTTTAACCGCAAAAGAGCCGGAAAGATTTTTTAGTCTCGCCTGCCGGTCTTTGATAAGCGCTTGATGTTCGGTGTTTTTTATTTTTATTAAAATATTATTTTCCAATTTGAAATATACGCTATGGCGTATATCATTTATCTTTATCAGTTCCCGGCAGATCAATTCTGCCTGATTGTAACCCCGCTCCCGATATCTTCTGGGCGAAAGGGGAATGGGAATTAAAATGACATTGTAAAAGTTTTCCATTACGGACAAATCGGACAACTCTTCCAGAATTTTTTCGTATAAAATTTCCGCAAAAATGTTTGCTAATCTCTTTTTGCCCTTGTATTTGAACAGCCACAATGATTTTTTGACGGCTCCATGACGATAATCATAAAGGGGGAAAATCCATTTGGCGCTCTCGCGCTCGGCTTCAGGGGCTCCGCTCAGGCAAGTCAGGCACAAATCTGCTCCGGTTTTACCGCATAATATGCATTTCGCGGGAAAAATTATGTCCAATATGGTGTTTAAAAAACGCATCTGTGCTATAATTTTAGCACAAAGTAAAATGGATAATCCGTTAAAAAATCTTTTTTCGAGTTTTCGCAAAATTGCTTCCGGGTCGGAAAACTCCGCTATTGGTATTGACATTGGTTCTTCGGCCATTAAGGTTGTTGAAATTAAGAAAAAGGGAGGCAAAGCGGTGCTAGAGACCTACGGAGCGATAGCGCTCGGTCCCTATGCCGATCTTGACGCCGGATGCGTTACCAATCTCCCAATTGAAAAGGTTATCCTCGCCTTGCAGGAAGTTCTGAAACAATCGGGAGTAACAGGCACTTCTCTCGCTCTTTCCATTCCGGTTCAATCAAGTTTGGTTTTTACTCTTGAACTTCCGGCCCAAATACAGAGCGCCGAAATAGCCACGATTGTTCCCACTGAAGCTCGCAAATATATTCCGGTTCCAATCACCGAGGTCTCGATTGATTATTTCATATTGCCGAAAAAAGAATCCTCCTTTGAGGAAATGAATAATGCCGATTTGCCGCTTGAGCCGGCGGATAAAATAAATGTACTGGTCGTGGCGACCCAGAATGATGCTGTTGCCAGATATCGTTCAATTGTTTCTCAATGCGGTCTGACAGCCTCTTTTTTTGAAATTGAAATATTTTCTTCCATTCGGGCAAATTTTGAACACGAGCTTTCCCCGGTCTTATTAATAGATTTCGGCGCATCCCGCACCAAGCTCTCTATCGTTGAATTCGGCATGGTCAAGAGTTATCACACGATAGACAGGGGAGGAGCCGATATTTCCAATTCCATTTCCAAATCTTTGAGCATTCCTTTTTCGGAAGCGGAAAAAATGAAGAAAGATTTTGGTCTTTTTGGAAATCCGGCGGAAAAAAGTCTGGCCGATATTATTAAAATTCACATCGATTATATCTTTTCCGAGACAAATAATGTATTATTGGGGTATGAAAAGAAGTATAATCGGACTATCAGCAAGGTCATCTTTACCGGCGGGGGATCTCTTTTGAAAGGATTGAAAGAAGTTGCCGTAAATAATTTTCGGGCCGAGATAGAAACTGGCCATCCTTTTTCCAAAGTTAATGCGCCGGCCTTTTTGGAAAAAGTCCTTGAGACAATGGGCCCGGAATTTGCAGTCGCTCTCGGCTTGGCATTGCGAAAATTACAATAAGTGAGATAATAGGATAGGAAAGATGGAGCAAAATTTTCAAACATCATTTATACCTAAAAAACCCATAATCAATGAACGGGCTGTTTCTGCGCGACCGGTAAGCATTTTTCTTATTGGTTCCATCTTTATTTTGTTTGTCGCACTTTTAGCGACAGGCGGCCTTTATTTTTATAAGGGTATTGTAACAAAAAACATCGCCGATATGGAAAATACCCTCACTCTAGCCGAAAATCGTTTTGAGCCCTCCAAGATAGCCGAATTGCAGATTTTAGATAAGCGTTTGCGCGCGTCGAGCGAAATTTTGTCCAAGCATATCGCCATCACTCCCGTTTTTAATGCTTTGGAACAACTTACCATGAAAAGTGTTCGCTACACCAAATTCAGTTATATTTTGGGAACGGATAAAAATGCTACGGTCGATATTAAAATGTCCGGGCAGGCCGTCGGTTATCGTTCGGTAGCTCTTCAATCCGATTTGTTGGCCGGAAATAAAAATCTGATTGATCCTGTTTTTTCCAATTTAACGCTCGATAACAGCGGCAACGTTCTTTTTGATTTAGAATTTTCAGTCAATCCGGATTTTGTCAATTATAAGCAGAACCTCTTAATTCAAAGCTAAATTTTTATGATGAGATTTATCATGCCAATTATTTTAATAGGAATAGCGGTCTCGGTTTTTTTCATGTTTGCCAATCCTATTTATAATGATATATCAACGTTGCAAGCCCAAGTTGCATCTTATAATGACGCTCTTAATAATTCCAAAGCACTGGAAAACGAACGGGATAAATTGACAGCCCAATACAACACTATCGATCCGAATAATTTAATAAAACTTCAGAAACTTCTGCCCAATAATGTTGACAATATCCGCTTGATTCTGGAGATAGAACAAATGGCCTCACCTTATGGCATGGCATTAACAGGTGTGAAATATAATGCAACGGATACAAATGCCACGGCCGCTGCTCCGACAGTTACAACGGCGGTGATCCAGGGGGGCGAAATTATCAAACCGGTCTCCAAGGATTACGGAACCTTTGATTTGGAATTTTCCACCTCCGGAACTTATGATAATTTTATTAATTTTACCAAGGACCTGGAAAACAATCTCCGGATTGTTGATATATCATCAATTTCATTTTCCTCCAATACGATGGGCGCCGGCGCCAACTTAAAAACAATTTCCCCGGAAATTTATAAGTATGATTTTCATATTAAAACTTATTGGCTAAAGAGTTAAAATGATTCCAAAAATCAGAAACATCATAATATTTGTAATAATAGCGGCCGTCCTCATTTTGGCTTATATTTTTTTCGTCAGGCCGTCTTCCGACCAAGGCAGTCTAATTTCATCGCCATCGACCACTCCGCTTCCGAATGTAAGCAATTCGGGGACGGATGCCGGCGCTCAAAATGGAAATTCCTTGGTCCCTCAGGACTTTTTGACTCTCCTTTTGAATGTTAAAAATATAAAATTGGATGACGCTATTTTCTCCGATCCGGCCTTTAACAATTTACATGATTCCAGTATTGTCCTGACGCCGGACGGCACCGAGGGCCGACCAAATCCATTTGCTCAATTTGGCAACGATATATGAGCTTTTTAGAAGAATTAGCTAAAAGAGGCGTAATCAATGAAGGCCAGATAGGTGAAATCAAGAGCCGCGCAAAACAGGATTATAACGGAGACATTGACGAGGCCCTGATTAAATCCGGCGTTCCGGAGGAAAAAATTCTTGAAATAAAGGGGGAATATTTGGGCCTGCCGGTAAAAAATGTGAATACCAAAGAAATGTCTTTTGACGTTCTGAAATATATTTCCGAGGACTCGGCGGCCCATTATCATTTTGCCCCGATTGAATTGAAGGACGGTGTGCTGGAAGTGGGAGTAATGAATCCGGAAAATATCCAGGCAATGGACGCTCTTCAATTTATTTCCACCAAGATCGGCATTCCTTTCAAGGTTTTTCTTATTTCTAAAAATGACTATGAAAACGTGATAGAAACTTATAAAGGCATGGGGAGCCAGGTTGAAGAAGCCCTGAAGGAATTAAACAAGGAGGAAGGTGCCGATGTCAAAGATTTAAGTGAAAAAAATTTAAGCAAAGAGATTGAAAATGTCAAACCGGGCGAAGAAGCAAAAATTACGGAAGAAGCGCCAGTCATAAAAATTGTTGCTGTCATACTTCGGAATGCCCTAGAAGGCAATGCTTCGGATATTCACATTGAATACACAGGCGAAAAGGTCAAAGTGCGTTTTCGGGTTGATGGCATACTTCATACTACGATAGTGTTGCCGCCGAATGTTTACAGCGGAATTGTGGCGCGCATAAAAATTCTCGCCAAATTACGATTGGACGAGAAACGCAAACCCCAAGACGGGTCTTTTAGCGCTAATATCGAAGGGCGTAAAATTGATTTCCGCGTTTCCACAATGCCGGCCTATTATGGCGAGAAAGTTGTGATGCGTATTTTGGATTCCGAAAAAGGAGTCAAACCGCTGGACCAATTAGGCCTGTCGGAAGTAAATTTAAATATAATTCGAGAGGCAATTCGCAAACCGTACGGACTTGTTTTAATTACCGGTCCGACCGGGTCTGGAAAGTCCACTACTCTGTATTCAATGATGAATGAACTGGATAAAGAAAAAAGCAATATTGTGTCTCTGGAAGACCCGGTTGAATATCATATGCCGGATATCAATCAGTCGCAAATGATGCCTGAGATCGGCTATACATTTGCTTCCGGACTCCGTTCAATACTCCGTCAAGACCCGGATATAATAATGGTCGGAGAAATTCGCGATAAAGAAACAGCCCAACTCGCTATCCAGGCGGCTTTGACCGGGCACCTGGTGCTCTCCACTCTCCATACCAATAACGCAATCGGCGCTGTTCCCCGTCTGGTGGATATGGGCGTTGACCCGTACCTGATTGCGCCGACACTCATTGTTTCTTGCGCTCAACGCTTGGCCCGAATGACTTGTCCGTCGTCACGAAAACTTGCACCGATGGATCAAAGTATTAGAATGCAGATTGAAGAGCAAATGAAGGACTTGCCGGCTGAGTTCAGGCCGAATATAGGGGACAAGATGTATAGCACTATGTCGTCTCCCGATTGTCCTTCCGGCACGCGGGGTCGAATAGCGATTTTTGAAATGTTCAAAATTGACAAGGAGATGCAGGCTGTCATCCTAAAAAATCCCACCAATGCGGCAATTTATAAATTGGCCCGTAGCAAGGGAATGCTGATGATGAAAGAAGATGCCATGCTGAAATCACTCCAAGGCGTGATTCCTTTCACCGAAGTGTATAATTTTAGCAATGAGGGCGAGTAAAAATGAAAAACGTCCACCCCGTCTCGCTTTCGCGAGCCACCCCTCAAGAGGGGAATTATGGAATCCAAAATCTCTTTATCCATACTGGGAAATTCCTAAAAATAAACTTTTAATCTCTAGGGCGAAAGATCTGAGGAAGGCAGGAAATTTATCCGAAGTTTTATTTTGGAAAACATTTAAAGATAAAAAGAAATTAGGTTTTGATGTTGACAGGCAGGTAATAATAGGGAATTACATTGTTGATTTTTTTATTCCGGAACTGGGTTTGATTTTTGAAATAGACGGTTCAAGTCACGATGATAAAATAGAATATGACGCGGAAAGAGACGCTTTTATGAAGGATTTAAATTTACAAGTAGTTAGAGTTCTTGATGTGGATATTAAGAAAAACATGGAAAACATTTATGATTTTGTTTTGCAAACAGCTAGAAAAAGAAAGAATATATTAGAATTCCCCTCTTGAGGGGTGCCCCGACCTAGGTCGGGGCGGGGTGGATGTATTTATTTAATTGTTTATAGTATAATATTTTATATGGAAGGAGAAAAGAGGAAAATTTTAATAGTTGATGACGACAGTTTTCTTTTGGATATGTATGCGCTTAAATTTAGCCAGAATAATTTTGATGTCTATACGGCTTCAAGCGGAGTGCAGGTTCTGGAAAAGCTGAAGAGCGGGTTAAAACCGGATGTTATTCTGATGGATATTATTATGCCGGAGATGGATGGTTTTGAGATGTTAGCGCAAATAAATAAGGAAAATTTATGTCCGAATTGCCTGAAAATAGTTTTGTCCAATAAAAGCCAGCAGTCGGATATTGATGAAGGCAATAAACTGGGAGTGGCGGGCTATATTGTGAAGGCGAATTCCACTCCGGCCGAGGTGATTGATCAAGTAGTAAAAATTTTAGAAAAAAAAGTCGTTCCAAATAAAAAATGATGGATTATAAAAAAGAACTTGAAGAACTTATTTTGACTGTTATCCGGGAAAATGGTTCGGATTTGCATTTGGGCGCCGGGCGGGTGCCGGCTATTCGCGTATCCGGAGAGCTTATTTTTCTCGTTAAGCATCCGGTTCTAAATCAAGAAGATGTATTTGGAATTTTAGGTGAAATATTGGAAAAAACGAAAATTGACAGATTTAAAGAGGACCAAGAAGCCGACTTTTCCTATGATTTCCGGGGTGAAGCGCGGCTCCGGGGCAATGCTTTTTTTCAAAAAGGTTTGGTCAATATAGTTTTTCGATTGGTACCAAAAGTTCAGACTATGGCGGAATTGAATTTGCCCCCCATTCTGGCCGATTTGGCCCGCCGGAAACAAGGATTTTTTCTTGTTGTCGGTCCTGTTGGGCAGGGCAAATCAACCACTTTGTCATCTATGATTAATGTCATCAACAATGAACAGGCGCGCAATATAATAACCATTGAAGATCCGATTGAACATGTATATGTGGCCAATAAATCAATAATTAGCCAGCGGGAAGTTGGCATTGATACCAAAGATTTTCATACAGCCCTTAAAGAAGTTTTTCGGGAAGATGTGAATGTTATTATGGTTGGCGAAATGCGCGACGCTGAAACGATTTCAATTGCCACGACGGCGGCCGAGACGGGGCATCTTGTTTTTTCAACACTCCATACCAATAATGCCTCCCAGACTATTGACAGAATAATTGACTCTTTTCCGGGCGACCAACAAGACCAGATTCGCGCCCAGCTGGCAGCCAGTTTGCTCGGTATTTTTTCCCAGCGGTTGGTTCCCAGAATTGCGGGCGGACTTGTTCCGGCTTATGAGCTTCTTTTAAATAATAATGCCGTAGCTAATTTAATTCGTGAAAAACGCACCCATGAAATAGATGTAGTTATTGAAACAGGAATGGAATCCGGTATGGTGGATTTGAACCATTCGCTGATTGAGCTTGTCCGGGCCGGAGAAATTTCCATTGAGAATGCTTATCAACATTCACTCAATCCCAAGGGGCTTGAACGCTTGATATAATGCTTTATAACTTTATGAACTTTTAACTTTATAACTACTAATTATGTTATTTAAATACAAAGCAATAGACGATAAGGGAGTAAATAAAGAAGGAGGGATTGACGCGCCCAATCGCGATATGGCAATCAGCGGACTTCAGCGCCGAGGTCTGGTCGTCATTTCCATCAGGGAGGAGAGTGAAAAAAAATCAATTTTCCAGTTTTCTTTTTTTGAGAAGGTTAAAATGAAGGATGTTGTTGTTCTTTCCCGCCAAATTTCCACTCTATTTGAAGCGCAGGTCTCAGCCCTGAAGGCCTTTACGATGCTTGCTGTTAATACGGAAAACAAACTTCTCGGCCGCAAGCTTACCCAAATCGGCGATGATTTGCAGGCCGGAGTTTCCATATCGGGCGCTTTGGCCCGCCATCCGGATGTATTTTCCGATTTTTACATAAATATGGTAAAGGTTGGTGAAGAGACAGGGAAGCTCAATCAGACCTTTTTGCACTTGGCGGAATATTTGGACCGTCAGTATTCCCTTACATCTAAAACACGCAATGCACTTATTTACCCCGCTTTTGTTGTTGGCACTTTTTTTGTCGTGATGACACTCATGTTTACGGTTGTCATTCCAAAACTTTCCGCAATCATTTTGGACTCCGGCCAGCCACCGCCTATTTTCACCAAAATAGTTATTGCAGTTTCAAATTTATTTGTCCACTATGGATTTTTTGTTTTGATTCTCTTGGTATTTTTGGGAATTTTCCTCTGGCGATTTTCCTCTACGGAGAAAGGGAAAATATATCTTGATAAAATGAAACTCTCAACGCCAGCCATCGGCAACCTGTATAAAAAACTTTATCTCTCCAGAATAACGGACAACCTGAATACAATGCTTTCATCCGGTGTCCCGATAGTTCGGGCTATAGATATTACGGCGCAAGTTGTTGGCTCTTTGGTATATAAAAATTTATTGGCAGAAGTGGCCGATAGCGTAAAGTCGGGACTGGCCCTCTCGGTGGCTTTTGAAAAACATGGGGAAGAAATACCCGGAATTATGGTGCAAATGGTCCTTGTAGGTGAAGAAACGGGTTCCCTCGGCGCCATTTTAAAAACCCTGACTGAGTTTTATAAACGGGAAGTGGACGACGCTGTTGATACATTGGTAGGGCTTATAGAGCCGATTATGATTGTAGTTTTAGGCCTTGGAGTGGGCATTCTTTTGGTTTCCGTTTTAATGCCGATTTACAATATGGCCGGGAGCATTAGTTAGGGGTGCTTGCAGGGTAGTGAGCTTTTTGCTCTACTACCCTGTGGATAACTTTTTTGCATATATGTTATAATAAATATATTAAAAGTAAGTCGAAATAAAATTATAAATAATATTAACAGTTAGAATTTATTATGAAAATGAATTTTAAAAAAGGTTTTACCCTGATCGAACTTTTGGTCGTTGTAGCTATTATCGGCATCTTGGCGTCTGTCGTTCTTGCTTCACTGAACACGGCGCGCGGAAAAGGCGCTGATGCAGCAGTCAAAGCGAATATGGACAATATTCGCCCCCAGGCGGAGATTTATTATGACAGCCACAGCAATTCATATGGCGCCAGCGATTCATGCACTACCGGTATGTTTGCCGATCCTATTGTTGCTCAAGCACGGGTTCAAATTGCCGCCAATGCGGCGTCAACGGCGACAATTGTCTGCAGTTCCGACACGACCGGCCAATTGTGGGCAATGTCGGTTTCCGCCTTGAAAGGAGTCGGTGGGGCGTGGTGTGTTGATAACAGCGGTCATGTCGGGGTCTTTACCACTTCCGGAGCGACCGGTGTTTGCGCATAATTTTACTGATGTTTCAAAATACCCCCTGTTTGGGGGTATTTTTGTTTTTATACTCATATGCTATAATTAATAAATTATAAGATATTATTTTTAGAAAACAAAAATTATGAAAAAAATAAATTTTAAGAAAGGTTTCACCTTGATCGAACTTTTAGTGGTGGTGGCAATTATCGGTATTTTAACTTCCATTATTATAGCTTCAACAAGTACAGCCAGAAAGAAAGGCATAGATGCGGCGGTGAAGTCGAATTTGGCGGCTATGCGCAATCAGGGGGAAATTTTTTATAACACCAATACAGCAGCTCCTAATAGCTATTCGAATGTTTGCACTAATGGCAAGGTTGGCGGAGCTTTGGGGGTCGGGGCGGGAGTTTTGACTGCCGCCAAGGCCAATAAGTTGTCTAGTTATGGTATAAATACCACCGGGACGCTTACCACTGCCACTTGCAATGATAGCACGAATGCTTGGGCAGCTGAAGTGCCGCTCACAACTGCCGGCCTGATGTGGCGCGCGGACAGCACTTCAGCATCCAAACAAGAGACCACTTCAATTGGAACGGGCAGAGTTTGCAATTAATTTTAGGGAATAAATATGATAACAGTTCTTACCTTGATTTTCTTTGTTTTTGGTCTGATTATCGGAAGCTTTTTGAATGTTATCATTATCCGATTCAACACGCAGAAGTCTTTTTTTGGGTCTTTTGGCGGGCGGAGCGCGTGTATGTCCTGTCAGAATAAACTTGTTTGGTACGAGCTCGTACCCCTTCTTAGTTTTTTGGGTCTTCAGGGTAGATGCCTAAATTGTAAAAGCAAAATATCCATCCAATATCCGCTTGTTGAACTGATAACCGGTCTCATTTTTGCCGCATTATTTTTAAAGTTTCAGGACATTTTCTTCTTGAATATGCTTATATTCAGTTTTACTTACGCTTATTATGCTGTAGTATTCTCGCTTCTGGTAATTATTGCAATTTATGACCTTCGGCACAAAATAATTCCGGATACGCTCTCTTTATTTTTGGGCATTCTTGGTTTTATCGGATTGTTTTTCTTCAATAGCTATGGTTTTTACCCGCATGTTCCTTCAATTTTGGAATTTTTATCGGGATTATTGATTGCAGTTCCTTTTGCCTTGTTTTGGCTTGTATCTTCCGGAACTTGGATGGGATTGGGGGATGCCAAGCTGGCAATCGGTCTGGGCTGGCTGCTTGGTCTTTCCCGGGCTCTCTCCGGCGTTGTAGTCGCTTTTTGGGTCGGGGCTATCGTTGGTCTCTCTCTGGTTATTTTTTCCAGAAAACATGGAATGAAAAGCGAAATTCCCTTTGCGCCGTATTTGATTTTAGGCGCGCTTTTAGCATTTCTTTTTGAACTGCATCTTTTTTAAACAAGGGCAGCCCTTGGGCTCTCTTAAGGGCTGCCCTTTAAGAAATGAAAAATATAAAAAAAATAAAAAGAAATAGGGGTATGACTTATGTTGAACTGATTGTCGTTCTCTGTATTTTTTCGGTCATATCTTCCATGGTAATATTCAATTATGGGAGCTTTCAGGCGAGGGTTAATATTAAAAACTTAGCCAGTGATATCGCTTTGCAAATTGTTCAGGCGCAGAAATCATCCTTATCCGGACTATTGCCTCCACTGGCCCAGCAGTCCCTGGTTATTTCTGGATGGAAGCCATCCTATGGGGTTTATTTTAATCCAATTTCCAATAATAAGAGTTTTATTTATTTTACCGATCTCAATAACGATATCCAGTATGATGGGTCAAACTGCATAGGAGTGGGAGAATGTTTAAACAAAATTACCATTACAAAAAATAACAGCATTTCTGGTCTAAATGTTTTTTATCAAGGTGATTCCATTCCGCATAATTTGAATGATTTAACGATAACTTTCTCCAGACCCAATTCGGGCGCTATCATGAGGTCTTCTACAACTTTTACCTCTTCTATTTCCTATATTCAAATTAATATTGTTTCACCCAGCGGAGCGACGGCCGCAATAAAATTATATCCTTCAGGCAGAGTGCAAATAAATTAAAAATTATGAATTACGAATTACGAATTAAAAAAAAGAAGAATGCAGGTTATACAATAATTGAAACAATGATCGCTGTTTCTCTTTTTATAATTATTATTATGACCGGTATGAACTCCCTCCTGAATGCCAATATGCTTCACCAAAAATCGCAAAACATGCGCTCGATTATGGACAACCTGAGTTTTGTTCTGGAAGATATGTCCAGAAATTTAAGGACAGGGACTAATTATCATTGTTTCGTTGCCGGCGATGCGATTCCGAGCATCACTTCCCCCATTGTGAGCGCTCCGAAAAGTTGCGCTAATGGCTGGGCCATAGCTTTTGAGTCTGCCAGCGGCAATCCCGGCAATAATGATGACCAATGGGTTTATTATATAAATAACGGTAAAATTTTTAAATCAGCGGCCGGTCCTTATAGCGTATCAAATTTTATCCAGCTGACTCCCGACGAAGTTATCATCAATTCAATTTCCGGCTTTTCGGTCTTGGGCGCTGAACATCCCTCTTCAGGCAATCAACAACAACCTTTTGTTGTCATTCGGCTGGTCGGAAATATAATCTTTAGAAATATCACCACACCTTTTTCTTTACAAACCTCGGTCTCTCAGAGGGTGATAGATATATGAGTAAATTTTTTAAACAAAAAAATAGGGCGTTCACGCTGGTAGAAACCCTGGTTGCTATTTCAATTTTTACCATGTCAATTTTGGGTTTATTGTCAATTTTATCTCAGGGAATTACCGATACCACTTATGCCAAGAAGAAAATAATAGCCGCCTATTTGGCCCAGGAAGGTATTGAATATATCAGAAATATGCGTGACACCTTTGTTCTTTATGACCCGACCGATTCCCAAACCGGTTGGAACAGTTTTAAGAGCAAACTTATAAATTCTGCATGCCAAGCCGGCACCGGATGTTATTTTGATGATAGAAATTTAAATTACGCCAATCCCTCACAGCCAATGGCGGGAATCACTGTTGCCCCCTGCGGTTCATCTTGCCCCAATATTTTATATGATAACACAACAGGAAAGTACAGTTATGCTCTGGGCATGGATTCCGGTTTTGCCCGGAAGATTCAAATAAGCCAAATTAGCGCTGATGAAATAAAGATTTCTTCCACCGTTTATTGGATGCAGGGCTCCGGCAGTTATAATATGACCTTTTCAGAAAATTTATTTAATTGGATACAATAAAATGATAAAAGAAATTAAAAAAAATAAAGGATTCGTTATACTTTTTGCCGTTACGCTTTCCGCTATTCTTTTATCAATAGCGCTGGGCGTCGCAAATATTGCTTTGAAAGAAATCAGATTTGGCACTTCGGCGAAAGACACCAATAACGCTTTTTTTGCCGCCGATACCGGCGCTGAATGCGCTCTTGTCAATGATAAGTATTCCAGCATTTCTTTTGTGAAGATCGGTGGGTCGGGCACAGTCCGATGCATGGGTAACAATATCGCCATCAGCGGCGTTTTCCCGTCTTGGAATTTTGTTGTTTCCGGATTGGGCAGCAGCGGTGTTAGTTGCGCTAATGTGAGTGTTTTCAAAGATGATGTTACCAGAGCACCATCGATAATTACGACAATTATTTCCAAAGGATATAATATTGGCGATGCCGCTTGTTTATCATCCAATCCGGACCGCATTGAACGTGAAATTCTGGTGTCCTATTAATTTTTGAGATGGATAAAAAGCAAGACCAAAAAAGAATAAAAAAACTGCGAAATGAAATAGCCCGGTTGCGTAATCTGTACCACGTAAAAAACGCGCCGAATGTCACTGATGATGTCTACGATTCTCTGACCCGCGAACTTAAAGAACTTTTAAAAAAGTATCCCGATTTTAAAAATCCCAATGCTCCGGAAAACAGGGTAGCCGGCAAAGTGCTTGATAAATTTGTGAAAGTAAAACACAAGACCAGAATGCTTTCTCTGAATGACGTTTTTAATGAGAAAGAATTATTTGATTGGGAAAAAAGAATTAAAAAACTTTTGCCGAGTTCCCAAGGACGACCCTTAAGAGAGTTTCCCCAAGGGTCGTCCTTAAATTATTTTTGCGAGGTTAAATTTGACGGGCTGGCAGTTTCCCTTATTTATAAAGACGGCAAATTTACGCAGGGCGCCACCCGGGGCGACGGTTTTATCGGCGAGGACATTACCGAGAATTTAAAAACAATTAAATCAATCCCCCTAATTTTAGGACATCGGATGTCCACTTGGACATCCGATGTCCAAGTTCCAGAGTATCTTGAAGTCAGGGGCGAAGCGGTAATGTCCAAGAAAACATTGTCCAGATTGAACCTTAACAATGAAAAAGAGGGCAAGCCGCTTTTTGCCAATACCAGGAATGCGGCGGCCGGGAGCCTGCGGCAATTGGACCCCAAATTAGCGGCCGAAAGGAAGCTCGATTTTTTTGCCTACGATATAGCTTCGCTGGAGCAGAAAAATTCTGCCGCTTTACCCGCAAGCGGGCTCCGACACGGACAGAATTTTTCTGCTCCAGCTGCGCACTCCGATAAGCACAAATATTTGAAAAGTTTGGGTTTCCTGGTGGATTCCAACGATACTTTGTGCAAAAATTTAAGCGAAGTCATAAATTTTATAAAAAAATTTGAAAAAATAAGACCCCGTTTTCCCTATGGCACCGATGGCGTTGTAATATCCGTTGATGATTTAAAAATGCAAGAAATACTGGGCATTATCGGCAAAGCGCCACGCTATATGGCCGCCTTTAAATATCCGGCGGAAAGAGCGACAACCATTGTGAGAGATGTGAAAATTAATGTCGGACGCACCGGTGTGCTGACACCCTTGGCAATTTTTGAGCCGACGCTGGTGGCGGGCTCTACGGTATCTAAAGCGACCCTCCACAATATGGACCAAATAGAACGTTTGGATTTGCGAATAGGGGATACGGTGGTGATAGAAAAAGCCGGCGATGTGATTCCAAAAGTGGTGGAGGTGCTGACTCGGATGCGCACCAGCAAGGAGAAAAAAATTAAAATACCGGAACATTGCCCGGTTTGCGGGGGAAAAGTGGAGAAAAAATCAATTTCTGAAGGCTCTTCTTCGTCCGTTGCTTATTATTGCGTCAATCCGAAGTGTCCGGCGAAAGATGAAAGATATTTGGAGCATTTTGTTTTCGTTTTTGAAATATATGAATTGGGCCCTAAAATTTTAAGGCGCTTCAAGGATGAGGGTCTGATAACCGATGCGGCCGATATTTTTACGCTGACCAAAGAAGATATAGCGCCGCTTGAAAGATTTGGGGAGAAAAGTGCTGAAAATATAATAACGGAAATAGAAAATAAAAAGAAAATCCCGCTTTCAAGGTTCCTGTGGGCCCTTGGCATTCTGCATGTAGGGGAAGAAACGGCGCGGGACCTGGCTCTTCATTTCGGCACCTTGGAAAAATTAATACTTTGCGTTAGGCAAGACCTAACGCAAGTAGATAATATAGAAAATATCGGTCCGGCCGTTTCCAAGAGCGTTTATGATTTTTTTAATGATAAAAATAATTTGAATTTTATAAAAAAATTGGGAAAAAACGGCGTAAGGGTGGAAAAAATGGAAAGAAAGAAAATAGGCAAATTTTCCGGACTTAATTTTGTCCTGACAGGGACTCTCTCTCAAATGTCGCGGGGTATTGCCAAAGAAAAAATTCTTGCTTTAGGCGGAAAAGTCATCGGCTCGGTGTCTAAAAACACTTCCTATGTCGTGGCCGGAGCTGATCCGGGCTCCAAACTGGCCAGGGCGGAAAAATTAGGCGTAAAAGTACTGAATGAAAAAGAATTTTTAAATATATTAAAGTAAGGATTACTATTTATTGAGCAAAGACCGGGTTTGCGGGCCGACATTGCCCACTTGGGGGATTTTATGCGCTTTTTGGAATGCCTTGACAGCTTTATCTGTCGTTGGGCCGAATTTGCCGTCAACTTTGCTTTTATAGTATCCAAGAGCGCTTAATTTCTTTTGCAATTCGGATACTTCAGTGCCGGAAGAACCCTGTTTTATTGATTTGGTAAATTTGAAAGTCGTAGTTTTTGTAGTTTTCGCCGGAGCTGATGTTGTTGCATTTGTTGTTGTGGCCGGCGGAGAAACAACCGGTGCCGGAGCCGCCGGTGCAACATAATTGGTGCAAAGCTGTCCAGTGCCGGCACTATATTGGGTCGTCCCTAAGCAATCTGCCGGCAGAGCGGCCGGAGCCGCCGATGCAACATAATTAGCGCAGAGTTGTCCGGTGGTCATGCTGAATTTAACGGAGCCGGTGCAATCAGCCGGGGGAGCAGAACTGCTCACGGTTACGGACAAAGTCGCGCAATTGCCGGCGTATGAACACACGTTCATTAGATTTGTCCCGTTATTCAAACCGTATAAAGTAAGTACGTTTGCGTCTAAGTTTGATTGGACGATATTGTTCACGTTGGAAAGAATATTGTATGGCATTGAACCGCCGGAAATCGTAACGCTGGCTGTCTGGCCGGTGGAAAGATTGACGCTGTCCCGGCTTAATGTCAATTTTCCACCGCTAGTGGAATTAGAGTTGACTGTTACAGTCAAAGACCCGCAATTATTCGCCGTCGCGCAGATGCTTAAGACCGAAGAACCATTAGTAATTCCAAGAAGCGTCAAGGTGCTGCCGGAAAGATTGGCTTGCACTATATTTGGATTTGAATTGGAAGCGACATAATAAAAACTGTTAGCGGGGCCGAAAATACTGATATTCAAACTTTGTCCCACCGTTATGGTCGGATTTGCCTGGCTGAAAGAAACAGCGGAAGAAATAGCATTGCCTATCGTCACATTGATAATTCCGCAGGAAGTCATATCGGCGGAACAGACAGTAATGGATGACGAGCCGGCCGTGCTCGTCGTTGTCAAAGTAATGTTTGAACCGGAGATGTTTGTTGTTACAACACCATTGTTTTGGCTGGAATTATTGAGGACTGAATAGGAGCCGGAGCCGCCGGAGATTTGGATAGCGATGGTTTGTCCGGGAGATAAAGAAATACTGCTTTGGCTGAAAGTCAGCGGCTGGGCGCTGGAGTTTTGAACGATGACGTAAACGCTCCCGCAATTTGCCGTATTATTGATTAAACAAAACGTTCCAGTAGTTGAGCCGTAGCTGTTCGCCAAAACGGTGATCTGGGACCCGCTTATATTAAAATTGGCAATTATCGGGCTGGAATTGCCGGATAAATAAAGAGAACTGGAATTGAGATTGCTGGCTGTGATAGTTGCTGTTTGGCCGACGGAAAGAACGAGGCCGGTCTGGCTTAAAGAAAGCATGTTGCTGGGAGAGAGCAGAGATGCCACCGCCGGCCAGGCCACGGTCGCGGATTGGGGGCCATTGATACTGCCCGTCGCGACATAAACCAAAGCGCCGGAAGGAATGCCATAAGACGAACTGCTGACGGTTGTTGTCAGAGTTCCACTTACATTGGTTGTTCCGATAGAACTTATCTGCTGTCCGGACCCGCTTTTGTTGTAGACAAATAAGACGCTCGTGCTCGGGTCGCCGGTTACACTAATTTGCACCGAATCACCGTCACCGGTGCCCGCCAGCGATAAGGTCGGTGTAATAGCCTGGGCGATAGGAGCCGAGAAAAACATAAAAAAAATAAGAACGCCGAGAGAGAATAAAAACAGGCCAAACTTTTTTAATATTGAATGTTTCATATATGTATATTATACGACAAAACACAAAAAATGGCGCACAGACATAAAAGTGCAGGTAGAATGAAAAAGAACCCGGACACAGTCGCGGGCTCTTGATAAAACAGGGGGAGAGGGTACGGTGATTTGCTACCTTATACCCGCCTTGGTACACTGTTGGCCCCGTCCTGCGAGGACTTACGAGCATCAACAGTTCCGGAGAGTCCAAAACCCTTATAAGGCAAGGGTAAACGAACTCTTGTCTGCCTATAAGACAGGTTTTTGCCCGAGAGCATCTCCGCCCTCGGGGCCTGCTTTTCCGGCCCCCTATTTTGTAATTTCCGGGTTTGATTATAGACCTCTCAAAACAAAATGCAAGAGGTCTTTTTACCACAAAACTGTATCGTGGCGCTGGCGGTACCTTTTGGACAAAATCCGAACTTTTTTTGACGAAAATCCGGACTGTGAATTTTGATTAAAACTTTTCCGCTCGGGCGGGCAAAAAGGAAGGGGGTTGGGGGGAAGGAATTTTTGCCCGCCCTCGCTTTCGCCGCTTCTTTTTTCGCCGCCGCAATTTTTCGTGCCAGCGAAGCTGGCGCGCCGCCTATATTAAATCAAAATAGTTGATACCATTTTCTCTCTGAAAGTTGTCTCATTTTTTCTGCCGCTGGGGTATTATATAAAAATTCAATCTTTGACGAAAAATCTGTGAGTAGATTCATCGTAATCTGTTCGTTAAAATTTGGTTCTTGAATAATTTGAGCAATTTGTTGAGGAGTTGGCTGTTGTTGAGGAATATCTTCAGCTGGTGTCGTTGTTGCTGGCTGGCCAATTGCGATTGGCCGAAGCGAAAATTTTTGATTGAGTTTTTGTTTTGATCTTTCTTCAATCAGGTAATCAATGTATGCCGCTTGCGAGTAAAATTCACTAATCATGTCAATTTCGGTTTCCTTCATGTCTGTGATAAAAAGATGGATATTATCATCCCAACTATTTGTCGGCAGTAGTCTTGAAGATAAAGAATAGCCGCGACTACCACGCCCAGAATTTCTAATCTGTTGTTCGGCATACCTAATTTCTTGCAGTATTAATTTGGCAATATCTCTTTTTGCGTCGGCTTTTTGCTTCAGATAAAGATATATCGCCAAAAACCCAACAACCAATGTTATCACCCCAGTATTATCATTTAAAAATTGAAGAATGATCATAATTTTATTCAATTTTTAACTCTTTTTGTTTAACCCACTTTGGGCCGTCTGGCGTTAAAACCAAAACATCTATTGGGCCACCAACGCCAGGTATATCGCCTGGGTCAGCTTGTATTCCGTCTGAAAATCTTTGAATTGCAGATGTAGTTTGTATTGCCAAAACGGTAAAATCAACAGCGTCTTGCAACGGCATTGCACCCCAATTTATAGCATATTCCAAACTATTTAATTGTTTTTCAATTTCTGGCTGTCCTTTTTGTTTTACGGCTTCATTAACAAAAGCAGAGTTTAAAATTCTTGGATCCCAACCCTTTATAATTCTTGAAACAACATCAGTTTGACCAATCCAATTTGCACCATATTCCATACCCTTTTGGCCACTATCGCGTCTTTTAATAGTTTCGCCTGGAATATAAACATTATAAACTTCATGTGAGCCGTCAGAATTATAGCCCGCAACAAAGAGAACCAGGCCGTCTATGCCGCCCACGCCGTCTTTAATATTTCCTGCCTTGTCTTTGATTTTAAATTTAACATTATACTGCTCTTTTTTAACTTCAATTATTTCAAGGCCTTGTTTCGTAAAATTATCTTTTATTTGATCCGGTAATTTATCTAACTGCTCTTGCCAGTTCAGTTTTTTATCAAAAAGAAAATGAAGTTTGTCGGCAACCTCTTTAACTGATAATTTTTCAACTTCAACTTCTCTTTTGAATTGCTCAATAAATTTGCTGATATTTTTTGGTATGCCGTTTTCTTGCAAGAAAGCAAGGCCAGTAACGGCTACCCCGATTCTATTATTGATTAGAAAAAGTTTTGAAGCCGAGTCAGAGCCAATTCTAGAAACACCTTTTTGGTTTCTATATGATTGGCGACTATCGGCCGCTAAAACGATTCCTTCCGGTGTTGTTGTATTTATTGCTAAGCTCATATTATTAATTATATTCTTAATTTATTTTATTTTCCAGATTTGGTGCGGTTATCTTGTTTGCATAACATTTGACAATTCTCTGCGGTCGTTTTTCCACCTTCGTGCCAGGGTTTTATATGATCGGCTTCCATTTCTTCTATTTCAAAATGTTTGTTGTCGCAAACTGCCTTTTTCGCCACGCAGATACCTTTTTGCCTTTCGTATGCCTCTCTCTTTTGATTTGGCGTAAAAGCGCGAATGTTTAAAAATTTCTCGTTCCGAGTTAAAACATATTCATAAATGCCAGACTTTTTGGTAACATCATCATCTTGCATCAATTTCGCTATTTCTTTTTCCAACTTCTTTGAATCTTGCGGCTTATCTTTGAACTGATTATAGAGAGTCCCAAAAGCAACTCCTTTCATTTCTCTGCGATAGTTGGGAAAAATTGCTTTCGCCCAATTTATGACACTTTGAAAATAGAGCCACAATTCATTTGCGTTAGGTTCATGCTGATGTTTTGACATATATTCTTTAATCTTTCCACCAGAAATCCAATCAATGGCTGTCTCCAAATATTCCTGACGGATCGGAGAGCCGGACATATAATCGCTTGCTATGCCATACGCGGGGCAACCAGTTTTACTGAAATATCTTTTGGCGTCAGAAACCCACGAGCCGTGATATACGGCATTGCGTAATTCCTGTTCGGTAAGTTTTTCACCCGCTATATTGATTGTCTCAAACCACTCCAATCTTTCGCTATCAGTTCCGGAACAAAAATATATATTGAGCGGATAGTTTAGAATTTGCTCCCGTTTGTCTTTCGGAAGATTATGAAAAGCCAAGCCATTTATCGAAAAATCTCCCTTTACATATTGACACGCTGAAATCGTGCGTTGTTGCCCGTCAATCACTTCAAAATTTCCGTCTTCGCGCACCGCCCAATACATCACATTGAGAGGAAAATCTTTAGTAATGGTATCAATAACCGCGTCTCGCTGTTTATCCTTGTAAATAAATTCTCTTTGGTATGGCGGGCGAATATCCAGCTTACCTCCAAAACCAACAACACCGCCTTCGGCATTATCCCTATAACCTTCTACTAGATCACGGACTGTAATTTTATTAAGTTCTATTTTCATATTTTTTTATTTTTTATTAAAATACGCAGATATTTTTCAACACCATTTACCAGAGGCCTGCCATGAGGAGTGCCCTCATGTCTTATTCCTTTATTTATTTCACCTGTGTTCATTATGCCCAATAATTCAAATTGTTCGGGATTATATTTATCTAAAAAAGTTATTGGCACACCCATAGCACCAGCGTAATCCATAGGAATATCTTTTGTTATATCAATGTTTATAGCATCATAGTTATCATATTTAGGATATTCGTTTTCATTGCCATGGTAATTTTTATAAAGAATTAAATCCTCGTGTCTTTCTTCATAATCTAAATTGGTAAACCAGCGAACGCCCTTAACACGAATATATTTTTTTCCGTCGCTATCAATTCTAAAACTTGCGGCAGTAAGCGGATAGTCATCTGGAACCCCGAATTCTCTATCCCCACTATGAATACTTGCCCCAAGCCATAATTTATCCTCTTTTATCAGTTTGAAAATTTCTTTATAGGTTATCGCATTTACATTGCCAATTATCAAAAACTTTTTTTTGTATTCAACCAATTGTGCAACATATTCTCTAAACAATGAAAAAGGCGGATTAGTTACAACAATGTCTGATTTTTCCAATAGCTCAATACATTCTGGACTACGAAAATCACCATCGCCTTTTAAATGCTTAATACCAATTTCTTCGGGATTGGGAACATTGTCTTTGTTTTTGTCGCCAGTGTATTCCAAAAAAATTGCTTTTTCAGAATTGTTTTGGCTAAACAGATCAACATTTTGGTTTTTATAACAAGTTGTAATAAGTTTTTCGAGTCCCAATTGTTCAAAATTGTAGGAAAAATAATGAAAAAAATTACTGACGCGCGGATCATCGCAATTACAAAAAACTACTTTCTTTTTGAAATGTTTCTTGTAATGCCTAATCTCTTTTTCAATATCAGAAAGTTGAGTGTAAAACTCATCTTTCTTTGCCTTACTTGCTTTGCGTAGATTTTTATTTGAAGATTTTGTTCCCATATTTTTATTTCAATAAATCATCAACCGAGACATCTAACGCTTTGGCGATTTTTTGCAAAGTTTCAATAGTCGGGTTGGTAATTCCGCCCGTCTCAAGTTTGATGATTGAATTATAAGAAACATCAGCCAGTTTTGAGAGGCGATCTTGCGACAAGTCTTTGGCTTGTCTTAATTTCTTTATATTCTTGCCGATTTTATTCTCTTGTGCCATACTTGTATTATAATAATGGTATGATACAATAGTATTATGAAACCTTGTATCTCAAACCTATTATTAGGATACACCTTTTCTTTGATTTTTACAAGGGAGTTTATTGTTGTGTGCGCACGGGTGGGTGGGGCAAACACAACTTCCTTTCTGGCGGCGCATTTCACAAAGCGAAATACGAAAAATTGCGGCGGCGAAAAAAGAAGCGGCGAAAGCGAGGGCGGGCAAAAATTCCTTCCCCCCAACCCCCTTCCTTTTTGCCCGCCCGAGCGGAAAAGTTTTAATCAAAATTCAAAGTCCGGATTTTCGTCAAAAAAAGTTCGGATTTTAACCAAAAGGCACCGCCAATTTTCAGAATTCGGATTTTGGGCGATTGTTGCCTCGCCCCGCCAGAGGCGGGGCTCGGCTTCGGCAAGAATTTTGAAGGGATTTTTGAAGTCGCAAAACAATTTCTGCCCGCTCAAACGGAAGTTCGGTTTGCCGAAGGCAAACATAAATTTAAAAAATTTATCAACCAATCTTTTTTCTTTCGCCTTCGGCGAAAGGCAAAGCGATAATTTAATTTTGACTGCCCAAATAATATGACAAATGAAAATAATCAAACCAAAAAGTTTTTCATCTACGCCCGCAAGTCAACGGACAGCGAAGACAGGCAAATTCGCAGTATTGCCGACCAACTGGCTGAATTGCGAGAATTAGCCAAAAAAGAAAATATTGATGTTGTTGATACTTTGGTAGAAAAGCAAACTGCGAAAAAGCCCGGACGGCCTGTCTTCGCTGAAATGTTAAAGCGAATTGAAGCGGGCGAAGCAACGGGAATTTTAGCATGGCACCCCGACAGATTAGCGAGAAATTCCGTTGACGGCGGACAAATTATTTACTTGGTAGATACTGGCGTAATTCAAGAGCTAAAATTCCCGACTTTTTGGTTTGATCCGACACCACAAGGAAAATTTATGCTTTCAATCGCTTTCGGGCAGTCAAAATACTACATTGATAATCTTTCGGAAAATATCAAAAGAGGACATCGGCAAAAATTGAAAAATGGACTTTGGCCTCAAATGGCCCCGCTCGGCTATCTCAACAACAAGGAAACAAAACAAATTTATGTTGACAAAGAAAAATCAAAGTTTATCAAAAAGGCATTTGAGACCTACGCCACCGGAAAATATACCTTGAAAGAAATCCGAAAGATTATCAATGAACTCGGCTTGAAAGGGCGGCGAGATTCCTTGCTTTCCGTTTCAAATTTTCAGTATTTACTTCAAAATCCGTTTTACTACGGACTTATCCGCTACAACGGAGAATATTTTGAAGGAAAGCAAGAACCGATTATTTCAAAGAAACTTTTTGACGAAGTGCAGGAAGTGATGAAGCAAAAGAGCAAACCGCAAAAAGTGGACGAGATGAAATTTTTTCTATATCGCGGATTTTTCCATTGCGGCGAATGTGGTTTTACCATAACCGCCGATAAAAAGATAAAACCGAGCGGGAAAGAATACACCTATTACTACTGCACCAAGAAAAATCCAAATCACATTTGCTCGCAAAATGTTTTTACGAGAGAAGAAAAAATTTCATCTCAAATCAACGAAGCGATACAAAAAGTTTCTTTGCCTGATGATTGGGCTGATAAAATGATAAACGAGCTTGAAACGGAAAAAGAAACAAAAGCCCAATCATCTCGCTTTTTTGCTCAAAAAACAGAAAACGAAATAAAAATGATTGACGAAAAGCTGGAAAAACTAATGAACGCTTATCTTGAAAGCGCGCTAAATCTTGCCGAATATAGAGAAGTCAAAAACAAACTCGTCAATCAAAAACAGCTTTTGAAAGGCAAACTGACGGCTTTTGAGCAAAAAAGCAATAATCGGTTCGAACTCGCCGCCAAATTCATAAACTCCGTAAAACAAGCCGAAATTATCGCTTTGCAAGAAAATCCCGAACAGGGTCGGGATTTTCTAAAAAAGATTGGTTCGAACTTCCGTTTGAGCGGGCAGAAATTGTTTTGCGACTTCAAAAATCCCTTCAAAATCCTTGCCGAAGCCGAGCCCCGCCTCTGGCGGGGCGAGGCAACAATCGCCCAAAATCCGAATTCTGAAAATTGGCGGAGGGTGAGGGATTTGAACCCTCGATGCCCTTTCGGACATACATCCTTTCCAGGGATGCGCACTAGACCACTATGCGAACCCTCCCTGTCTCTAATTTACATTATTTTTACTAAAAAGAAAATGTTTGTCGCTAAAGAAAAGTAATGCTAGAATACGAATGTGTTAAATACAGATAAAATAAGAGCTGATTTTAATATTTTAAATCCGGAAAAGGGGCCTGTTCCCGTCTATTTTGACAGCGCTTGCATGTCTTTGAAGCCCAATCAGGTCGTTGAAGCGATGAACGATTACTACTTCAATTATCCGGCTTGCGCCGGCCGGAGTTCCCATAAATTGGGGGATAAGGTTACCAAAAAAGTAAAAGAGACAAGGCAACTTATAGTGAAATTTATAAATGCGCAAAATGAAAATGAAATAATTTTTACCCGCAATACGACAGAAGGCATAAACCTCCTAGCGAATTCTCTTGGCCTCCGAAAAGGGGATGTTATTTTGATTTCCGACAAAGAGCACAATTCAAATTTAGTCCCTTGGCTGTTATTGAGAGATAAAATAGGCATTGTCGTAAAAATAATTCCTTCCAATGAAGACGGCAGTTTTAATTTGAATAATTTTTCTAAATTAATTGCCGGCGTAAAATTAGTTTCAGTTGTTCATACTTCCAATTTAGACGGGGCCACCAATCCGGCCAAAGAAATAATAAAAATCGCTCATCAAAATAAGGCCTTGGTTTTGCTTGATGCCGCCCAGAGTATTCCCCATAAAAAAATTGATGTTCAGTATTTGGACGTTGATTTTTTGGCATTTTCCGGGCACAAAATGCTCGGGCCGACTGGAACGGGAGTTTTTTATGGGAAATATAAATTATTGGAAAAATTGGAACCGTTTATGGTCGGGGGCGATACGATATTGTCTTCGACTTATACTGATTATAAATTTTTGCCCGTCCCGGAAAAATTTGAAGCCGGATTGCAGGATTATGCCGGAATTATCGGGCTGGGGGAGGCCATCAGATATTTAAGTAAGTTTGATTTCAAGGACATAGCTTTGCATGAACTTAAATTAAACACCTATATCACAGAAGAGTTGCGAAAAATTCCACAGATAAAAATTATTGGTCCGAAAGATGCGAAAGACAGAGCCGGAATCATTGACTTTTACATTGAGGGGACAGATATGCATAAATTCGCAATTATGCTCGACGAAATGGCAAACATTGAAATACGCTCCGGACAGCACTGCGTACATTCGTATTTTGCCAGTAGAAAAATTTTAAATTCCGCCAGAATTTCTTTGTATTTATACAATACGATGGAAGAAGCAAAAACATTTATTATAAATTTAAATAAGGTTCTTAAAATACTGTAAATTTATGGCTTGTTTGATAGCTTTAATCATCTTCGGAATAATGGGAATATTCAGCGCTTCGCATCGGGCTTTGGCGAAAGAAGCTTTTAGTTGTGTCTTTAGAAAAATAACTTTTCGTCCCTGCAATACCAATTTTTCGGAAAAAATCAAAGGCAAGATTTTATCAAAATTAATTGCTCGCTCGACATTTCTCGCCAAGATGGTTAACAAGCATTATGAAATATTGTCTTGGATATTTTTCATTCTAATGTTGGGCAGCACCATTTGGGTTTTACGCGGCGGATATAATTTTTATGTCTACGGCAGTTGCAATGGCCTGAATGAAAATGCTTTTTGCGCTTTTGACCCGAGCGGCAGCAATAATAAAGTGACAACAATAAATACTTCTTGCGGAATAGATCAAAATTCAAGCAAAAACGTAACACTGAATAATGTCAACCTTTCCGGTTTTCCGGCCCAAAATGTCGGTTCTAAAGACACTATTGTTTTTATCGGCTGTTATGCCTGCGATTATAGCTGGAAGGCCTATCCCGATATTCAGAAATTAGTAAAAGCGAAAAAAGCTAATTATATTTTTGCCCACTATCCGGCCAAAGGCGATACTATGTTTTTAGGAGATGCCGGATATTGCGTGTATAAAAATTATCCTGATAAATATTGGGATTTTAACAACTATTTATTCAGCACAGACAAGAATTATGTTTTGGATAAATCAAACCTAAAAACAATTTTGGGGGTTTTCAATTTTGACGTGAAAAAAATTAATGAATGCGCCAATAGCGCTGAAACAAAAAATGCCGTGCAGAAACAAATAGAGGAACTCGACAAAACAAATCTTTACGGCACACCCACTATCTTTATAAATGCTAAGGCATTTGTCGGACCGAAACCGTACAGGGTCTACCAAAGCGCCATAAATAAATTTATTTTTTTCTAAAGGCCTTTTTTGTAAAATTCTTTTATGACAAATAAACAAAAATTTGTGGAAGAATACAAAAGGTTAAATAAAGCCCAGAGAGAAGCTGTTGACAGCATAGAAGGTCCGGTAATGGTTGTGGCCGGACCGGGGACAGGGAAAACACAAATTTTGGCTCTGCGAATAGCGAATATTTTGGAGAAAACCGACTACGGTTCAGGCAGCATACTCTGCCTTACTTTTACTAACTCGGCTGTTCGGGCTATGCGGGAAAGATTGGAGAAATATATCGGAGCTGAGGCATCCCGGGTTGATGTTCTCACTTTCCACAAATTTGCCGGAGAAATAATAGAAGAATTCCATTCAATTCTTGACTTTGACTTGGCTCCAAGAATCTTGGATGATGCCGAGGCCGTTTCAATCTGCGACAGTATTCTGAGAGAAAATGATTGGGAATATCTCCGGCCGAGAGGAGACATAGGCCGGCATTTTAAAGAATTAAAGTCGATTGTTTCTCTTTTGAAGCGCGAAAGATTGTCGCCGAAAGAATTTGAGCGGGAAATTGAGAAGGAAATAGCAGAAATAAAAAAAGATCCGGACAATATTTCCACCCGCGGCGAGAGCAAGGGGAAAATAAAAAAAGAATTTATCAATAGGATTGAGAGCTTGGGACGGACGAAAGAAATTGTCAAATTTTATGAGCTTTATGAGGAAAAGAAGAGAGAGAAGGATCTGATGGATCACGACGATACCATTAAATACGCTCTGGAAATTACCGAAAGTTCGGAACTCGCTCGGGCTGATCTTCGGGAAAAGTACTTGTACGTCCTGGTTGATGAGCATCAGGATTCAAGCGGAGCGCAGAACGCTCTTCTGAAAGCAATTTGGCAGAAGGAAGAAAAACCAAATATTTTTGTTGTTGGAGATGACCGCCAGCTTATTTACGCTTTCGGCGGGGCCGATATTTCACATTTCGAGGAATTCAAGACAATGTTCGGAAAAGCAAAAGTCATATTTTTGACTGGCAATTACCGTTCCACTGAAAAAATTCTGAGAACAGCTGATTCACTCCTTGCCAGCTCATTTTCAAAAGAAAAATTGGTGGCTACTTTGAAGGAAAATCACGACTTGAAACTTATTGAATGCGATTATCCCCGCGATGAAATAATAGCCTGCGGCTTGGACCTGAAAGAAAAATTAAAAGACAAGAAAATAGATTTGGAGCTGAATAATTGCGCTATCCTGGTACCAAAAAATCGGCAGATAGTTTCCGCTATCCGAGTTCTGAAAGATTTGGGGATAAAAACCGCCTCCGCCCGGAACTTATCTCTTTTCGATATGCCCGAATTTAGAACCATTTTGCATGTTCTTAAAATCTGCGCCAATAGCAATGATTCGGTCTCGCTCTCTCTTTTCCTGCTTGACCCGATAAATGAAATCCCTATTCTTTCGGCTCATGAATATTTATATGAAAAGCACGGCAAAGATATAAGTTTAGGAACCATGCTTTCCCCGCAAAAAGATCTTTTCGACAGTGACAGCAAAATAAAGTTCTGGGCGGAAAAATTGAAAAATTTTATCCAGTATGCCGCTCAAAATGATATTTACGGTCTTATCCAGATTATCGGGGATGAAGTTTTAATAAAAGGTGAGAAAAACCACGACGAGCTGATAAAAAGAATCGAAGTAATTCGCACACTCCTTCATTTAGCCCTGACTTTTTCGGAAAAAGGAAGAAATTCTCTCCCGGACTTCATTGCTTTTATGGAAAGGATGGAAGAATACGGAGAAGATATCACCCTGGCCACATTCCAAAGCGATGAAGGAGTAAAAGTTATGACTCTCCACGGTTCGAAAGGACTTGAATTCGATTATGTGTGGATAGCCCACATGGATGAAAAATCTCTTATGCGGGGAAGAAGGCGGAACTTTACACTGCCGGAGTCCGTTGCGGTAAAAATTGAAGAAAAAGACGAGCTGGCAGCCAGGCGCGAACTTTATGTTGCAATTACCCGGGCGAAAAGGTTCTGCACCTTATCATATTCTAGATTTTCCTATGAAGGCAGGGAGGAAGAGCTCGCGAAAATAATTTCGGACTTGCCCAAGAATACCTTTCTCTGTTCTTCTTTTTCGGAAATGGAAAATAAAATTCTTTCCCGTGATCCAAAGGTCTACATAGCCAGAAGAGAACAAGAAATACCCTCCGTTACTTTGGAACAAATGATTAAAATGGTGAAAAAGGAATATCTCCATGTTAATGTTTCCGTTTCCCTCCTCAATAACTTTCTGGAATGTCCGCGCAAGTGGTATTTCCGGAATTTTCTCAGGTTGCCGGAGCCGAAAGAGGAAAGATTGGAATTCGGAAATCTGGTCCATTCTGCCATTGACGAAATTTTGAAGCGGAAAAGTGTCCCGAGCCCAAAGGAGCTGGAAAAAATAAGCAATGGCGACAAAAAAGTTTTTAAAATCGTTTCTGGATGGGTTAAAAACAGACTGCCGGAAATAGCGAAGAGGCGAGAGAACGAAAAGAGTATTTCTCTCCATGCCAAAGAATTCCCGCACCTGAATATTTACGGCAAATTGGATTTGATAGAGCATTTGGATGCGAAGAATGTCCGGGTGACGGATTTTAAAACCGGAAATGTCAGGAAGAAATCCGAAATCGAAAAAGTAGATGAGGACACCGCCTCTGGCGAGGCTGGTATCCGAATGAGCGCTTATCTGCGCCAGCTTGCCATGTATTCTTTTTTAATTGAAAGAAGCCCTAAATGGAAAATGAATGTTAGGGAGTCGCGCCTGGAATTTCTGGAGGCAAAAAATGAAAAAGAGAGCATTTACGATACGGCAATAGGGAAAGAGCAGATCGATTTGCTTATTCAAGATATAAAAGATTATGATGAATCCATCAAAAAGGGAAATTGGTTTTCCCGCCCCTGCAATTATAATTCCTACGGTAAAAATACAGAATGCGAATATTGCAAAATGGCGGAGATTTATAAATAATTATCAAATTTTGCCCAGGCGGACACAAGTTCGTCTGGGCAATCTTTTTATAAATTGTGGCAAAATCTTGTAATTTTGATATAATTGCCTATTATTAGCTTAATTTATATATTTATATGAGTGATATACATGGGGAAAATGTTCATGTCCATGACGATGCCTTGGGAGGAAGAGGGCTTCATTCTTTTGAACATGATTTAAACAGGGAGGCAGCAAAAAAATACTACGATGCTGCAAAAAGTCGTGGTGAGGCGGTGTATATTTCTCCAGAAGGAGAAAAAATAAAATTTGTACATGATAAAGAAACTGACCGAATTGAAATACGCAAAGGTTATCACGACGATCATTAACTAATGACTACGGAAAAGAAAAAAGGCACAATTCATCCGCTTTCTCTTTTGGCGCAAGAGGCGTACCAGGTTTTTTCGGAAATGGGTTTTGAAATTGCGACCGGACCGGAGCTAGAGAGCGAATGGTACAACTTTGATGTCTTGAATGTCCCAAAAGACCATCCGGCGCGGGATATGCAGGATACATTTTGGATAAAAGATGCTGCGAGGATGCAGAAAAATTTTGTCGCTTTACCCGCAAGCGGGCTCCGACACGAGCAAAATTTTTCTGCATCCTCTTCGCTTGTGCTTCGCACGCATACAACGAGCGTGACAGCCCGCTCGATAGAACAAGCGGGCAAAGAGGGCAGACTGCCCTGCGCTTTTGTTTCTATCGGGAAAGTATTCAGGAATGAGGCTACTGACGCTACCCACGAAATGCAATTTTATCAGATAGACGGAGCGATGGTCGGAGAAAATATTTCCGTTGCCGATATGAAAGGGGTGCTGACTCATTTTTATAAAAAAATGCTGGGCAATGACGTGAAGATAGAATTCCGGCCGAGTTTTTTCCCTTTTACCGAGCCCTCTCTTGAAGTATTCGCCAAATTCGAAGGTAAATGGATTGAAATGGGGGGTTCCGGAATGCTCCATCCGAATGTTTTACTCAACCTTGGCCTGGACCCGAAAAAAGTGCAGGGTTTCGCTTTCGGCCATGGTTTCGACCGCATCGCTATGGTTAAATGGGGAATATCCGATGTGCGCCTTTTTTATCAGGGGGACTTGCGTCTCAATCAATTTTAATATGCTCATTTCTTACAATTGGCTTAAATGGTATATACCGGAAGCGCCCAGAGCGGAGAAGCTGGTTAATATTTTTAATTATCACATTTGTGAAGTTGAAAATGTTGAACACCGAGTGTTGAACAATACGGAAGATTGGATTTTTGATTTAAAGATTTTGCCGAATCGGGCTCATGATTTGCTTTCCCATCATGGTGTTGCCCATGAGCTCGCCTCGCTTTTAAATATTAAATTCATTGACCCGAAATATAAAGTTCCGGAATCAAAACCGACGAAATTGAAAATAGAAATTGTAACCCAAAAAGATCGCCGGCACGTAGGAAGGATTATCAGGAATATTAAAGTCAGCCCGTCGCCTGAATGGGTGGTAAGACGTTTAGAATCAATCAGCCAGCGCTCCATAAATAATATTGTTGATGCTACTAATCTGGTGATGTTTGACAGTGGACAGCCGACCCATGCTTTTGATTTAGATAAAATTGAGGGCTCACGATTGAATATTAAAGATGCGAAAAATGGGCAGAAAATAACCTTGCTTACAGGAGAGGAAAAAGAGTTGGATGGTACAATGATAATTATTTCCGATGAAAAAGGGCATCCGCTCGATACGGGTATAAAAGGGGGCAAATACGCTGAAATAAAAGCATCCACAACCGGTATTATTATAGAAGCCGATAATTTTGACCCGGTATTTGCGCGAAAAACCGGGCAGGCCTTGAATATTTTAACTGACGCGCGAAAACGTTTTGAGAATGACTTGTCGCAGGAATTGGCGCCTTACGCAATCCAAGAACTTTCCGCTCTTATTTACGAAATGTGTCCGGATGCTATTTTTGAAGATGTTGTAGATACCTATCCGCAAAAACAAAAAGTGCGAAAACTTTCTTTTTCGGCTGACAGGATTTCTAAAATTCTGGGTATGGTTGTTTCAGAAAAAGAAATAGAAAATATTTTGAAGCGGTATAACTATAAATTTTCCGCCAGAGGCGGACCAGCCTCTGGCTGGGAAATTACCATACCGCCATTGCGCCTTGATTTGGTAATTGAAGAAGACATGGCGGAAGAGATCGGCCGGATTTTGGGCTACGACAAAATAAAAGGAAAAGTACCCCAAATTAATTTTAGGCCCAAGCCGAATGAAGTATACTTAAAAATTCTTTGGGCACGGAATAAATTATTAGATGAGGGGTATTCGGAAGTGATGAATACCACTTTCTGCGATAAGGGAGAAATATCGGTTTTGGCTTCGGCCTCGGATAAAAAATTTTTAAGAACGAATCTGACTGATGGATTGAAAGAAAGCTTGAAATTGAATCAGGCAAATGCTCCGCTTTTAGGTTTGGATGAGGTCAAAATTTTTGAAATAGGGACGGTGTTTAAAAAAAGCGGGGAAGAAATGCATGTGGCATACAACGAAGAAAATAAAATAATAGAAAAAAATTTAAATGAATTCGGAAAATAAAAAATTTAAAATGTGGTCCCTGTTTCCTTTTATTGTTCGGGATGTGGCGGTTTGGGTGCCGAAAAATGTAAAAAGTTCTCAAGTTTATAAAGTTATAAAGGAAAATGCGGGGGAATTGCTTATGCGAGACCCGGAATTATTTGATGAATTTAAAAAGGGCGATAAAATTTCTTATGCTTTCAGATTAATTTTTCAATCTTCTGAAAGGACGCTGACGGATGTCGAGGTAAATAAAGTTATGGATAAAATAACCGAAAAAATTAAGGAGAATAAAAATTGGCAGGTGAGATAAATATATGTTATAATACTGAATGAGTGTTGTTCGCGAAAAACATTTTTTGGGAAAGGTAAAGAAAAGAATGGAAAAGAAGTCTGCTATAATACCCTTATATGGCAAAAGAAAAAGCAAAGAAAAAGGCAGATAAAAATGCCAGCGGGAAGGGTTTACCCGCCGCTGGTGGCGCTCACCATTATAACGCCTCGGATATATCGGTTTTGGAGGGTCTGGAGCCCGTTAGGCGCCGTCCGGGCATGTATATCGGCACTACGGGGCCAGAAGGCTTGCACCACCTCGTCTGGGAGATTTTTGACAATTCGCGGGACGAAGCGATGGGCGGTTTTTGCAATGATATTGAAATTGTATTTCTGCCGGACAATAGCATCCGAATAGCTGACAATGGCCGGGGCATACCGGTTGACATGCACAAAAAAACAAGGGTTTCCGCTCTGGAGACAGTTATGACAACGCTCCACGCCGGAGGAAAATTCGGCGGAGAAAATTCCGGATACAAGATTTCCGGCGGATTGCACGGTGTCGGCGGGTCGGTGGTGAACGCTCTTTCTATTTATTGCAAAGCGGAAGTGTACAGGGATGGCGGCAAATATGTTCAGGAATATTCCCAGGGCAAGAAAAAGTTCGCTGTGAAGAAAGTAGCGCCGTCAAAATTGCACGGCACAATAATTACTTTCGAGCCGGACCGGGAAGTTTTCAAAGATATTAAATTTGATTGGAGCACGGTGGTGAATCACATCCGCCAGCAGGCATATTTGGTAAAAGGGTTAAAGATTTTAATAATCGATGCCAGAGGATGGGATAATAAAAAAGGACTCAATGAGTCCGATGTTTTTTATTTCCGGGAACTGGAATTGGAGCTTCCCTCTGTGTCTTTTTATTTTGAAGGGGGTTTGATTTCTCTCGTAAAATATTACAATAAATTCCAGAAACCGGTTCAAAATAATATTTTTTATGTTGAGAAAGAATTAGATGGCGTCGGTGTGGAAATAGCTCTGCAATACGTGGATGATATCGTGGACAGGATTTTTCCTTTTGCAAACAATGTTTATACCCAAGAAGGAGGAACGCACATAACCGGTTTTAAAGCGGCTCTCACCAGAACTCTCAATACTTATTGCAAAAAAAATGAAATGCTCAAAGAATCCGAAGGGGGTTTTACCGGAGATGATGTTTTGGAAGGACTAACAGCTGTTATTTCGGTGAAGCTTCGGGAGATACAATTTGAAGGCCAGACAAAATCAAAACTGGGAAGCATGGAGGCCCAGGGCGCCGTGGCGACCGTTTTCGGGGAAGGATTTGCGAACTTTTTGGAAGAAAACCCCGATGACGCCAAAGCCATAATTAACAAGTCAATTCTCGCCCTGAAGGCCCGCAAAGCGGCCAAAGCGGCCAAGGATTCTGTTCTCCGCAAGGGCGCCTTGGAGGGGATGACCCTTCCCGGGAAACTGGCCGACTGTCAGAGCAAGGATGCTTCCGAATCCGAATTATTCCTGGTGGAAGGGGACTCGGCGGGCGGTTCGGCAAAACAAGGACGAGACAGATACACCCAGGCCATACTTCCGCTGCGCGGAAAAATTTTGAATGTTGAGCGCGCCCGCATAGACAAGATGCTGGCCTCGAAAGAAGTTAAATCCCTCGTTATCGCTATGGGAACTTCCATCGGAGACACTTTTGATTTGGAAAAAATGCGTTATCATAAAATAATTATTGCGACCGATGCCGATGTTGACGGCTCGCACATCCGTACCCTCCTCCTGACTCTTTTCTACAGATATTTCCGGCAAATTATTGAGGCCGGATATATTTACATCGCTCAGCCGCCCCTTTATAAAATAAAAAAAGGCAAGGAAATTTTATATGCTTATACCGATGATGAAAAAATGAAAGTTGTCGGGCGTTCCGCTGCCGATGTTGAGAGTATTGAAGCAAGTCCCGAGGAGACATTCGGGACTTCGCCCGAAGGGGAAGGCAATTCCGGTACTGGGACGCCAAAGATCCATATTCAGCGCTTCAAGGGTTTGGGAGAAATGAATCCGGAAGAACTCTGGGAAACGACGATGGACCCGAATCACCGTATATTAAAAAAGGTGAATATTGACGATGCCGAAGAAGCCAATAAAATTTTTGATATTCTAATGGGTTCCGAAGTCCCGCCGCGCAAGGCATTTATCCAATCCAACGCCAAACTAGCGGAGATTGATATCTAAAAATTATTTTTTATTTTCTATTTTTTTTATTTATTCTTAAGTTATGCTGGCCCATATATCCAGCCAGATCTTTTCTGGCCCGATGCATAATTGTCTTCACATTTTGTATTGTCAATCCCATTTCTTTTGCGATTTCTTTATAATCCATATTTTTAACGTAAAAGAGTTCTAGCGCCTGTCTATTCCGGTCTTCTAATTTTTTCATGGCTTCCTCTATGGCTTTCTTTTGAATTCGGTCCTGCTCTTGTTTAATCATGGATTCTTGCGGATTAAGTTTTTTATCTACAGGATCAAAATAAAGATCTTCTATAGGGATTCTAGATTTAGATTCACTAGGTTCATTTTTAATATCTCGAAAAAACCCATATACCGTATTACGGGCAATTTCTGCCAGCCAGGCCTTTAAGCTACCCTCTCCGCGATCTCCGCGAAATTGCGCGACACTTTTAAGAGCTTGAAAAAGCGCTTTATTTGCAAGCTCGTCAGTCATATCTATCCTATTTCCTTTTTCAGTGAGAGTATTATAAACCACGCCAGCAATAAAAGGTTCTTTTCTTAAAATCTCTTCTGTTGTAAGTTTTTCTAAACGCTTTTTCTCAAATTGATTGGACTGATTAAATTGTTGAGAGTTAGAAATTGGATTAAGTTCGAGCATATAATTATTTTTTGTTTTTTATCTCTTCTGAAAGTTTTTTTAGCAATTCTTCTTTTGAAATTTGACCCAGCTGGCCTTTGTCGCGGGATTCCAGAGTTATTTTTTTAGCTTCTATTTCTTTATCGCCGATGACTATCCAATAAGGAAGCTTGTTATTTTTCGCGTCGCGGACTTTTGTGCCAAGATTCATGTCATTATCATCTAATTCAGCCCGGATATTATTTTCTTTTAATAAATCAAAAACTTTTTTCGCATATTCATTATGATTTGTGCGGACCGGTATAACTTTTACCTGCACCGGGGATAGCCAAAGAGGAAAATTGCCGGCTGTTTGTTCCACAAGAAAAGCGAAGAAACGGTCAAAAGAACCCATAATTGCCCGGTGGATAATAACCGGCTGTTCTTTCTTCCCTTTTTCGTTTATGTAATAAAGATCAAATTTATTAGAAGAGTAAAAATCTACTTGAGCCGTGGCGATGCTGTCTTCCTTACCTAATACATTTTTTATTTGTACATCTATTTTGGGACCGTAAAAACTAGCTTCACCGATACTGGTTACGAATTTGGCGCCGAATTCCCTGAGTGCTTCTTCTGCTAATCGCCCGGCTTCATTCCACATATTCTTATTTTTTATATCGCCAAATTTTTCCTGATTGGAAAAATCGGGGAGAGATAAACGATACCAATAATCCCGAATTTTGAAATCATCATATACTTCTTTGAATAATTGCAGAACAGCTTTTAACTCCCTTTTTAAATCTTTTTTGGCGCAGTATATATGAGAATCGTTTTGAGTAAAACAACGAGCCCGGATTAATCCTGTAAGAACTCCGGATCGTTCAAAACGATGGCATAAACCAAATTCAGCCAAACGTAGTGGTAAATCTTTGTAGGAAAGAGGTGAGTTACGATAAATCATGTGGTGATGTGGGCAGTTCATCGGTTTTAAATAATATTCTTCACCCTCAATTTCAATCGGACTATACATATCTTCTCTATAGTGGGCGAGATGACCCGAAGTTTCATAAAGATTTTTGTGCGTCAGAACTGGTGTGTAAACATATTTATAACCAGTTGCCAATTCTTTTTGGTACATATAATCTTCCAGTTGGTGGCGAATAAAAGCACCATTAGGAAGCCAAAGAGGCAGACCCTTTCCAACCTCTTCGGAAATCATAAATAGTTTCAATTCTTTACCAAGTTTTCGATGGTCTCTTTTTTCCGCTTCTTTCAGCATCCTTAAATAATTATCCAGTTCTTGTTTGGTTGTGAATGCCAGACCGTAAATTCGGGTTAGCATTTTATTTTTCTCATCACCCCGCCAATAAGCTCCGGCGATGCGGTCAAGCTTGAAGGCCTTGGGGTCTATTTCTTTTGTTGAGCCGATATGCGGGCCGGCGCAGAGATTATCAAACCATCCGGATTTATAAAAACTGACCTTTTTCTCTCCGGCGGTTTTCAAGTCATCGATAAATTCGGTTTTGTAAGGATCGTGCCGATAAAGCTTGTAGGCCTCGGCAAAACCCACATCATGCTGTTTAAACTCAATATTTTTTTTAATCATCTCCCGCATCCGTTTTTCCAGCTTGGGCAAAATTTCCGGAGTAATCGTTTCCGGCAAATCGTAATCCTGATAAAAACCGTTTTCAATGGTTGGTCCAACACCCAGACCGACTTGCGGATACAATTCCTGCACTGCCATACTCATTAAATGCGATAATGAATGGCGGGCCCTATCTAATTTTTCTTCTTTTTTCATATTCATCCATAATATCATATTTTATCTTTTTTCAAAATTTATGAATTTTGCCTTTCATCTTTAATGTGCTAGGATGGACTCATTATGGTAGTCCGGATGAGAAGCACAAAATCGCATACGAAAAACAGGCGCTCGCACCATGCTTTAGCGAGTACGAGTTTTTCCAAGTGCGAAAATTGCAAGGCCTTGAAGAGACGCCACACAATCTGCTCAGCTTGCGGTTTTTACCGTGGGAAAAAGATTTTGGACTTAGTTAAAAAAGCGGAAAAGAAACAGAAGAGAGAAAAGGCAAAGAAAGCAGAAAGTTAGTTGCTAGGGACTAGTTACTAGGGACTAGAACCTAGAACCTAGAACCTAATTTTTTATGGCAAACAGGCACCTTTCCAGATCAATAGTTCTTCAGACGCTTTTCGAGTGGGATTTCTTGAATTCCGCCAATGGTAAAATTAAAGATGTATTGAAAAGAAATTTAAAAGAATTCGCTCCCGGTTTTGATGATGATACTTTTGTGTTCTCGCTTATTGATCAGGTATTAAAAAAGCGCGCAATGGTTGACGAAATTATAGAAAAAGCAGCGCCCGATTGGCCTCTGAATAAAATTTCCATTATTGACAGAAATATTTTGAGGATAGGCTTGACCGAGCTTCTTTTCGGCGACCGGAAAGAAGTGCCCCCGAAAGTGGCTATCAATGAAGCAATAGAGTTGGCAAAAACTTTTGGCGGAGAAAATTCCGGCAAGTTCATAAATGGCGTTTTGGGGGCTGTTTATAAGGAGATAGGCGAACCCGGCAAAGAACAAGTCAGCAAAAAGAAAAAACATGAAGAAATGCTGGACATTACAAAATTGCCGGTTGAGAATTTGGGCGGGGCTTTGGTGTATACAAGAAAGAATAACAATATTTTATTCGCTCTGGTCCACGACGTTTTCGGCTATTGGACATTGTCCAAAGGAAAAGTTGAAGCGGGGGAAGATATAAAGCAGGGCACAATTAAGGCAATTAAAAAGGAAATCGGTCTTGACATTAAAATAGAAGAGAAATTGGGGGAAAACGAATATGTCGCAACCCATCCGGAAAAAGGAAAAAGCTTGAAAAAAGTGGTTTATTTTTTGGCTCGGAGCGAATATAGAGAGCTTGTCTTGGAAAAATCCGGCGGACTGGACGGAGCCAGATGGTTTGATCTTTCCGCCATTCCGGAGCTGCGCATTTACAACGATATTATTCCATTGCTCAGCCGGGCGATTGAAATACTAAGTAGTAGAAAGTTATAAAGTTTATAAAGTAGAAAGTAAAAATATGATTCAATTTTCAGATTTTGAGAAAAAAATAAAAGTGGCTTTTAGGGATAAGAATTTGCTGAAACAGGTCTTCACGCATCGTTCCTATATAAATGAAAATCCGGCGGCCTTGCTCTCCCACAATGAACGTTTGGAATTCTTAGGCGATGCAGTCCTGGAACTTATTGTCACGGATTTCCTTTATGGGAAGTATCCGCACTATACGGAAGGAGAATTGACGGCTGTCCGGTCCGCTCTCGTGAATGCCATTATCATTTCCGAAGTTGCCGCAAAAATAGGAATGAATGGTTATTTGCTTTTATCCAAAGGCGAGGCAAAAGATTCTGGCAAGGCCCGGCAATATATTTTAGCCAATACCTATGAAGCTTTTGTCGGGGCTATGTATTTGGACCAGGGCTATGAGGCGGCAGATAAATTTGTGGCCAGAACTCTCCTGCCGAAGACGGAGGAAATAGTGAATAAGAAACTTTGGCGCGATGCGAAGTCATTGGTGCAGGAAAAAGCGCAAGAATTTGTTTTGGTCACGCCGGCTTACAAAGTTCTGCAGCAAATAGGCCCGGATCACGACAAGCACTTTACGGTGGGTATTTATTTCGGGCCTGACTTAATCGCCAAAGGTAAAGGCAAATCAAAACAGGAGGCCGAGCAGAAAGCGGCCGAAGCCGCATTAAAAATAAAAAATTGGCTGGACTAAAATTATGCGGCTCAAGACACTTCTCTTAAACGGTTTTAAATCCTTTGCCCGAAAAACAATTTTGGAATTCGAGGATACCATTATTGCCATTGTCGGTCCGAATGGATCCGGGAAGTCCAATGTCGTGGAGGCCGTCCGCTTCGTCTTGGGCGAACAATCCATGAAATCCATGCGCGGGAAAGGCGGCTCCGACCTTATTTTCAAGGGCTCGAAAAATTTGCCGAAAGGGAACAAAGCATCCGTCACTATCTATTTCAATAATGCCGATAAGGTCTTTAAACTTTCCAACGATGAGGGAGAAAATATAAATTTGAATTACGACGTTGTTTCAATTTCCCGCGAAGTTTTTTCCGACGGATTGAATAAATATATTTTAAATGGCACCGAAGTCCGGTTGAAAGATATTCACAATTTATTGGCCTCGGTCAATATCGGCTCCTCCGGACACCACATTATTTCTCAGGGCGAGGCCGATAGAATTCTAAATGCCAATGCCAAAGAGAAAAAGGAAATGGTGGAAGACGCTCTCGGGCTTAAAATTTACCAGTATAAAATAAAGGAAAGTGAGAGAAAATTGGAACGGACGAATGAAAACATGAAAGAAATTGTCCTCCAGCGGCGGGAAAATGCTCCGCATCTTAATTTTTTGAAGAAACAAGTGGAAAAATTTGAAAAAACAAAAGAGATGCAAGCAGAATTAGCAGCTCTTTACCGAGAATATTTAAGAAGGGAAAGCGTTTATTTGGAGCAAGAGAAAACCAATTTAACAGCTGAAAGGAACAAGCTTTCAAGCGAACTGGAGAGTATTACCGGTAAAATTTCCGGTGCTGAAGATAATGATTCCGCTCAAGACAGCGAAAAAACGGAAGAATTGAGAGTCATTGAGCAAAAATTAAATTCTGTTCGTGGAACAAAAAATGAACTGGAACGCAGTTTAGGCCGAATAGAAGGAATGATTGAAATAAAAGAAAGAAGAGTCAAAATTTCCGGCCGTTGCCCACTATGCGGAAGTGAAATTAAAGAAGGGGCAGAACAGACAGAAAAAAGGCAAAAAGAAGAAAAAGAATTGGCGGAATTAAAGAATTCACAGGCCGATATTCTTGCTGAAATGGAGAATTTAGAAAATGAAGAGAGGGAAAGAACTCAGACAGCGAAAAAATTAAAGGAGGACTTAGAGAAAGAAATGGAGACCTTGCGCGACCTGGAGCGGGAAAGATTCACTTGGAAAGTAAAACACCAAGAATTATCTTCCGCTTTAGGGCTTGTGGCTATCAAAGAAGGAAATTTTAAAAATCGGGCGGAGGCCTTTGAAAACGAGATAAAAGAAGGTACGGCCCTGATTGGTCCGGAGATTTTATCCTATAAGAATTTTAAAACTGAAGAAAATAATACAAAAATTACTCAAGAAGAACAAAAAAGAAAAATTGAGCGCCTAAAAATAAAATTGGAAGACATAGGTCTCGGTAACGGGGCGGAATTGGTGAAAGAGTTTAAAGATGTCTCCGAACGGGACCAATTTTTGGCGAGGGAAATGGAGGATTTGGAGAAAAGCATTGAATCACTCCAGAAACTCATTGCTGATTTGAAAGAAAAAATAGATGTAGAATTCAAAGATGGCATCAAAAAAATAAATGTGGAGTTTCAAGAATTCTTTTCCCTGATGTTCGGCGGGGGTCACGGTTCGCTTTCCATCGTTGAAATTAAGAGAGACAGGCGGGAAAAGGTCGAACCTTTAGAGAATTCAAGGTTCGATCTTGAGGAGTCTGAAGAAGAAGAAACTGAGCCGGAACAAGGAATAGAAATAAATGTTTCTTTGCCGCATAAAAAAGTCAAAGAATTGCCCGCTCTCTCCGGCGGGGAAAGATCGCTCACATCAATTGCTCTTCTTTTCGCTATGTCGCAGGTCAACCCGCCGCCCTTCCTTATCTTGGACGAGACCGATGCCGCTTTGGATGAAGCGAATTCCCGTAAATTTGGAGATATGCTGGAAAAACTTTCCAAACATTCGCAACTTATCGTTGTCACCCACAATCGCGAAACGATGTCCCGCGCCGGTATTCTCTACGGCATCACTATCGGCTCCGACGAGGCCTCCAAACTCCTGTCTGTGAAATTTGAAGAAGCCACCCAAATTGCGAAATAGGAAATTATAATAATATAATTTATATGACCCAGGGAGAATTAGTAGACATTATTGATGAAAATGGAAATTTTCTGGAAATTGTTTCTAAGCAAGAAGCGCACAAAAGAGGGCTTTTGCATAAGACTGTTATTAGTGAAGTGATTGACCCAAAAGGTCGATGGCTGATGGTAAAACAGTCAAAAGGCAGGCAAGATGCCGGTCAGTATGTTTCTCCAGTTGGCGGACATGTGAGTGCAAAAGAGACGGAAGTCGAAGCTTTAAAAAGGGAAGCTAGCGAAGAGCTTGGTTTAACAGGGGAATTTGAATATAAATTCGTTGGTCAAGCAGTATTTAATCGTTTTGTAATAGGACGGCAAGAAAATCACCTTTTTATAATGTATAAAATTTTTTCAGACACAAAACCGACAATAAACCACGAATATGAAAGCTATAAGTATTTTACTGAAGAAGAATTAAAAAAAGAATTGAAAGAAAATCCAAAGTTATTTGGTGACGCTTTTCACTTTGTCATTAAAACATTTTTTCCTCATTTAGTTACCCCATAGGTCTTGCCTCTGGGGCATATTGTACTAAATTACGCTATAGCGTGAATGATTACAATTCTTATTTTACGAATTTCACTTTTTCTTCTTTGCCTTTGATTATTTTACCTATCTGAAAAGCGGAATTTAATTGCACCGCGTCTTTTTTCGCCGTCATTGAACCGTCCCTGTTTAATTTTATTTCCAAGAGTATTCCTTTCATCGTCGGAGCGCTCCAAGATTGGTCAAAAACAAAATTGCCGAGGGAATAGGCGATGAAAGTATTTTTATAAACTTCTGTGTCTTCTACGACATGCGGATGGCTCCCGATGACAATCTTCGCTCCGTCATCAGCCGCCCGATGCGCCAGATATTCCTGCCTGGCATTATGTTTCGCCTGATATTCTTCGCCGAAGTGAAAATAGACGATTAAATAATCAACCTGCTTTGACGCATTTTTTATTATTTCATCGAAATCCGAGTCGTTGGCCAGAAGGACGCCCGCCTGATCGGCGTCTGCCACCATATAATCCGGTCCTTTGTCGGAAAAACCCAAGAAACCGATTTTCATCCCGTATTTTTCAATAATCGCCGGTGTCTCGGCTTCCGTTCTATTGTTTCCTCCGCCAGTGTAGAGTATTTCGTTTTCTTTTAAGCGCGAAAAGGTATCAATATAAGCGAGGCGTCCCCAGTCAGCAACGTGATTATTAGCAACTGATAAAACGCTTATACCGGCGCCCTTTAAAGCCGGAATGACAGCCGGGTCCATTCTGAAAGAATATAAATTTTTCTGGTCGATACCCTGGTCCGAAGCTGTGCCTTCCAAATTGGCAAAGGAAATATCCGATTTTTTCAATATATCCAATTTTTCAAAAAGGGCTGAATAATCATTGTTGAAATTTTTTAGGACGGAGTTTTTTACACCGCGGTCAAGCATCAGATCGCCGGCGAAAGCCAAAGTCATGAAGTTCGGGTCTTTGATATCTGGCATCCCAACTTTTTCCTGCACCCAATTGGTATTTGCATCAGCTTGTCCGCCGTAATATATATTTTTTTTAAGATATTTTAAAACAGTCTCCACATCTTTATGGCGGTCGGAACTTTGGAGGAGTGTGATAGCAACAGGACGATAACCGGACTTCCCGAGAGGCAGGGAAAAAAGAGAAACGACAGTTTGCTTCGCTTCATCGGTGTACCCGCTTTTTCCTCCCAAATAACCGTCTTCACGCAAAAATTGGCTGATATTCGACCAGCTGTGTTTTTTGTTGGAATAACTCCTTTTGGCCGTAATTTTAAGCAAATCCGGCTGTTGTTGCGTTAAATATCCCGCTAATTTGAATGTATCGGAAGCTGTCGATTGATTATTTGGAGAAAGTCCGCTCGGGTCTTCATATGACGTTCCGGACATTTTTAATTTCTCCGCCTCTTGATTCATTTTTGAAATGAAACCGTCTCTTCCGAAATATAGGGCGAGCACTTCCGCCGCATCATTGCTCGATTCCAAAAGAAGGGGATATATCAAGTCGGCAATTTTTATTTTTTCCCCCAGTTTTAATCCGCCGTTTTTGCCGGAAGTTGCCAGGGCTGTTTTGCTCACTTGCGTTGTATCGCCCGGAATCATTATTTCCTTAGCGACCAGAGCTGTCATCAACTTGGATATCGAAGCGATTGGAAATTTCTGGTCTTGATTTTTTGCCAAGATAACTTCTCCGGTATTCAAATCGCCGACCAAATATGCTTTCGCGGAGACCTTCGGCCCTCCATTCGTGTCTTTATTTACATAAAAATAACTAGGTGCATTTTCAGCCCCGGCCACCAATGGAGCGGAAAAGGATAGGGCAATAATAACAGATATTAAAAAAAATCTTTTCATATTAATACATAATCTATCGTTTTTCGTTCCAGATCAACTTGTTTTACTTTAATTTTTACTTTGTCGCCCAAGCGATATTTCTTTTTCTTTTTTTGCCCGGCTAATTCCAGTTTTTTTTCGTTAAAAATATAAAAGTTATCATTCATGTCTCGCACCCGCACAAGCCCTTCGCATTTTGTTTCCATCTCTTCAATATACATGCCCCATTCGGTTATTCCGCTGATAATTCCCTCGAAACTTTTCCCCAGACGTTTGGACATATATTCCACTTGTTTATATTTTATTGAAGCTCGCTCCGCCTCCGAGGCGCGCTTTTCCTGTTCGGACGCCATCAGGGCAATTTTTTCGTACTCGATTAATTTTTCTCGTAAATTTTCTTTTTTATTTTTCTTGCCGGAGAGATATTTTCCAAGAAGCCTATGCACGATGATGTCCGGATAGCGCCGAATCGGGGAAGTGAAATGAGTATAATACGGGAAAGCCAAGCCATAGTGTCCGATATTTTTAGTGGAATAAAGTGCTTTGGCCATAGAGCGGATAACAGCCCGGTGCACCGTATCGGCTTCGTTTTTACCGGCCAAACTTTCTAAGAGTTTATTTATTTCAAACGTTGGGATAATTCCATTCCGGAGGGAAACTTTATGCCCTAAACTTCGCAAAAAGAATGCCAGGTCAGCCATTTTCTCTTTGCTGGGCAAGTCGTGAATCCGATAGATAGAAACACTTTCATTTTTTATGCCTTTAATGTTTTTAGGAGATAAAACCTCCGCCACTTTTTTATTTGCCAAAAGCATAAATTCTTCAATCAATCTGTTCGCATCACCGCGTTCTTTTTTTATTACTTTCAGCGGTATTCCATTGGCATCTAATACAAATTTCACTTCTTCCTGGTCGAGCGATATGGCGCCCCGGGCGAATCTTTCTTTGGTCAATTTTTTTGCCAAGTTGTTCAGAATAAAAAGTTCTTTGTGGAATGGAGCACCTGATTTTTTTATTGACCCCTCCGCTTCTTCATAAGTAAATCTTTTTTTTGAACGGATGACAGTGCGTCCAAACCATTCGCCTTTTACTTTTGCATTTTTATCAACAATAAAAACAGCGCTCATCGTCAACCGGTCTTGGTGGGGGATTAAACTGCATAAATCATTGGAAAGTATTTCCGGAAGCATCGGTATTGTCCTGTCCACTAGATAAACCGAAGTTCCCCGATCCCGCGCCTCCTTATCCAGTTCGCTGCCAATTTTGACATAGTGCGAAACATCGGCGATGTGAATGCCTATCTCGTAAACCTCTCCCAACCCTCCCCCAAGGGGAGGGCGAAGAATGCGGAATGATATTGCGTCATCAAAATCTTTTGCATCAGAGGGATCAATCGTGAAAGTCGGAATTTTCCGGAAATCCCTGCGTTTCGCGTATTCTTCTTTCCAGCCGGAGGCTGGTCCGCCTTCGGCGGATATTTTTTTTGCTTCTCCTTCCGCTTTTTGGGGGAATTCTGAATCGAAACCTTTTTCCAGCGCTATAGCCAGCATTTCGGTATTGTTATCACCGGGTCTTCCCAAAATTTTTACCACCTTTCCCAGAGGAGCATTCCCTCTTTCTTTCCAGGAAATTATTTCCACAAAAACTTTTTGTCCCGCCTTGGCGTTATTCAAAGATTCCTTGGGAATTAAGATGTCCGTATACATCTTCATATCGTCCGGTTTCAAAAAAAATAATTTATTTTCCTCCTCCAGAATTCCCGCGAAACGAATTTTTGCCCGGTATATTATTTTTATCACTTCGCCGGTTATCCGCTTATGGCCCTTGGGGTGGAGAATTATTTCAACCAAATCCCCGTGCAGAGCGGTATTTAAATGCCGGAAATCAATTTCTATGTCGTCTTTATAACCCAAAACCTTGACGTATCCTGTGCCCTTAGAAGAGATAGATATAACGCCCCTTAATTTGTTCGTTTGTTTATTTATTTTATTTTTCACTCTATAAATATAACACAAAAATGAAAATTGCATTGCTTTTTTGTGCCTTTATGTTAAGCTGAATCCATGTTGAAAATAAGATTGCAGAGAATAGGCAGAAAGAATGATCCGGCTTTTCAGGCTGTTTTGACTGATTCGAAAAACAGCACAAAGAGCGGAAAATTTTTGGAAATATTGGGCACATATAATCCAAAAGCAGGGGAGAAGAATTTAAAGGCTGACAGAATAAAGTACTGGATTTCCCAGGGCGCAAAATGCTCGGATACGATGCATAATTTTTTGGTGCAGGATAAAATAATTGAAGGGAAAAAAGTAAATGTCTTGCCGAAGAAAAAACCGACGCTAAAGCGCAAGGAGTTGAAAGTAAAAAAATAACTTGCCCCGCCATGGCGGGGTGAAGTATAATTCAGGAAAGCAGTCTTGGGTCGTAACACTGCAAATTAAATTAAAAGTATAAATTCTGAAACACTATGGAAGAAGCTGACAAGGTATTTCTGGAATATGTCGTGAAGGCCTTGGTGGACAATCCGAACGATGTGAAAATCGACCGGACTGTGGACGAAATGGGTGTTCTCATATCCCTGACCGTAAATCCTGCCGATATGGGCAAGATTATCGGAAGGATGGGCAATACAGCGAAAGCTATCCGGACTCTCCTCCGCATCATTGGGATGAAGAATAACGCTCGGGTAAATCTGAAAATCAATGAGCCGGCCGGAAGCTTGAGGCCCGAGAGACCGATGAGTAGTGCTCCAACGCTTAAAACCGTTGACCAGGCAATGGAAGACCTCAAGGGGATTTAATTAGGTTCTAAGTTCTAGGTTCTAGGTTCTAGAAAAAAGCCCTCCGACCTGGGTCGGAGGGCTTTTTTGTTGACTTTATATATAAAATGTAGTATTATTATGCCCGGAGCGTGCAAAATGGCTATGCAGATTCTTTGGGTCCTTTTCTGGATCCTGGCGGCGGTAGTATTCGTTGTGGCCGCCGTTTTTTGGTACGCAGTGTACATACCATACACTGCGTTAAAAAAATGGGCAAGAGAGGGCCCACAGTAAACCTCTCACGAGGCCAGTGCGTCTGACGTGCTGGCCTCAAACTAATTTCATGGTTTTTCATATAATTACAATTTTTCCGGAAATGTTCGATTCTTATTTAAAAGAATCCATTATCGGCCGGGCGATAAAAAATAAACTTCTTTCAATAAAATTTTATAATCCCAGAGATTTTATCAAGGCGCCCAAAAATAATTACCGGCCCGTTGACGATAAGCCATACGGCGGGGGACCAGGAATGGTAATGCGGGCAGAACCTATATTGAAAGCTATTGAGAAAATTTCCCCGAGGGTTCACCTCGGGAAGAAAACAATTTTATTTTCTCCTTCCGGCAAAAAATTTAATACAAACTATGCCAAAAAGTCCGCGAAAAAATATACCGACATTATCTTAATTTCCGGAAGATATGAAGGCATCGACGCGCGGGTGCAAAAAATATTGAAAGCCGAAGAAATTTCAATCGGGGATTATGTCTTGACCGGTGGTGAATTGCCGGCAATGGTTTTGATTGATTGCATTTCCCGCCAGATTCCCGGAGTATTGGGCAAATATGAATCTTTGGAAGAAGAAAGAGTTTCAAGCAGCGAAGTTTATACTCGTCCGGAAGTTTTTAAATATCGCGGCAAAAACTACCGAGTGCCGAAAGTTCTGCTTTCCGGAAATCATCAGAAGATAGAAGAATGGAAGAAAAAAAGTAATCCCCAACTCGCATTTGACAAAAAAGACAAAAAGGAGTAGGGTGTCTGGGATTCATTGATTGAGTATCGGATGCAATCTCTTTTATTATAAGGCCTTAAAAAGCATTATTTTTTTGTGCTTAATAAATATGCCTAAAGAAAAAGCGCGTCCGAAGAAATATTTTTCAAGATATAAGAAGCCCCTGGTGGAATTTCCAAATTTGATTGAGGCTCAATTAAAAAGCTTCAAATGGCTGATTGAGCAGGGTATCGGGGAAGTTTTTAAAGAATTTTCTCCAATTGCGGATTACTCCGGAAAAAAGTTTCAACTGGAATTCACGTCCTTTTCTCTGAGTGAATCCAAAACAGACGAAAATAATTCTAAAATAAATAAATTATCTTATCAGGGCCTGCTGAAAACGCGGGTGAAACTTACCAATAAAGTTTTGGGTACTGTCAAAGAACAGGAAATTTTTATGTCGGAACTTCCTTTAATGACACCCCATGGGACTTTTATTATTAACGGAGTGGAACGCGTCATCGTACCCCAGCTGGCGCGCTCTTTCGGAGTTTTTTTCACGGAATCCGAAAATAAGAATCAAAAATATTTCGGCGCAAAAATTATTCCGGCCCGGGGTGTCTGGATTGAGATAGAATCGGAAGCGGATGGGGGAATTTATATAAGAATAGACAAAAAGAGAAGATTCCCGGCGACAGCGCTTTTGCGGGTTATGGGATACGAGACGAATGAAATGATTTTAAAAGCATTTGAGAAAAATCCCGTCGCCGGGGAAATTATCAAGACCTCTCTGGCAAAAGACGGAATAAAAAGTTTAAATGATGCATATATTGAGATTTACAAGCGCCTGCGGGACGGCGATCTGGCAACAGCCGACAATGCCAGAGAATTTATTAATTCTTTATTTGTCGCTGAACGCTATGACCTTTCCCCGGTCGGGCGATTTAGATTCAATCAGCGTTTTTCCAAAATAATGGACGAAGCGGAACTCGCCCGCCGGACCATTTCCAAAGAAGACTTAGCAACGGTAATTTCCCATATTATTGTTCTGAACGACACTCCCGGAGCAAAAGCCGACGACATTGACCATTTGGGCCAGAGACGAGTCCGTTTTGTCGGAGAAATACTCCAGCAAAAAGTGCGTACCGGCATGATGCAGATTAAAAGAAATATTCAGGACCGAATGTCCATTATTGATGTTGATACGGCGATGCCGATTCAAATTATCAACCAGCGGCCGCTCCAAGCCCGCATTAAAGAATTTTTCACCACAAACCAGCTTTCCCAATTCATGGCCCAGGAAAATGTTCTTTATGAAATAGAGCATTCGCGCACTCTCTCCGCTCTGGGACCCGGAGGCCTGACTCGGGAGCGCGCCGGACTGGAAGTGCGCGACGTTCATCCTTCGCATTACGGAAGGGTCTGCCCGATTCATACACCGGAGGGCCCGAACATCGGACTTATACTCCATCTTTCAACTTACGCCAAGATAAATGATTTCGGAATTATTGAAACGCCTTATGCCAAGGTTAAAAACGGGAAAATTACCAAGGATATAGTTTATTTGAACGCCTTGGAAGAAGAAAAATATAACATCGCTCATGCAGGAATTCCTTATGATGAAAATGGAAAAATAACCGAAGAAAAAGTGGAAGCGAGAATCAAAACCGAACCGGGCAGTATTTCCCGCGAGCATGTTGATTTTATCGATGTTGCTCCCAACCAGGCTTTTTCCATCGCTACTTCAATGATTCCGTTTTTGGAACACAATAATGCCAACCGCGCTCTGATGGGAAGCAATATGCAGAAACAGGCTGTGCCTTGCGTCCTGCCTGAAATGCCTTTCGTTGCGACTGGCATTGAAGAATTGGCATCGCGGGATTCAGGCCGATTAGTTATAGCTCTGGAAGACGGCGTTGTTTCTTATTTGGATGCGAAAAAAATAGTCGTTACCCACCTGAACGGCCGAGGCCTCTCGGTCGGGCGGGAGGGAAAAAAAGAATTGACCTACCCCCTAATTAATTTTCTGAGAAATAACAACTTTTCCGTATTTCACCAGCGCCCATCGGTGAATATTGGCGACAAGGTGAAAAAAGGCGATATCCTGGCCGATACCACTAGTACGGTCAATGGACAGATTTCACTTGGACAGAATATTTTTGTGGCCTTTTTGTCCTGGTCCGGATCGACTTATGAAGATGCTATTATCATTTCCGAACGGCTTGTGAAAAATAGCAAATTCACCTCCGTCTATGTTGAAGAATTTACCTGCGTTGTCCGCGACACCAAGCTGGGTCCCGAGATTACCACCCGCGATATACCGAATGTCGGTGAGCTTAAATTAAAGGACTTGGATGAAGATGGTATTGTTCGGATCGGAGCCGAGGTGCGGGAGAACGATATTTTGGTTGGCAAAATTACTCCCAAAGGCGAAACCGAACTTACTCCGGAAGAACGGCTCCTACGCTCAATCTTTGCCGAGAAAGCGCGCGATGTGAAAGATACGAGTCTGCGGGTTGAGCACGGCAAGAGAGGGCGCATCATCGGTGTAAAGATTTTCTCCCGCGACTTGGGGCATATGCTGGAGGCGGGGATTATCAAAAAAATTGTGATTGAAGTAGCCCAAATCAGAAATATTTCGGTCGGAGACAAGCTTTCCGGCCGGCATGGAAATAAGGGAGTTATTTCAATGATTCTCCCGGAGGAAGATATGCCTTATACGGCCGACGGTACGCCGATTGATATTATCCTCTCGCCGCTCGGTGTTCCTTCACGTATGAACCTGGGGCAAATTTTGGAAATGCATTTGGGCATGGCGGCATATAATCTTGGTTATCAAGCCATTGTTCCGCCATTTTTAGGGGCCAAGCATGAAGAGATAAAAGAAGAATTGAAAAAAGCCGGTTTTCCGGAAAATGGCAAATTGAAACTTTTTGACGGACGCACCGGGGAGGCCTTCCAGCAGGATGTGGCTGTCGGCTATATGTATATGCTCAAACTTCACCATATGGTGGAGGATAAAATTCATATGCGTTCAATCGGTCCTTATTCCCTTATTACTCAGCAGCCTCTTGGCGGGAAAGCTCAGGGCGGGGGACAGAGATTCGGAGAAATGGAAGTCTGGGCTCTTGAGGGTTACGGGGCCGCTTATACGCTCCGGGAAATGCTCACCATTAAATCCGACGATATCCTGGGCCGTTCCCAGACATTTGATTCCATTATCAAAAACGAAACGATACGCCCGCCAAATTCTCCCGCCTCCTTTAACGTCCTTCTTAATTATCTGCGGGGTCTGGCTTTGGATGTGGAGTTAAAGAAAACCGGAGACAAATAATATGAAAAAAAGTCAAAAAGATTTTGATGATTGGAATAAAATAAAAAAGGAGACGCATAATAAAAATGTGCCGCCCCTGTTTTCTGAGCGTGAAATATGGTGGTGTGCTCTTGGTATAAATATTGGCAGTGAAGAAGATGGTAAGGGTAAAAATTATCTACGACCCGTTTTAATTTTAAGAAAATTTAATAAAAACATATTTTATGGGTTACCAGCAACTTCAAGAATTAAAAATGATCAATTTCACATTTCCGTAAATTCTGGAGAGATTAAAGGATCAATAATTTTATCTCAGATGCGTCTAATTGATTCAAAAAGATTAAGCCATCTTGCCGGAAAAATAACTGATAATGAATTAAAAGAGATAAAGAAAAAGCTCAAGAGCCTATTTCCTTGAGCCACTTCTGTTTTTACCTCCGCCGAAGCGGAGTCGTGCCGAATGGCAATTTGTAATATAAGTATAGCAAATCCAAAATATATGTCAAGCGAAAAAGTGGAAAACAAAATATGTCAAAATTATTAATTTTAAAAATATAATTATAAAAAACTTATGGGAAGAATAATAATGCCACCAAGAGATCTACATTATCCATATCCTAAAGGATAGAGGGAAAGATAATGATTGGATTTTTGGACAAGGAGCAGGACATATGAAAATTGAGACATTCTATAAATTAATACATAAAGCAAAAACTAATCCAGATTATGGTACCTTTGATAATATTTTTAAAGGTTTATAGATAAAAGATCAGTATTATTAATTTGGTAAAAAACATATGAAAACTTTAAACACAACTGAATTTGACAGCATAGCGCTCCGGCTCGCCAGCCCGGAACAAATAAAAGAATGGTCTTTTGGGGAAGTCACCAAACCGGAAACAATAAATTACCGCACCGGCCGATCCGAGCGGGGAGGTCTTTTTGATGAGAAAATTTTCGGACCGGAAAAGGATTATGAATGCTATTGCGGAAAATACCGGCGTATCCGCTATAAGGATATTATCTGTGAAAAATGCGGGGTGGAAGTCACCCGTTCAATAGTGAGAAGGGAGCGGATGGGACATATTGAGCTTTCTACGCCTGTTTCCCATATCTGGTTCTTGCGAGGTGTGCCTTCCAGGATGAGCATTCTTCTCAATATATCCGTTTCGGACCTGGAAAAAGTAATTTATTTTGCCGGATATATCATCACGAAAGTCCATGAAGATGAAAAAGAGACAATTATCAATAATCTGGATAGAGAATATAAGACCAAATTAAAAACTTCGGCGGACGACGAGACCCGCGAAAAGTTAAAGGATTTGCTTTCCTTTACCAAAAAGGAAATCGGAGAAATTTACGAAGGAAAAGTTTTAAATGAGATTTCCTTCCATCATTATTCTTTGAAATACGGCACTTGTTTTGAAGCCAATATCGGCGCTGAAGCCATCTACTCTATTTTTAAAAATCTTGATTTAAGCAAATTAAAGCATCTCACCGAGAAAATGCTGGAAAAAACGAGCGTGGCCGAAAAAGAAAAATTGCAAAAAAGGCTTTCTCTTATCCGGGCTATGACCTATGCCGGAATCCGCCCGGAGTGGATGTTTTTGACTGTTATTCCGGTTATACCGCCTGTCCTCCGCCCAATGGTGGCTCTGGACGGTGGCAGGCACGCGACATCCGACCTGAACGACCTTTACCGCCGGGTCATAAACAGGAATAATCGTTTGAAAAAGTTGAAAGAAATCAACGCTCCGGATGTTATACTCCGGAATGAAAAAAGAATTATCCAGGAAGCAGTTGATGCTCTGATTGACAACTCAATCGCCAAGCAGAATGACTCGGCGGCAATGAGCCAGTCCCAAAAGCGCCCCCTTAAATCGCTTTCGGACAATTTAAAATCCAAACAGGGCCTTTTCCGCCAGAACTTATTGGGAAAAAGGGTGGACTATTCGGGCCGTTCGGTTATTGTTATCGGTCCGGAATTAAAACTCAATCAATGCGGATTACCCAAACATATGGCCTTGGAACTTTTCCGGCCATTTGTAATTTCAAAAATTTTACAGGCGGAACTGGCCTTCAATATCCGCGGAGCCAACAAACTTATTGAAGAACGCACCGGAGAAGTCTGGGCGATGTTGGAAGAAGTTATTCGGGGCAAATATGTGCTTTTAAATCGCGCGCCGACGCTCCATCGCTTGGGCATCCAGGCTTTCAATCCGGTTTTGATTGAGGGAAATGCCATTCAAATACATCCGCTTGTTTGTCAGGCCTTCAACGCCGACTTCGACGGAGACCAAATGGCTGTTTATGTTCCGCTCTTGGAAGAAGCGCAATGGGAAGCGAAAGAATTAATGGCAGCGAACAAAAATCTCCTTAAACCGCAAAATGGCGAACCAATTGTGCATCCCAGTAGGGATATAGTGCTGGGGGCTTATTGGATGACTAAGTCGGTTAACGGGGAAGAAGGCGAAGGCAAATATTTTTCCAGTCCGAACACCGCTATCACCGCTTATGAATATGGAATAGTGTCTTTGCGCGCCAAAATAAAAGTTCTCGCCACCGATTCGCACAAATACAGAAAATTTAGCGGAGGGATTTTTGAAACTTCGGTCGGAAAGCTTCTCTTCAACAGTATTTTACCAAATGATTTCTCTTATATTAATGATGAGATGATTCAAGATAGATTATCTTCGCTTTTAGATGAGCTGATTGTTCACTGTGGTGTGGATGATACTCCCCCGATACTAGATAAAATTAAGGAATTCGGTTTTAAATATTCCACAGTTTCCGGCACTACTTGGGGATTAGATAATGTTAAAGTTTCTCCCGAGAAACCGAAAATTGTCGCGCAAGGCAAAAAACTTGAAGAAGAAATCGTGGCTCAATGGAGCGAGGGTCTTTTGTCCGAAGAAGAAAAATATCAGAAGATTATTGAAATTTGGACGCGAACAAAGAAAGACTTGGAAAAAGTTTTGCCCGACACTCTTGATAAAAATGGTTCTACTTTTGATTTAATTACTTCTAAAGCTAGAGGTGATATGAGATCTTTGTCTCAAATGACCGGAATGATCGGCCTTATTCAGAACAATCAAGGCAAGACGCTGGAATACCCCATTATTCCCTGCTATCAAGAGGGGCTTTCCCCGATTGAATATTTCGTTGTCACTCACGGCGCCCGCAAGGGCGCATCCGACACAGCTCTCAATACAGCCAAAGCCGGGTATTTGACGCGAAGATTGGTGGATGTGGCGCAAGACGTCGTGATTACCGAGGAGGATTGCGGCACCAGGGAAGGCAAAATAGTTACCAGGGAAAATATTTCCGGAATTGAAATTTCGCTTTCCAAAAATATTCGCGGACGGGTGCTCGCCGGCGATCTTAAAGACAAAGACGGCAAAGTGATTTACAAGCGGGGATTTTTAATCACCAAAGAAGAAGCGTATAACATCGAGGGAGCGGGCTTCACGGAAGTTTTCGTTCGTTCTCCGCTTACCTGCAAAACGGTGCATGGTCTTTGCGTGATGTGCTACGGACTTGATTTGGGAAGAAATCATCTGGTAAAACAAGGCGAAGCTGTCGGAATTATCGCCGCCCAAGCTATCGGTGAACCGGGTACCCAGCTTACACTCCGCACATTTCACGCCGGAGGGGTGGCTGGAACCGACATCACCACCGGTCTTCCGCGCGTTGAAGAAATCTTTGAAAGAAGAGTTCCGAAGAATCCCGCGATTATTTCCGAGACCGACGGGGAAGTGATTGAAGTTAAAACTAAAGATAGCAGAGAAAAAATAATTAAAGTTTTGTCTGATGGCAAAGACAGCCCGCTTCGCCATAGCGGCAGCGAGGCGAGCAAGAAAAGCGAAATGGAGTACAATGTTGATTTTCACAGAACGCCGGTAATCAAAGCAGGGGATCAGGTGAAAAAGGGCCAGCTTTTGACCGACGGGTCGGCTGATATTGCCGAAATGTTCAGATTGGGCGGCAAAGAATTGGTTGAAGAATATATTATTCAGGAAATCAACAAGGTCTATGAATTGCAGAGCGCTTCGATTTCCAGGAAGCATACGGAAATTATAATCCGCCAGATGTTCTCCCGCAAAAAAATAAAAGATGCCGGCGAGACCAATTTTTCAATCGGCGATATTGTTGAAAATATCGCTTTTATAGAAGAGAATGCCAGAGTGGCCGATATCAATGGGAAAGAAGCCAAAGCGGAAACAGTCGTTCTCGGAATTACCGAGGTCTCACTACGCACCAAAAGCTGGCTCTCGGCCGCTTCCTTCCAGAACACCAATCGCGTCCTGATTGAAAATGCAATTAAGGGCGGAGTGGATAATCTGCGAGGTTTGAAAGAAAATGTCATCATCGGGCGTCTGATTCCGGCCGGGACCGGATTCAAGAATAAGATTACTTCGACAAAGGGGGAATAATTTTTAGCTTGTTAACAATTTAACAGAAACAATATGAAAAATAATCAAAAAGGTTTTGCGAATGTTGTATTAATTGGGGTACTCGTTATTCTTATCGGCATCGGTGGATATTTTGTTTTGAAAGAAAAACAGTCACCAGTTGTTCAGCAGGTTCCGATAACTTCTGCGGGAGAAATAGCTAATTGGAAAACATATACAAATACTCAATATGGATTTGAATTTAAATATCCGGAGACATATTCTTATAATGAAACAACAAACAATAATTGGTTTCCAAATTCCTTTGAGATAAATATGTACGACTCTAACCACGCAGGATTTTCTTTATTTATTAATCAACCAGCTTCAGGTGGAGGTGATTGTGATGCTGTTAAACGCAGTATTGTAAATATTAATGGTATAAATATGGAAAAAGCGGATGCTTACGGTTTCCTGTCTTACTCTTTCAAATCAGGCAAAAACGAATTTATTTTTGCGACCCTAAACTTTTATGAGTCTCTTGTTCTTGTAGATCAAATTCTTTCCACTTTCAAATTTACAAAATAACATCTACGCTATAGCGTAGATTAAGAAATTTAGAGAAAATTTATGAATTCACCCGTTGAAAAAATTAAGGAGAGATTATCGATTGAAGAGGTGGTCTCGTCTTATATAAAGCTCATTCGGGCGGGCGCAAACCTGAAAGCGAAATGTCCTTTTCACAACGAAAAGACACCGTCCTTTTTCGTTTCTCCCGACCGGGGCACTTATTACTGTTTTGGTTGCGGAGCCTCGGGGGATATTTTCACTTTTGTTGAAGAATTTGAGGGACTTGATTTCAAGGGCGCCTTGAAAATGCTGGCCGACCGGGCCGGAGTGCCGCTTCAATACTACAATAAAGAAACAGAAAGCGAAAAAGAAAAATTATATAAAGTAATGGAAGAAGCGGCTAAATTTTTTGAAAAAAATTTGGAGAAGAGTACGGAAATTTCATCCTATCTAAAAAGTCGGGGACTAAATAATGAAAGTATAAAGAATTTTCGGATTGGTTTTGTGAAAGATGCTTGGCGAGAATTGTATTCTTATCTTGCAAGCAGTGGCTTTAGTGATAGTGAAATAGAAAAAGCCGGACTCGCAAAAAAAACGGAAAAAGGTATGTATGACAGATTTCGCGGGCGGATAATCTTTCCTATTTCTGATTCCAGCGGGCGAGTTGTCGCTTTTTCCGGGAGAATTTTTGTTGATGATGGAAAATCGGCCAAATATTTAAATAGCCCGGAAACGCCCATTTTTAGCAAAAATGCCGTACTCTACGGAATAGATAAAGCCAAGGACTCAATTCGCAAAAATAATTTTTCTATCTTGGTGGAAGGCCAGATGGATTTGATTTTGTCGCATCAGGCGGGATATAAAAATACGGTTGCGACTTCCGGTACGGCTTTGTCCGATTCGACTGTTTCCAAAGAAAACGTTATTTCCAATTTAGGGCTTGTCCGCCGTCTTTCCCCGAATATTGTTCTTGGTTTTGACGCTGATAAAGCCGGGGCCCAAGCGACTATCCGAGCGGGCAGAATCGCCCTTTCTTTGGGCATGGACGTAAAAGTGGTGGATCTGCCGGAAGGAAACGATCCGGCGGATTTGATTTCAAAAATGGGCGCTGACGCCTGGCGCGAAGCTATTAAAAAATCTAGACATATAATAGAATTTCTCTTGAATAAAGTTTTAAAAAATTATCCGAATGATGCGCGAAGGGCCGGCCGGGAAATAAAAGAAAAAATACTACCTTTTGTAAATGCCCTGGAAAGTTCAATAGAAAAAGTGTATTTTATAAAGAAAATCAGCGAATTATCGGGTATTCCAGAGAATGCCCTTGAGGCTGACCTGGGAAAGGTTGAACAGGAACAAAAATATGAAAAAGAGGAAATTAAGGAGGCCACAGAGGCAGTAAACACTTTACGCAGAAAGGACTATATTGAACGCAAATTGCTTGGCATTGCCCTTTGGAAGAAAGATAAAGAACTTGAGAAATTTCTTAATAATCTTTTAGAAAAATACAAGGACGCAAAGAGCGATTTAATTTTTGAAGCTGAAGTTTTTTATGAGAATAGTGAGAATTTAGAAAAAGATATAAAGGAATTGCTCGCCAACTTGGAAGGAGAAAGAATAAATGAGGAATTGTTGCGAAAAATGCAAGAACTTCGTATTATCAGGGATAAAGATAAGCAAATGAAACTTTTAGCAGAAATACAGGAACTGAATAGGCAAAAACATGAAAAAAAGAAATAAAAATAAAAAACTGAATAAGAGTAAAAAGAAGAAAAAGTTCCGACGCCCAAAGGGGACCGGCCGACCGAAAGCGTCGGGACAAAAAAGAAAAAAGATAGCTAAAAAAACAAAGAAATTATCCTCGGCTGAAAAAAAGGCCGAAGAATTGGCCCGCCTGGCGAATGAACTTATAGAAAAAGGAAGGAAACGGGGTTTTATCACTTATGACGAAATATTGAAAACTTTTCCCGACATAGAAAATAATATTTTGTTTTTGGATGAGCTTTATGAAAAGTTCGCCGCTGCTTCGATTGATGTGTTGGAAGGCGGGAATCTCCTTAATCTGGATTTGGACCTGAGCGATAAGGATTTGAATAAGGGAAGCATGCATGACTCTATTCAAATGTATTTGAAAGAAATAGGACAATATCCGCTCATTCGGGCCGGTGATGAAAAAGATCTGGCCAGGCGCATTGAACGCGGTGATTTGGAAGCGAAAAATTTACTGGCTCGCGCCAATTTGCGCCTAGTAGTTTCAATCGCCAAGAAATATGTTGGCCGGAGCGCGAACCTAACACTCCTGGACCTGATTCAGGAGGGAAATCTGGGTTTATTTAAAGCAGTGGAAAAATTTGATTGGACCAAAGGATATAAATTTTCCACTTATGCCACTTGGTGGATTCGCCAGTCCATTACCCGCGCTTTGGCCGACCAGAGCCGAACCATCCGTATTCCGGTGCATATGGTGGAAACGATCTCTAAATATAAACAAACCCATCGCCGGTTGAGTCAAGATTTGGGCCGGGAGCCCCTGGCTGAAGAGATTGCCACTGAAATGGGCATTCCGGTTGAAAAAATTCATGTCATAGAAAATATCAGCCAGGAAACCGTGTCGCTGGAGCAGCCGGTGGGGGATGATGACGACAAGTCAACCTTGGAAAATTTTATTCCCGACGATAAAATACTCCGTCCGGACCAGGAATCGTCCCGCCGAATTCTTTCCGACCAAATTCGGGAAGTCCTGAACGAGCTCAATCCCAAAGAGCGCAAAATTCTGGAAATGCGTTATGGATTGCTTGATGGCATTCAGCATACTTTGGAGCGGGTAGGGGAAGAATTCGGCGTGACCCGCGAACGTATTCGCCAAATTGAAGCAAAGGTCCACGAAAAACTCCGCCAGCACGAAAAAATCTCCCGCCTGAAGAATTATTTTGATTAGCGAGGAGCATAAACAAATTTATTTGTTTAATGTCCGAGCGAAATCAAAATATTGTACCCAGTTATATTTTGACTAGTTTATTTCAACGCGTTGTCAATTTTTTGCTTTACCATTGTAAATGGCTCGGCGCCATCGATGGTGGAAACAATTTTGCCGTCTCTTAAGATAAATCCTTTCGGTGTGCCATTTACTCCGGCATTAGACGCTTCAGTTCTAGAGTCGGCAACTGCCTGCGCATATTTATTTCCGTCCAGACATTTATTGAAGTCGGTGGTGTTTAAACCAATATCTTTTGCGAAAGATTTCAAATGGGGGTCGGAAAAGTTTCCCTGATTTTCTCCGTTTTGGTGGGTGAAAAGGTAATCATGATATTCCCAGAATTTATTCTGGTCTCCCGCACACTTTGCGGCTTCAGCCGCTCTGCTGGATTCCGGTCCCAGAAAAGCAAAGTCCCGATAGACAAATTGCACATTCCCGTTTTTTATATAACTGTCTCTGATATTTTGTTCCGTTTCCACAAAAAATTTTCCGCAAAAAGGGCACTGGTAGTCCTCGTATAAAATAAATATAACTTTTGCCTGTGGATTTCCAATTACTCTGTCTGTTGCCCCAACTGGCGCCAAGGTTGTTGCCGGAAATCCGTTATTATTTGCGGGAGGATTTCCCGGGGCGGGCATTTTGCTTCCTTTAAGTAAAATTGCGCCGGCAATCAGGATTCCGGCGATAACTATTGCGCTGACTATTGGTTTTTGGTCGTTATTTTGCATGTTTTTGTTTTATAATTAGTAATGCACTATTGTAGCATATTTAAGAAATATGGTATAATGGATGTATTAGTATAAAGGTCTTTTATTAGTTAACTTCTCCCGACCCGGGTCGGGAGGAAATTAAAAATAATATGCATAATGGAAAGTGTAAATGTGGAGGCGGGTGTGGGATGACGAAGACTGCCAAGGTCTTGTTAATCATCGGAGGTTTAAACTGGGGCTTGCTGGGCTTGGGGATGCTTATGGGCAAGATGGATTCATGGAACGTCATCAGGATGATTTTTCATTCCATGCCGGTTGTTGAGGTCATAATTTATGTTCTCGTCGGCCTTGCTGCAATTATGAAAATTTTTGGCTGCAGGTGCAAAAAGTGCATGGTTTGTGCCATTGACGAAGAACTGGAGAAAAAGATGTAGCTTCTTTGCATTTAGTCCCTAAAATGCTATATTGCTTATTAAGCATATGGCCTCATTTTCGGGTATTATATTTTATGTTTTAGTTTTTTTATCTGTTTATGTGCAGGTATTCTTTTTCGTTACTTTTCTGGAAAATAGGAAAAAAATAGTTATCAGGAATGGAAAAATTGCCTTGGCTGAATATCCGACCGTGACAATTGCAGTACCTTCCTTCAATGAAGAAAATACGGTTGAAAAAACAGTCCGCTCATTGCTAAACCTGAATTATCCCAAGGATAAAATTAGGATATTTCTGATTGATGACGGGTCCACCGACAATACACGCAAAGTGATAAATAAATTTTCTGATTATCCCAATCTGAAAATTTTTCATAAAAAAAACGGGGGAAAATATACAGCACTCAACCTGGGATTGGAAAATCTGGAGACCGATTTTTTTGGCTGTCTGGATGCCGACTCTTTGGTGGATTCGGAATCTCTTATCCGCATCATGAGTTATTTTGAAAAAGACCCCAGCATTATGGCTGTCGCTCCTTCCGTGACTGTTCACAATCCGAAAAATTTTGTCCAATATGCCCAGAAAGCCGAATACAATATGGGCATTTATTTTAAAAAAATGCTCGGTTTTTTGGGAGCTATTAATGTGACTCCCGGACCCCTGACAATTTTCCGCAAGAAAGTTTTTGCTGACCTGGGAATTTACCGCCATGGCCACAATACGGAAGATATGGAAATCGCTTATCGGATGCAGAAAAATGGCTATAAAATAGAGCACTGCAACGATGCTTACGTTTACACCAATACTCCATCGACGGTCAAAGGGCTTTATCGGCAGCGGCTGCGCTGGATTTATGGTTTCATCAACAATACGATTGATTACCGTGATGTTCTGTTCAGGAAAAAATACGGCAATTTCGCCCTTTTTACGCTGCCTATGGGTTTTATCTCCATTTTTTCCGTCAGTTATCTTTTCGGGCGTATTGTTTACAATTTGAGCGATTTTTTATATTCAAAAATCATCCAATTCAGAACAGTCGGCTTTAATCTTAATGCCAAAAATTTTATTTTTGACCCATTCTTCATCAATACCCAATCTTTTATATTTCTTGTTTTTCTGATATATTTTTTGGTAATTTTTGCGATAATTTTTGGACAAAGAATGACCAAAGAGAAAACTATTTTTTCCCTTAATATGTTTTACTTCTTTCCTGTTTTTAGTATTGTCGCCCCATTTTGGCTTCTGACGGCAGTTTATAATACTGTTCTAAAGAAAAGGCCGGCTTGGAAATAGAAGTAGTTAAAAGTTATCAAGTTCATAAAGTTATCAAGAAAATACTTTACAAACTTTATAACTTTATAAACTTTAAGAACTAATTCATGATTGATTGGAAAAAATATTTGATTGTCTTGCTGATTACGACGGGCCTTTTCCTGACCGCTGTTTACTTGAGCAATTATTTTGGCAATCAAAAGATTGACCAGATAAAATCAATTCAGAACAATATTGCTATCAGCATACTTTCTTCTGAGACGCAGTTTTCCCTCCTGCAGGAGTCCTTGTGCAAGAATGTTTCCGGCTCCGTTCTTTCGGACGAACTTGGCGAGCTTGGAAATAAGCTGGAATGGGAACAGAAAAATCTGGGCGCCACCGAAGAGGTCTCTTATTTAAAAAAGTATTATTCTCTGCTGGAAATCAAGGATTATCTCCTGATGAAAAAAATCTCTGCGAGTTGCGGAGTAAAATCCGCTTTCATTCTTTATTTTTACACCACCGCCGAAAATTGCACTTTATGCGAACAGGAAAGTTTGGTGCTTTCAAACCTCCGTGATAAATATCCGGAACTCCGCGTTTATTCTTTCGACTACAGCATAGACCTTTCGGCTGTCAAAGCACTCCTCCAGATTTATAAAATAAAAGATACTTTATTGCCCGCTCTTGTCCTAAACGACGATGTCTTGACCGGTTTTCACGGTATTGACGACCTTGACGCCCGGGTCCAAAAGTCCTTTAAGCTTCAGGAAGTGAACAAATAAACAAAAAACACCTTTAAGTAGAGGTGTTTTTTGTTTGTCTATCTTTCTATTATTGGAATCAAACTTACGAAACCTCTGCGAGAATTCGGTCCACTTCCTTGTTCCCTCGGCTTTTCAAATAAGCAAAATATTCTTGCACTACCGGTTTAGTAGCTCCAGAAATTTTCTTTACTATTTCTTCTTGCGAATAATGGGACTTGAGTACACTCTCTGCCTGCTTTTGCTGTTCTGCGGGAGATTTTTTGGCAAACTCTTCGCCTAAGCTTTTTATTTCCGCCTCACTTAAGCCATTTAGCAATTCGGTCATAATAGAAACCTGAATCAGCCCCATAAATTCGTCTAGGGCTTTCTTGGCCTCTTCGGGGGTGAACTTCAGCACCTCGTAGACACGTAGTAACGAGTTGCGGATTACTTCTTTTGGATCTTGATTCATTTTTGTATTGGTTAATTAATTAATTAATAACTAACGTTAAACTACTGAAAAATAATGATGTTTCTCTTGTTTACGTCGATTTTTCTCTTCCTTCTTTTATTTCTCCAGCGATAAATCCTGCACTCCATTCTGCGCCCCCAGCTGATGCCATCGCCATCCCAACCATAAACAACTCCTTGCTACTTGCCGCTCCTCCCCCAGCAGCAGTAAGTGCTCCGACGACCGCTAATGCACCCCCCATTGCCTTATGAAAGTTGGGGTCTGCTAGTAATTTTTTCACACCCTCTTTCGTTCTTACCCCTATTTCTCTGAACATATCCATCACCTTGGCATTGTGCAAGTCAACTTCCTGCCGACCTTCCCTTTGCTCCGACTTAGAAACAGAAAACCCTTTTTCCATATTATTCATATTATTTTAATTTATTATTTGTCTACTCGTGTAATTGTAAGGATTTTTACTAAAACCAGCCAATCGACCCATATTGTCTTGGCTAATTTATTTACGTCTACTATTATACTCCTACTCACAATCTTGTCAATATCATTCTACCTCTTTTTGTGAATAAGGGCAAGTTGTGAGCCGGAAGAGGGATTCGAACCGAGGACCTTTTTACCCTTACCCTTTTAAAGATTATCTGGTGCATTAAAAGTTTTGAATTATTTATAATATATGTTAATATATATGGGTATTTAGTAGATTTAAAAAAAATAATTATGCCGGTGTAGCTCAGTTGGTAGAGCGCCACTTTTGTAAAGTGGATGTCGTCGGGTTCAAATCCCACCACCGGCTCATGAGCAAGAAATTCTATGGTTCAAAAATTTATAAAAAGAAACAAAGTTTAATCACAAAAAATAATTGGAAAAAAGGTCTTTTTGATTCCCTGAGAAGAAAAGTAAAAAAACTCTGCAAGAATCCAATTTGCAACAATATTTTTTATACCATACCCTCAGACCAAAAATTTTTTTGTTCACAGGGTTGTGCAGCCCAAGTTAATAATCATAAAAGATTGCTTTCAATTTTTACCAAGCAAAAAATTTCTTCTGCATTAAAAGGTAAGATGAGTCCTTATAAAGGAAGCATAAAAGTAAAAAGGATTGAAGACTTTTGTCATAATCCAGAATGTTGTAGACAAATTGTTTTTGAACGATGGCGAAAAAGAATGTTTTGCAGTAATTCTTGTGCGATGAAAGTAATTGGAGGTAGACCTACTTCTCCTCGTGCTGCGCGAGCAAAAGCTGGGATTCGAGAAGATTTGGGTGCCTTTTATTTTTACAGTAGATGGGAAGCAAATTTTGCTCGCATACTTAATTTTTTAAAGATTGAATGGGAATTTCAGCCAAAAACATTTGATTTAAAAACTCAAAAATATACGCCCGATTTTTATTTACCCAAATATAATTTATTTGTTGAAATTAAAAATTTTCTCTCTGAATTTTCAAAAGAACGAGATAGTAAATTTAGAGAAATATATCCTAATAATAATTTATTTTTATTACTCAAGCCCGACTATTTAGAACTTCAAGATATTTTTTCTCCTCAAATTAGTGAATGGGAATACAGTTGAAATAGTTTTTTTATAAATTCTCTTCCTCTTTTATTCTGTGCTTTATTTTTTTGATTTTGTTTTTGTATTCAGAAATCATTTTTAGGAATTTATTGACCTCTTTTTTTTCTGTTGTACCGCTGTTGGTGTTTTTGGCGCGGATGTTTTTTATTTTAATTCTTGTTTCTTGGTATTTATTTTTTAGGAAATTGGAAGAGCGGACGTAAAATCTGATCGTCGCCACGAGTCCCGTGTAACCGTGTTTTTTCACGTTTTTAACGGTTAGCTGTTTCCATTCCTCCCAAAACGGAGTTTTTTGAAGGATTTCTTCTTCGCTTGATGTCTGCCCATTTCTCAGCAAGACCAATTTCCTCCCAATCATGATTGTGATTCCGAGAAGCGATATAAAAAATAAAGTTAAAAGAAAATGCATATTTTGTTTCTAAATTGAATAATGTTTTACTTCCTTGATTTTCGCGCCGGCTTCTTCTAAAAGTTTTCCAACAGTTTTCCCAAGGTCTTTTATGAATGGCTGGTCCAAAAGTTCCGGAATGCTCTCCGGCTGCATAGCCGCTACGTGCATCGCTATATCTTTGGCTAATTCCGCATTACCGCCTGTCAAGCTTACAATAGCCCCAATTTTATTATTATGAACATAACTTCCCAAAACATCTCCGGCGACCTCATACGCCTCGCCCAGCTGGATATTTTCTCCGGTTTTCTGAATTATGGTATTTATCATTTCTTTCGCACTGGTCTTCATCTTTTCCAGCCCACTGCTGAACGCTTCGTTGGTAAGATTCTCGAGCAACTTCACAAAGTCATCGTTTTTGGCCACGAAATCCGTCTCGCAATGCAAAGACACTAAAACGGCTTTTTTGCCTTCCATCTTTATGGAAAGCCTTCCGTCTTTGACGTCGCGGTTTGATTTCTTTTGGGCTATGTCGGAACTATTTTTTTTCAAAATAGCTAAGGCCTTATTCTTATCGCCTTCGGCTTCTTCCAGAGCGCGTTTGCATTGCATCACCGATATGCCGGTTTTATCGCGGAGCTCTTTTATCTGCTCTGTAGTGATTTTAATAGACATATATTTAGGGTTTCTTTTCCGGCCCGGATTTCTGACCCTCCTTATAAGCGTTCCCGATAGCGCTGGCAAAAAATTTAATAGACGGCATACCGGCATCATTGGCGACGATCGGATAGTCGATATTTTTGATATTTGAGTCCGAATTTGCCAAAGCGATTATCGAAATACCGGATTTTTTGGCCTCCGTCACCGCTATGTGTTCACTGCGCGCGTCCGTGACGAACAAAGCATCCGGAGCTTTTTTCAAATTGATTAATCCGGAATAGTATCTTGTAAGCTTTTCCATTTTTTTGGCCAGCACCACTCTTTCCTTTTTGGTATATTTGTCAAGTCCGCTTCCGGCGCTATCTTTGCGATAATTTTCAAGTTCAATAATTCTCTTTTTTATTTCCACAAAATTAGATAGCGTTCCGCCAATCCATCTTTCCACAACATAAGGCATAGCCAAGGACTCCGCCGTATCTTTGGTCACTTCTTTGGCTTCCGGTTTTGTGCCGACGAAAAGAACAATTTTGCCCGAAGCTCCCAGGCCTTTTATAAATTTCACGGCTTCATCCAGCATCAGGCTTGTTTTTTCAAGATTGATTATGTCACCGTTGTTTTTTGTAGCGTAGATGTAAGGAGAAACAGAAGGGTGCCTTCTTGTCCGGCTATAGCCATAATGCGCTCCGACCCTGAACATCTGCTCGATGATTGTGTCGTTGTCTTCTTTGGCGTTTTTAACTTTTTGCATAGGGACAATATAGCAGAAAATTCCGTTTTTTGCAAATTAGACATAAATTTCAATAGTCCGACGGCCGGAATGGTTATCTACAATTCAACTGCCAATAAGTTAAATGTCTACACAACGGCCTGGGAAGCAATAACCTCCGCGCCATAACAAGGAATAATTCTTGCCTGGTCCTGCCTAGTAGTTTATTTGTTCTTGTTTTTTTCATGTCTAATAAATCCGCATATGCTATAATCCTAGGTATATGAGTAAAGAAAAATACATAGAAAAATTAAAAGATTTTTTAAATTCTGATACTCCCAAAGCGAAAATTGCTACAGTTGCTCTTTGTGTATTGGCTCTCGCTTCAATTCCTGTGCTTGTAGTTGGAGCCGGAGTTATGGGTAATGCTGTGCGGTGTTTTAAAATGTTCAAGGGCGCCAGTAGATATTCTAAAAAGCAAATCAGTAGTGCAGTTGATAGTATCAAGCGCCAAAAGCTTATAGAATATATCGCTGACGAGAATGGAAAAACAATAGTCAAAATTACCAAAAAGGGGGAGACTAAATTAAGAACTTTTGCTATTGATCTTATAAAAATTAAGAAGTCCACAAAATGGGATGATAAATGGAGGTTAGTGATGTTTGATATTCCCATAAGATTTACCAAGGGGAGAGAGGCCCTGCGGTATCACTTAAAAAAATTAAATTTTTTCCAATTTCAGAAATCTGCGTGGATTTATCCTTATCCCTGTGAAGACGAAATAATATTTATTGCTGATTTCTTTGGAGTAGGGAAGCATGTAGAAATTTTAACGGTGGAAAGTATTTTAAGAGATGAAATATTAAAGAAGCATTTTCATTTATAATCTTCATAAGATTCTAGCATATGCTAGAAAGTTAAACATATTTAAAAGAAACAATTATCTTATAAATAAAAAGTTTCTCTCTTGAGCGTAGTTTTCACTTTTTTCGCTTTGACCAAAAGGCATTTTTCGGGTAAGATGACAATATGACTAACAGCATGAGACAATCAAAGCTTTTTACCAGAACGAGAAAAGAAAGCCCGACTGATGAGGTCTCTAAAAACGCCGAATTCCTCATCCGGGGTGGCTTTATTCATAAGGAGATGGCCGGAGTATACAGTTATCTGCCTCTCGGTCTCCGGGTGCTGAAGAGAATTGAAAATATAATTCGCGATGAAATGGACCAAATTGGCGGAATGGAAATGAGAACAGCCGTTCTTCAAAATAAAGAAGTATGGGAAAAATCAAACAGATGGGACGATAAAGTCGCAGATAGTTGGTTTAAAACAAAATTAAAAAATGGCGGTGAAGTCGGTTTGTCTTTTACCAATGAAGAGGCTTACTCGAATATTTTGAAACAATACGTGAATTCTTATAAAGATTTGCCGATTTATCCGTACGATTTCAAAAATATTTTTAGAAACGAGACGAGAAGCAAATCCGGAATTATAAGAGGGAGGGAATTTTATTGGAAGGCCCTTTATTCTTTTTCCAGAGACGAAAAAGAGCATAATGAATTTTATGAAAAATCAAAAATCGCTTATCAGAATATTTTCAAAAGAACCGGAATTGGCCACCTGACTTATTTAACATTTGCTTCCGGTGGAAGTTTCTCAAAATTTTCTCACGAATTTCAAACAATAACTTCAGCCGGAGAAGACACCATTTACTTGGATGAAAACAAAGGTATTGCTGTTAATAAGGAAGTTTATACCGATGAAGTCATTAAAAGTCTGGGGTTGAAGAAAAAGGATTTGGTGGAAAAAAGAGCGGTCGAAGTGGGAAATATTTTTTCGCTTGGAACCAGGTTTTCAGCGCCCTTTGATCTGAAATATAAGGACGAAAACGGGGATGAGAAATTAGTGATAATGGGCAGTTACGGTATTGGTCTGGGACGCCTGATGGGGACTGTTATAGAAGTTCTTTCGGATGATAAAGGTATCATTTGGCCGGAATCCATTGCTCCGTTTAAAATTCATCTCATTGTTCTTGGTGAAGAAGAAAAAATTAGAAATAACGCAGAAAAAATTTACCAAGATTTACAAAAAGCGGGCATTGAAGTTTTATTTGATGACCGCGCAAACATTTCGGCCGGAGAGAAATTCGCGGATTCGGATCTGATCGGAATCCCGTGGCGTGCAATTGTTTCTGATAGAAGTTCAAGAGAGGGTGGCATTGAATTAAAAAAGCGCACGGAAGAAAAAGGAAAAATCGTTTCAGAAAATGAATTATTAAAAATACTAGCACCTAGCAACTAGAACCTAGCACCTAATTTTTCATGTTCGATAAATTTTACAAATTAATTTCCAATGATATCGGAATAGACCTAGGCACTTCCAATACTCTGGTGTATTTAAAAGGCCACGGTATTGTAATCAATGAGCCCTCGGTGGTGGCTGTTAATATTAAGACCAATCAAATTCTGGCTGTCGGCGCTCAGGCCAAAGAAATGCTCGGGCGCACTCCCGGACATATCAAAGCTGTCCGCCCGCTTGTCGATGGCGTTATTTCCGATTTTGAAATTACCGAGGAAATGCTTTCCTACTTGATAAATAAAGCGGATAAAATGTCCAAAAAATTGGCCCGGCCGAGAGTTCTGGTCGGTGTGCCGTCCGGAACGACCAATGTTGAAACGCGGGCTGTTTATGACGCGGCCAGGAGCGCCGGCGCCAGAGAAGTTCTGCTGGTGGAAGAACCGATGGCCGCTGCTATTGGTATCCGGCTTCCGATCAAAGATCCGGTCGGTTCTATGATTATAGACGTCGGCGGCGGGTCGACGGATATAGCGGTAATTTCTTTGGGGGGTATCGTTCGGTCAAAGAATTTAAAAATAGCCGGCGACAGATTTGACAACGATATCATTACCTATATGCGCGATGAATTTAAAATGCTGATCGGGGAGCGAACGGCGGAAATGGTGAAAATTGCCATTGGTTCCGCCATTCAGGGGGAATATATGGAAACAGAAGTCCACGGGCGCGACCTTTTAACCGGCTTGCCCCGGGAAGTGGTGGTGACGGATTCCGATATTCGCGAAGCCCTTTCGTTTTCAATCAGAAATTTGGTGGAGGGAGTAAAAGATATGCTGGAAACAACACCGCCGGAAATTTTATCCGACATAATGCACCGGGGAATTACTTTATCCGGCGGCGGGGCTTTGCTTTCCGGACTTGACCAGCTATTGCAGAAAGTCCTTAAAATTCCGGTCTATGTGGTGGAAGATCCGCTCTCGGCTGTAGCCCGCGGTACGGGAGTAATTCTAGATAATATTCCCCTTTATAAAGAAGTTTTGATAGGCAATCAAGATGAGTTACCTCCTAGATAAAAAAATACAAAGAAAAAAAATTTCCCAAATTGTCTTGGGTGTTGTTGTTCTGATTATTTTATTTTATTTCCGGACGGGCATTTTCAGCGGGCTCTCTTCTTTTAGCCAGGGACTTTTTCGCCCCATTTTAATTCTGGGAAATAATATCGGTGAAAAATTCAAGAGAGCCGGCTCGTATTTTGTTTCCAAAAATTCCCTTTATCTAGAGAACCAAAATTTACAGTCCCAACTGAGGGAAGATGAGGCAAGAATGTCAAATTACAATTCCGTCTTGGCCGACAATGAAAATCTTAAAGAAATTCTAGGCAGAAAAAATCCCAAAATAAATATGATTTTGTCCGCTATTTTATCCAAACCGAACCAAAGCGCCTATGACACGCTTACTATTGATGCGGGCCTGAAGCAAGGAATAAAAGCGGGGGACATTGTTTTTGCCCTGGGCAATGTGCCTATAGGCCGGGTGGATTTGGCCTATAATAATTCTTCCAAAGTAATTTTGTTTTCAAATCCGGGCGAGAAAATTCAAGCGGTGATTGCGAGAAAAAATATTTTTATGGAATTGGTCGGGCGGGGCGGGGGAAATTTTGAAATGGTAATGCCGAAAGATTTTGCCCTACAGAAAGGGGACCAAATGGTTTTGCCCGGCTTGACTCCTTATGTCTTGGCCGTTGTTCAAACGATAATTTCCGACCCGCGCGATCCTTTTACCAAGGCCTTGCTTGTGAGTCCGGTGAATATTCAGGAATTAAAATTTGTGGAAGTGGAAATTTAAGCAAAGTAATGTTTTGAGAACACGGATATTTTTTTACTAAAAAATTCCTCGTGCTCGCGTCGCCACGCTCGCAAGTCTCTCAAAACATTACCTTGCTTGCTCTGTGGGGAAAAGGTCTTTCCTTGAGGAGGAGCAAAGCGACGGGAAAGGAGAGACCTTGAGGAGCCGAAAATGAAACTAATCATTAATGTTTTCGTGATATAATCAGATTAATATGAAAGAAATTATAATTATATTAATTATTGGAATTATTTATGCCATTATATTGGTTTCCATTTTAAATTTTCTGCCGTTTTCAAATAATGCTAAATTTTTTATGGTTATTATTATTTCTATTCTTATTTTTCTTGTATTAAAGGTCATAGATAAAAATTTAGAATAAAAAAATTTAAAGATAAAGAAGATAGAATTGAGTTTTTGTTTGATTTATATAGAGATATACTTCAGAAATTACCCCGCTAAAAGTTCTATCTCGTTTATTTCATCTTAATATTGAGACGTCTATATATAATAAGCTATTTTGAGTTATCCACATAGATAGTTATGATTTAGCTTGACATCGAAAAATCGATTTGATAGTATATACACATTAGTAGTTTAATAAAAAATATTATGAAAAAATTTGAAGAATTGTATGATTTTATAGATAGGGCAATTAATAGTCGGAATTATGCTGAAAATACTGGAATTTCTCTAAAAACCGCTCTAAGATTATTCGAAAAGGAATTAAATGACGAAGAAAAAAATTCAATAGATAAATTTAGTAAGAATATTGAACAAATTTATCATAGCGTATGTTCGAAAAACAAAAAATTTAGCGCTGGCTCGCTGGCTACTTATAAATCACGAGTCATTAAAGTTATTACTGATTACGAAAAATATGGAGCTGATCCGACAAAGATGTCAAGTTGGCCAAAGAAAGCAGTATCTCCTCATTCAAAAAAAGTCATAAATAAATTTAATGATTTAAAAGAAAGGAATTATACCAGTTCAGAAAGTGAGGTTGGGCAAAATTTTATATTTAATGATTCTGGAACAGGTTGGAATTTAATTATTAAATCTGTAAAACCGATAAGTTCAGAAATTAAGAAGACACTTGTTGATATTTCTGATTCTCTTAAGAAAATTAACGAAAATAAAGAATAATTTATGGCGCATTACATTTTTATAGATGAATCAGGTGACCCAGGCCAACCTTTTGAAATTGATGCTACGGGCAATAAAATGCCTACTGGTGCAAGTCTTTTCTATATTCTTACCGCCGTGTGTCTTGATTCTCAAAAATTATTTGCTTTAGAAAATGGAATCATGGAAATTCGCAATAAATATGGATTTAAAAGTGAAATAAAATCAACCATTATTCCGCTTGAAATGTATAAGGATATTCTTGATTTAGTCAATAAAATAGAAATACCAGTTTATTGGCGATTAGTAGACAAAAGAACATATAAAGGCAAGTTTGCCACTGCTGGACATGCAAAACTTCACAATATTTTTGATGATTACAATTTATCAAAATTGGTGCTTTTTGCTTCAAAATTATGCGGGAATTCAAGTTCTGAAGTAGTGATTGATCGTGCCGATCGACGAATGTATAAAGGTGAATTTAATAGTTTTAATAAATATTTATTGCAAAGAGTAAATACGAAAACAATTGAACGAATCAAATATATTACTCATGTAAGCTCTGAATATGTGAATGCAATGCAATTGTCTGATTTAGTAAGTGGAGCAATAAAGGATTATTTTACAGGCAAGAATAAAGATTTAAAGAAAGTTATTAATAAAAAATACTTATATAAAATATGGTAAAAACCAAAAGAGCGGGCCCTAGACCTAGGACACGCTCTTTTGGTACAAAAGACATCTTTTCCTTTGCAGTTCCAATATAGCAAAAATTTAATGTAAAGTCAAAGTTATCCACAGGCATAAAAATGGAATTTAAAATTGAAAAAAAATTAAAAAATAATTTAGGTCGGGCAGGGGTTCTGAAAACTGCTCACGGGGAAATACAAACTCCGGCTTTTGTGCCTGTCGGCACAAAAGCCAGCGTAAAAGCGCTGACGCCCGAACAGGTTCGGGACTTGGGCGCTGAAGTCATTTTGGCCAATACTTATCATTTATATCTGCAGCCCGGCGATGGGCTAATAGCCAGAGCCGGAGGCCTGCATAAATTTATGAATTGGAATGGTCCTTTAATGACCGACTCCGGCGGTTTTCAGGTTTTTTCTCTCGGGGCGGCTTATGGCAAAGAGATTTCCAAAATCGCTCGGTCCCAAGAAAATTCTCGCGCCTTTACCCGTCAAAATCCGACGGGCTCCGACACCGACGAAAATTTCCTCGGGAACCTCGCGAAAGTTGATGAAAACGGCGTCACTTTTAAATCTTTCCTTGATGGCTCTCTCCATTACATTACTCCCGAAAAGTCAATACAGATTCAACATAACTTGGGCGCGGATATAATTTTTGCTTTTGATGAATGCACCAGTCCGACAGAAGATCTAAAGTACCAAACAGAAGCGCTCGAACGGACACATCGCTGGGCGGAGAGAAGTTTAAGTGAACACCAGCACCTCGTTTCCCCGTCTGCTTTATTCGGTATCGTGCAGGGAGGCAGATATCAGAACCTAAGAGAAGAAAGCGCAAAAATAATCGGGGCGATGGATTTTGCCGGTTTTGGCATTGGCGGGTCTTTTATAAAAGAAGATATGAATAAAGCGGTAAGATGGGTTAATAAAATTTTGCCGGAAGAAAAACCGCGGCATTTGCTGGGAATAGGCAAGCCCGAAGATCTTTTCGGTGCAGTTGAAAATGGTTGCGACTTATTTGATTGTGTGGCGCCGACCAGGAATGCGCGGAACGGTACTCTCTATACCAAAAATGGGAAAATAAATATCGCGAATAAAAAATTCAGGAATGATTTCAAACCGGTTGAAAAAAATTGCAATTGCTATTCGTGCGCAAATTATTCCCGCTCTTATCTGGCTCACCTTTTTCACAGCAAAGAAATGCTCGCCGCGACTCTCGCCTCCATCCACAATTTGTATTTCATTGTTAATTTGGTTAAAAAAATCCGGCAGTCAATTTTGGACGATAATTTTTTTGAATTTAAAAAGAAGTTTTTAAAGAAGTATAAAATGAGCAAATAAACTTGCTTTTGCTCCTCATTTATTGATATAATTGTTTTTACTTAAAATGAAAAAGAAAAAGGTGAAAAAAATAAAAAAGAACGGAAAGAATTGGAAAAAGTTTTGGAAACTGGGAGCAGATGAATTCAACACTCAGTTTTTCGGTGTCAACAAGGATGGAGAATTAACGGCTAACGAAGGCCATCATATTTATAATTTAAACAACCTTGCCCATAAATATGGCACACCACTCCAGATAATATTCCCGTTTATCATTGAGGACCAGCTCAAGGACATGATCGGCTATTTTCAGGCCTATATGAAGATTTACGGCTACAAAGGCAAATTTTTCTATCACTATCCGATGAAGGTAAACCAAAGCAAAGAGTTTGTTCTCCCAGCTCTCTCCGAAGGGGCAAATTTGGAGGTGACTTCCGCCAACGAGCTTTGGCTGGTAAAAAAACTTTGGGAAGGGGAGAAATTCAACAGCAAAATCCGGGTTCTTTGCAATGGGCCGAAAACCGACCAATATCTGGATTTGATAGAAGAATTGCGCGGGAAGAGCATGAATATAGTCCCGATTATGGAAAGCTTGGATGAAGTGGAAAGGCTTTCTAAATATAAAGGTGATATTGGCGTGCGGGTGAATTTGAATGTTAAATCCGACACGCATTGGGACAAGAAATTTGACCTTTTCGGACTCTCTGAAAAAGATGTTCTCGGCTTAGTTAAGATGAAAAATCTTAAGATAATGCATTATCATGTTGGTTCACAAATTAAATCGCAAAAAAGTATTTTAGACGCGATAAAATACGCTTTCGGTGTTTACATTGAATTGCAAAAAATAAATCCATCGCTTGATACTCTGGATATTGGCGGTGGTTTTGGTATTCCCTATGAAAGGAAAAAGTTCTACACGGCCAAAAGCGTTTCCAGTAAAATTGTTAAAACACTTAAAAATTTGTCGGATAGAGCGGGAATCAAGCACCCAAATTTGGCCGTAGAATGGGGACGATACATTGTCGCTCCGGCGCAAGTAACTATTTATAAAGTGCTTTCTAAAAAAAGCATACCAAAAGCAAATGCGAGCTCTTGGTATGTTATTGACGGGTCTTTTATGAATGATCTCAAAGATACTTGGGCTATCCATCAGAAATGGCATATTATACCGGCCAATAATATGCATAGTACTTTGAAAACGACTTGGCTTGCAGGCAGCACTTGCGATTCGGACGATAAATATACGGACGGCGGAAACTATATTCTGATGCCGAAACTTCACGAAGGTGAAGACCAGCTGGTGGCAGTTTTAGATACCGGGGCGTATCAAGAAGGCCTGGCATCCCATCATTGCCTTCTCTCGGCGCCCCTGAAAATCATCGCCCAGGACGGAATGATTAAAATCGCCCGCCGGCGAGAAGGTGCCGACTCCATCGGAAAACTTTTCGGCTGGACCAACGGAGACCATAAATAGTTCAATGTAAATAGGGGATAGTGTGCAATTTTAATGCTATAATTATGGTATGTGGTTCCGTTTTTGGAGAAAAAGAGAAGATGCATCGCTTCCTAAAACGCACTTTTTTAACGATATTTTTTTGATTCCCAAAAAGAAACTTCTTGATTTGCATAAACGTTATTTAGTAATTCGCATTGATACGGATTTTTTCAAGAGTTTTTTTGCTTCCCATCATCATTTAATATCACTCATTACATTTTTTTTGATTATCGCTATAGTCAGTATTTTTTACGGTTTTACCCAGGCGTCAGTCGCTACATTTTACCCGACAACTTGTCTCGGCGGATGGGAACATCCGGAGAATATAGAAGGTGAGCCATCTTTATCCTCAGACGCTTCTGCCTCTGATTTTAATTTAGGAAATTCAGCCCACTTGCAATCTTCTTCTGATGCGCTTTATTGCGGGGGATTTAAAGGCGAAATTCCGGACAATACCAAGCCGACCCATTTTAGGATTTTTCTGCATCTTTCAGTTGACGATGGTTCGGTCGTACATCAAGAAATGAAACCATTTGGCGACATTATTCTGGCGCCGACCGAAAATCCAGCAGAAACTTTACCTATTACTCCGCCCGACTCTTCTTCCGATTCAACCACGACCCCAGCCCCGACTCCCGATTCAACTCCAACAACACCTGTAGTTCCTCCTCCAGATAATCAAGCCCAATCATTTTTAGATAATTTTTTTGCTCCCAAGGTTTTTGCCGATGACAATGCCACTGATGGAACGGATTCTCTTGCGCCCGCTACTGATGCAACGATACCGGATAATACCACTCCGGATGTTATTCCACCGGTACCAGCGGATACAAATAATACCACTCCAGCTCCAGCACCGGCTGTAGAAAATCCAGATAATGCTTTGCCCAGTCAAGCGCCATCGGACGCTTTTCTGGAAGTGGATTATACTCTTGATGGCGCCACCTGGAACAGTTTGGGAACCATTAGTCGTTCGTCCTGGCAAAATAACTCATTTGATATTCCGATTACCGAATGGACCAACCTGGATCATTTACAAATTTCCATTAAAACGCTTCCGACTTTTGATAACCCTTTGGTCGTTTATCTTGACAGCATAGAAATTTTCGTTGAATATGACGACATTCCGAAATTAATAGAAACGCCGACGGTTATAATAAAAGATCCGTCAAATATTATCTCTTCCGACAAAAATGATTTTTCCTCGAATGAACAGCCGACCTTTACCATTACCAATCCGAATCTTAATACCGATGATTTGAAAATACTGGTTGATCAAAATAAAGCGGAAGTGGTCAGCGATCCGAATGGAGCTTTAAGCGAACCGACAGAGCCGGAGACGGAAGCCCTAACACCTGAGGCTGTTTTAAAACCAGTCATGGATTCGGTTGATAAAATCATTACGCCCCATGTTCCAGAAACTCCGGATACTCTCACACCAGAACCAGTGCCAGATGTTCAACCATCAATTCCCGCCAGCGATGCCCCTGTTTCGGTAAATTTTTTACAAAAAGGAATCGGGAATTTATTTTCCATCTTTAAAACGAAAAAATCCTATGCGTCCGGTTTTTCTAATATATCAGCTTCTGTTTTAGATATAGCTGGCAACAGCACCAGCATTTCCGCTGTAGTGGAAACGGTTGTTGTTAATGGCGCGGAGCAGCAGCAAGTTAAAGTGCAAAAACCTTCCAGAGCATTTCGTCCCGGGCGTTATCGGTTGAAAATTAGCATGGTTACATCGCAAGCGACGATTATTTCTATGCAAGATTTTACCTGGGGAGTTTTGGCTATAAACACGGATAAGTCGGTTTATGAAATAGGAGACGACGCTTACCTCCAAATGGGAGTTCTGGATGATAACGGAAATACTATTTGCGATGCCGGCCTGAACTTGGATATAAAAAGTCCGACCGGTGCGGTGACGCATTTTTCCACGGATAACGGTTCAATTGTTGCAGATAAAAAATGCGGACCGAATAATGTGATTAATGTGCCGGACTATTACGCGCATTTTGCAATTCCGAATATTGTCGGCGCTTACGATATGACTTTAATTGCCGATACCGCCAACGGCACCAAAAAAATTATCGATTCTTTTGAGGTGCTGACAGACACACCATTTATTGTTCAACGAACCGGTCCCACTCGTATTTTTCCGGTATCGACGTACCCGATGACCATTCAGATTACCTCTGACGCAGATTGGGCCGGCACGGTGACGGAAGAAGTTCCAGCCAGCTTTGAAATTTCAGAACCAGACCATAGCGTCGTGTACGATAAAGTAGAAACTTCCGGTGACACCACAACAATTTCTTGGAGTATGTCGCTGCTGGCGGGACAGGAAATGACCCTCGGTTATCATTTCAAAGCGCCGCCGATAAGTCCGGAATTTTATCTGCTCGGGAAAATAAAACTGATTGATTCAAGCGGTACAACTTCATTTGAAGAGACGCGCAATTGGCAAATTGCTTCAGATACGACTTATACCTGGACCGGTACTACAAGTACTGCGTGGGCGACCACAACCAATTGGAGCCCTAATGGAAACCCCGGTTCGGCAGCGAGTGATGTTGTAATTATCCCAGCCGTTACAAATCAACCTCTTTTGACTGTCGCGCCCGCAAACGCTCTTGCCTCTTTAACATTTACCGGAACAGCCACATTAACAATTACCACTGTAACGCTTACTGTTACTGGTGCTGTGGCAAACAGTACGAATGCTGCAACTGGCACAATTACTGGCACTGGAACACTTACCTGTGGGTCTATATCAATTGGGAATGGTGCTGGTTTAACTTTTGGTACTATTGTGTTAAACAATAATGGCACTACAACCGTTGGTGGCGGTACAAGTGGCACTTTAACACTTAGTAGTGCAACTGGTATAAAAACCTTTATAGGTTTGGTAACAATTAATACAGGCGCTACCTGGACTGAAAGCGCAGCCATTACTCCAACTTTCCGAGGCGGCATTACAAACAACAATACTTTTACCGCCAGCACGGGCATACATACATTTGACACCAACGCTCAGGCGCTTACCGGAACATTTTCTATTCCGAGCGTTACAGTTACAACCATTGTGTTGACAAACAATAATTCATTAACAGTTAGTACAGCTTTAGCCGGCACAGGCACACTATCAAATGCAGCGACAGGCACACTTGCTTATGGTGCTGCTTGCTCGGTTGCCACTCTTACTAATAATGGAATTGTTACCAGCTCCGGCACGGGAACGACTACTTCCACTACTGTTACCAACAATCTCACCTTTAATATGGGAAGCACCGGTACGGTTACCGCTTTTACCAATGCCGCCACCGGCGTACTTAATATCACCGCCACTCCAACCGTAGCAACAATTACAACGCTGACTGTTTCCGCTGTCGGAAATACAGTTAACTACACAGCTAGTGGTGCTCAAACTGTGAGAACTGCTACAACTTTTTACAATTTAGGTCTTTCTGGAAGTGGCGCTAAAACAATGACCGGTGTCACTACTCTTACAAAAAATTTCAGCATGAGTGGCGCGGCAACCGCCACTACTCTTTTCACTACGATTGGAGGTAATGTTAGTATTACAGGTACTGCGGTTTGTACCGCCGGAGCTAGTAATGTTATTACAGGGAGCCTTACTGTTGGAGATGGAACTAATATCGCAGGATTTACTGTAGGAGCATTCACTTTATCAGTTGGAACTACAACAACTGTAAACAATGCATCTACGATAACTTTTAGTTCGGTAACTAACCCAATTAAAACCTTTATAGGTTTGGTAACAATTAATACAGGCGCTACCTGGACTGAAAGCGCAGCCATTACTCCAACTTTCCGAGGCGGCATTACAAACAACAATACTTTTACCGCCAGCACGGGCATACATACATTTGACACCAACGCTCAGGCGCTTACCGGAACATTTTCTATTCCGAGCGTTACAGTTACAACCATTGTGTTGACAAACAATAATTCATTAACAGTTAGTACAGCTTTAGCCGGCACAGGCACACTATCAAATGCAGCGACAGGCACACTTGCTTATGGTGCTGCTTGCTCGGTTGCCACTCTTACTAATAATGGAATTGTTACCAGCTCCGGCACGGGAACGACTACTTCCACTACTGTTACCAACAATCTCACCTTTAATATGGGAAGCACCGGTACGGTTACCGCTTTTACCAATGCCGCCACCGGCGTACTTAATATCACCGCCACTCCAACCGTAGCAACAATTACAACGCTGACTGTTTCCGCTGTCGGAAATACAGTTAACTACACAGCTAGTGGTGCTCAAACTGTGAGAACTGCTACAACTTTTTACAATTTAGGTCTTTCTGGAAGTGGCGCCAAAACAATGACCGGTGTCACTACTCTTACAAAAAATTTCAGCATGAGTGGCGCGGCAACCGCCACTACTCTTTTCACTACGATTGGAGGTGATGTTAGTATCACGGGTACTGCCAATCTGACGACTGGAGCAGGTATGACGATTGCGGGGACGGTAACGGTGGGCGATGGAACGTCATTAATTCTCGGTGCTTTTACTTTTGCTGTTTCTGGAACTACGACGATTGGCGGGGGAGCAAGCGGAATATTTACCGCCACCAGCGGCACCGGCATTACTTTTCACGGTGACTTGGCCTTGGGTGTCGGCGCAACTTGGACTAAAATGGTTGCCGGTACTGTAGTTTTTTCCAAAGTCGGTGGGGGTACGCAAATTTTAACCAGTAATGCTCTTAATCCGGATTTGGGGAATATCCAGGTCTCCGCCAGCGGGGGAGTTACGACATTAAATTTAGGTTCGCATATCAAAGCGACTAACATCACCATTGATGCTTCACAGATTTTGGATGTGACTGCGGCGCCTTTCAACATTATTTTGAATGGCAGTTGGACCAATAATGGCGGAACGCCCGGTTTTAATGCCCGAACCGGCACTGTTACCTTGGCCACGAGTGCGACAGCGACACTTTCTGGCACAACAACATTTAATAATTTTTCGGTCTCGGGCATCGGCGCTGCGAAAACTTTGACCTTCGTGCATCAGACAGCCAATAGTCCGATTTTCACTTTTGCCGGGACGGTAACTTTGACCGGCGCTTCCGGGCAATTGATAACCGTCAATTCCGATTCAGTCGGCACACAGTGGCTGGCGCATTTTAATGCCAATCAATCAGTTACTTTTGTTTCCGTCAAGGATTCCGGCTGTGATGCCGGCAGCTTCGTAGTGAGCACCGATGTGAATTCTACATTAAGTACTAATAACGGTTATTGCTGGAACCCAACCATTACTTTTTCCAATTCGGATTCAGCCGTCGGCTTCGGTGCTCTTTCCAGTTTATCTGTTACCTATGCAAACGGAACTGCTATTGGTTCAATTACTGACGTTACCGCCCACACATTTACCATTGCCACCAGCGCCGTCAACGGATATACTCTTTCCTATATCGGACCCACCCTAACTGGTCCGGGCGGTACTATTTTAGTTGGGACAGGCATAGGCACCGGGGGAACGGCTGGAACATCGCAATTTGCTATGTCCGGCACTTTAACTGGTACGGGGACTGGGGCAATGCAAGCAGGATATAACCATGCGACGCCTCTTTGGAGTTATGTTGCAGGTGTATCAACGGTGCTAGCAAGTTCAACCGGTCCGGTGGCTTCTGACGTTATTGATATGCATTATGAAGCGAATATACTCCCGACTACGCCAGCCGGCAGTTATACGACAACCATTACTTATTTATTGACCGGAAACTTTTAAATAAGATGTGGGGATAACATTTTTCTTTGCATACATATTGTGAATAAGTTATAATTATAATAGAATGGTAGTTGTTTATTATTAAATTGTTTATTTATGAAATTATTTAAATCCAAATTATTATCTTCGTTTTTGGTTTTTATGTTGGTCTTGGTGGTATCCGGGTTTTTTTCTGCGCATTATGCGCAGGCCGTCGGATTATTATCCGCTATGTCTGATGTGATGTCCCAGCAAAAAATAAGTCCGGGTAATGCCTCCAGCCAGGTTATTACTTTCACCGTGGCCACGACCATGGTCGCCAGTCAGACCATCACCATTACCTGGCCCTCTGATTTTACTTTTACTTCGGCGGTATTTGGCGATGTGACCATGACCTACGGCGCCACTGGTCTCAACACTACTTGTACGATTGCGGCTGTTCCGGCTGCAGGGCAACAATGCGGTGCCGTGTGGTCCACCGCTGGGAATAGATTACTGACTCTGACAATGCCGTCAGCCACTTGGACTACACCCATTGTCACGACCAATAAAGTTATTATCACCATTGCCAGTACGCATGAACTCAATCCTACGACACCGGGTTCGTTTACTATCGCTCTGGCCACTTCCGCCGGCGATTCCGGTTCGCTGGCTGTTCCAATCATCGGCGCAGGGGGGACGACAGACAACTTAGAGATAGTGACAGCGACAGTGGCTCCGACGATTACTTTTACCAATGATGACTCTTCAATCGGATTCGGCACGCTTTCCAGTACTCTCCAGACATATGCCAATGCCGGTGGCACAGGGGTAAGCTCAGATACCACTGCTCATACTCTGGCAATTTCCACCAACGCGCCAAGCGGATACACACTTACTTATAATGGAGCGACTCTTACCGGCACGCCTTCGGGCACCATTTTAGCGATAGCGCCGCCGGGTGTCGCAGCTGATGGAACGCCGGGCCAGTCACAATTTGGCATTTCCGGAGCTCTCACCGGTACGGGTACGATGGTTGCTGAATACGACCACGCCACTCCAAAATTCGCTTTCGTCGCCGGAGCGGCCACAACCCTGGCTTCTTATGGTTCGGGCGCCAGCGCTTCAATCGCTATGCATTATTTGGCGAATATCCTAGGGACAACTCCGGCCGGCAGTTATACGACCACCATTACTTATATTGTTACGGGGAACTTTTAAAAATCAATGTCTGATGCTATGCACAAAAAAATAATAAAAATAACCCTGGCGATTTTTTGTTTATTTTTTATTTCCAACGTAGCCCAGGCGCTTACCCTGACGCCGATTCGTCTTGAAATTTCCGGCAACCCGGGCCAGATTGTGGTAAAGGAAATGACACTGATCAATGAGCTCTCCACAGCCGAGACATATTATTCATCCTATGCCAATTTTGAAGCGCAAGGGGAAACCGGCACGCCCACTTTTGTAACGGCCAAAGATGATCTGGGAACCTGGATGGAAGTTCCCGCATCGCTCTCTCTCACTTCCGGAGAATCAAAAACTATTCCCATTAAAATTACTATTCCGAAGAATGCCGACGCCGGCGGACATTTTGCTGCGATATTTTGGGGAACGACACCGACCATAAAAATACCCGGAGCTGTCGCTATCGGCGCCAAAACAGGTATGCTGGTTCTTTTGCGGGTGAACGGAGCCGTGAATGAAAAAGGGGGCATTCTTGAATTTGCTACTAAAGGCAAGCAGACATTTTTTACCTCGCTGCCGGTATCTTTTTACTATCGTTTTCAAAATAGCGGAAGCGATCGCATCAAACCGGCCGGCGATGTTGTCTTCAAAAATATTATCGGCTTGACGGCGGCTAAAATCTCCGGTAATCCGGTTGAGGGAAATATTTTACCCAATAGCATTCGTAAAATTGAGACTGTCTGGCAAGGCAAAGATGGTCCGACTCCACCCGAAGTAAAAGGCAATTTCTTTACCCAAGCCGGATATGAATGGAATAACTTTGCTTTTGGCAAGTACAACGCCGAGCTTAATTTGACCTATGGCACAGAGAATCAAGTAGCTACGGCGCCTTTTTCATTTTGGGTTTTCCCATGGCATTTGACCGTTTTCCTGATTATTTTGCTTCTCCTGATTTTCTTGGTCCTGCGCGCCGGCATTAAACATTATGATCATTGGGTTATTCTTCAAGCTGAAGAGATGCTTGAACACAAATACGAAAAAGATGAACATGAATATAAAGGGCATGAGCATGAAAATCATGGCGGATCATACCCCCATCGAAAAATCTAGGAACCATATTTGTTTTTCCAAAGAGATAATCTTTTTTCTTGTTGTTCTTTTTTCGTTTCCGATAATTTCTTTGGCTAATCTTAGCCTTAACACCGATATTTCTATTTCGGCTACTGTTTTTGATAACGGACAAGGAAATGTGAATATCGCTCCTCTTGGTAGTGGTGGAGTTTTGGTCGATCCCAACCTATATATTTTACAAACGGACATTACTTTTTCCGGAATTGCCTATCCGAGAGCGAAAATATTCCTTCTGCTGAATGGCCTGGAAATGGCAGAGACCAAGGCTGGCTCCGATGCTTTATTTTCCTTAAAACTTTCTAATCTTACATCGGGCGTAAAAGTTTTTTCAGCTGTGGCCGAAGACATTAAAGGATTGCGTTCCATTCTTGTGACTCTTCCGATTACCGTCAAGGCTAGCACATCAACAGTCGTTTCAAATTTATTTATCCCGCCAACATTGTCTATTGATAAAAAATCATATGGCAAAGGGGAAGACATTTCGGTTTCTGGATATTCCGCTCCAAAATCCACGATATTGCTTAATATTGATTCGCAAAATAATACGACCACCAGTACTGATAATTTGGGGCTATATAATTTTGCCATTAAAACCGATTCTTTTTTTCTTGGAAATCATAATATCCAAGCCAAAGCCAGGATTATTGCTGATACTAAAATAAAAACAAGCGGATTGGGACAACTTACATCTTTTTTTATTGCCTTGAACAAAGAGGAGAAAATTAAAGATAAATCGCAAATATCGCTCGTTGCTGATATTAACAATGATTCCGTTATCAATATCATTGACTTTTCCATTTTAGCGTCTTGGTATTTGAAATCCAACCCGCCGAAAAATGTAGACCTTGACGGTACCGGCAAAGTGACAATCAGGGATTTTAGCATCTTAGCTTATTATTGGAATGCTTAAAAGATATTTTTACAAAATAATTGTTACCGTTTTATTCTTCAGCGCCTTAATATATTCACGGACCGTTTTTGCCGCGAGTATCAATGTTGTTCCTGGGACGAAAATCGGAGCGTATAATGTTGTCGTATCTTTAGACCAAAATGAATCATTTAATGCTGTTTCGGGAACCGTTATTTTAAATGAGCATGCCTCTCCGGCGCCGACGATAGAAAAAGACGATTCCATTATTCCGCTCTGGATAAATGAGCCGGTTGTTTCCGGCAACAGTATAAATTTTTCCGGTATTATACCGGGAGGTTTTTCGGTGCTCTATGACCAATTCAGCGGGAAATCTCAAAATAGAGGCGAATTATTTTCTATCGTATTTCCTTTTATCCCGAATGTATACGAATATATATTTGCCGTTAAGGACGTGAAAATATATGCTAATGACGGATATGGCACCGAGACGGATATTCCCCCCAAAATTTTTGATTTGAGAATTTCTTCGAATAATAATTTGCCCCAAGGGAATCAAATACCCCCAGGGTCTTCCGGGTCCGCTGATTCACGGCCAATCTTTCTTCTTTTTCTTGTAATATTTTTAATCATTTGTTTTTATTCGGTAAAAAGAGCGCGCTGGCGCGTCAGAAGAATCGATAGAAAGTAGCATTCTGTCCCCAATCTGTGGTATTTTATGTATATGAATATTCCCCGAAAAATCCTTATCTGCTTGTCCTTATTATCTCTGGCGCTGTTTTCTTGCTCTTTCATTTCGCGGGCGGAAGCGATCAGTCCCGACACATCCCTTTTTTTCGCTGTTGCCGATAAAACTTTCAATAAAGGAGATGAGGTAAACATCGATATAAAAGTCAGAACTCCTGACCAAATCATCAATGCCATATCGGGAAGTTTTAAGATTCCGGCGGAAAAATTTAAACTTGAAAGCATTGAAACGGACGGCAGCATTATTGATTTTTGGGTGCATGAACCGAAGATTCTGGATGATTCGGTGTCATTTGGAGGGGTGGCTATCAAGAAACCGTATCAAGGCGCCGGCGGATTAATTTTTAGCATTAGGGGAATTGCCATTACGGCCGGCGTAGTATCGTTCAATTTTGACAGCGGGACAATTTTAGCCAATGATGGCCTTGGAACCAATTTATTGAACTCGCTGCAAAGTTTGTCATTATTCATCAAAGATCTTTCGCCAGTAGCAAACAATCCCATAATACCTGCAACGCCCGCCGCTCCCCAAATCATCCCTCCCAATAATGTACTCAACATAATCCCAGTCCGGGCTATCATTCCGCCGGTTATCACAAGTATTCCGCCATCCATTAATCAATCGCAAAGCTTTTCTCTTGCCGGCAAAGGGATGCCGAACGCTTTGACTAAAATCCAGTTTCAAGATATTTCCGAACCGTCTTTCGGCAAAAATATTCTTCGGTCTTTAATAAGAGACAGAGTTCAACTTTCGGATGTTGAGGTTAAAAATGACAATAACGGAGTATTTTCTTATGTATCTCCCAAAAACCTTGTCGCCGGCATATACAATGTTGTGCCTTCATATATAAATCTTGACAAGGCTGAAAGCGTCATAGGATACAGCGTCAAGGTGTTCATTACGGATAATACTCTCAGCCAAATTTTAATTATTATAATAAATGCCATGGTTCTGATTATTCCGATTGTTTCCCTCATTCTTATTATCATATTTTTGCCGTGGTATTTCAAAAAGGAATTGCATGTCATAAGCAAAAAAATGGAGCTTGAAGAAGAAAAAATTGACGTCGAAGAGCAGAATCTCATTCAAGAGAATGTTCAAAGAAAAAAAATACAATAAAAATTTTTCACAAAATAAAATCCCCCGCTTTAGGCGGGGGATTTTTGTTTTTGCGCAGGCATCTATAAGCCGAATTCTGTCCCCCGCCCCACTTTTGTAAAAAAGTGGGGCGGGATGATAGCAATTTATCTAGCCCCTCGATTGCTCTTGGGGTCAAGCGATTCTTCCAGCCCCACTTTTTTACAAAAGTGGGGCTGGACACGATCTTGCACACGCATAAGTATTTTGCCGTTTCACCCCCGCCCCACTTTTGTAAAAAAGTGGGGCGGGATTCGTCTCTGTTCGCAACTCTGCCCTTGCGCCTGCCCGCAACGCTTTCGCGTAGCGATGGCGGGCGGGGGAGACGGGTATTACCCGCTACGTTTCTCCGACCAAGGTCGGAGTGTGTGTTCGGACTTTCCTCTATCACCTCGCCGTAGCTTTCGCGAAGGCGGGCAACAGTAGCTATCCGATGCCTGCCCGCTCAGTATATCACATTTACCCCGGCTTGCCTAGCGGGGCTTGCCTTTTTTATTCCAATATGCTATACTCGTTTTGTGATTGTGAGGTGATACTCACATTTATCGGACGGATGTATGTGCCGCAAAAACGCCCTTCGGGGTGTTTTTGTTTTTAGTTATCCACACTATTATATATAAAATAGTATACAATTAATATAATTTGGTATATATTTATATTAAATATTATTAAAATTAACTTAAAAATATGGAAAATAATAAACCTTTGAAGAATTTTTTAGAAATTCCCTACGACGAGCTTGAAGTTATGAATCTCCGCGCGAAAGATCGGGAAGAAACGGGAAGCGCCACGGAGCTTGAAAAAGAATACCGTGCATTTTTACAAAAAGAAAAAAAGATTAAAGCTGTGACGCTTTGTTTCACGGATATTGAAGGCCGTTTTCATATGCTTGATTATGATAAAAAGTTTCTTCTTATTTCGGCCAAGAACCTGACCTTTGACGGCTCCTCCATCCGCGGTTTCAGTCAGCAGCACGAATCCGATCTGCGCCTTCTTGTTGATTGGGGCAGTATCCGTTTTCTGCCATCTGATGTTTTCGGTCCCGGAAAAGTTGTAATGTTCGTGGACGTACTTAACCGAGATTATAAGCCGTACATTTCTGACTTTCGCGGCCAGCTTAAGCTCTATGCGGAAGAACTAAAGAAAAAAAACAGCCTGACTGCCCATGCTTCAGCTGAAGTGGAAGGATTTTTAGTTGACGGAATCAATTCCGAACAAAGATATAAGGAAACGGGTTCTTTTCAATTTATTTCAACCGGCGGTTATTATCATTCACTGCCCTTAGACCGACTGCGTCAATTTATTGATCGGGCGGCGGAAGCGCAGCGCGCTATGGGATTTAAAAACGAAAAAGACCATCCCGAGGTGGCGCCTTCGCAGTTTGAAATGAATTTTTCCTACACCGATATCGTGCGGGCGGCTGATAATATCCAGCTTTACAAGCTTGTCTGCCGCCAGGTTGCCAACAATTTGGGCATGACAGCAACCTTCTTACCTAAGCCGTTTATCGGCATCAACGGTTCCGGCATGCATACGAATATTTCTCTGGCGAAAAATGGAAAAAATATTTTTTATAATACGCGTGAGAAAGACGGTTTGTCAAATACAGCATGGGATTTTATTTGGCGGATTTTAAATCACGCATCGGAGATTTGCCTTGTTTTGAACTCGAGTGTGAATGCTTATCGCCGGCTGGATCCGCATTTTGAAGCGCCCAATCAGATTAAAGTTTCTCCGATTGATCGCGGCTCAATGATTCGCATTCCTGTCGGTAACAAGCATTCAACCCGCATTGAAATCCGTTCTATTGCGCCGGACTCAAATCCCTACTTAGCATTTTACACAATTATAAAAACCGGACTTGAAGGCAAAATGCTTGTAAAAGATAAAGAAAAACGTGACAGAGTTCGCGTTCTGCCGGACAACATTAATGATGCAATTAAACTTTTTAAAGGGAGCGATTTTATCGGCAAAATTCTCAATAAAACTAATCAAGAAAAATACGCAGAATACAAGCAAAATGTAGCTGACCGCAGCCCGAAAGCTTTGGGCTCATTTATCAAGCCCTCCGAAATTATTTATCACCACGAAGTGACCAACCAAGTGCTCTGGAATAAATTTTAGCCGTTGTTGATTGCTGGTGGGATATTCTAAACTTTGCTCGAAATTTCTTTGAACGAAACTGACGCTCCGCCCCGCCGCCGCTCGCTACCACTCGCCACACCAAAGAAAAGTTTTGTTTGCGGTTTCTGATTTGCGCGCGCCAGATTTTTTCTTCCAAAAGGAAAACAAAACTTTTCTTTGGTGTTCTGCTCTGAACGAGCAGGGCGGCGGGGCTTACGCTCGGGCGGCTCGGCATTCCCCCCTTGAACCCCCCTGCCGAGCCGCCCTCGCTTGAGAATTCAATTTTTTCGGCGGGCTTATTTTTTAAATTCTTGCACCTCTTTCAAATCTTGCCAAGAAAATTGTTTAACATTTCCTTTTTCGTCGCACGAAAAAACATAAAGCAATAATTTTTTAGCGACCTGCCACGGCAAGCGCCGTAGAGCAATTTTTGCTGATATTTCAGGTAATCCTAAACCATAATAATAACGAGTAGTTCCACCGGACTTCATACGACTTATAATCTGTCCGAGCGAATATACGAAAGCAACTTCATTTGATCCTCGTCCAACACCCTGACCCTTACACTCAATCAAAAAATACCGGGGATAACGATTATGACGGACCTTGATATCAACCCCACGTTCTCTTAGTCCTCCGAATTGTAAATTTGTCCCCCATTCTTTACGGGAAAGATATTTAATTATTGAATTTTTTACAAATTCTTCTTTCATTATTTCTTTAGTTCAAACTGAATAATTTGAAATCCATATTTTTGGACATCTTCTTCGGGCCAAAAAGTCTGGCCCTTGGTTTTGAGAATATAAGTAACTACAACCTCAATTTTTCGTCCGGTATATTCTTTTTTATACTTATCCCATTCTTCTAAAACTAGAGTATCACCTTCGTTAATTTCAAAATCAGCAAGACGAAGTTCAAATTTTTTCTTGCCAGAAATGATTTTTTCAAAATATTCGCTCCAAACCTTTTTGCGAATAATAGCCATGCTATTTTTCTTTAATTCTGAATTTACCAGATCTTACTAATTTAATGCTGTTATAGTTTTTAGGATCGGTAAACTCAAATTGCCATATTGAATATACATCCGAACCTCGTGCCTTATCAAAGAAAAGGGTTACTACTTTTTTGTTTGTGTGTTCTTGCCATTGTCTATACGGATAGTAAAGCTGGCGAATTATTACATTTGTCGCGCTAAAATTTTTTGCCTCAACGAGAACAACCTGATTTTTCCCCTCATAACCTGCGTCTACTTCAGTTTGTACGCTTGAAACTTTTATTAACTGTTTGCCAACATAAAATTCAAATTCAGGAGTATATTTTCTACCCCGAATTGTCAAAACAAGAGACGGATCTTCTGTGAATGTTCTAATCAAACTAGCAGCATAGGCATAATCTAGGTGTTGCATTTCGGAATCACCAATTTTTGTTGTATCTAATTGAAAATCTAATTTTGAAGAATAGATAACTTCTTCTTTCTTGATTTCAGGAATGTCAACATAGCCCTCTCCCTTGATTATATTGTAATATCCATTTTTGACGGGCAATAAAAAGAGATTGTTTTTTACAAAAACATCTGGTCTATCCTCGCGACTATCTTGCTTACATAGTATACGAACCTCCTTTTCTCCGGTTTCTTTAAAACGTTGACAAGCTTTCTTTATTTGTGTCGCCGAAAGTAAAAACGGCGATTTGTTAAAATCGTGATCAAGTATTTTATAGTCATCAAAAATTTTTTTCCAAGATTTACTATTTGCCATATTATTTTTCTTTAAATTGTAATTTGCTTTTTAAATTGCGATCCAATTCCTCAAATCGCTTTATTGATAAATCTAAAAATTTTGAATCAGTATCAATACCGATAAATTGCCGACCTAAAAGATAAGCGGCAATACCAGTTGTTGAACTACCTGTAAAAGGATCTAGTATTAAATCGCCTTTATTTGTGCTAGCAAGGACAATTCTTTTTAATAAATCTTCTGGTTTTTGTGTAGGATGCTTCCCAAATTTTTTTTCAATAGCTTTTGGCGTGTTAATAGCCCAAACGGATCTCATTTGCATGTTTGGTTTTTTAAGAAAATCTTCTGGCCATTTGCCGCCCTTCATTAAATCATAATTGAAAATATGTTTTGCTTTTTTATCTTTACGAGCCCAAATTAAAGTTTCATGGCTAGCTGTAAAGTATCGACAACTTAAATTTGGTGATGCATTTGGTTTAAACCATGCAATATCATTCAAAATATGAAAACCCGCTACTTGAAGCGCAAAACCGCATTGATAAATTGAGTGATAAGTTCCGCTGATCCAAATAGTACCATGTGGCTTTAAAACCCGCTTAACAGCCTGTATCCATTCAAGATGAAATTCAAAATCTTTTTTCAACCCATTACTTTTATCCCATTCGCCTTTATTGACACTAACACGTCTTCCGGCGTGAACAGTAAAACCACCATTTGAAAGTAAGTAGGGTGGGTCAGCAAAAACCATGTCTACCGAATTTTCGGGAAGTTCAGCAAGGAGATCCAAGCAGTTTGCTTGATATAGTTTAAATTTCGGTTTTTCGTAATATGGTTTTTGCATAATTTTTTATTTATTCTCCTCTGGAAATTCAGATGGAAATTCATACATAAAAATCAACAACGCTTCAATAAATTTTAGAATTTTCTCTGCTTCGTCTTTGGTCCCAATTTTAATTTCATGATTCTTCTCATTACCTAAATTTTTTATATATTCTAAAATTTTATCGCCATTCGGTGGTATATAACCAGATTTTTTTAAGTGTTCTACATAGTGGATAAATTTTTCTCCTTCTTTCGCTCCAGCGACACTAACTGCAAGATGCATAATCAATTTTCTACCAAGCAAAGAAACTGCTGTAAAAGATGAGTTTTTATTTGCGTCTCTCATTTCTCTATAAACTTGTTCAATATCGGCCGGAAGTTTTTGAATTGAGCGGCCCAAAAGTGGACCCGGATATTGTCTTCCTTCAAAAAACAAGGTTGGCATTCCACAAAAAGTACAGATATAGATTTTTGTTGTCTGATTAGAATCGTTAAAATAGCCAGTATGAGAACCAACATTTTTACCACAATATCCGCAAACAAAATCTTGCGGATTTATACTGTGCATATTTTGCCACCTTTGCCAATTTATTTTCATAACTTTATTTAAATAACTCCGCCACCGGCACACCGAGGGCTTTGGCTATCTTTTCCAGTGTTTCAACTGTTGGATTTGGGCTTTCGCCGGTTTCAATCTTAACAACGGTATTCAAGGCAATATCGGCCTCCTTCGAGAGGCGATCTTGTGAAATGCCTTTTTTCTGTCGCAATTTGCGGATATTTTCGCTAACTGTATTTGCCATATTTGCTTGCTCTTGATAAACTATTATATTATACTACTTATAGTGAAATGATTTATTCTCGCTTATTACAATGATAACAAAATATCCGCAAACAAGCAATATCAAAGGGAGTTCTTTAACCTTTTCTGCGCTGGGCGGGAGGGGCAAGGAAAAGATTTTATTGAAGCCCGCCGAAAAAATTGAATTCTCAAGCGAGGGCGGCTCGGCAGGGGGGTTCAAGGGGGGAATGCCGAGCCGCCCGAGCGTAAGCCCCGCCGCCCTGCTCGTTCAGAGCAGAACCCAGCAAAAAAGTTTTCTTTTCCTTTTAGAAGAAAAAATCGGGCGCGCGCAAAATAAAAAATGTAGAGAAAACTTTTTTGCTGGATTGCGAGCGTTAGCGAGCGGCGGCGGGGCGGAGCGTCAGTTTCGTTCAAAGAAATTTCGAGCAAAGTTTAGAATATCCCACCAATCGCAACTTTCGCTGTTTTGGGAAGGGATTGCCTCGCGGCTTCGCCGTTCGGCATTCGGGCTTTGCGCAAGGCGCAAAGCCATAAAATTCCACGGCGGCAAAAAAGAAAAGGAAATGGATTTGTCTTTTTCGTATCTAAAATAATAATTTATAAAATTATGCTCAAACCAAAATATTTTCTCTACGCTCGCAAATCTACGGAAGATGACGACCATCAAATAATGAGTATTGAAGCTCAACTCTTTGAGCTTCGCGAATATGCGCGTAGAGAAAATTTGGAAATTCTTGCAGAATTTACAGAAGCGAAAAGCGCAAAGAAACCCGGAAGGGAAAAATTTGCTGAGATGATAAACGAGATAGAAAAATCTGACGGCGTTGGAATACTTTCGTGGCACCCCGACCGCCTCGCGCGTAATAGCGTTGATGGCGGAAAAATTATTTATCTCGTGGACACGCAAAAAATAGTTTCCTTGCGCTTTCCGACATTTTGGTTTGAGCCCACGCCGCAAGGGTTGTTTATGTTGCAAGTGGCGTTCGGTCAAAGCAAATACTATTCCGACAACTTGGTGGAAAATATCAATCGCGGTATTCGCCAAAAACTCCGCCGCGGCGAATGGCTGACAAAAGCGCCGTTTGGCTATGTAAATAATCCGAAAACAAGAAACATTGAACCGCATCCGATACTTTCAAAAGTTATTGTTCGCGCGTTTGAGGAATTCGCCACCGGAAAATATACGCTCGGAAGTTTGGCGGAGTTTTTGGCTGAACTTGGCTTGGAAACAAAAAACCGAACGCCACTTGCCAAAGCGTCCATTTCGCGAATGCTTACTAATCAAGCATATTTAGGTTTAGTGAAGCATAAGGGCGAATATCACGAAGGACGCTTTGAGCCAATTCTTCCCGCAACACTTTTTGAAGCCGTGCAGGAAATATTGCGCCGCAAAGCAAAACCGCGAAAAAGCAAACAACGCCACGATTTCCCTTTTACCGGACTAATGATTTGCGGAGAGTGCGGCTCGGCGATCACGGCGCAATTTTCGCGCGGCAAGTGTGGCGGAATATATCGCTATTATCGTTGCACCAAAAAGAAAGGTGTGTGTTCGCAAAAATATATTCAAGAAAAAGAACTTGCTGCGCAAATTAAGGCACGGCTTCAAAGCGTTGCCCTTTGCGACGAGTGGACTTCTAAAATGTTAAAGCAAGTTGACGAGTGGGAAAAAGAACAAAATCACTCGTCGCAAAAGTTTGTCCAAAATTTGAAAAATAAACTTTCTGAAACGCAAGAGAAACTGGATAAACTCGTTAAGAAAATTATTTACTGAAAAAAGAGGAATTGTTAAAGCAAAAAATTTCTCTTGCGAACGATTTGGAGGATTTTGGACAAACGGGAAAGAATTGGCTCCAACCCCTGCGGCAGTGGATTTTAGATACGAAAAAAGCCAAAAATTTGGCTTCTTCCGAAAACTATGAGGAAATGAAGCGGTTTGTCCAAAAAGTCGGAACGAACCCCAAATTTTTGGACAAATCCATTTCCTTTTCTTTTTTGCCGCCGTGGAATTTTATGGCTTTGCGCAAGGCACAAAGCCCGAATGCCGAGCAGCGAAGCCGCGAGGCAATCCTTTCCCAAAACGGCGAAAGTTGCGATTGGTGGACTCATCGGGAATCGGACCCGAGCCTCGGCAATGCGAATGCCGCGTAATACCACTTTACTATGAGCCCGGTGCGTCTTACAGGGATTGAACCTGTGGCCTTTCCGATGTGAACGGAACGCTCTGCCACTGAGCTAAAGACGCATAAATTTATAAATTTTTTGTGGTGTTTGTTGGAAAAAGTCAGAACTCATTTTGAACAAAATCCCGAATGATTGCCGAGCTTCGCTCGGCAGAACCAAAACTGAACGCTCGGGCGGGCAAAAAGGAAGGGGGTTGGGGGGGGGGGGGAGGAATTTTTGCCCGCCCTCGCTTTCCGCCGCCGCCGAATTTCGTGCCAGTGAAACTGGCGCGCCGCCTCAAATGTAATTTAAGTATAAAGGAAAAATACAAATTTGACAACCGAAAACTAATAGACTACTATATCAATAAGCGTTGATATAGTTATAATTGATAAATAAATTTATGAAACCAAAATGTTGTATAGATAAAAAATCGGTTGCCAAATTGTCGCAAACAGTTGAATTTTTAAAAATAATCAGCGAAGAAAATCGCCTGAAAATTCTATGCCTTTTGAGAGAGGAGGAAAAATGTGTTTGCGACATTTGGCAATATCTTGATTTAGCCCAAAATCTTACTTCTCATCATTTGAAAGTATTGAAAAATTTTGGGCTGGTGTCATCAAGACAAGAAGGGTTAAAAGTAATTTATTCAATCAATAAAAAAGTCATAAAAAGATTTTCAGAATTATTAAATAACTATCTAAATTCGTATGGAGAATAAAATTATGAAAATTCAAGTTTTGGGTTCGGGTTGTCCGACCTGCAAAAAATTATTTGAGTTGACAAAACAAGCGGTTGAGGAACTGGATTTGAAAACAGAAGTGGAATATATCACCGATATTCAAAAAATTATTGAGATGGGTTTAATGTCTAGTCCTGTTTTAGCTATAAACGGAAAACCGATTTTAATTGGCTTTGTGCCCGATATAGAAAAAATAAAAAAAATAATCAAGGATAGTTTATAGTTTTATGAAAAAGCCAACCTTAACAGATTTACTAAAAACAACTTTTTATATCGGTGTCATTGGCTATGGCGGACCGGCGATTTTGGCACTGATGAAAAAAACTTTTGTCCACGAAAAAGACTGGATGTCGGAAAAAGAATTCATGAACGCTTTGAGTTTGGCGCAGATTCTTCCGGGCGCAACAGGTGTTTCTGTAATGGGTTATATCGGATTCAAACTACATAAATTGTGGGGCGGAATCTTAGCGCCGCTTTTTTATATTTTGCCTGCTACCATTGCCATGATCGCTTTGGCTTGGGCGTATTTTACTTTTGGCAATCTAACATTTGTACAGGCGCTCTTTGCGGGATTGGGTGCTTTAGTTGTTGCACTTCTGGTCAATGCGACTTTGATTTTAGGAAAATCGGTTTTCAAAAAAATAACTGTTAATGATTGGAAGGGTTTTGCTATCAGCTTGGCAACTTTTATTGGCATCTTTTTTCTGAAAATAAATATTATCTGGCTTATTTTAATAGCCGGTGTTTTGGGCTTTATTTTCTTTTATTTCACTCATGAGTTTGAAGACGAAAAAGCCAAGAAGGGAGAAGTACTGCTAACCGAGCCAAACATCTTGAAGCATGAACCGTTGTCGGCAAAAGATTGGACACCGGTTATTTTGGTGGTGACAGTTTTTATTATCGGGTTATTTATACCGTATACGCGCAATTTGATTACGACATTTTTGGGGATCGGCACACTTGCTTTCGGTGGTGGATTTACCACTATTCCGCTTATTCAACATCAAGTTGTTGATGCGCATAATTGGCTTACCATAAAACAATTTGTGGATGGCATTGCACTCGGGCAAATTACGCCCGGGCCGGTGTTCATTACCGCCACCTTTATCGGCTATCATGTTGCCGCTATCTTGGGCGCTCTTTTTGCTACCTTAGCTATCTTTGCTCCTTCCTTAACAGCGATGATTTTATTAGCCGATATTCACGGACGAATGCAGAATCTTAAGATTGTCAAAGTTATTATTAAAGGATTTTTGTCCGGTTTTATCGGACTTTTGGTCGCCGTCACTTTGCAATTCGCCTTTAAGTCGTTGGTGAGTTGGCAGGCCTGGCTGATTTTTGCTCTGGCCATTATCTGGCTGATGATTCTGAAGAAAAATTCTGTCTGGGCGATTTTGGGAACGGTTGTTTTATCATTCTTATTATTTTAACCATAAAAAACAATAAATTTTTGAGGCCGACAAAAATTTATTGTTTGGAAAAGAAAAATAATTATTAATTAATCAAACAAAAATATGACTTACATTATTTATCTCATCACCGGTCTTTTGGCCGGAGTTATCGGCGGACTCTTGGGCACCGGCGGTTGCGCCCTGATGATGCCGGTGATTCGTTTTGGTTTTCATTTTAATCCGGCCATTGCGGTCGGCACGACTTTGACCGCGGTTGTTTTCACTGCTGGTTCGGGAGCATATCAGCATATCAAAATGAAAAATGTGGACAAAAATACTGCTTGGATAGTCGGCGCAAGCGGAGTTTTGGGAGTGATTATCGGCTCCATTGTTTTTGGCTATATCAAAAACTATGGGAATCTTCTTGATCTTATCTTGGGTTTTGTTTTCTTAGTGGTATCATTCCGTATGCTGTATGAAGGCCTTTTAGGACGCGGTCCGAAAAATCCAAGTGAAGCTCAAATGCCTGGAACAACAACGACTAAAAGTTTTCTCGGTTCTGCTGTCGGTTTCTTAACAGGCATTATCGGCTTGGGCGGCGGTTATGCTCTGGTTCCTTCGTTTATTTATTTCCTAAGCGCGCCGGTAAAACTGGCGATTGGCACTTCAATGGCATCTTTTGTTTGGATTGCTTTAGTTGGAGCTATCTTCAAGATATATCAGGGCGTCGTCAATATACCCGTAGCCATTACCTTGGGAGTTGGCGCTTTGATTGGCGCGATTTACGGCGCTAAGTTGGTCGCCAAATTCAAACCCAACGCGCTCAAAGCTCTTTTCGGCCTGCTCTTTCTTTATGTCTCGCTCAAATATATTCTAATTTATTTTGGAATTGCAATCTAAATTAGCAATTAAATCAACTTAAACTAAATCTATGAACGAAGAACAAAAAAAGGATCCAAAGTTTGCCAAGTTCCACGGCGTTGACCGTGAAAAATTTCAGTGGAATCCCGTGATCGACGAGAACAAATGCATCGGTTGCGGAATGTGCGTGACCTCTTGCAGCCGTGGCGTATATAAGTATGACTACGAAAACAAAAAATCCAAGGTGGTAAATCCGACCAACTGCATGGTCGCTTGCCAAACCTGCGCCAATCTTTGTCCTGTTGGAGCTATTAGTTTTGTAGAGGCCGGCGATACACCAAGAGGCAAAGCTCAAAAAATCGTGAAAGATTTTCAACTTCTTCCTAAAGTAAAAGAAGAATTGGAAAAAAGAAAAGATGAGTTAAATATAAACAAATAATTATAACGCTTGACCTTTGATAGTTATGGGTATATACTCATAATAGGTAATGCAAATCAAAGGTCGAATCACTCAATATTATTAAATTTTAAGAGATTAAAATTATGCCAAAATTAGACGGAACTGGTCCAATGGGGCAAGGCGCAGGAACCGGCCGAGGTCTCGGCCCTTGCGGAGGCGGAATGAGACGAGGCTGGGATTGCCGTGGCGGTTATGGTTTCGGTTTTAGGAGATTTATTTCTCCTAAAAACGAGCTTGCCGCTTTGGAAGATGAAGAAAAAATGCTTGAGGAAGAATTGGCGGCGATCAAAGAAGAAAAAGCAGCCCTAAAAGCCCAGCAAAAATAAAAGAAGGCGCTGGAACCGGCCTCTTTGTAAAAAGGGGCCGGGTGGCCTTCTTTCAATAAAAATTTATCATAAAATATAGGAATAATCAATCTTATGCCAAGACCAATACTTTGTAGAAAAATAGAATTTAATCCGAATATAACTTATTTCAAACCTCAAGGCGTGCCGATGAGAGAACTTGAAATTGTAGAGCTTACCGCTGAAGAAATAGAGGCGTATCGCTTACGCCATATTAACGACATGGAACAGCAAGAAGCGGCGGACAAAATGCGCACTTCCCAAAGCACTTATCAAAGGATTTTATATTCGGCTTACAAAAAAATCGCCGACGCTTTAATAAATGGCAAAGCGATTAAAATTATAAAAAATAGTGACAATGAAAAATAAAATCATAATCCCCACAATTTTATTTATTGCCGTTCTGGTTTTTTCATTTTTTGCTCTTTCGCAAGAAAAAGACAAAAGTCAACCGCAAGCAAACGAACCAACAAGTCAGGAAAATCAACAATCAAGCCAAATTATTCTTTTCTACGGCGACGGCTGTCCGCATTGCGCGATTGTTGAGGAATATATCAAAGAAAATAATATTGGCGATAAAATTTCTTTCGCCCAAAAAGAAGTTTATTACAATCAAAACAACGCCAAAGAATTGGAAGCTAAGGCAAAAATTTGCGGATTACCAACCGATTCAATCGGCGTGCCCTTCCTTTGGGACGGAGAAAAATGTTTGATTGGCGATCAAGACATTATCAATTTTTTTAAGCAAAAAACTAACGGGCAATAATATGAAAAAAATAGCAATCTACTTTTTATCTATTTTCGCAGTTAGTTTTTTATTTGCCCAAAAAGTTTTGGCTGTTTGTCCGATTTGCACCGTCGCCGTCGGTCTGGGAGTTGGTTTTTCTCGCTGGCTAGGTATTGATGATGTGATAACTGGATTATGGGTCGGTGGACTTATTGTTTCTATGATCACTTGGACTGAAGATTGGCTGGAAAGGAAAAACATTCGTTTTAAAGGTAGAATTTTTGTGAATATTTTGGCTTATTATGCCCTGACAATAATCCCGCTTTATTATTCCGGTATTATTGGTAATCCTCTCAATACTTTGAGTGTTTTCGGATTGGACAAACTGCTTTTTGGAATAATCGCAGGCAGTTTGGCTTTTTGGTTTGGAGCGAGCTGGTATTTTCATTTGAAAGAAAAAAATAACGGCCACGCTTATTTTCCTTTCCAAAAAGTCGTTATGCCGATTCTGCCTTTAATAATTTTAAGCGTAATTTATTATTTTCTAACCAAATAACAATATGAACAACACAAACAATAATCAAAATCCAATAAAAAATCTCAACGAATTTATCCAAAAAGTGGACGAGATGAAAAAGCAGGAAAAAATGGATTTGTCGTCCGACCAAGATTTAAGCATTGCCATAATGAACCTTGTCAGCATTGAAGAGCATTTCTTTTTTACCGGAGCCAAGCTCGGCAAAACCGAATACTACGACATGATTAAAGATGTCCGAGAAATGAGGAAAGAACTGCTTAAGAAAATCATCAAAGAATACGAGGGCGAAGTTTGGTGCATTTCCAAACATTTGCTCGCCGCTTCCATGCGACTTATGGAGGTTGGCACAAAGCAATTAGGAATGAATAAAAAAGACGAAGCATACGATCTTTTTGGCAAGGCCTATAATCTCTATTCCTTGTTTTGGGGTCTTAATATGAAATTGTTAAATGTTGGCGATATTAAAAAGATTGACGATAAAGCGATAAATAAACACGACAAAGAGAAAAAAGGATTTATGGGAAAACTTGGCGAATTGGTCAAAAAAGCGATTGATTGTTGTATTGAATAAAAAGTAATGATTTAAACATTTATGGATATTTTTTACCCCGTAAAATTATTGGCTGATTGGCTCACATATAGCGTTTTTAATTTGGCGGCAAAAACAATTCTTGCCGAGGCAATAAACTTTTTCATTTATGACACAATAAAAATTTTCATTCTGCTTTCGGTTATTATTTTTATTGTTTCAATCATCAGATCATTTTTGCCGCCGGAAAAAATCCGCGACATTTTATCAAGAAAAAATAAATATCTCGGCAATTTTCTTGCGGCAACATTGGGAATTATTACCCCGTTTTGTTCTTGCAGTGCCGTTCCATTGTTTCTGGGTTTTGTCGAAGCAGGCGTTCCGCTTGGTGTCACTTTTTCTTTTTTGGTGGCTTCTCCAATGATTAACGAGGTCGCCCTTGTTCTTCTTTTGGGAATGTTCGGGTGGAAAATTGCGGCACTGTATATTGTGAGCGGTTTAATTATTGCAATTTTATCAGGTATTATTATCGGCAAATTAAAAGTTGAGGATTTAGTTGAAAGTTTTGTTTTTAATAACAAAATCATAAATTCGGAAAACGGTATAAAAATGGAATGGAAAGACAGAATTGCTTACGCCAAAAGATATACGGCTGACATTATTAAGAAAGTATGGATTTACATTTTAATCGGTATTGGCCTTGGAGCGTGGATACACGGCTATGTGCCAGCCGATTTTTTGGCGAAATATGCCAGCGCGGATAAATGGTATGCCGTACCATTGGCAACGCTTATTGGCATTCCGCTTTATTCCAACGCCGCAGGCGTAATTCCTCTTGTCAGTGCTTTAACGGAAAAAGGCGTCGCTATGGGCACGACTTTGGCTTTTATGATGGCGGTAACGGGGCTTTCACTTCCCGAATTTATGATTTTGAAAAAAGTGATGAAAGCAAAATTGATTTTGATTTTCGCTGGAATTGTCGGGATAGGAATTATTTTTACTGGATACCTTTTTAATTTTGTTTTGAGGTAATTAAAATGATTTATCAAAATAAATTTTTAGGGAATAAGAATCTGTTGTGCGCGCAAGGGCGGGCGGGGCAAACACAACTTCATTTTCGGTGGCGCATTTCGTAAAGCGAAATACGAAAAATTGCGGTGGCGAAAAAAGAAACGGCGAAAGCGAGGACGGGCAAAAATTCCTTCCCCCCAACCCCCTTCCTTTTTGCCCGCCCGAGCGTTCAGTTTGGCGAGCGAAGCGCGCCGTCAGTTTCGTTCAAAAAAGGTTCGGATTTCGTCAAACAAACGCACACTAAAAACAAAAACGCCCCGAAGGGCGTTTTTGTTTTTAGTGTGGACTCATCGGGAATCGGACCCGAGCCTCGGCAATGCGAATGCCGCGTAATACCACTTTACTATGAGCCCGGTGCGTCTTACAGGGATTGAACCTGTGGCCTTTCCGATGTGAACGGAACGCTCTGCCACTGAGCTAAAGACGCATAAATTTATAAATTTTTTGGTGGACCGTACCAGATTCGAACTGGTGACCTCCACATTGCAAATGTGGCGCTCTGCCAACTAAGCTAACGGCCCAAAAAATATTATTTTTTCACAAAAAAAATCATTGGGCTCCGGGGGTAGGGATCGAACCTACGACCAATCGCTTACATGTTGTCTCCTATTACTAGAAGTATGGACTATATCATCTCCATATTTGTAATTTACATTACAAACTTAGGAGCAAGGCGCTTCGCCCCGTAAATTTACAGGACTACTCCAAAAATGGATAGTCTCTACACCTTCCTCGACCTTATGTCGAGGATTGGCTCGGGATTGTCCTTCACTTACGTTCAGGATTTCCCCGAATTCACCTTGTTTTTCAACCTAAGTTTTCTTAGGAAGCTGCAATATTTTACAGGCGACCGCTCTACCGCTGAGCTACCCCGGAATTTATTAAAATTTTAAAAGAACTTCTACCATCTTAACAGAAAACAGAGAAAAAACAATGTGGGAGCTAGAACTTTTTATGAATTTTTGGTATTATATAAAAACAATGTCCTTACTTATAAGATTTATTATCATAGTTACCATTGTCGTCGCCGTCACAGACACGATTGTATTTTATAAAATCCGTCAACATCCGGAAAAACTGACGGTGCCGCTTCTTATCTCCGTGATTATTATCACAGTAATACCGATAGCGATTAATTTTTGGTGGCACTTTATGAAGAAATGAGTGCTTTCTTGAACCTTATTTTACAAGAATCTTTTGTGTGTTTTAAGATGTTGAAGGATATTGCAATATAATTTTTTATATTCTGGTATAATAAAGATATGAAAAAATATATAATAGTTTTGCTTTTGCTATTATTTATCATTCCTTCAGTTTCCTTCGCATCTTGGTGGAATCCGCTTACTTGGTTCTCCAGTACCACCGAGCCGCAGATCCCAGTTAGTACCAAGGTTACAAAAAAGAAAACCCCTGCTAAAAAACCGGCAGTAACAGGTACAGGATGCGCAGCTGGGAACTTGTTCAGCACAACGACAGGCAAGCCCTGTACCGGTACGACAACCACTACTACCAAAACAACAGCTACCCCAACAATAAATGGTGTTTCAACTAATGACGCTACAAATACCCCCACCATTCTTCCCCCGCCTGCGACGGGCCAGTACAGCATGCAAGATTGTTACAATGAATGCGAGTATTATCCTACCACTGTCTCAAGAGATTTATGCAAACACTCCAATTCTACCCAGAGTTGCGATATGTTCGGCAGGCCGGGCTCGGCCCTGGACGATTTTATTAACAGATTGAAAGCCAATTTCGCTCTTAAACAAAATGCTTCGACTTTTACGGGTGTCTACACTATGCAAGACTGCTATAACGAGTGTGAATATTATCCCACGGTTACCTCTAGAGATTTATGCAAACACTCCAATTCTACCCAGAGTTGCGATATGTTCGGCAGGCCGGGCTCGGCCCTGGACGATTTTATTAACAGATTGAAAGCTAATTTCGCTTTGAAACAGGGGATTACTAATAATCAGGGACAGAACACGACTTATGATACGGGGCAATAAATTATCGGAATAAAAAATGCAAAATATGAGTAAAAAAAGAAAAACCATTTTGTTATTTGTCGTGATTTTGGTCTTAGTGATGGGTGCGATCATTTATTCCAGCAATAAGAGCACAACAGTACCAGGAGTAAAAACTACTATATCAAGGCTGGACGATCCCGCTTTGGTATATGCCTCTAGATATTGGGCCGGGCTTTGCGGCAATGGAAAAGGCGAGATGGGAGGATGTTATAATGAGTTATATCTTTACAACACTGGCAAATTCGTAAGCGCTTCCGGTTTTATCAGTGAAAAAACTGGGAAGAAAAATGATTCGACCGCTGAAAAAGATTTCAGCGTTGCTGCTGTTGATCGAATTGTCAAAAAAATAAAAGATTCGGGTATTATGAAAAAAGATTGTCCCGACCAGGAAATAATGGATGCCGGCTGGGATTATCAAATAACCATAAGTGGGGTAAAAAAATCTTTCCACAATCCTCCTTCGGATTGCCGGGATATTTTTAACCAAATTGATAGTTTTATCAGTAATGTAGTAAATCCAATCGAGTAATGAGAATTTCTATGATTTTTAAATTCTTCGGGGTACTATCATTCGTGTTTTCTGCGTACACTTTTGTCGGCTTAGTGAAGTTAATAATTGAAGAATGGCCGATAACTTCGCCAATTGACTTGACGCTATATTTTCTCGCCGGACTTTTTATAATTTCTGCCGTTTTAGGCTGGGGATTTTGGAAAACGAAGAAATGGGCTATCTACGCAACTCTTGCCATTTTTTTATTAATAATTTTTGTTTTTATAGTGTTTCGGACTTGCGGAAATTGCACACAAGAGGATTTTGTAAGTACTGGATCTTCCACAGAGTTTTACGTAAAAGGGACGCTAGTTGTGGGTTTTAATAAAGGTGTCAGTCAGGCAAAAGCCGAAAAAATCCTGAATGATTTGGATCTGAAATTTTTTCGAACCAAAGATGTAAATAGAGGAATGAAATTTTTCGAGGAAACTGGCGAAACATTTTTAGTAAAAGTTCCCGAGGGGGGAGAATTAACTTGGATTGAAAAAATCAAAAAGATTCCAGGAGTGAAAGACGCTGGTAATTATCTTGATCCCAAACAGATTCTTGTAGATTAAAAGGTCGGAGGATATAATAGAAAATAGAAACAAACCTATGAAATTTTTAAAATGGTTAGTCTGGTTTATCTTAATAGGCGCTCTCTTTGCCTCTTGGAGCGCGAATAGCGGATTCGCGACGGCCGTTGTTGCTTTGGCCTTGGTTGCCTGGATAGTTTTTTTGGCAATAAAACGCCATCGCGATAGAGCAAAATTGCCCGGAGGAAATAAAGGAGCGGTTCTGCAGGGAATATGGGTATTGGAAAAACATTTTAAATATGATCCGGTGCTGAAAAAATATGGAGTTGTTCCTGTTGAAGAGAAAAAGAATTATTTTGAGTTTAATGGCAGTAATTTCCGCTCCGGCGATTTTGACGAAGACCACAAACAGCTGCCGGCGGACTATTCGCCTTTTTCAGTCGAGGGCGACAATCTGATTTTAGAATCGGAATTTTTGAAGAAAGCTAACTGGAAATGGGTGATAAAAAAAGGAAAATTAGAATTAACAGGAGAAACATCCAGTCCCCAATACAGCAAATCCCAATTTATTTTTTACAGAAAGAATTGGCGTTAATAATTTTCGTTTTTTAATATAAAACAAATTATGAAATTAAAAAATATATTTAAATTCAATCCAATTTGGGGATTTGATTTTAAGGTTACCATAGATAATCACATAGTAACTATGGTTCCGGGGCAGCAGATAGCCATTCCGGTTAGGTTAGAGTTAATCCGTGGCAAATCTCAGCAAGTCGATTTGGATGTAAATACGAACTGGGAATCCATGGGGCTGACTGCTTCAATTCGCTTTTCTTCGTTGACTCCCAGGCAGCCATGGAAAGCGACGCTAATGATTAAGGCATCGGCCAATACTCCGCCAGACAGTTATTTATTTACAGTTCGGGGAAGCGCCAAGGGGACATTTCACACCAGCGAAGACGCTGTGACAGTTATTGTCAAACCTAAGGGTAAGCAAAGATCAGACGAGCAAGGTAATGCTCAACCCGCTCAAGTCGGCGGCGCGCCCAATGCAAGTTTTGATCTGGGCGATTTATTTAAGCCGGAAGCCAAACCGGAAGCGGAACCGGTTAAAAGTGGTGGAGTCAAAAATCCTAGAGTTTTTTGGACTGGTATTATTCTGCTTTTGGGACCGATTATTTTCATTATAATTCTTGCAGCTGCAAAAGGAAACGGCGGGACGCCAACCCCCAGTAGAGGAACGCCCAGTAAAAGCAGCACCGCCGGCTGTCCGACAACCTGTCCTTATGGCATAGGGGTAGTTGTGCCTCAACGTTGCCCATGCCCAGCTGCTTGCCCATATACATACATCAAAGAAATGACAGGAGGCGGATTAGCAGGAAAGGGATATAAAGAATGCGCCAACAGACCGTCGCGATAAAAAGAAATTATGAAATTTTTAAAATGAGCAAAAAAATTAAAATAATTTTGTATGGAATAATAGCAATTGCAGTTATTCTTTTGATTTTAACGGCTACAGGAATGAAAATTACGAAAGAATCTTCGGTGGAAGTAAATCAGCCAGCAAATATAGTCCAAAGAACCATTATAATTCCCGGAGATACTCAAGGCACCTATGGTGATTTGCGTATTGGTGTTGGTGGAGTAAGAAGGGATAATTATACATTGGGTACTGGCGAGAAAAGAATTGGAAGAGTGGCCGACCTCTGGCTTTTTTATCGCCCTGATTCTTCAAAAAATACCAAGATTACAGTTTATATCGGGGAGCGTGTGCGAATAGGGAAATATTCATTTGTTGTATATGATATTCGTGGCGGAAAAGGCTCGGTAGAACTGAAATTTGATTCTGATCCGTAATTTTAGTTCCATTTCTATTTTGTCTAATTGAGAGTTCTGGATATAACCAATAAAGAGAGCATAGTATTTTTAGAATAAAAATTAATAATGAAATGGCTAAATTTAAATCAAAAATTACAGGTATAATTTCTCAAATTAAGGATTATAACCTTGGTATCTTGGCGGATGAAGTGGAAAAAGGGCTGGATATATTTGCTGTAACCAAGTTTCTGAATCAGAGAAAAATTCTGACCGAAAATGAGGAAGAGGAAGTTATGATAAAAAGAGGGAAAATTGTCGGGGCAAGAGGATTGGTGGAACTGGATAATGCCATTTGGGATTTTGAACAATTTGTCCGAACTTTAATTGACATAAAACCCGGAGAATTGGAGTTTGCTGTTGCCACACACTTACAATCGGTATTAGGGAGAGAAAATGATTCTTTGAGAGAATTGTCTCTACTTCTAGGAGAGGGGGAAACTAGCACAGAGGGAGATAAAAGAGGTAAAGAAGGGGGAAGAGTTTTGCCATTTCATCCTGAGAAAGGTAGGCATTAGAATCTGCTATAATAAAATTACGAAAAAATATCCTCTAGGGTGGAAATGAGAACTTTTTGAATTGAAATAAAAGTCTCTGTTCGTGCGTATTAATGGGGTAGGAGGTCGAAATTAACAATTAAGGCAACTACAAATATACACATGAACAGAAAATTTATAATATCAAGCGCTCTCGTTCTTTCTTTTCTGGCTGCCGGTCTGCCGGCTTTTGCCGCTACGTATCCAACTACAAATACAACACCCAATAGCACTACCGGCACCACTACAAAAAAGGTGATTGCTGCTCCGACAGCAAAGAAAAAGAAAGTCACCACAACAACAAAAAAGACAGGAACAAAACCTACAGCAGCAGCGACAGAAACCGTGAAGAAGCCAGTTAAAAAGACAACGGTAACGACAACTCCACCGGTTGCTCAATAGGAATAAATAAAGCCGGCCTGGATTTTTTCCACCCCCCTTTAGCAGGGGGGTGGTTTTTTCCCGTTAAGCCATTTCAACTTCATCCCAGACGGGGAGCCAGTAAGTTGTTATTATTAGTAGTAGGAATTAAAATCTTATAGTGCTAAAATATATTTATGAACAAAAAAAATCTTCTGGCAAGGGCTTTTCTTGATGCTCTGGGTGTTGCTATATATGCTGTCGCTTTTGCGTATTTTATCAGCAATTCACAGCAATGGCTCGGACCCCTTCCCAACATCTGGCTTGGTTTTGCCATGATGATTATGATATTTATCATTTCCGCCTGCGTGACGGGTTCCCTTGTTCTCCTCAAGCCGGTTTTGCTTTATCTTGAAGGCCAGAAAAAAGAAGCTGTCCATTTATTCGCTTATACGCTCTTGTTCTTGATAGTTATGGTATTGGTGATAATTTTCTTTATAATCAGGGTGCTCTAGTGGTATAATAAAAATATGAATAATAAAAGTCCCGTTAGTTTGGTGGCGCTTATTATTATGTTGGGTGTAATTTTGATTGGTGGGGGAATATGGTATGTATCATCTAAACATTCCAATACCCACTTTATTGTCGGAGGCGGATGCAAATACAGATCATATTCGGGAATCTGTACTGTAACAAGTGTGAGTATGTCCACGGACGATATTTCATTTAAGTTTTCTCCCTCTGTTGAACCTATGAATTTGAAGGGAACCTGGGCGGATATATCCGGAGAAACAGTTCTTTTGAGCCGGGGATTTCAACACCCTCTAAGTTATCTTGGCTTAGCCTGTTTGAAAGAAAATAAATGCAAGGTTACAGCTGGCTCTGTTTTTAATTGCAATTTGGATTTGATTACCAATGGTGCCTGCTCGCCGGAAACTTTTAAGTTTTTAGATTTAGCAACGCCCAAATAATTATTTATCAAATTAAACAGGCTCCAAATTTGCTGTTATCCACCTAGGGACTTCTTTTTATTTTTTTGGTATAATTAATTCATGAATAAAAAAATATTAATAATTGTTCTGATAGTCGTTGTTTTAGCCCTGGTCGGTGGCGGTTACTATTATTGGAAAACAGAAATGCAAAAACCAGCTGTGCAACAAGCGGCGGAGGATATTCAAAAAACAGCGGCCAATATATCGGATGATATTGGAAAGAATGTTTCGCCGGACGTAACAATACCGGCTATTAGTTTGCCCAACTTAGAGGCCAATCCTTACAACAAAACCAACCCTTTTTCAAATTTAAAAACTAATCCTTTTCAATAAAAAAAAACATGAACAAAAAAATTTTAAGCGTTCTTATATTAATTTCTGGAATCTTAATTTCGGGGGGTATAATCGGTTCTGCCAATGCCCAAACGACGGCGGGCGATATCCAATATCCAATCCCGGAACTGGGTAATTGCAAAAGCAAAAGCAGCTGTAAGGTGTTTTGTGATGACTCCAAAAACTCCGGTGCTTGCTTGGCTTTCGCTGAGCAGCACAATTTAATGAGTCCCGAGGAAATAACCGCTGCCAAAAAATTTATAGACAATGGAATGATTGGCCCCGGTGGATGCAAAGGGCAAGCTGAATGTGATCAATATTGCGGCAATTCAACTCATCTGGAAGAATGCGTAACTTTTGCCCAAAAAAATGGGATAATGTCCGACCAACAATTGCAAGATTCCCAAAAAGTTTTGGCGGCCATCAAAAATGGCTTAAAACCGCCGGCTTGCTCCGGTCCGAAACAATGTGATGCATACTGCGGCAGTTCTGAACATATGGAAGAATGCATGACTTTTTCTTTGGCAGCTGGAATTGCGCCGGATAATCAAAAAGAACAAATGCAAAAAACTCTTGATGCTTTAAAGAATGGAATCAAAATCCCGGCCTGTCATGGTCAGCAGGAATGCGATAAATATTGCGGCACTCATATGGAAGAATGCATAACTTTTTCTTTAGCGGCCGGTATGGTGCCGGACAATCAAAAAGAGCAAGTACAGAAAACTCTTAATGTCATAAAACAGGGCATTAAACCACCCGCTTGCCAACCCAAACAACCTGACGAATCCAACCAGCCCAACCAGCCCAACCAGCCCAACCAGCCCAACCAGCCCGGGCAGACCAATCAACCCGAACAGCCAAATCAACAAAATCAAAATCAACCCGCTGGTCAGGTCAATCAACCCAGTCAATCTGGACAGAATTTACAGGCATGCGACCAGTATTGCGCCGACCCCGGTCATGTTGAAGAATGCGTTAAATTTTCCGTGGCGATGGGAAACATGACTGAACAGCAAGGGCAAAATTCCATAAAAAATGGCAACAAGGGTCCGGGTGGATGCATCGGCAGGGATGCCTGTGACACTTTTTGCAATAATCCAGACAATCAGGAAACCTGTTTTAATTTTGGAAAAGAAAATGGAATGATTCCTCAAGAGGATTTGCAAAGAATGCAGGAGGGGCAACAAAAGATGAAAGATTCTTTTTCTCAAATACCGCAGGAAGTTTTGGACTGTTTGACATCCTCTTTGGGCGCCGATGTTGTTGAAAAAATGAAAAATGGGTCCTTCGTACCGCAGAAAGCAGGCGATTCTATTAATCAGTGTTTCCAAAAAGCTCCGCAAGGCAAAATGCCCAATCAAAATCAGCCAAATCAACAAAATCAAAATCAGCAAGGTCAACCGGGAAATAAATTTCAACCCGGACCGGGGACTGTGAATCCAGGCGGACAGCAAATGCCGCAGCAAGCCGGCCCAGGAGGATGCAAAGGACCGGAAGAATGTCAAAAATACTGCTCTTCTAATCCAGAAGAATGTAAAAATTTCCAGCCGCAACAAAAACAAGGTCAGCCCGGACAGAATCAACAGCAAAATCAAAATGGTCAAAATCAGCCAAACCAGCCGGGGCAAATGCAGCCGGGGCAAAACCAGCCTGGACAATTTATTCAAGGTCAACCCGGAGAACCCGGACAGTTTATTCAAGGGCAGCAACCCAACCAGCCTGGACAGATGCAACCTCAGCAACAGATGCAACCTCCGGTACAGCAGCAAAATCCGGCGCCAAGTAGCTCTCTGCAAGGAAAGCAAGGGTTTTTAGCGAACATCTTGAATGCATTAAGAAGGTAATATAATTTTTTTCCAAAAGTATTAATCAATTAAGAAGGTATATAGCTAAAGTAAAAAAACCGCTATTTGGGCGGTTTTTTTACTTGGATTTTTTTATTGATCTTTTATTTTTTCATCAATTGCTGCAATTGCTGCGCATACTTTTGCCCAACCGCTTGAGCGCGAGCGGGGTCTTTACTCAATGCCTCGCCATAGGCCTGAATATTCTCCGCTGTTACGCCATATTTATCGTATAAATTCTTCATATTCGATGCATAAGCACTTGGATTATTTTGCGCTTGATAAGCAGCCTGAGTGATCAACTCTATATAAATATCATCGGTCATTTTCCCGACAGTTCCTGTTTGTCCGCCGGTTGCCTGCTCGCCAGTTTGTCCCTCGACTCCGGGCTGTGTTGTTCCTCCTGTTGGCAAAGCAGAATCATACACTGTTCCGGTGCCATAACCCAAGAATCCGCCTCTCCATAAAAGTCCGCCAGCGACCAAAACAACAATAACCACTATAATCGTAATCAAAGATTTTTTTGAATTCATGTTTTTTATTTTTTATTAATTTTTTTAATCGACCTTTTTATATTATAACAAAAAATCTAATCAATACCAGTTGTCATTTCTGCCGGTAACGTAATTACATTCCCATTCCGGAGCTGCTTCCAGTATCTCCTTGAATTTCTGGCGGTGTCGCATTTTCAAATTGTCCCTCTTGCATTTTCTTGTATAGCTCTAATTCTTCCGGAGATAATTTTTTTAATTCTTCCTGCATCTTTTGTTGCGCATTTTTTACATCTTCCCAATTGAGAGTTTTTTGACCGGACGGTATTTCTGCTCCTTGCGGAATTATGCCTTTAAGTTGTTCCTGCGCTTTTTTTAAGGATTCCAAATCTTTCGGAGATAAATTTTTACCGTAAAGTCCCTGCATCTTTTGTAAAAATTCCAGATTAATTCCCCCAGTACCAGTTTTCGTGGGACCCAAAATCGGAGACCCGATTGCTGTTCCGCTGGTCGCTTTTTTTGCAAGAATTTGAATTAAAAAAGCCGGTCCTTTAGTAGAAACTAGCCAGCCAATGGCTGAGATTGCGACAAATATTGCTGAGATAATTATCCTTTTTTTCATGAATTAAGTATATCATGCAAAATTATATTATTCCTAATAAAATATATTCCATATTTGCCTTGTCCGGGATAGCGCTTTTGTTTTCATATGTGATATAATATAATAGGTCTGTGTTATATTATTATAAGAATAAATTTGCTCCGTTAAAACGGAGATTATTATGAAAATGAATTTTAAGAAGGGTTTCACCTTGATCGAACTTTTGGTTGTCGTTGCTATCATCGGTATCCTGGCGTCCGTCGTTCTTGCTTCACTCAACACTGCCCGAGGAAAAGGGGCTGATGCTGCTGTTAAAGCCAATATGGACAATGTTCGTCCCCAGGCGGAAATTTATTACGACAGCCACAGCAATTCATACGGTGCCAGTGATTCCTGCACTACCGGTATGTTCGCTGATACGGTTATTACCCAGGCAATTGCCCAAATTACAGCTAATGCGGCCACAACGGCGACAATTGTCTGCAGTTCCGACACGACTGGCCAATTGTGGGCAATGTCAGTTTCTCTCTTGAAGTACGCTCAAACATCATGGTGTGTGGATAATAGCGGACATGTCGGGGTCTTTACCACATCTGGAGTCACCGGTGTTTGCGCATAATATTGTAGATGAAAATTGAAAGCGATGTTTTTCCAAATAACGGGAAAATTCCGGCCGAATACACATGCGACGGAAAGGGGACGCAAATCCCGCTGAAAATATCCGGCGTGCAGGTTGAAGCGAAAAGTTTGGCGCTGATTGTTGATGACCCGGATGCCCCGAACGGGGATTTTGTGCACTGGGTGGTCTGGAATATTGACCCAAAAACATCAGTCATTGAAAACAGTAATTTGCCTACCGGAGCGGTAGAAGGATACACCAGTTTGAACATGCCGGGTTGGGTTGCTCCTTGTCCTCCGTCCGGCGTTCATCATTATAATTTTAAACTTTACGCTCTTGACGCCACTCTCTCCATACCGAATTCATCAAATAAAGCCGGCCTTATGCTGGCGATGGACAGACACATTATTGACAGAGCAACCCTTGTCGGCCTGTATGGCAGATAGATATTTGAAATTAAAAATATGAAAATCGGGAAAATAAATCAAATGCTCGTATTGGCGTCAGTTGTCGCCGTCATTTTTGACCTTCTCTGTGTTCGTTTAGAGGGCAGAACAAGCTTTTTATATCTGATTTGGAATATTTTCTTGGCCTGGATACCTTATATCATTTCATCCTGTTTTATCAAAAAAGACATGCCCGCCAATCATTTCGTGTTTTTTTTCATCATTTGGCTTCTGTTTTTTCCCAATGCTCCCTATCTGGTAACCGAAGTTCTTCATCTAGTTTCAAGCTCGCCGCCATTTATCTGGTATGACTGCGTCCTCTTCTTTTTCTTCGGCTGGCTCGGCCTTCTTCTTGGGAATATTTCTCTTTTTCATATTCACCAATACTTGCGGGCCCGCCTGACTTATCTATTTTCCGAACTTAGCATCTTCGCCATCTGCCTTATATCAAGTTTCGGAGTGTATCTGGGCAGATTTGAACGATGGAATAGCTGGGACATATTTGTCAGTCCGCTCCAGCTGGTAAAACATTCATTCAATCTTTCAACCAATATTCTTCACTTGGGAACACCATTAATATTTGTGGGTGTTTTTACTATATTTATGTACACAGTTTACAAAACGGTCTGCGTTTTAATTGAAAATAAGATTGAATTAATATAAAAGGTCGATATTAATAATTTAAATTTAAAATTATGATTAAAAAAATTATATATGCTGCAAGTATCATTCTGGTTTTGGCTTTAGCCCTGCCGGCATTGGCTCAAACCGGTCTTACCACATCTCCGGCCAATACAACTACAACTTCCACTGCCGCCAAAATTGCCTGTGTCGGAACGGCTGTCGCTACCCGCGAGACTGCCCTGGCTGCCGCTGTCACGATTCATGCCCAAGCTCTCAGCGCCGCTTATGCCACCCGTTCTAATGAATTAGCGGGCGCTTACTCAAATACAACAGTTAAAACATTGCAACCGGGAGTAAAGGTCTCTTGGTCTGGTTTCAGTAAATCCGTCAAATCGGCCGCCAGCGCCTGGAGAACGAGCCGCAATGCCGCTTGGTCCGCTTTTAGGACAACTGTCAAAGCATGCAAAGCCCCGATCGGTGTTTCGGACTCTGCCAATTCCGGTTCCGAACCGAGCGGGTCATAAAAGATAAATAAAATTTTATTTATGGGAAAAACTCTTCCGACCCAAGTCGGAAGAGTTTTTCTTTGTTTTTTAAGTGTGGTATTATTTAAAGATGTTTGATTTTCTTTTCTTAAACTTGAAAAAAGGAATCGGAAAAATAACCGGCAACCCTCAATTAATATATACAATTGTCATAGCCGTATTCATTACCGGGTCTTTTGTTTTTATGGCTGAAAGATTTATCGGCATTGCGAATGACGCTCAGGAGCGCTTGATCAACGTGCGGATTGGTTCCTTGCAGGACGCCTTTGTTTCATTTGCCGGAGATAAAATTGACGATTCTCCATATCTGGACGATAAAATTCAAAATATAATGAGCAGCAATGAGACCATAAAAAGTTTTAAAGTAGTTGTTAAAAAAACGATTGCTGACCCAATGCTGGGGACATTGCCGAACTCCTACGTCGTTATTTCCTCGAATAATTTGGATGAAATAAATAAAACAGACAGCCAATCTTCTCTTTTGTATACATTGGCATCCGGCGATCCGAGCAGCTCTATGACTATTTCTCTCAACGAGAATGGCGAGCGATTGTTTAAAACAGCCAGAGCTATTACAGACAAAGCGGGAAATATTCTCGGAGTTGTCATGACGACGCAGACCTTATCCATGGCCGACATAGCCATAGAAGGCAGCATCACCAACAGCAAAATTTTACTCCTTATAGTCATCATATTAATTCTCTTTTTATTCTTCCGACATTCCAGAATTATTGATTATATGGATTTGTATAAAAAATTGAAAGAAATAGACCAGTTGAAAGATGATTTCATTTCCATGGCTTCCCATGAATTGCGGACTCCGCTCACTGTTATCCGGGGGTATGCGGAATTTGCCGGCGGTGCCCCGGAGCTTTCTACTCAGACCAAAGAATACATATCGCTAATAAATATATCAGCCAAGGATCTTGATTTATTGGTTTCCGATATCTTGGATGTGTCCAGAATCGAACAGGGAAGAATGTCCTTCAAAATGGGAAAAATAAATCCCAGTGGGATAATAGATGATGTCGTGGCATCGCTTGTTCTGCCGGCGAAAGAAAAGGAGCTCAAAATTTCTTTTGATAAAACAAAAATAGAAAGCAATCAATATATAAATGTTGACGCAGACCGGTTAAAGCAAGTTCTGGTCAATTTAATAGGCAATGCCGTAAAGTATACGCCCAAAGGCGAAGTTATTGTCAGGCAATACAAAGAAAAAAATAATTTATGCGTAAGGATTAGCGACACGGGCATAGGCATGACCGAGGAAGAAAAATCAAGATTGTTTGAAAAGTTTTATCGTATTAGAAGCGAAGAAAATCAAAATATAAGAGGAACAGGTCTGGGTCTTTGGATAACGGCCAAAATAACAAAAGAAATGAACGGGCATATTTCAGTGGAATCCATAAAAGGCGTCGGTTCGCATTTCATAGTTTCTTTTCCGATAATTAGTTGATTTTATCATTAATTTTAATTGAATGTTTTTATGAAAAAAACAAGTTTAGAATCACCGTTAAAAATCAGAAAGATTATCCCGGTCCTCATTTTTTGCGCTTTTTTTTCTATGATTGGAGGGATAATATTTGCCCAAACTGCTCCCTCTTCTTCCACAAATTTAATCTATTATACCGTAACTTCTTCTTCTGTTCCCCTTGAATGGGAAAACGACCCTACCATAGTTTGGGGAGTAACATTTGAAGAAACTGATCCCTCTTCTCCCGCGAATTTAACCTATTATACCGTAACTTCTTCTTCCGTTCCCATCGCATCGGAAGGCAATTTAATTAATGGAGGCAAATTCAATATAGAAAGGAAGTTGACAGCAGCGACTGATTGGACAGGAGCCTGGCATATCCAAATTACAACAGCCAGCACTACGAATTACACCGATACTTCAATAATAGCGGATGCTAGCTACGATTATCGTGTTCAAGCTTGCTTGCCGGAAATTGATTGTTCTGATTGGGCTTATCTGGATGAAGTTATTTTAAGTGATATTATTGCGCCACCCCAAGAAAGTACTACAATAACAAAACAACCTATAAAAACTTCAGAAACATCTGTTACTACAACAACAAAACCAACACCACTACTACCAATATCTCCCCAAAATGCGCCGGCAATACCCGCACCAACGCCTCCGACTACTGCGCCGATAATTTCTACGGTAGTATTTCCGGCAGCACCTCCCGCAACTCCCGAATCAACAGCGGCAGCTCCCGCGCCCGCAACAACAGCATTTTCTTCAAAAACTCAGGATTTGGGACTTATTATTGAGAAGCTTCAAATAACAGAGAGTGACGTTAAAGAACAATTATCAAAAGTAGAAGGAGGAGACCTTCTCTACAAAGACAGCAACAAGGATGGAATTTCCGATTACGATTCGGTTTATGTTTACAATCTGAACCCGGCCAAACCTTCCCCAATTTCTGTTTACGAAGGGAAAACCGTCAATGCTTCGCAAAAGATTCTGCTGGGATTTGACCCGACTAAATCCGAAATAGTTGAAGTAAATAAGGAGCAGCCCGTGGCCTCTCCGTCTCCGATTGTTTCCACATACAAGGTTAAAGAAGTGGCCTTAACGCAGAAAAAAGAAATTATTCTCAAGGGCCAAGCTTTACCCAACAGCTTCGTGACCGTTTATATATACAGCACACCCATCATCGTAACTGTCAAAACGGACAGTCAGGGGGGATGGCAATATGTATTGAATAAAGAGTTGGAAAACGGCGATCACACTATTTATACAGCGACGGTTAACAATTCCGGAAATATTGTTGCCAAGAGTAACGGTTATCTATTCACCAAAACTGCGGCGGCCGTAACCCTTAAAAATCTTCCCTCGACAGTTTCTGCGAATTCTGCGAACACGAATAAGCCCGGATTCTTTGGGGGCAATAATCTTTATGTTGTTTTATTGGTAGCCGCCTTGGCTGTTATAATAGTATTGGTTCTAATCGGCATAACTAGTAAGAGAAAGCAGAAATAAATAGAGAATATGATATAATGTAATGCATGGCGAAAAGAGGCACAACACTTAGTCCAAAAAAGAAATCAAGGCATTCCCATAAGACCAAAAAGCGGCTGGAGATTAAGCGAGCGATGCTGGCGAAAAAAGCCGCTCGGAATAAATGGAAATTATGAATCTTGAAGAGCACTCTGCCTCTAAAAAAAATCCAAAAAATCAAGTTCCCCATACTTGGCTTTTGGACACTACTCAAGCTATGCGCAAACCCGGTGGCAGAGATTTGAATGATTATAAAGAATTTTTGGGTTTTGATGAAAAAGAACTTACTGGTAAAACAGTTTTAGATTTGGGTTCAGGTTCGCAAGAGAAATTTGCCAGAGGTTTAAGAGAAGCGGGAATTGAAGCGAAAGTTATATCCTTAAATCCCGATTACACTATTCCTAAATACAGAAGAATAATAAACAGGCAGGAAGATTGGCAAAAAAAGTCCGTGGCGGCTGTCGCCCAATTTCTGCCTTTTGGAAATGACAGTTTTGATTATATTTTGGGATTAGAATCCATAACGATGTATGAAGATGCTTTACAGAAGCCCCTGAGTGCCGGGGCCTGGTCTAGGGAAATCGCTCGTGTATTAAGGCCGGGAGGCGAAGCCCGGCTAGGAGAAATTTTGGGCATGGGAGGAGAAAAACAACAAAAAGCCTGGCAAAAAATTATTAAAATTCTGCAGGACTTGGGACTGGAAGCTAAAATTGAGCCATTCAAGATTAAAGATAATAGTCCGAATTCAAGATATCGTTTAATAATCAGAAAACCAACTGTAAATTAATGGAGAAAAGATTTTTAAATGTCGACCCTGATGTTCTTAAGCTGGGCCTTGTCAGTTTCCTGACCGATGTCAGTTCGGAAGCCATCTTTTCGGTTTTTTCCGTTTTTTTTACTGTCATTGTCGGCGCTTCCGCTTCACTGCTCGGTCTGGTTGAAGGTTTTTCGGATTTTTCCGCCTCTTCCTTGGACTATTTTGCCGGCTGGTTGTCTGACAAGTCGGGGAAGAGGAAAATACTGACTCTTTTTGGTTATGGTTTTTCAACTTTGGCCAAAATAATACTTTTGGTTGGGACTTCGGTCTCGGCGCTGGCTTCTTTCAGAATCATTGAGCGCCTGGGAAAGAGTTTCCGCGGTCCGCCCAGAGACGCCTGGCTTTCAACAGTGGCTGATGAATCGACAAGGGGATACGCCTTCGGCATACACAAAGCAATGGACAAAGCGGGGGCAGTTTTGGGTCCGCTGATTGCTTATTTTCTGCTTCTCTATTTCGGGCAAGGCCTGAATACTTTCCGGATGATTTTTATCATCGCCATGGTCGGAGCCATAGCGGCCGTTCTTGTTCTTGCTTTGATGAAGGACCGTCCCGGTATTCCTCATGAAAGGGAAAATATTTTCCTGGCCTGGAAAACTTTAAGTTCGGGATTCAAAACTTATCTTCTGCCCGCCGGTATTTTTTCTCTGGCCTATTTCAGTTTCGGTTTTCTTTTGCTTCGGGCTTATACAATCGGCTTTGCCATCAAGGACGTTGTTCTGCTTTATGCTCTTTTTAATATTTCCTTCGTCATCATTTCCGTCCCTGTTGGCAAGCTGGGCGATTTTATCGGACGAAGATATATCATTATTTTGGAATATTTGATTTATGTCATTATGGCTTTGGGTTTTATTTTTGCCAAAGAAAAATGGGAAGTGATTGTTTTATTTATCTTGTTCGGCATTTTTTACAGCATTGACGAAGCCCAAAGCAAGGCTTTTATCGCTGACCTGGAAAAAGACAGGCGGGCAACAGCCATCGGCGCTTACAATTTTATTACGGGCTTGATTTATCTTCTGGCTTCGGCCATAGCGGGCGTGCTCTGGATTTTCAATCCCGCTTACGCTTTTATTTTTGCGGCCCTGGTGGCATTTATCGCAATGATTGTTTTTATTTTTCTTTTCCGGCGAATGGCCTAACTTTATCTTCCGGCAATTTTTTTATATAATAAGATGGTGGAAAAATAAAGCATGAATTGGTTAAAACACATTTTTCTAAAAAGTAAAAAAGATAGCGAACTGATAAATTCTCTCAAAAAAAGTCTTTTTGAAAAGTTGTATAAATTTGCAAAAAATGAGCCCGATTTTGCATTTCAAGAATTGGATTCCAAAGCCGAAGGGCTTGATGAACAGGAAGCGAAAAATAGATTAAAAATTTACGGATCCAATGATCTGGCTGAAGAAAAAAAGACCAATCATTTTTTAAAACTGTTCGAGATTTTAAAAAATCCTTTAAATTTGCTGCTCTCCGCTTTAGCTGTGGTCTCCTTGCTCGTTGGCGATAAAGAGTCTTTTAGCGTCATAATTTTAATGGTTCTTTTGAGTGTCTTTTTGAATTTTTACCAAGAAACAAAGGCGGCCATAGCGGCCGATAAATTAAAAGCGATAATTCACACCAAAACCACGGTCATCAGAAACAATATCAAGCGGGAAATTTTTTTGAAAAATGTTGTTCCCGGCGACATTGTTTATTTATATTCGGGCACCATTATTCCCGGTGATGCAAGGTTAATTTCTTCCAAGGACTTGTTCATAAATCAGGCTATGCTTACCGGTGAATCTTTGCCGGTAGAAAAACACGTAACCGATTCCGATTTGGACGAAAAAAGCGCCATAGAATTTTGTAATTTATGCTTTTTGGGTACCAGCGTTGAGAGCGGAGTAGCGACAGCGGTCGTTTTAAATACCGGGAGAAACACTTATTTAGGCGGGGTGGCTTCCAATATCAATAAAAATGACCATGTTTCCGATTTCAATAAAGAGCTGAAACAATTTGTTGCTTTGGTTCTGAAATTTATGGCAATCATGGTGCCGGCAGTTTTTTTGTTAAATGGATTTTTTAAAGGAACCTGGTTCGAGGCATTTTTATTTGCTATTGCCGTTGCTGTCGGAGTTGCTCCGGAAATGATTCCCACGATTGTGGCCGTTAACCTGTCAAAAGGAGCTATGGTTTTGTCCAGAAATAAAGTGATTGTCAAACATCTGGATGCGATAGAAAATTTGGGAGTAATGGATATTTTATGCACCGACAAGACCGGGACGATTACGGAAGGAAAAATTGTTTTGGAAAAACATCTGGATATTTACGGCAAAGACAGCGTTGAATCTTTGCATTACGCTTTTCTCAATAGTTATTTCCAGACCGGAGTAAATAACATAATTAACGAGACCATTTTGAAACATGAAGAAGCAAAAGAAAAACTGGAAATAGGGGTTTATAAAAAAATAGATGAAATTCCCTTTGACTATAACCGGAGAAAAATGTCCGTAATAGTTTCAAAAAACGATGATAAATCTTTATTGATTTGCACCGGAGCTGTGGAAGAAATCATTGCCTCTTGCACTGATGTCTTGGTTAACAGCAAAATAATTTCTTTAAGGGATTTTAGCGATGAAAAAAAATTACTCATAGAAAAAGAATTGAATGAAGAAGGTTTTCAGGTTGTGGCCGTGGCCTACAAAGAAAATAATCCGGAGAAAAAAGTTTTTTCAACGGATGATGAAAATGAGCTTACTTTTGTCGGTTTTTTGGCGTTTTTTGATCCTCCCAAGCAGAGCGTGAGGGAAACCTTGGAAAGTCTGGGAAAACTGGGGGTAAAAGTGAAAATTTTAACAGGAGATAATGAAATAGTTACCAGAAAAATATGCGGGGATGTCGGCATTCTGGCTGAGAAAATATTGCTTGGCAGAGATATGGAAAAATTGAGCGATGAGGAATTTGACAAAGAAACGGAGAATATTTCCGTTTTTGCAAAATTATCTCCATACGATAAAGAAAGAATAATAAAAAGTTTAAGAAATAAAAATCATATAGTGGGATTTTTGGGAGATGGCATCAATGACTCTCTTTCCCTTATCGCCGCCGATGTCGGCATTTCAGTTGATACTGCGGCGGATATCGCCAAAGAATCATCGGACCTGATTTTGCTTGAAAAAAGCTTGCTTGTTCTCAAAGAGGGGATAAAAGAAGGAAGGAGGATATTTGATAATATCATTAAATACATAAAAATGGCCGCCAGTTCCAATTTTGGGAATATGTTCAGCGTTGTCGGCGGAAGTATTTTCCTGCCATTTTTGCCGATGTTGCCGATACAAATACTTACGAATAATATGCTTTATGATTTTTCCCAGATGACGATACCCACCGACAATGTCGATGAAGAACGTTTGGTAAAACCGAAAAAATGGAATTTTAAAAATATCAAAAGATTTATTTTGTTTTTCGGCCCGATAAGTTCATTATTTGATTATGCTACATTTTTCGTGATGCTTTACGTCTTTCACGCCTGGACCAATCCCGCTCTTTTCCATACCGGCTGGTTCGTGGAATCACTCCTCTCCCAGACTTTGATTGTGCATATTATCAGAACCAGCAAGATTCCATTTTTCCAAAGCTGGGCAAGCTGGCCGCTTATAATTTCCACCATCTGTGTGATTTCAGCCGGAATTTATTTGCCATTTTCGCCGTTCGCAAAAGCTTTTCAATTCTTGCCCTTGCCGCCATTTTATTTTGTCTTGTTATTTATCGGAGTGATATTATATTTCTTAATTACTCAATTCCTAAAGACGTATTTTATCAGGAAATATGAGTGGATATAGATTATTTTATGGCTAAAAAATCCAAAAAAATAGTTATGGTCAGCGGAGGTTTCGATCCGGTTCATATCGGCCACGTGCGGCTATTTAATGAGGCAAAAAGATTGGGCGATGAACTTGTAGTTGTCATCAATAATGACAATTGGCTGAAATCAAAAAAGGGATATGTTTTTATGCCGGAACTTGAACGTAAAGAAATTATTGAGGCATTTGAGGCGGTTGACAGGGTTATTTTAAGCGGACATAAAGAAAATACAAAAGATATGAGTGTTTGCATGGAGCTGATTAAGGTGAAACCCCATATTTTTGCAAATGGGGGAGACAGAAATGAAAAAGATGCGAATGACCCGAATTCTTCTTTATACAGAGAAAGACAAATACATAAAAAACTTGGTATCAAAATGGTATATAATGTAGGATATGGCGGAAAAGTCAGGAGTTCGTCAGAATTAGTAAGACAAGTGCGGAAGAAAAAAATAAAAAAATAAAATGAAACCTTTAAATCAAATGTCTAAGAAAGACCTCAATCCAATCAAAATGATTGTTTTTGATGTTGATGGAGTGCTTGTTCGTCGGGGCACTAAAATAAAACAAATAGGAAACACTACCACCTTGGAAACAAAGGTAATAAATGGGAAACAAATAAAGCAGATAGAAGAGCTTAATGAAATAGGATTTCTGATAAACATCAGTTCCGGTAGGGGACTTTATATGCTTCAGGAAATGTTCAGGGGAGTTTTGCCTTTTGTCAGCTTGACTTATGAAAATGGTAGCGCCACTTGGTATAAGGGGAAAATTTATCAGCATATCAACAGTTTCAAATATCTGCAGGGGGTATTTCCAAAACTGAAACAAATAGCCGGCAAGAACAAGGGTGTAAAAGGATTTGAACCCAAAGAATTTATTATAACCATACACTGCATAAAACAAATCAAAGAAATAGAGGAAGTAGTAAAAAAAGAAAGAAATCTTTATACTATTTGGAATGGCGAAGCATATGATATTGGAATCAAAAAGCATCAAACCAAAGCCCTCGGTTTAAGGCAGACAATAAAACTTTTCAAATTAAAGAAGAAAAATGTTATGACTATCGGAGACAATTATAATGATTATGAATTGTTAAAAGAGAGTGGAATGCCTATTTCAGCCGACAAAAGCAGGGTTAAAGGGAAATTTTATGTTCCACTAAAGGGCGAATTTCTTCCGGCTGACAAGTTAATGCAAAAAATCTTGTTATTAAAAGGTAATGTTGTATAATGAAACAATATGGCAGTATCTAAAAAGAAAAAAGTGATAAAGAAGAAAACGAAAGTTGTTACTAAAAGAAAAACGGTTGCAAAAAAGAAGCTGCCGATTGAGTTAAAAAGAGCCGTATATAATCCCGTTATCGAACCGGAGAGCAATGTGTATTGGGAATCAAAAGCGACTTTCAATCCCAGCGCTGTCTATCATGATGGAAAGGTGCATGTTATTTATCGGGCTATCGGCGATAGCGATATTTCCGTTTTGGGATATGCCAAAAGCGATGACGGCTATTTTTTTGACAAGCAATCGAAAGAAATGGCTTTTTACAGTAAAAATAGGCAAGCTGAAAAAAATGTGCCGAAAATTATTTTTTATTCTTCGGGCGGCGGGTGGGGTGGCGGTTGCGAAGATCCCAGATTGACACTTTTGAACGACCGGGTATATATGCTCTACACGGCTTTTGACGGCTGGGGCTCTTTGCGAATCGCTCTTACTTCCATAGGTCTGGATGATTTTATATCCAGGCGCTGGAATTGGAAAGAGCCCGTTCTTATTTCCCCTCCCGGCGAAATACATAAAAATTGGGTGCTTTTTCCGGAGAAAATTGGCGGCAAATATGCGATTTTACACAGCTTCGCTCCCAAAATTCTGATTGATTATTTTGACAGCTTGGATGAGCTAAATGGTAAAAAATTTATAAAGAGCAATAATACCAGGCCCATCGATCCAAGCCGGACTTGGGACAGCTGGTTTCGCGGTGTCGGTCCTTCTCCGATTAGGACAAAATACGGCTGGTTGATTATTTATCAGGCTATGGACCATCGAAATCCGGACAGATACAGGCTTGGCGCTATGATTCTGGATATTAAAGACCCGACTAAAATTCTTTATCGTTCCAGAAGCCCAATTCTTGAACCGGATGAATGGTATGAGAACGAGGGATATAAAAGAGGGGTTGTGTATTCCTGCGGAGCCATCGTTAAAAACGGTGACTTGTTCGTGTATTACGGCGGCGCTGACAAAGTATCCTGCGTGGCCACAACCAATCTGGACAAATTTTTGAAAGAGATCATCCATTCCAGCGCGACCAAATTGGAAAGTAAAAAATAAAAGCGTAATTTATGCCAGAATCATTATATATAGAACATAAAGGCAAAGCCGTGAGTCCGGATGCCAGATTTAAGCATGTAATGGCTATTGCTCTTGACCAGCGGACCGGTTACAAAGATGGAATTATCCGGTGTATTATGAGCCGTGAGGGCGATATCCAAATTAAGGGCTATACTGACAGAAGCGAATTACACAAAATACGCGGGGACTCTCTGGAACATTTTGAAATTGGGGAGCGTTTAAATATAAAAAATGAAAAAGAAATTATTGAGAAACTTACCGAAAAAGGTGAGAACTTTATTGGACTAGAAGACCCGGATATTTGGATAGATGAAGAGACAAACTTGATGCATGTTTATTTTACAATACCGATTAGGTCTAATGATAAAAAAACGAAAACTCATTTGGGTCACGCTGTCGGCAAAGATTTGGATTCTTTAGAAATGACTATGCCAGTTCTTGTGGATAATGGTAAATTTAGAGCGAAAGAATTATCTGTAGCGCCCGTTAATACAAAAGGGTTTCGTTATAATCTTATTGAATCAAAAGATCGAAATGCTGAAACGAGCTACTCTATCGTTCAAGTTGCTATAGTAGAAGATATGGGGAAACCTTGGAAATGTGGAAACAGGCAAGGGTGAAGGTATTCTATATGCTCATGTTGATGACTCTTTTGTGCGAGCATATACGCTCAAGGCCGAATTATTAAAATCAATATTGCCAAAATTTTCTTAAAGTTTAATTTACGAAATAATGATAGTATAGATATAAAATGATTACAGAAACTGTAGAAAAATTGAATCTTTTTAGTACAAAACAGAAGTTGAAAGCTGATGTTATTCTTGGTGATTGTCTTGATGTGTTGAAAACTATACCGAATAATAGTATTGATTTAATTGTAACTTCTCCTCCTTATGCCGATCAAAGAAAAAATACATACGGTGGAATTAGCCCAAATAAGTATGTTGAGTGGTTTTTACCCATAAGTAAAGAACTTTTGCGAGTATTAAAACCAACTGGTACTTTCATCTTAAATATTAAAGAAAAGGTTGTAAATGGTGAACGACATACTTATGTAATGGAGTTAATCATCGAGATGAAAAAACAAGGCTGGTTTTGGACTGAAGAATTTATTTGGCATAAAAAAAACTGTTTTCCAGGGAAATGGCCCAACCGCTTTCGTGATTCATGGGAGAGATTGTTGCAATTTAATAAACAGAAAAATTTTACCATGTATCAAAATGCGGTTATGATTCCTATGGGAAATTGGGCAAAAGCACGACTTAAAAATTTAAGTGAGACAGATAAACGCAGAGATAATTCAAAAGTTGGAAGTGGTTTTGGTAAAAATGTTTCAAGTTGGCTTGGTAGAGAAATGGCGTATCCAACTAATGTTTTAAATATGGCCACAGAAAGTTCAAATAAACGACATAGCGCTGTATTTCCAAAAGAGTTGCCAAGCTGGTTCATAAAACTATTTACTAAGCCAGGTGATGTTGTTCTTGATCCATTTCTTGGTTCTGGCACCACATCAATTGCCGCGCTGGAGTTAGATCGCAACTCGATTGGCATTGAGATACTTAATGAATATTATAAACTTGCTATTGGTAATATAAATAATATAAAAAATTAAAATGAAGAAAATTGATTATAAAAAATTAAATACATTTATTGCATCTGATGTTATCAGTCCATTTTACAATATTCGGCTTGATCGACTAACTAAAGTTAAATTAAATAAAATATTCCAAAGGAAGAATCCTTACTTATTCAAAGCAAAAAATATAGAAACTGCAGGTGATCTTGCTAAAAATATTCTGGATGCCTTTTTATCTTCTCAGGAAGAAACGATTTTCGGAGATTTGATGGAGAACCTTGCAATATATGTCGCAAAACATATTTTTAATGGTAAAAAAGCTGAAGAAGGTAAATTTTGTAGTCTTGATCTGATATTTGAGCGAGATAAGAAAATTTATATTGTAGGAATAAAATCCGGGCCCAATTGGGGGAATAGCGATCAGGTAAATATAATGAGAAAAAATTTTAAAAAAGCTCGGCAAATTATACAAAAAGAAATTTGTATGTAAAAAAGATCAACGAAATGACAAAAAATATTGTTGATTTATTTTATACAAAAAGTAATCTGGATTGGAATAAAATTGTTGATTATGTTTCTAGGAAATAAAATTATAATTGTATTATAAACTTTAATTTTTAAATAAATTTTATGTATGTCGTAAAAAGATCTCATCACAATCCGATTCTTGTTCCCAACAGAGACCATTACTGGGAGGCCTTTGCGACCTTTAATATGAGCGTAATCAAGAAAGGAAAAACTTTCTACGGTGTTTACCGCGCCATTTCCGAGGAAGACAATCTGCAAATGCCGCAGCAAATTTCCATAATCGGCATAGGAAAAAGCAAAGACGGCAGATATTTTGAAGAACGCGCGCCATTTATTATGCCCCAAGAGGAATGGGAAAAATACGGCTGTGAAGACCCCCGCCTCACTTATTTTGAGGGGCATTATTATATATTCTACACGGCCCTTTCCAAATACCCATTTGAAGCCGACGGTATCAAGGTCGCTCTGGCGATTTCCAAGGACTTAAAAAAAATTCACGAACATCATTTAATAACGCCTTTTAACGCCAAAGCAATGACCCTTTTTCCGGAGCGAATTAACGGTAAAATCACGGTATTTGTAACTGTCAATACGGATAGGCCTCCATCCAGAATTGCCATGGCTCAAGTTGATAAGATGGAAGAATTATGGGATCAGAAGTTTTGGGAGAAATGGCAGGCAAATATGGATAAAAACGCCATTGACCTAAAAAGATTGCCGTCCGACCATGTTGAAGTCGGCGCTTCGCCAATTAAGACATCCCACGGCTGGCTTCTCCTATATTCGCATATCCAAAATTATTTTTCTTCAGGAAATAACCAAGACCGCATCTTTGGAATTGAGGCAATACTCCTTGATTTTAATAATCCGCTTAAAATTCTGGGGCGGACAAACGGTCCCATTCTGGTTCCGGGAGAATCGTATGAACTTTTGGGCCATGTTCCCGATGTGATTTTTCCTTCGGGCGCGATTTTGGAAGAGGAAACACTTCTTATTTATTACGGAGCAGCGGACACAACGACCTGCCTGGCTCACGTAAATATCGTTGACCTTATTTCAACAATTCATCCGAAAACGGGCGCCCAATGGCATTTTCATCGTTCCGCTCAAAATCCCATTATCCGACCGGATAAAACGCATCCCTGGGAGGCCAAAGCCACTTTCAATCCGGCTGCTTTGCGGATACGAAATACGACCCATATATTGTATCGGGCTCTTTCTTCGGATAATACTTCCTCTCTCGGCTATGCATCGACCAAAAACGGCATTTCTATTGATGAAAGACAGGCTCTGCCGGCCTATGTTCCGAAAGAAAATTTTGAATTAAAAAAAATTGCCGGGGGAAATTCGGGCTGCGAAGATCCGCGACTGACAAAAATAGGGGAAAATATCTATATGTGCTACACGGCCTTTGACGGCATTGGTCCGCCGCGAGTCGCTATTACTTCCATTTCAGAAAAAAATTTTCTGCTCAGGAATTGGCAGTGGGAAAAGCCCGTCATAATCACACCGGCGGGTTTTGACGACAAGGACACTTGTATTTTTCCTGAAAAAACCGATGGCAAGTATTTTATTTTGCATCGGGTCGGCGATGAAATGTGCGGGGATTATTTGAAATCGCTTAATTTCAAGACCCAAACAGTCAAAAAATGCATCAGGGTTATAGGACCGAGGATAAATACCTGGGATAGCGCGAAGGTCGGCATCTCCGCCCCGCCGATAAAAACAAAATATGGCTGGCTGCTTCTTTATCACGGCATATCGAAAAGCCACAATACTTACCGGATCGGAGCTGTCTTGCTGGACCTTAATGACCCGGCTATCGTTCTTTCACGCACCGCTGACCCAATATTTGAACCGGAAGAGTCGTATGAAAAAATCGGCTTGGTTAATAATGTTGTTTTCCCCTGCGGAATGGTTGAAAAAGACGGCCTGCTTTATGTGTATTATGGCGGCGCTGATATGGTTGTCGGAGTGGCGACTATTGAACTGGACATTGTTCTCAGGGCTCTGACGCGGGATATTAAAAAATAAAAATAAATATATGCAAATAAATTTACAAGGCAAAAATATAGAATTAACAGAAGCCATAAAAGATTATGTTTCAAAAAGAGTTACTAACTTAGAAAAATTACTCTCGCGCATTGAAGGAGAAAAGGGCGAAGCGATGGTGAATTTCGAAGTTTCCAAAAATACCAACCATCACAAAGCTGGCGAGATTTTCCACGCCGATTGCAGCATCAGCATAGCTGGCAAGAAATTCTACGGGCAAAGCAATCATGAAGATTTATACAGCGCCATTGATGAAGTGAAAGAAATCCTTTTCAATGATATCCAGAAAAACAAAGACCGCCGGCAGACGCTTTTCAAGCGCGGCGCTTCCAGCATTAAAAAAATGTTCAGAGGCCTTTCCAAAAGAAATCCTTTTACATCCAAATACTAATTTAGAAGTATTCTAATATTCTATAGAATTATAGAATAGATAAATATGAAAAAAGTATGCGCAAACTGCCAAAATGATTTTATTCTCGAAAAGGAGGAGCTCGTTTTCTACGAGAAAATGAGAGTTCCAGTTCCGCAATTGTGCCCCGATTGCCGGTTGCAAGAAAGAATGGTATTTCGCAATGAAAGGACGCTTTATAAAAGAAAGCCCGATATTCCAGATCAAAAAGTGGATTGTATTTCCTGCTCTCGTCTTATGTACAGCCGGCAGTGCGATGCCTGTTTGGACTCGGCCTTTCTTTTTGACTGTAAAAATTGCAGCAATTGCTTTTGAAGAATTTATTTTAAAATATCCCCATAAATTTGCCCGCATTATCCGATCAATAAATTCGACTGGCGATAATTTGGAGGGGACAAAAAATTGCCGGCGCTGTTTTGATGTTTTTGGTGGGGCGAAAAATTGCGCCAATATCTGGCTGGCTTATTCCGAAGTTCTTGACTGTTATGATTGTGACCATTTTGGTAAAAATTCGCAAGATTCTTAATAAAGACAAAAAAGGTAGAATTTACAAATATGGAGATTTTTTTCCTGCCGATCTGTCGCCCTTTGGCTATAATGAAACCGTTGCTCAAGAACTTTTTCCGCTTACTAAAAAAGAAGCGGAAGCAAAAGGGTATTTATGGAGAGAAAAAGTGGCAAAAGAATATACAAGTGATATAGATGCGAATGATTTGCCGGATTCGTTAAATGAAATTGATGAGAAAATTACTCAAAAAATAATCAAGTGCCAGCATGAGGGCAATTGCGCTCATCAGTGCACCAAGGCATATAAAATAACCCGGACAGAATTTAATTTTTATAAAAAAATGTCTATTCCAATACCTCGGCTTTGCTATAACTGCCGATATTGCGAAAGAATTGCAAAAAGAAATCCGGTAAAATTGTGGCATAGAAAATGCCAATGCGTCGGTTCTGCTTCGTCCAATAAAATTTACAAAAATACCCGCACTCACGAACATAACGATTCCACCTGCCCGAATGAATTTGAAACCCCTTATTCTCCAGAGAGGCCCGAGATAGTTTATTGCGAAAAGTGTTATCAGCAGGAAGTATATTAATACCAATCTACGCCATAGCGTAGATTGAAAAACTATATTACTTAACTCAAACGGTCGCAAAAGTTAGGTAATTCTAATTTTTATAATCCATTTCTTTACCACTCTCCGGTATTATTTTTTCTATCACGAATTTGCCATTTTCCAATTTAGCCTTGGTAATTATAATTCTTTTGCCGTCTTTAAAGAAAAAAGTTCGGGGCCAAAATGCATAAGCCCGGAATTTATTGTAATTTTTTATAGCATTGTCGTTTAAATCTATAAGCCCGTCTTCTTTTTTGATTTTCTGGCAATAAGTTGCCATATCTTCATTTTGCTCTGTCAATTTTATTTTTCTCTCTATAATTTCTGGCAGAATTTTTACCAAAAGCTCTCCGCCGATTTTTATCAAACGCTGGCGCAAGGCGGGCGCTTTTTCGTCAGGAAGCATCGCTATTTTTTCTTGGGCGATGATTGGTCCGGAATCCATTTTATATTTCATTTTTTGTATGGTCACGCCTGTTTCCAGGTCGCCATTTAGGATCGCCGATTCCACTGGTGAAGCACCGCGATATTTGGGAAGGAGTGAATAGTGAATGTTGATGGAGCCCAATTTCGGTATATTTATAATATTTTCCGGTATTATTTTTCCATAAGCGACAACCACAAAAAGTTGAAAGTTAAAAGTTGAAAGTTTTAAAGTAAATTCTTGATCTAACTTCTCTGGTTTTAGGCAAGGTAAATTGTTTTCTTTTGCAAATACAGCAACGGGCGAGGCTTGCAGGCGCAAGCCTCGCCCTCTTTTTGCATCAGGTGATGTGACAATAAGAGATGGAATATTTCCACTCTCCTTTAGTATTTCCAAAGTTTCCGAGGCTACATCCGGAGTACCAAAGAATATAAAATTAAGATTATTATTATTCACTTTATAACTTTATAAACTTTTTACTTTATAAACTATTTTGTGGGTAATTCTTCTTTTATATCTTTGGCGTGGTCAATGAAAAGTATTCCGTTGAGGTGCTCGGTTTCGTGCTGGAAAATTTGCGCCAGAAGCCCGGATGCTCCTCTCTGAAATTTTTTGCCGTTCTCATCATAGGCCGTTATCGTTGCCTTTTTTGACCTAAATGTCTTGCCATAAAGCCATCGCACGGAAAGGCAACCTTCCGGCACCCATTCTTTTTCCCGGGAAAGTTTGGAAATTTTTGGGTTTATAAAAACCAAATCTTTCGATATTTCTTTTTTTGGTATTTTTTTAAATTCCTCTTCTCCTTTAACAAAATCTTTATCAAGAATTTTGCCCGAGACGACAAAAATTCGCAGTAAATATCCTATTTGCGGCGCGGCGATGGCTACGCCGTCATCCTGGCTTCCAAGGGCCAAAGACATTTCCTTCAATATAGTTTTTATTTTTTTTGTTTTAATATCAGCCACCCGCACTTCCTGAGCATTTTGATGCAGAACTTTTTCTTTTTGCTGGAGAATTTTTCTCATTATTTAAGTTCCTTCAGATATTCCAGAAGTTTATTTAATTTCACCGTATCTTGGCACCTATTGGACATATCCCGCACGATGACGGAATTATCCAGAGCCTCTTTTACCCCGAAAATAAGAGCGTAAGGGATAGAGAGCTTCTCGGCAATTGCCAGCTGGGAACCCAAGCTATCTTTGGAGAGCGACTGAGCGATGGGAATATGCGCTCTGCGCAATATTTCAATTATATTCAAACTTTTTAATTTGGCCTCGGAACCCAGCTGAATGAAATAAATTTTTGGTTTCTTCAATATTCTGGGCGAAAGCTTTTTATACCATTTTGATTCCACTATTCTGTCTACCCCCATTGAAAACCCCACAGCCGGAACGTCTTTCTTTCCGCCCAACTGGCGCGCCAAATAATCGTAGCGTCCGCCGGAAGCAACTTGTACTGGCAATCCACCCTCTTCTTCACTTTCTGTGTAAACCTCAAAAACAGTGCGGGTGTAATAAGAAAGACCCCGCACTAAATTTTTATTTACATTATAAGCTATACCCATTTCTTCCAAATATTCCAGCACCTCCTTGAAATGTTTTTTGCAGAAAGAACAAAGAAAACTCACCGAATCCGGCGCATTTTCATTGACTTCTTTTGTCTTTTCTTCTTTTGAATCCAAAATACGAAGGGGGTTCGTTTTCAGACGTTCGCGGTCTATTTTTGGCAGGTCGCTTATGTGTTTCCGGTAATAACTCGTAAGTTCTTTAATATAAGCGCCCCGGCATTCTTTGTCACCGATTGAATTTATATCCACCAAAAGATTTTGCGCGCCGGCTTCTTCCAAAACGCCCACACCAGCTTTAATCACCAAAGCGTCCATAATACTTTTATCATTGCCCAAGCAATCCAAATCAAATTGCCAAAATTGCCTGTAGCGTCCGCGTTGGGGTTTGTCGTGCCGAAAAACAGGACCATATTGGTAAAACATTACCGGCTGGGGCATATTTTGCATTCCATGTTCCAGATAAGCGCGCATCAAGGGAGCCGTGTGTTCGGGCCGGAGAGCCAAATGATCCCCGCCCTTGGTTTTAAGGGTATACATTTCTTTATCTATAATATCAGTCCCTTTGCCGATGCTTCTGGTAAAAACTTCTTCATGTTCCAGCATCGGTGTTTCAATCGGCTTGAAACCATAATAGACCGCCACTTCCTGCGCTTTTTCAAAAAATCCCTGGAAAGAATAATATTCTTCATTCAGCAAATCCCTCATTCCTTTCGGCGATGATGCATCGGCCGTCCTGTTTTTATTTGCCTGCATTGTTTTTTTCATTATTTTACTTGGTTGATTTATAATTGCCCGGCAACAGGTCTATTTTGCTTATGGGCAACAAGAGCAAAAATGCCCTCCCGGACAGAAGATTTCTTTTTACCGCTCCCCAATATCTTGAATCGGAGCTGGCATTTCTATTATCACCCATTACAAAATATTCATCGTTTTTTAATTGAAGATGCGTATCATTGTTTGCGGGATTTTTTACAAAAGGCTGGTCCAGCTTAAAGCCTTCTTTATGCTCTTCATTAATTATAGTTACATCATTGCCTTTTATATCAACTGTTTCATTCGGCAAACCGATGATTCTTTTGATAAAGAATTTTGTTGTGTCATTGGGATATCGGAAAACAACAACATCATCTCTTTTCGGTGTGCCTAATTCGTAAGATATTTTATCGATGATTAGATAGTCACCGTTTTCAAATGTTGGCACCATGGATGAACCCGAGACGATGAAAGGCTCGGCGATAAAGATCCGGATGGGGACAACGATGATCAGGGCGATGAGAGCGAAACGCACGAGTTCCCAAAATGACTGGGCTTTTGTTTTTTCTTGGGGCTCTATTTGTTCCATCGATACATTATAGCAGATTTAATCCTTGACAGGGTAGTATATTCTGTTATGATATAAATATGAGGTTAGTTGTTGGCTTGGGAAATCCAGGGAAAGAATATGAAAACACAAGGCATAATGCCGGGCGGATTTTGGTCGGCATTTTGGAAAAAAAGATGGAAGGCAGTAAAATTAAATTTCTGAAGCCCGATACATTTATGAATAATTCGGGGAAAGCTGTTGCCCCCTTGATAAAAACAAAAAAGGACTTAAAAAATCTTGTCGTCATTCATGACGATATCGATTTGCCATTGGGAAAAATGAAAATTTCTTTTAATCGTTCTTCGGGGGGTCACAATGGCTTAAATTCCGTTATCAAAGCCATCAAGAGCCAGGAATTTTTGCGCATCAGAATTGGCACGGCGCCGGCAACACCGTCGGGGAAAATCAAAAAGCCGAAAGGGGAGAAAGCGGTGCTGAATTTCCTGCTCGGAGAATTCAAAAAGCCGGAACTGGAAATAATCAAGAAACTTTCCAAAAAAGTCGCCGAAGCGGTGGAAACAATTTTCAGCGAAAGCAAAGAAAAAGCAATGAGTTTGTATAATTAAATCTCTTTTACCGCTTCGATGATGATGCTTTTTTCGCCGTTGCGGTTGGAGACCTTGCCGGAAAGAGCGATACATTTTTCGGGAACGAGGATGTCAATGCATTCTTTGAAAATGGAGGGGAAAGCCACGGCTTCTATGGAATCGGTCAAGTCCGAAATTTTTAAGAAGGCCATTCGTTCATTGTTTTTTGTCACGACTTGTCTGGAAGTTTCTATTATTCCGGCGATGGTTACCGGCATACCGTTGCCTATTTCTTTTTTTATTTTTTTAATATTCATATTCCGGCTTTCCAATTTATCGCGCAGCCGGTCAAGCGGATGGCCGGAAATATAAAGTCCCAATAATTCTTTTTCCCAAAGCAGTTTTTCCGCCTGGGTCGCCTCTTGGGCATTTTGTAATTTGAATTCCGGAGCTCTGATTGAAATTTCTCCTCCAAAAAGAGAAACTTGATTCTCGTTTTGCTTGGATGTCTCATGGTTATATTCCAGCATTCCTTCCAAATTTGCCAGAAGCATTCCCCGATCGCCCCAGTCGTCCATGCAGCCCGACTTGATTAAAGCCTCCATTGATTTTTTATTTAAATTTTTATGCTTGATTCTGTCCAAAAAGTCGGTAATTGACTTAAATTTGCCGTTTAATTTTCTCTCGGCAATGATTGCATTTGATATATCCGTGCCCAGGTTTTTAATGGTATAAAGTCCAAATCTTATTTTTCCTTGGCTCGCCGTAGCCTTTGGCGTAGGCGGCTCGCTTCCATTTTGGTACCCGATTACCGTGAACCCCCCGTAGCTTTCATTGATATTCGGCGGAAGAACGGGAATTTTCATATTTTTGCACTCTTCTATTATCTCAGAAATTTTTTCCACATCGCCGGACTCGGCCGTAAGTATGGCCGCCATATATTCAACCGGATAATGCGCTTTCATATAAGCCGTTTGATAAGCGACTTTGCCATAAGAAGCAGCATGCGCCTTGTTGAAACCATAAGCCTGGAATGGCTCAAAAAGTTTCCAGAGCTTTTCAGCGAATTCCGGATTTTGTCCGTTTGCTATTATGCCCTGGGTAAATTTTTCTCTCTGAGCCGCCATTTCCTTGGGAATTTTCTTGCCGACGGCCTTGCGGAATTTGTCCGCTTCTTCCCAATTATAGCCGGCAAGATCAATGGCGCAAAAAAGCAAATCATCCTGATAGACAATCAATCCATACGATTCGCCCAGGAATTTTTTCATTCGCGGGTCAAGATATTTCACCAGTTTTGGATTATGCTTGCGTTTGATATATTCCGGTATTGATTCCATCGGTCCGGGGCGATAAAGGGCGACCATAGCATTGATATCATGAATTGAAGTGGGTTTTAATTCTTTCAGATATCTGGTCATGCCGCTGCCGTTTAATTGAAATAGCCCTTCTGTCTGGCCCTTTGCCAGAAGTTCAAATGTCTTCTTGTCATTGAGCGGTATATGTTCTATGTCTATATTTATATTGTAGAATTTTTTAACCAAACTTATCGCGTCTGCCAGAATGGCCAAATTTCTTATGCCCAAGAAATCGAATTTCAATAAGCCTACGCCGGCTCCGTGATCTGGGTCGATGGAATACATATCATATTGGGTTATTATTTTATTTTCACCCTTTGGATCATATTGGAGCGGTGTGTATTCGGTAAGGGGCAGAGGAGCGATGACAACTCCGGCCGCATGGACTGAAATATGCCGGACACACCCCTCCAGTTTTTTCGCCAGATTTATTATTTCTTTCGTGTCTTTTTCTTTTTTGTAAGCATCTTTTAATTCCGGAACTATTTCCATTGCGTGGTCTATCGTCATCGGAAGTCCTTGCGAACCCAGTGGAATCATTTTTGAAATCCTATCTCCGACAGCGTAGGGATAAGCGAGGGCCCGGGCGACATCGCGCACTGCGCCGCGCGCCATCATCGTGCCGAAAGTTCCGATTTGAGCCACCTTGTCAGCCCCGTATTTCTTTTTTACATACTCGATCATTTCGTCTCGGCGGTTATCGGCGAAATCCATATCGATATCCGGCGGGGATGGGCGAAATGGATTTAAAAATCTTTCAAAGGGAAGTTTGTATTCTATCGGGTCTATATTTGTAATCCCTATAAGATAAGTAACCATCGATCCGGCAATTGATCCTCTAATGGCTGTTAAAATGCCATTTTCTTTAGCATATTTTAATAAATCACCCACCACCAAGAAATATGGTGAGTAGCCTTTATCAAAAATAATTTTTAATTCATATTCTATGCGTTCCAGGATGTTGGGCTTTTTTTCTATGCCTAAATTTTTAAAACCAGCATAAGTCAATTCGCGCAGTTTTTCATCGTAAGTTTTTCCGGCTTCAATTTTAAAGTCCGGAAAAACCCAGCCTCCGAGCTCGAGTTCTAAATTGCACATTTCGGCTATTTTCATCGTATTTGCCACGGCTTCCGGTGTATCTTTAAAGAGTTCCTGCGCTTCTTTAGTATCGACGAAAGAATAATCATCATCCCCGAAAGAAAATTTATTCTCGTCTTTTATATCAGAGTTTGTCTGGATGGCGAGCAGAGTTTCGTGCGCCTTACTATCTTCCTGGCAAGGATAGTGCGAGTCAATAGTGGCAATAAGCGGAATATTAAATTTTTTGCTCATCTTGATGAGGCCTGCGCGGACATCTTCGCTTCCCGGCACCTTCAAGTATCTCATTATTTCCAGGAAATAATTCTCCTTTCCGAAAATTTCCTGATGTTCTTTTATTATTTTTTCCGCTTTTTCCTCGTCTTTATTGGCTAGGGCGCGCGAAAGCTCACCGCCCAAACATCCGGAAAGCGCTATGATGCCGTCAGCGTATTTTCTCAATATTTCCTTATCCATTCTGGGCTTATAGTAAAATCCCTCCAAATGGGAAATTGTCACAAGTTTCATCAAATTTTTATAGCCCTGAAAATTTTTTGCCAGGAGCGTAAGATGGTATCTTTTGCTGTCTAGACCCGGATCTTTGTCCAACCTGGAACGATTTGCCACATAGGCTTCTACTCCGATAATTGGTTTGATTCCGGCTTTTTTCGCTAATTTATAAAACTCAATAGCCCCGTACATATTGCCGTGGTCGGTAATAGCCAGCGCCGGCATTTTAAATTCTTTAGCGAGATCAACCAAATCTTCAAGCTTAGAGAGTCCATCCAGCAATGAATAATGGGAATGGGTATGGAGATGTATAAAGCTTTTTTCCATTTTTATGATTATACACTTTTTACTTATTTTTGGTATAATATTTATTATGAAAACAATTAAAGTGGGTATTAATGGTTTTGGCAGAATTGGCAGAGCTTTTTTGAAAGTCGCCTGGGAAAATCCGGATATTGAAATCATGGCTGTGAATGATTTGGGTGATATTGCCAATCTGGCTTATTTGCTTAAATACGACACGGTTTATCGGGAGTGGAATCATCCCGTGCGAGTCGAGGACTCTAACGGGACAGGTGATAATTATATTGTTATTGATGAGAATAAAAGAGTAAAAGTTCTGGCGCAAAAAGATCCGAGCCAGCTTCCTTGGAAAGATTTAGGCATAGATGTAGTGGTGGAATCAACGGGACTTTTCGCGACTTATGAAAAATCAAAAGTTCATCTTGATGCGGGAGCGAAGAAAGTCGTTATTTCTGCGCCTGCCAAAGATGGAGACGGCACAGTGCCAGGGGAAACGATACTGCTCGGTGTCAATGAAGAAAAATTCGGCACTTGTGATATTACTTCCAATGCATCCTGCACGACGAATGCCGCCAGCCCGCTGATTGCGATTTTAGATGAAGCAATTGGCATTGAAAAAGCGATTTTGAATACAGTCCATGGATATACAGCCTCTCAGGCATTGGTTGACGGACCAAGCAAAAAAGATTTGCGTGAAGGCCGGGCGGCGGCGCAAAATATTGTCCCAAGTTCTACCGGAGCGGCAATAGCAGTTACCAAGGCCTTCCCGGAACTCGCAGGGCTTTTTGATGGTATTTCCATACGCGTGCCGGTGCCGGCGGGGTCGATTGTTGATGTTACATTTATCGCGAAACGTTCCACCACCGCCGAAGAAGTTAACTCTATTCTGAAAAAAGCCGCTACTGATTCCCGTTGGAGTAAAATTTTTGCAATTACCGAAGAGCCGCTGGTCTCCAGCGATATTCTGGGAAGCCGTTATGGCTCTATTGCCGATTTGGCAATGACTCGGGTTGTCGGAGGCAATTTAGTGAAAGTTATGGGTTGGTATGACAACGAAATGGGTTATGCTTATACTCTGGTTGACCATGTTATTAAAACAGGGGAGACGATAAAATAATCGTTAAGTCTTGCTTAGCCAACATATCTACGCTATAGCGTATATTAGTTTTTTGTTGTTAAAGTTAGCATATGCGACAGTTCACCTTAACCTATCATATATGATATACTAAGGAAATATAAAAATATAAATTTCATTTTTTAGTAATAATTTTTAGACAAATAAGCGCGGCCGGAGTCGCCGAAAAGCATTACAACAACATCGCCCTTTTTTAGATTTTTTAAATAGCTTTGCACAGCATAAGATACTGCGCCGCTCCCTGTGCCGACCAAAAGGCCATATTTTGACGCCATTGTTTTGAGCATACCAAGACCGTTTTTATCTGAAATTGGAAAAAATTTATCAATTACGGATTCATCAAGACATGGAGTTTCAAAATCAATTCCTATCCCCTCCATTTTGTATGGTTTAGGGTGTCCGTTGGTTGAGTGGAAAGAAGTGTCGATATCCACAGCCATGATTTTAATTTTGGGATTTTTTTCTTTTAAAAATTTCCCTGCTCCGCTGATGGTGCCGCCGGTTCCGGCGGCGGCAAAAAAGTGCGTGATTTTCCCCTTGGTCTGACGCCAAATTTCCGGTCCCAAGGATGAGTAATGAGCTTTCGGGTTTGAAAGATTAAAATATTGGTCTGGCATAAAAGAATTCGGCGTGTTTTTTAGGATTTCTTTGGCTTGATTGTGGCGACTTTTGGGGTCAAGGATGGAAATAGCCGGGCACATTATGACTTTTGCTCCGTAGGCCTTGATTGTTTTTATTTTTTCTTCACTCATAGCCGGGGAAGCGGTAATAATGACTTTATATCCTTTCATCGCTCCGATCATGGCGCAGGCAACTCCTTGGTTTCCTGAAGAGGATTCCACAATAGTTCCACCGGGCTTCAGCAGGCCTTTTTTCTCCGCTTCTTCTATCATAAAAAGCGCCGAGCGGTCTTTTATGCTTCCACCCGGATTTAAATATTCCAGCTTAGCAAAAATTTTTGCCGGAGTATTAAAAGGAATCCTAACTAAGGGTGTATTCCCGATTGCATCAAGTAAATTATGGGATAATTTTCTCATACGTTAAGTATCGCTTCTTTTTTGGCTAATGTTAATTTTTTTAACATTCACATTACTATTTGGACTTTTTGTAAAATCTGTTAAAATATAAGAATGATTAAAATACAGCCAATTGTGCGGGATATAATATTGGGTGAGCTTGAAGCTTATTTCGCTCTTACCAATAACTATATGAATATGAGCAGTTATGCATACCGTATCCGCCCTAAAGTTGAATTACTCACCAAAAAACAAGTGACAATAACCAGCCTGGTTGTTTCCTTGTCGCGTCTTCGAAAAGAATTTAAAAAAGAAAAACCGCTTATCCATGATGTCGCTATTAAAAACATAACTACTAAGCTTCCTCTTTCAGAAATAGCCTATGAAAATACCGATAAATTTATTAAAGAGCTTGAATCACTTCATAAAAATATCTCTGTATCGCAAGAAGATTTTTTTACGATAACAATAGGCACGACTGAAATTGATATTATCTGTTCATCTAATATAGAAAATAAAGTTTTAAAACATTTTAAAATAAAGCCGAAAATCATTAACCATAACCTTGCTGCTATCGGAGTTTCATTCGGTCCAGAAGTTTTCAACACACCGAATGTTTTTTTCTCGCTTCTTTCGGTAACCGCTCGCTCTCGCATAAATATAGAAGAACTTGTGTCAACGCCCACTGAGTTTATTTTCATCGTAGCGGAAAAAGATTTTGGCAAAACAGTTGCCTTGTTCTCCGAATTGCATAGGGAAACGAATAAATGATATAATGTATTCAATATGAAAATTTATATTGGCTCGGACCATGCGGGATATGTATTAAAAGAAAAGCTTATCTCGTCTTTAAAAAGTCAGGGATATGAAGTTATAGACAAAGGCGCTTTTAAATATGATGAAAATGACGATTATCCGGACTTTGTCGTTCCGGTCGCCCGGGAGGTTTCAAAAGATCCAAACGGGTCAAGGGGCATTATTCTGGGCGGTACGGGAGAAGGAGAAGCCATTGCCGCGAATAAATTTCCCCATGTTCGGGCTGTTGTTAATTATGGCAAAGCAACGCCTGTCGTTGATGATGAATCGGATATAATTGTCAGGTCCAGGCAGCACAATAATTCAAATATTCTTTCTCTCGGGGCCAGATATTTTACGGAAGAAAGCATGATGGAAACCGTTAATCTTTGGCTCAATACTCCTTTTAGCGGAGACGAAAGACATATCCGCCGTTTGGCAAAAATAGACGGAATCAAAATAGATTGAAATATGACGGAAATAATTCCCGCAATATTGGAAAAAAATTTTGGCGAAATAAAAAATAAGCTCGCTTTCTTAAACGGGCGGACAAAATGCGTACAGCTGGATATTTGCGACGGCGTTTTTGTACCGAATAGAACCTGGCCTTTCGCTTCCGGTATTTTTAATGATGCTGATTTTCGTAAAATTGTGAACGAAGAAGAAGGATTGCCATACTGGCAAGAATTTGATTTTGAACTTGACTTGATGGTGGCGGAGGCGGTGGAGAATTTTGACATTTATATGAAATTGGGGCCGAAGAGAATGATTTTTCATCTAGGGGCGCAGAAAAATCTTGAAGAATTCGGGCATTTCTTGGAGGGTTTGGATATGTATATCCGCGATAATGTGGGAATCGGTCTGGCCTTTAAACCAAATGATGATTTGTCTGTTGTCTCTAGATTATCCCATAAAGTTGATTTCTTACATTGTATGGGCTCCGATAAAATCGGTTTTCAGGGCGAGGCCTTTTCCGAAAAAGCGCTGGAAAATATAAAATTTCTTAAAAAAAATTTGCCCGGAGTCGTTATATCCGTTGACATTGGCGTTAATTTGGAAAATGCCAAAACCATTCTCAATGCCGGCGCCGATCGGCTCACTGTCGGTTCCAGCATTTGGAAAAGTCCGGACCCTCTCGGCGCTCTCCAAACTTTTCAAAATTTGGTATAAAATATTTAAAACCTTTTATGAATTAAATGTTTATAATCTACTACGATATATCGTAGCAAAACAATATGTTGAATATTATTTTTGGGAGTATTTTCTCCAATACTTTCCTCTAATTTTCGGGGGCATAATTCCCCCGACAGTTAAGATATTCCAGACCAATTTCTCAAGGTCCATTTTTTCTTTCCTAGAAACCTTCAATATATTTTCATATTTTCCAATTTCAATCCCAAGAGATGTTCTAGCGACGGTACTTGGACTGACCTTAAGTAATTCCACAATTCTATGTTGGGGAATATTGTTAGCGAGCAAAAGGATAATGGCCAGGCGTTTGGCAAGCATAATCTTTTCTGTGGGGGTAAATAGTTCACCTAATACCAAAGAAAGACTTTGTTTATTGTGCGCTCGCTCAAATACAGCAAGAAGTTTTCCGGATAATTTTTCCAGAAGGCGGGAATTTAATTTTTTACTGGACACATGTGGCATGAATTATTTTTTGTCGTTATTAATCTACTACGATATATCGTAGCAAATTGAAAAAGGAAAAACAAATGTATTAGCTAAATGTATTGGCTAATATTTTATTGTAGGGTATAATTGACTTAATGCTTTTGACTGACGAAAAAATAAAAGAGCTCGCGATTAAAGCAAACGATATTCGCCAGAGCATTATTGAAATGTTGGTGGAAGCGGGGAGCGGGCATACAGCCGGACCTCTCGGTATGGCTGATATTTTTACGCTTTTTTATTTTCATATTTTAAAACATGACCCCAAAAATCCATCTTGGGAAGAGCGGGACAGGGTCGTTCTTTCCAACGGACACATCTGCCCGGTTCTTTATGCGGCGATGGCTCACGCCGGATATTTTCCGATTGAAGAATTGAAAACACTCCGCAAATTTGGCACCCGATTGCAGGGACATCCGCATCGGGAATATTTGCCGTATGTGGACACTTCATCGGGCCCTCTCGGTTGCGGTCTTTCGCAAGCTGTGGGAATGGCTCTGGCCGATAAAATGGATGGTTCGACTTCACTCACCACAAGCAGATTTATTTATTGTTTTATGTCCGACGGGGAGTTGGATGAAGGGAATACCTGGGAGGCGGTAATGCTGGCGGGGAAAAATAAATTAAGAAATTTAATAGCTATCGTTGACAGAAATAATATTCAGGTTGAAGGAATGACTGAAGATGTGATGCCTCTTGAACCGTTGCAGAGCAAATGGCGGGCTTTTAATTGGCACGTTATAGAGGTTTCCGGACACGATTTCCAAATGCTGAATGAATCAATAGAAGAAGCTCAGGCGATTGAGAAACCGACAGTTATTATAGCCCATACGATACCAGGGAAAGGCGTGAAAGAATTTGAAAAAAATTATAAATGGCATGGCAAAATACCGAATAAAGAAGAGGGCGAAATGGCATTGAAAGAATTACGGGCCTTGAGGTTTTAAAATAAAATGTTAAATCCAAAATTAAAATTAAACCCGAAAATTTTTAATTCCGATGTTGAGCAAGTATCTATCCGAAAAGGTTTCGGAGAGGGACTGCTTAAAGCGGGGGAAATAGATAAAAATGTCGTCGGGCTTTGCGCTGATTTGAACGAGAGCACTCAGATGAATTTATTCGCTGATAAATTTCCCGAAAGATTCGTGCAGGTCGGAGTGGCCGAGCAAAATATGGTAACAGTTGCTTCCGGAATGGCAGCGATGGGGAAAATCCCTTTTTGCTCCTCTTATGCCGTGTTTTCCCCGGGCAGGAATTGGGAACAAATCAGAACGACGATAACTTTTAATGATCGGCCGGTAAAAATCGTGGGGTCGCATTCGGGCGTTTCTGTCGGCCCCGATGGAGGAACGCATCAGGCACTGGAAGACGTCGCTTTGATGCGGGTAATGCCGAATATTGATGTTATTTCTCCTTGCGATGCCATGGAAGCGAAAAAAGCGACACTGGCGCTGGTGAAAACCGGTAAGCCGGCTTATTTGCGCTTGGTTCGCGAGAAGACACCAATTATTACTACTGAAAAAACTCCTTTTAGCATAGGCAAAGCCGAAATTTATTGGCTACCTGATATAGGACTGGCGCAAGTGGGGATAATTGTCACTGGCGGGCTAATACACAGGGCTTTGCTAGCCGCCAAAGAACTGGAAACAGAAGGGATAAAAACCAGAGTAATGAATTTATCTTCTATCAAGCCGATTGATGTTGATGCAATTGTGGCTCTTGCCAAAGAATGCAAAAAAATAGTGACCGTGGAAGAACATCAAATTGCCGGGGGAATGGGTTCGGCAGTGGCGGAAGTTCTCGCCCAAAATTATCCCGTGCCGATGGAATTTATCGGAATCCGCGACCTTTTCGGCCAATCAGGCAAACCGGATGAATTGATTGAGCATTATGGTATGGGAAAAAATTCTATCAAAGAAGCAGTCAAAAAAGTGTTGGCTAGAAAATTATAAAATAAACTTTACCCCTTCAAAAGTCTATTTATAATTTTCTCCGCTTTATAATTTGCTGGCGCTTTTTTCAGATATTCTTCCAATTTTTCGCGGGGAAGGAGCCCTTTTTGAGCGCCGATTTCCTGAACTACGGACATTGAATTTATCGGTCCCCAAGCAAATGCTTCCAGCGGGTTTTTGCCCAAAGCAAGAGCGGCGGTAAAAGTGGAAGAAAAAGCGTCTCCGGCGCCGGTGCGCTCCAGCGGGGGAGCAATGTCCGGATATATCGGAATGTGCCAAAGTTCATCATTAAAATACAAATAAGCGCCATTTGGTCCGTCACTAATGACAACTATCTTCGGACCCAAAGTCTGAATTCCTTTCGATAACTCTAAAAACTTGTCAACCTGCCAGGTCGACAAGTTTTTCTTGTTTTCTTTCCCTAAAATTTTTTCCGCTTCTTCAACATTAGAGAAGAAAACTTCTGTTCTTTGATAAATATCTTTTAATTTCTCAGCCCCTAATTTTATTTGAAAAGTTCCCGGCTGGAATGCCAGTTTAATATTGGGATAATTTTTCAGATATTCCAATATTTCTCCGTGGTAACCTAGTGAATTTTCGGCCAGCGAGCTCAAATAAATCCAAGCCACATCTCCCAATTCGGGAAATTTGTAATCAAATTGCGTATGTTTTATTAAAATTGTGCGGTCAACATCATACCAAAGAACATAATGATGATTCGTGTTTTTGCTTTTTTCTCTAGCCACATAATCCGTTATGACTTTGTCGTTCTTTAAACTGTTTAAACATTCTTCGCCCCGTGAATCATCGCCGATGTTTGTGACGAGAGCCGAACGAAGTCCCAGCCGGGAGGCCGCGACAGCGGCATTCGGGCTGTTGCCGACGGCCGGCACAACCGTGACCGACTCATAGGGAACTTTATCTCCGAAACGCAGGCACAGCTCGCAAGCGTCCGTATCTATTTTGCAATGAACATGAGCATCTTTCAATCGGATGAATTCGTCAACGACAATATCACCGATTGCCAAGAAATCCATTTTATTATCTTTATCATCCATGTTATTATTATAACATAAAAAAATATTACAAATAATATGTCTAAAAAACTAATTATAGTTTTCGCCTGGATTTCTTTATTTTTAGGTTGCAAGGTAGTAAATGCAGCAGGAGGAACCCCAATTATCACTTATACTATAAATGGAATTTCTGCCAGTACGGTAATAAATCCTATTGTTCATCCAGTACAAATTGGATTCACTGCCGACGAAGATATACCAAATTGGGTTTCGGTAAAAATTGAAAAAGCTGATGATTCAAGTATTTATAAAATCTTTTCTCCCATTACTACTCCTTGTGATGGCACAAATCAATGTAGTAAAACATGGAACGGTGATATATCTCCTACCGGCAAGACTCTGGTGAATGGAGTATATAATGTCATTGTTCACATTCAAAAAGATACCGCAGATCCAGTTACTTATAATTTGACACTCACTTCACCCTATACAATAACTGTGACATCAAATGTAGAAACTTCATCGTCTGCGCAATCTAATGAAAATACCGGCGGTGCCGGTTTGGTCTCCAGCAATTCTGATAACGGTACTTCTTTATCTACCTCTGCTCCAACCATCGTCGCAACAGCGGAAAAAAAAAGCAAAACAGAGGAACCGAAAATCAAAACGCAAATCACAAGCAAAACGCTTGGTTTTATCGGTCTGCCTGTGAATTTCTCGGCCAGCGCGACGGGATATTCAGGGGAGCAACTTTTTTCTGGCAAATATTTTTGGAATTTCGGCGATGGCGACTCAAAAGAAATAAATTTGGCTGATAGCCAGCCTTTCACCCATACTTATTTTTATCCGGGCGATTATGTTATTTCTCTGGATTATTATTCCAATTACTACGAGAATTCTCCGATTGCTTCCAGCCAAATTACAATCAAAATTATTCCAGCCGATATTTCCATATCCAAGGTCGGAGATGAAAAAGATTTTTTCATAGAGCTGACAAACAATACCGATTATAACGCCGATATTTCAAATTGGTTTTTATCGAGTGGTCAGAAAAGTTTTATTATACCCCGCAATACGATTCTGGCGCCAAAGAAAACGCTCATTATTTCTCCCAGAATTACCAATTTTTCCATTGAAGATAAAAATACCTTAAGATTAATGACTCCGGAAAGGGAAGTGGCATTCGATTATGCGTCTTCCATTGTTCCAATTGTTCCAACTAAAATTGCAGTTCAGCCAAAAATTTCTACAACAGCAATTCAACCGCCGGAATTGCCGGAAGAAGCAGTGTTAGCTTCAGCTATTTCCAGCGGAGTTGCAAACAATAACCCGACCAGCAAATTACAGACAACAATCACTTTTATTCTTTCCTTTGTTTTCATCGGGGCCAGTGCCGGCGCTGTTTATTTTATCCGCCGGAAAAAGATTATTCATCAAACCGGAAGTGACTTTAAAATTTTGGACGAATAATTCTGCATCTATCCAAGCACCTTGTATAGAAGGGACAATCTTTGTGAGGTTTAATTCATTTCTGTTGGGTAAAACTTAGCGGAAATTTTTAGCTTGAAAATAAACGATTTTCTAACGGACACGGCTATGTCCGTTATAACAAAACACGATGTCCGTTATTGTCCATTAGGCAATACCTAAATACTAAGGTGCTTGCATTGACTTTTTCGCAGGAAAAGATATCCACTTGCTATCAACAAAGGGGACTTGACAAAAAAAATGTTTCCCATAGTATGCAATTTATAGCAATAAAAATAGCTACGGCAATATCGTCGGAATATTGCCTTAAAAGTTTATTAAAAAAATTATTAATTAAAAACCATGCCCAGCATGATTTTGCTAAATCATATGAAAAAGAATTATCTAGGTTTCACAAATTTTGTTAGAAAGTCCTTCGTTATTTTGACCGCCGTGGCTGTTATCGCTGGTGGTTTTTTTGTGCCTAGTTCGGCGATGGCAGCGCATACGGCGACGGTAATAGTTGCTCCAATATTAGTAAAAGGAGGAGTAGCTGGCACAATATATACATTTACTATTAATAAAACTAGCGGGAACGACATTGTATATGTAAAAGTTGAGAATAATAATTTTACCAATTACTCCTCGGTAAACTGTCCGGTTGGCTGGCCGTTTGACAATGGTGGGGGAACATATGCGAGATGCACTTGGCCGTTTGAAGGTGATAAAATTTCTACATCTGGAATAGTCTCTTTTACAGCTACTGCTCCATTACCGGTGGCTGATACAGATTATACATGGACTGTCACAACTAAAGATGATGCTGGGGTTACCGTTATAAATACCACTGATGCGGTTACGCGAGTTGACGTTACAGCTCCAACAGTTTCCGCCGAGCTTGCTAGTAGCAGCCTTAAAGCTGGCCAAACCACAACAGTAACATTTACATTCTCGGAAGTACCGACTGGTTTTACTGCAGATGATGTAACAGTTGAGCATGGAAGTATCGGAGCGGTAGCTGGAACAGTCGATCCGTTAGTATTTACCGCTACGCTTACACCAACAGCCGGTGTTGAAGATACAACAAATGTAGTTACTGTCGGTACGGGCTGGACCGATCCAGCTGGAAATGCTCCTGTCGGTACGACAAATTCACTTAATTATACAATTGATACAATTATTCCCACCATCACCGCCACTGCTCCAGCAACAAGCGCTTTCATTAAAGCTGAAAAGGTCAGCTACACTCTGAGCGAAGCGGCAGTAGCCACTAGCGGTGTAATTACATTTACTCACACCGGTGGCACGGCAGATGCTAACCCTACTCACACATGTACATTACAAGGAACAGCTTTGGCTTCCGGAGCCCACACTGATTTAGTTTTAGCAATTAACGCTAATGCTTGCGTTGAAAATTGGGCGGTTACCCCATTAGTTAGCGGCGCGATTTACACCGTTGCTTTTAACGCCAGTGATGTGGCTGGAAATCCGGCAACAGTCGTTACGAATACCGGTGTGACTTTTGACAATGTAGCGCCGATTCTTAACATCACCGCGCCATTGTCGGGAAATAAAGTAAATGCAAGCGCAGTTATTGCTTTCGCAAACGATAGCGATATAACTCCTCCTATCGCTGAGTGTTCAGTTGATAATACAAACTGGACTGCCTGCACTACTGGCGTTACTGCTTTAAGCGCTATACCGCAATTCGCTGGTTTAGAACAAGACGCTTTCACGCTTTATGTTAAAGACGTTGATTTAGCCGGTAATACTGGCACTGACAGCGAAGCAGGAATTATCAAAGATACAAACGCCCCGACTTTTAGCGGCATTACAGCTTCACCATCACCGGCAAAATCTGGTACGGAAATTACTGTCAGCTTTACCGCCAGCGAAGTTTTATTAGCTGATCCAGTTGTTACGATTGGCGGCGGGTCAGCTACCCAATTTAGCAAGACGGATTTAACTTATGTTTATAAACGAACACTTAATGGTTCAGAAACGTCGGGTACAGCCGTTGTTTCTATTTCCGGCACTGATTTGGCTGGTAATTCTGGCACAGATACTTCTGGCAGTTTAACAATAGATTTTGTTGCACCGACCACAACTGATAATGCGCCAACTGGTTGGCAAGCTGGTGATGTAACAATAACTCTTACACCGTTTGACCCAGTGCCAAGTTCAGGGATTGCTTGGACGAGATATTGCACTGGTACTGTTAATACTTGCGATCCAGCAGGCGGCACGGCTTATAGTGCGCCGGTGACCATTTCTACTTTAGGCACTTCGTATTTTAGATATGCTTCGCAGGATAATGCTGGCAATACGCAGGCAACAGTTTCAAAAACAATAATGATTGATGAAACAAATCCAGCCGCTTCAGTAACCGGCGTGCCCGCAGGTTGGGTCAACAGCGACAGAACTGCAACAGTTGATTGTTCAGATACTGGCGGAAGCGCTTGTGATTCAAGTAATTATAAATTGCAAGTTTCTACGGTTGCTATGGACTCTTGTTCAGCAAATCCGGCTGATTATACCATATCTACTTCGGCAACAATATCGCAACATTCGTGGGTATGTTCTTATGTAAAAGATAACGCCGGAAATCCAGACTTTAGTAATTCGCCGACAGAATTTAAAGTTGATAAAATTAATCCAACCGGTTCGTTAACCGGTGTACCGCCAGTATGGCAAAATTCTGACGCGTCAATCACGCTAAATTATGGTGATACCGGGGGTAGCGAAGTCGCCTCAAAATTTCTTGATATTGTAAATGTCGGCGGCGACTGCACTTATGCGGTAGCTTACACTGTGCCAGTTACAGTGAGCGCACACAAGACTGCTTGCTGGAAAGTAATTGATGGCGCTGATAATTTTATTACTGGCAGTTCGGAAATTAAGGTGGATAAAACAAATCCTAACACTGTTATAAATTCGCCAGATGCAAACTCTTGGCATAATACTGATTTTTCATTAGGTATTACTGATACTGATAGTGGTGGCAGTGGTTTAGCCTCATGCCAATATCAGGTGCAAAGTAAAATTGGTGGTGACTTACAAGTTACAAAAGATTGGACTGTAAGGGCATGTAACGCGGCTTCACCCTTAATAACAGTTGGAACTGCAGGAGATTGCCGAACAGAAGGCAGAGATACTGGTACCGGTCGTTGTTATGTAAGTATGAAATCAACTGATAACGTTGGTAACACAAATACTAATTCAAGACATTTTAGCATAGACTGGACAGCTCCTACTTCTTCAGCAACAGCTTCTCCAGAGACACCTAATGGAACAGATGGTTGGTATAAGTCAACAGCACCAACTATAACCTTGTCGGCGACTGATGGGACAAGTGGAAGTGACGTGAGCAAAAAATACTATAAATGGGACGATGCTAGTTTCTCTGAATACTCTTCAGCTCTAACCGTTACGGCAGGTACTCATACTTTAAACTATTATTCAACCGATAATGCTGGCAATTCAGAAATAGCACAAACCCAAACTTATAAAGTTGATATTACTAATCCGACCGTGGATGCCGGTGCTGATAAATTAGCCAAAGAACAATTTACACAAACTGCAACTGCAACTGATGGAGGTTCCGAAATTAATACCGCAACTTATCAGTGGGCGAAAGTAAGCGGGCCGGATGGTGGCGTGATTACTTTTGGTGACCAACATGCGCTATCCACTACTATTTCAGCTTCACTAAGCGGAACTTATGTAATTAGTTTTACCGCGACTGATAATGCTGGCAACAGTTCGACCGATACATTTACTTTAATTTGGGATACAGCCCCTCCAACCGTAGTTTTGACTAAAGACCACGCCGATTTAATTGTCCGCGATGCCGATGTGGTTGTTATTACCGCGACCTTTAACGAGGCGGTAAGCGCTCCAACTATCAGCATTGATTTGACCGGTGGTGATGCAGATATTTCTTCTACTGCAATGACCGCAACCGACGACCCGAAAGTCTGGACCTATTCTTCATGGAATGTGCCAGCTGGTCACGATGGTTCTGCTGTTGCTTCAGTTGCCGGTTCGGATTTGGCAGGAAATGCATACATTCATAATGGCGCTGATGATTTGACCTTTACGATAGATAACATAGCCCCCACCTTCGCTTCCGTAGCTCTCGGAGCTGATGAATATGTGAATGCGGCTGAAACTGCTACTGGTGTTAACATTGCAATTACAACGACTGGCGTAGAAAATGGGCAAATAGTTTCATGCACTATTACCGGCACATCTGGTAGCGTTGGTCCAGTTACCGGAGCAATTACCGGCAATGCGGTGACCATCGCATCTGGCGCGCTTACCGGTTTAGCCAATGAAATTATTACCGCAACCTGTTCAGTTTCTGATGCTGCGGGCAACCCAGCTGCTAACGGGACTGATACAGCGACCAAAGATGCAGGTATTCCTGCTGCGCCTACTAGTTTGGCAGTCACGGGAGGTGTTATCAATAATGCCAATCTTTCAGCAGTTCATATTACTGGTAATGCCGAAACCGGTTCTACTGTAACCGTTACCGTAGTCGGAGGCGCAACTATTACTAATAATAGTGGCGCAGCAACCGGCGGAGGAACGTTTGACATAGCAATTAACGCAACCACTCTTAACGAGGGCAGTATAAATATTACTGCAAGAACCGTTGATGCGGCCGGCAATGTTAGCGCGGCATCTTCAACTTTGACTGTGACCAAAGATACCGGAATTCCCACCTTCGCTTCCGTAGCTCTCGGAGCTGATGAATATGTGAATGCGGCTGAAACTGCTACTGGTGTTAACATTGCAATTACAACGACTGGCGTAGAAAATGGGCAAATAGTTTCATGCACTATTACCGGCACATCTGGTAGCGTTGGTCCAGTTACCGGAGCAATTACCGGCAATGCGGTGACCATCGCATCTGGCGCGCTTACCGGTTTAGCTGATGGGACTATTACCGCCACTTGTTCTGTTTCGGATACTGCGGGCAACCCAGCTGCTAACGGGACTGATACAGCGATTAAAGATGTAGTTGCTCCAACCTTAACTCTTAACAGCATGTTTAACAGCCAGACCTTAATAGGCGGCAACAATTATCCTATAAGCTGGTCCGCTTTTGATTTACACTTAAGCGATACTTCTTCAATGAAAGTTGAATATAGCATCAGCGGAGGAGCCGATGGAACCTGGGTTACGATTGCTGAAAACTCGCCTAATGATAGCAGTGAAGATTGGTACGTGCCATCACGAAACACTTCAAACGGAAAAGTTAAGGTTACGGTTACTGATTTGGCGGGCAATTCTTCTAATGAGCAAAGCAGCGGTATTTTCAACATCACTTATTCAATAGTTAGCGACACTACTGCTCCGGTTGCGACCTTGAATAGTCCGAATGGTGGTGAGTCATGGGGAGCCGGTTCAACGCATTCTATTACTTGGACCGCTACTGATAATTTAACCGCGGCTGGCAGCATCCATATTAAACTGGAATATTCAGCCAACGGTGGAGCCGGCTGGAATACTATTATAGCTGATACCAGTAATAGCGGCGTATATCCATGGTTAATCCCGGCAGATTTAAGTTCAACTAATACTTTTATCAGAGTAACAGCTACTGATGCCGCCAGCATAACCGGGTTAGATACCAGCAACGCCTTATTCAATATCACTACGGCCGTAACTTATCCATCCTCAATCTGCACCGGGCCGGTGGCAGGAGTTTATACCTGTACCCCTATTGCCTTAAGCGCGGGTTGGAATTTAATTTCATTGCCTGTGATTCCTGTCAGTTCCACGATTGCCAATGTTCTGAGTGGTATTAGCGGACAGTTAGGTAGAGCCACATATTACGATGCTACTGACGGTAACTGGTATGATTATGTGCCCGGAGTTGGCGGCAGCTTGACTGCGATGCAAGATGGCAATGGCTATTGGTTATTTATGAACAGCCCGGCTACTCTGACCGTCACTGGTACCAAAACCCCGACCGATCCTACTGCTCATGCCCCAACATACAGCATTTTATCCGGTTGGAATCTAGTTGGCTATAAATCAGTTACGGCTTACAAAAACACTTCAACTTATCTTTCCACTTTGCCCAGCGGATATATTCTTTTTGACCAAAACAGCGCCGATAAAAGCGATTCGTATATGCAGCATGGAAAAGGTTATTGGCTCTGGTCAACCGGTATTGGCAGTATTATAGCAGCCGATTAGAAATATAAATCACATCTATGAAAAAAATTATAATTTCTATCGCTTTGATTACCTTAATTCTGCCAGTTGTTACTTTCGCTGTCGCTCCTCCACCGACAATTCCACTTTTGGTCTATGGTAATGTCAGTTTGTATGGAGTGACGCCGCCGGCCGGCGCTGTTATTAATGTGTTAAAAGACGGCGCAGTTATTGCCACGACAACAGTGAATAGCGCCGGTAAATATTTCCTTCAAATTCCGGCTTCTTATGCCGGTTCATCATTGACTTATAAAATCGGGAGCTTGGTTGTTACTGAAAAAGTTGCTCTCAATCCAGCTCAGCATGCGAGCGACCATATAGATTTGATTGTCGTTGCTTCAGTTCCTTCCGGAGGGGGAGGAGGCAGTTACACTCCGCCAAGTCCGTTGAGCGCCGAGGCCCAAAAAGTTGACACCAATAAAGATAATAAGATTGATGTTCTCGATTTTGTGACCCTGATGGCAAACTGGGGCGAGACCGAATCAGGAAATGTCGCTGATTTTAATAGCGATGGTAAAGTCGACATCTTGGACTTTGTAAGTTTAATGGCTAACTGGACGATATAAAAATATGAAAAAAAATACCTTAATAAAAATATCTTTAGTTCTCGGCATGTTTTTGTTTGCTGTTCCGCTTATGGCGGCAACAACGGCATCATTTTCTCCGGCGACAGTAAACGTGACTCCGGGAGAGAAATTTGATGTTGTGGTTACTGTGAATCCCCAAGGCGTAAATAATTTAGTTGAGAAGCTAGAAATTAATTATCCGGCTGATACTCTGAAAGCAACATCGTTTGCTTTTGGAAACACCTGGATGGCTCTTCCTGGAGCTGGTTATGATTCAATTGATAATACTAGCGGCGTATTGATTAAGACAGCCGGATATCCTAAAGGAATAACTTCTTCTACAGTGTTTGGTACGATTTCTTTTACAGCAAAAAAGGAGGGAAGTGGAGTCATAAAAATTGGAAGTAATTCTCTTGCTTTTGAAGCAAAAAGTCAAACAGCAATAACCGGCAATGACGCGTCATTTACTGTTACCGCTCCCGCTGTTGTTCCAGTAACACCAACTCCAACTCCAGCACCTAAGACAACACCCCAGGTTACCCAGCCAACCCAGCCGACGACTCAACCGGTTGAAAATCCTGCTCCACAAACAACTCCAACTTCAGAAAATAATCTCGTGGCAAGTGCCGGAACGGCAACAACTACTTCCGGATGGGCTTATGCCTTCTGGACATTATTGGCTCTTGTTGTTATTTACGCCTTGGCCCACAGTATTTATTACATCAAGAAGAGCAAACAGAAATAAATCTAAAACACAAAATCCCGCAGGATTAATTGTTTGAGAAAATTTAGAATTCTGCTATATTTCCTCTATGTCTTTAAGTATCGGAATCGTCGGTTTGCCGAATGTGGGGAAATCCACGCTTTTCAACGCGCTGACAAAAAAGAGTGTGCCGGCGGAAAATTATCCTTTTTGCACCATTGACCCGAATGTGGGAATTGTGCCGGTGCCGGATGAGCGTCTGACCACGCTCTCAAAAATGTCCAAGTCCAAGAAAACTATTCCCGCCGTTGTGGAATTTGTTGACATTGCCGGTTTGGTCAAAGGCGCCAGCGAGGGCGCCGGTCTTGGCAATAAATTTCTTTCTCATATCCGCGAAGTGGATGCCATTATTGAAGTAGTGCGGATTTTTGAGGATAAAGCGATGATTCATGTGCACGATAAAATCGACCCGCTTTTTGATATTGAAGTTATAAATTTTGAATTGGAACAAGCGGGCATTAAAAAGCCGACGCTTTATGTTTTGAATACATCCGAGGTGGCCGAAAATGTGCAGAAAGATTTTATTTCCAAACTTCCCGGTCCGTATATAGAAATTGACCCGATTTTTGGCACCGGTTTGGATAAGCTCATTAAAGCCGGTTATGATTTATTAAATCTAATTACTTTTTTTACAACCGGAGAAGATGAATCGCGGGCCTGGACGACGGTCCGCGGGGCGACAGCTCCGATAGCCGGCAAATCAATCCATACCGATTTCCGGGATAAATTCATTCGGGCGGAAGTCGTGGCTTATGATAATCTTGTGGAAGCCGGTTCTTTTGTCAAAGCGCGCGAAAAAGGCTGGGTGCGTACCGAAGGGAAGGAATACATTGTGAAGGATGGAGATGTCATAGAATTTTTAATATGAAGAACGAAATTAAAATTTTTTATTCGGAAGATTGGGTGGACTATGAACTTCTGGACACCGGCGGAGGAGAAAAACTGGAGAAATTCGGTCCATACATTTTTGTGCGGCCATACGGGAATGCATTTTGGAAAAAAACTCTTTCAGAAAAAGAATGGAATAAAGCCGACGGCAAATTCTGGAGTTCAAAACAAGGCGCAAAAAGTGGATGGACTTTTAATTCCAAGGGCAGCCCTTGGAAGGGTTCTCTTAAGGGCTGCCCTTTTAAATGGGAAATGTCATATAAAGGCATTAAATTTCTGGCTTCGCCAACCCCCTTTCGGCATTTAGGATTTTTCCCGGAACAGGCGAGTCACTGGGATTTCATAGAGGAGAAACTCAATTCAGTTCTTTCGCAGAAGAAAATTTCTTCGCGCTTTACCCTTCCCGGAGTACCGGGTGGGACTTACGCGACAAAGAAATTTTCTTCTGCTCCAGGGCTTAAATTCTTGAATTTATTCGGCTACACCGGAGTGGCGAGTTTATTCGCCCTTCGCGCCGGGGCTGAAGTAACGCATTTGGATGCTTCCAAGCAAACTCTTGCTTGGGTGAAAGAAAATCAAAAACTAAACTTGGACATCGGATGTCCAAGTGGACATCCGATGTCCGGAATAAGAATCATAGAAGACGATGCTCTAAAATTTTTAGAAAGGGAAGAAAAAAGAGGAAATAAATATGACGCAATAATTATGGACCCGCCGAAATTCGGCCGTGGACCGAAAGGGGAAATTTGGAAAATAGAAGAAATGCTGCCGAAACTGCTTGCGCAAGTGCGAAAAGTTTTGAGCGACAAGCCACTTTTCGTTATTCTGACTTCTTATGCGACCGATTCTTCTTCACTTTGCTTGGGTTATGCGCTTTCTGAAATGATGAGAGATTTCAAGGGAAATGCGGAAACTGGCGAGCTTTGCCTATTGGAAAAATCCAATAATCGTCTTATTCCCTTGGCAAATACGGCTGTGTGGAGTGCAAATTAACATAATTTGGATTATAATAGGCACATTATGGAAACACAAACAAAAACAAGTGCCAAAGATTTTTTTATTAACTTAGGTGCGATTGTCGCTCTCGGCGTGTTTATCGGTAATCTTATCAGTCTTTTGTTTACAATAATAAATAAGGCCTATCCTCTCACTACCGGTTATAATTACTATGGAAGTTACTCGATCAGCTTTCCCGTAGCTTCGCTTATTATTTTCTTTCCAATTTATATTCTACTGATGTGGCTCCTGGAAAGAGGATATTTTACGGAACCAGAAAAGAGACATGTTGGCATACGCAAGTGGCTAACCTATATTACTTTATTTTTGGCGGGGCTTGCTTTGGCCGGAGATTTAGTTACGGTTTTGTATTATTTCATTGATGGCAGAGATATTACAACCGGATTTATTCTGAAAGCTTTGTCTGTTTTGGTAATAGCCCTCTCCGTTTTCTTCTATTATATTTATGATGTCCTGGGAAAAACGAATAGCGCATCGCGAAAAATTTGGACAGTTGTTTCAGCTGTTGTAATTCTCGCTTGTATAGTTTGGGGATTCTCTGTTTTAGGCTCGCCCCGCACCCAGCAATTGTTGAAATATGACGAGCAAAAAGTTGTTGACTTACAAAATATACAGAATTCTATTCAGAATTTTTATTCTGCCAAAGGTGTTTTGCCGAAAGATTTCACTGAATTATCAACCCAAAATTATTATATAAATTCTATAGATTCTCAAACTCAAAAACTGTATGAGTATATAAAGACGGGAAATACTACTTACAATCTTTGCGCAGAATTTAATAAAGAATTTGATCCTTATCCGACACGGTCTATGATGGTAGGATATGGGGAGACCATTTGGACGCATCAGGCTGGAAGAGTTTGTTTTACTCAAACTATAAATCCAAACATATATTCCAGGCCAACGCCGATCCAAATAAGATAAGCATGAAAGAATACGACCATAAAAAAATTGAAAAGAAATGGCAGGCATTTTGGGAGAAAAATAAAATATATCAGGCCAAAGATTTTTCCAAAAAACCGAAATATTACAGCCTGATTGAATTTCCTTATCCTTCCGGCGATGGTTTGCATGTCGGCCATCCGCGACCCTATATAGGCATGGATGTGATTTCTCGGAAGAGACGGCTGGAGGGCTATAATGTTTTATATCCGATTGGCTGGGACGCCTTCGGCCTGCCGGCGGAAAATTATGCTATCAAGACTGGTATCCAACCTTCAATTATCACCAAGAAAAATGCTGATAATTATAAAAGGCAAATGAAAATGCTTGGTCTTTCTTTCGACTGGTCGCGGGAAATTAATACAACTGACCCGAAGTATTACAAATGGACGCAGTGGATATTTTTACAATTCCTGAAAAAAGGCTTGGCATATAAGGCTAAAATGACGATTAATTGGTGTCCGACAGATAAAATCGGTCTGGCAAATGAAGAAGTTGTCGGTGGTTGTTGCGAGCGGTGCGGGACACCGGTGGAAAAAAGAGAAAAAGAACAGTGGATGCTTGGAATTACCAAATACGCCGACCGGCTCGATAAGGATTTAGATACAGTGGATTATCTGCCGCAGATAAAATTAGCACAAAGAAATTGGATAGGGAAATCCGAAGGGGCGGAAATTGATTTTAGCGTTAGGCAAGACCTAACGCAGAAAATAAAAGTTTTCACTACACGCCCCGATACGATTTTCGGGGCGACTTATTTGGTACTGGCGCCGGAGCATAGCTTGGTTCAAAAATTAAAATCTCAAATTAAAAACTGGGACAAAGTGCTACGATATATCGTAGCAAATAAAAAGAAGACGGAAATTGAACGCATGGCTGAAGGTAAAGAAAAAACAGGAATTGAATTAAAAGGAATTAAAGCAATTAATCCTGCGACCAAAGAAGATATCTCGGTTTGGATTGCGGACTATGTGCTCACTGCCTACGGTACCGGAGCGATAATGGCCGTGCCGGCCCACGACGAAAGGGATTTTGCATTCGCGAAAAAATATAAATTAGAGATAAAATCGGTAATTAATCCAATGAAAGCCGGTCCAGTAAAATCTTATGGTTCTATAGAAGAAGCTATACAAAAAGCACCAGTAGATCTAGAACCAGCAGTACAAAGATTAGAAAGAATTAAAATTGGGGGAGAAGTGTATACAGGCGAAGGGTTTTTAATTAATTCTGGAAAATTTAGCGGTTTAGGTTCAGAAAAAGCCAAAAAAGAAATCATAAAATTTGTCGGAGGAAAAGAAAAAACCACTTTCAAGCTTCGCGATTGGATTTTTTCCCGCCAGCGTTATTGGGGCGAGCCAATACCGATTATTTTTTGCAAGGACTGTGGAATCGTGCCGGTGCCGGAAAAGGACTTGCCGGTGGAACTTCCAAAAGTGAAAAATTATCAGCCGACGGACAGCGGGGAATCTCCGCTCGCAAACATTGCAAAATGGGTAAATGTAAAATGCCCCAAATGCGGAGGCAAAGCAAAAAGAGAGACAGACACGATGCCGAACTGGGCGGGCTCAAGCTGGTATTATCTTCGCTATACGGACCCGAAAAACAAAAAAGTATTTGCTTCAATGAAAAAACTTAAATACTGGTTGGGGGTGGATTGGTATAACGGGGGCAACGAGCATACGACATTGCACCTTTTATATTCGCGTTTCTGGCATAAATTTCTTTTTGATTTAGGACTTGTGCCGACAACCGAGCCATATAAAAAGCGCACTTCTCATGGGATGATTTTGGGCGAAGGAGGAGTGAAAATGTCCAAAAGCTTGGGAAATGTGATTAATCCGGATGAAATCGTGAAAATTTACGGCGCTGACACGCTCCGTGTCTATGAAATGTTTATGGGACCGTTCAACCAATCAGTCGCTTGGTCCACCGAAAGCATTATCGGGGCGAGAAGATTTCTGGAGCGTATCTGGAGTATGCAATATAAAATACAAAAAAATAGAAAATATACCGAGTTTGAAATTGAGAAGACGGTAAAGAAAGTAACGGAAGATATTGAAGAAATGAAATTTAATACAGCTATTTCCACTTTGATGATTTTCATTAATGAAGTAGGAAAGCTTGAATTTATCTCACAGAATGCATACGAAAAATTCTTAAAGATTCTTTCGCCATTTGCTCCGCATATTGCGGAGGAACTTTGGCAAAGGCTGGCTCCTCAAGGTCGAACCTTGGGCTCCCTTAAGGTTCGACCTTTTCCCGCCAGCATTCATCTTTCTAACTGGCCGAAATGGGATGAAAATTTGATTCAAGATGAAGAAATAAAAATTGCTGTGCAGATAAATGGCAAAGTCAGAGCTGAAATTATGATTCAAAGAGCCGACTCGGATGAAGAAATAAGAAAAAAAGCCTTTGCCGATAATGCTGTTTTGAGACATATGGCCAATAGAGGTATAAAAAAAATTATTTACGTAAAAAATAGACTTATTAACATTGTCTTGTAGTTTTTTTAGTATATAATATAACTTATTATGCGTTCAAACATATTTGACAGGCTTTCGTTTTTATCATTATTTTTAGTTGTAGTGTTGTTGCCTCTTTTCTGTCTGCCTTTTACTAATATTCCGGTGGAAACATCCAAAGGACCGCTTTTAATTTTAGGGCTTGCTGTTTGCATAATTTTTTGGGCCATCGCTCGGTTCTTGGATGGACGAATAATTTTCCCCAAATCCTGGCTGTTGGTATCAGGGTTCGGCGTAGCTTTGGTTTTTCTTCTTTCAGCTCTTTTTTCCGGAAACTCCCAAGTATCCCTTTTTGGCACGATGTTTGATATCGGGTCTTTCTGGTTTATTTTTTCTGGTTTTGTTTTAATGCTCTGCTCTTCAATTATTTTTCGAACTCCTAAGCGAGCAAAGATAGTCATGCTGGGCGTAATATTGTCTTCCGTTTTTGTTTTAATTTTTCAGGGAGTCCATCTCTTCGCGCCCACCATTTTATCCTTAGGAATCCTGGCCGGGAAGACAGGGAACGTTTTAGGATCTTGGAACGCTCTCGGTTTATTTGCCGGTTTTTCCGGTTTGATGTTTCTTTTGGTGATTGAATTTTTCCCAATTTCTAAAATGGAAAAGCTTTTACTGGAAATATTCATTTTGCTTTCAATACTCTTAGTAGCCTCAGTAAACTTCTCATTGGTTTGGGTGCTTCTCGGAATTTCTGCTTTGATTATTTTTGTCTACAAGGTCTCAATTACTTTCCGAGGAAATGAAGAAGAAGAAAAAAAGAAACATTTTCCCATTATTTCCTTTGTTATTATGATGCTTGCCTTATTATTCTTTATGTCGGGGGCTTTTATCGGAAATTTTATTCCAAACCGTCTGCAGCTCTCAAATACCGAAGTCAGTCCTTCTTTGGGGGCGACTATGTCTATAACTAAAGGAGTGCTCGCCAAATATCCTGTTTTTGGCATTGGTCCAAACAGATTCGGAGAAGCGTGGTCAATGTATAAGCCTGCTGTTATAAATAATACTCAATTTTGGGATGTTTCTTTTAATTCGGGCTCCGGACTGTTGCCTACTCTGGCCGCTACCACCGGTTATCTCGGTATTCTTAGCCTACTTGTTTTTTTCGTTTTATTTTTATTTATCGGTGCAAAGTCGGCATTTTCCAGTATTAAAAACGGGGCAAATTGGGAAATGATGGCATTTTTTGTTTTGTCTCTTTATTTATTTATTTCCTCATTCTTTTATTTTACCGGCTCGGTAATATTTTTACTGTCCTTTGTTTTTACCGGAGTATTTATCGGACTGGCTGCTTCCAGTTCAAATAGGGAAATAACAATATCTTTTTTAGATGACCACCGGAAAAGTTTCTTTTCCATCCTTGTTCTCATTCTAATGATAATCTTTTCGGCTGTTGTTTCCTTTAAATATATGGAACGATTTGCTTCTGTTTTATATTTTAACGAAGCGGTTTTTGCATCAACTGAACCAGTCGCTGAAAGTTCTATTGGCAAGGCTCTTTCTTTATATTCCAACGATTTATATTTGCGCACTTATTCGCAGATATATCTTGTGAAATTAAATTCTATAGCGAGCAAGGGTTCAACACTCTCCGATGCCGATAAGGCAGATTTACAGACAAGTTTTGATCAAGCTGTAAACAGCGCGCAAATGGCGACGGCGTATGATCCGTCCAATTATCTCAATTTCCAATTACTTGGTTCTGTCTATCAGACAGTTGGAGCGCTCGGGGTTAAGGATGCTTATAGCAAAGCCGTTGTCGCTTACCAAAATGCCTCCAATCTAAACCCACTAAATCCGGGCCTCAAGCTGGCGATGGCGGGCGCGTCATTCGTTGATGGAAAAGTTCAAGCTGCGAAAGATTATGCCAACCAAGCTCTTTCTCTTAAACAAGATTATATTGATGCTCTAATTACTCTTTCTCAAATAGCCAAGAGTGAAGGTAATCTAAGCGGTGCCCTTTCTTATGCGCAAGCCGCTCTTTCTCTTGCTCCGACCGACAAAAACTTAATACAATATGTCGATTCCTTAAATACTTCAACTCCCGCCCCTGTCCCTACTCCAACTTCCAATAAATCTAAAAAATAAATTAAATAACGGATGCCGTTAGAAATCTATGAATTTTAGTCTTTTACAAAAAATAAGTTTGTTGGATTTCTAACGGGATGGGAAAAATTCTAAGAATTTTTACTAAAGAATCTGGGAGCATAAATCAAGCCGCTCTCCTTTTGGGTTGTCTTACTTTGCTCTCTCAGATTTTAGCGCTTTTCCGGGACCGTTCCATTGCGCATTTTATCGGACCTTCTTCATCCCTGGACGCCTATTATGCGGCTTTTCGAGTCCCGGATCTGATTTTTATTTGCATAGCGTCGCTGGCTTCCATTACCGTGCTAATTCCTTTTATTGTTGCCAGAATGGATGGAGAAAAAGTAACCGCTGAAGCGCGCAAATATTTAAACGATATTTTCACCGTCTTTTTTAGCTTGATGGTTTTGGTTGCCCTGATCGCGTTTTTCCTGATGCCTCATTTGGTATTTTTTATCGCTCCGGGTTTCACTCCACTGTACCAAGCAAAGGTAATTTTACTTTCACGAATAATGCTGCTCTCGCCGATTTTAATGGGCCTTTCAAATCTTTTCGGCACCGTTACCCAACTTTTTCATAAATTCTTCATTTACTCTTTAAGCCCGATTTTTTATAATTTTGGAATTATTGTTGGTGTTCTATTTCTTTATCCGTTTTTTGGAATTTATGGGCTGGCGCTGGGTGTCGCTCTGGGCGCCCTGATGCATTTTGGAATCCAGGCCTTCGCCTCGCATAGTTGCGGATTTACGCCAAAATTTTCCTTCGGCCGTAGTCCTCCAGGCGAGGCAATTTCTATTAATTTTAAAGATATCAAAACTGTCGCCTGGACCTCGCTTCCGAGGACCTTAGGCCTTGCTTTTAATAACATCGCTCTCATCTGCATCATCGCTCTGGCTTCATTTTTGAAGAGCGGTTCTATTTCAGTATTTAATTTTTCCTTCAATCTCCAATCAGTCCCGCTCAATATTATCGGTATATCTTATGCGGTGGCGGCTTTTCCAACTTTAGCAAAATCTTTTGGAAGCGGCCAGAAAGATGAATTTAAAAAACATTTAAAATTAGCGGCGCGGGCGATAGTTTTTTGGTCCATCCCTGTGATATTTCTTTTTATTGTTCTTCGGGCGCAAATCGTGCGCGTCATACTTGGTTCCGGATCTTTTTCTTGGGATAATACTCGTCTGGTAGCGGCCTGTCTCGCCATTTTTTCTGTTTCAATTCTCGCCCAGGGAATGATTACTCTTTTATCCCGCTCTTATTACGCGACCGGCAACACCCGGCGCCCGCTCATCGTGAATTTTTCCTGCTCCGTTTTGATTATAATTTTATCTTATGTATTTATCCATCTTTTTGAAAATGTGCTAATATTTCGTTATTTTATAGAATCATTGCTTAAAGTGAACGATATTGCCGGCACCGAAGTATTGATGCTTCCGCTCGCTTATTCTATCGGAACTATTTTAAATTTTATTTTGCATTGGGTTCTGGTGAAGAAAGATTTTATGCCGAATGAGTCATTTATCACCAAGACCTTTTTCCAAAGCCTGGGCGCGTCATTTTTCTTAGGGCTGGTGTGCTACTTGGGTCTCAACCTTCTTTCACCGGTTTTTGGCCTGACCACCTTCTGGGGAGTTTTCTTCCAAGGTTTTATTTCCGGAATTCTAGGCATAGTTTCTGCTATTGTAGTTTTATATCTGCTGAAGAGCGAGGAATTAAAAGATTTGACCCAAACTCTCACGACCAAATTCTGGCGCGCAAAAGTCCTCGCCCCACCCCAAGAAGGGCTTTAGCCGGGGCTTTAAAACTTGCTTGTACTCCTCGTTTCTTGATACAATAAAGGTATCCTAAATTAAAAAAATGTCACATAAAAACACTTTTAGGCCAGCCTCGACTAGATCGAGTCTAGGCGGGATATTTGTAAGAAAATTATCGCTTTCGAGCTTTTTGGCTGTAGTTTTTTTCTTGGCTTCTTCTGTTTTGGCTGCCAGTAATATCACTTTTTCTTCTTTAACTCTGGCTTACAAGAATTATGTTTCAAAACCTGTAATTGTTTCCACCCCACAACCCCCTGCTTCCCCCTTATCAGGGGGATCAGTTGTCGCCTCCCCTGATAAGGGGAGGTCGGGAGGGGTTAGCGATGCAACCCTCCTTTCCGCCATCCAAAAAGTTATCAATCAGCCAAGCATTGCGGCCAAACTCCGGGGCCCCATTGGTCCTACCGGTCCAGCTGGTAGCTCTCCGATGTATGTCGGTCAAGCCGCCGCCAGTCTTCAGCCCTCTTCTCCGGCTCCAATTCCCGCTGTTTTTGTCCCCGTTGGAATCTCTCAACCCGACCTTGCCCATAACTTTAGCGGGGCCAGCTATTTCTCCGCCACTAATCTATCTTCCAATCTCCTGACGGCGGCCACCGCCAATGTTACCGATATCACCGTCTCCGGAAGTTCTGTCCTGAAAGGAAGTTTGGATGTCACAGGTTCGACTACGCTCACTGCCTTAACGGCCGGAACAATTTCCGGCAATGTCTCCGGAGCGCTTAACCCAAATCTGACTCTCGGTTCAGTTTACTTCCAGGGAGCGAGTGGCCTGACTCAGGACAATGCTAATTTATTTTGGGATGCAACAAATCATCGCCTCGGCATTGGGACGACGACGCCGCAAAATAAATTGGACATTGATGCCGGTGCGGGTGACTATCTTCGATTTTCTAATGGCGGAACTATAGTTGGTCTTGTTGGCCAAACGGCAAATAATTCCAAAATCGGATGGTTTGATTTGAGAGATAACGGGATAGTGAAAGTTACTATTGTAGCCAGTGGTAATAGTTTCTTTAACGGCGGCAACGTCGGGATCGGGATTGCAAACCCAGCTTCTTTATTAGAAGTTGGAACTTCAACTGGTGGCATATTGTCTATAAGTACTAACAATGGCGCAGGGACAAGTGGCACGCCTTTATATCAGTCGTTGCAGTTTTTAGGTTATAGCGATTTAGTGAAGGCGAGGATTCGTTCATCTGATAAGAGGAATAATGTTTATGGTGGAGAGTTGTTATTTTCAGTCTCTGATAATATTGATGATACATTACAAGACAGAATGATTATCACCAGTGCCGGCAATGTCGGCATCGGGACGACGAGTCCGGCAACAAAGTTGGATGTTAATGGTAATATTTATGTCAATTCCAATATTTACAACACCGGCTATATTACTAGCACTCCTGACAAGAATCAACAGATAAGTACTTTACCTCTGCAACGCACCTGGACAGATTCCGGCTATACACAACTTTGGGGCATAACATGGGAGGGCGGTGAGGTTATTTATCAACCACAGATTATAAAACAGGGTGGGGTATACTACATATTTGTTGAAAGGCTTGATTATGAGGGTGGAAATGGTGAATATCGGATTGATGTTTTCCACGCTGTTAGTTTGGCTGGACCGTGGACGCGAGTTGAGGGAATTGTGACACACAGTACTACTCCGGGCGATCCCGACTACGGTTATGTAGCGGACCCGAGTGTACTATATATTCCGTGGGCAGAACATAAATGGCAGATGTGGTTTGACATGTTGGCAAACTATGAGGTGGCTGGCACTGATATAGGTCATGCGTATGCCGACAATCCTCTGGGGCCATGGACAAAACAGGCCACGGGCGGAGTGACAGATATCGTTATTGGAAGAAATACATCGTTTGGAAGTTTTGGCGTCACTTCAGCACATGCCCCAGAGTGTTTTCTTTATGCAGGTGTTGTAAATTGCCTTTATCAGGCGCAGGGAACTGGACACACATCTTATGATGTCATGCTTGCAGTTGCCTCCGATTCGCAGGGTCTCGGACATTCTTTCGAAAAGTGGGGGCCGGTCACCACGGATACTACCATAGTAACCGGAGATGCAAATAGGATGCAGTCCGTATTTGCTTACAATGATGTTCTATATTCTATGATTGAGAATACTGCTTACGCAAAAGGGTATTGGATTTCATCGCATGACGGTGGCAGAAGTTGGCAGCAAATGGGCGAATCTGCTCTTCCGTTTCATTCTTTTCTCGTTGAGAACAACAAGATTTGGGGCATTACACAAACAGCCGCCGCAGGAGCGGTCTGGCCCTTCGCAATGAAGTTTTACTATTTGGATCTGGAAAATCTTACGGGTTCGGTCCTAATGAGTTCTTTGGCAGCAGGAAGCCACACTAATTTGCCGTACGTCTCCAATGTTTATAATGGTTACTACATACAGGGAGACACAGGGCTTTATCGCTCAGCAGCCAATGTGTTTCGTACTGCTGGTTCATTAATTGTTGACGGCTCCGTCGGCATCGGGGTTGTCTCCCCCAACGGCACTCTCTCTTCCCTCAACGCTTCCGCCACTATTCCAGCCGGTATTCTCACTACCACCGATACGACCGATGCTACTACTCACAGGGTCTTAAGATTGAACACCGGGGCATCAGCTACCACTGCTACTACGGCAGAATTCATCGGTTTCTTTGCCGGCTCCACTTTGGATAACAATGGGACCGGAGCGGGAAATATTCATTTAACCGGTGGCGGTGCAGCCGGCGTCACCTATGCCACCGGTTCGGCTGACTTTGCCGAATACTTTGAAAAATCAGGGGATAATTTAGACCAAGGAGACGTCGTATCTCTCGGTACTGATTCCAAGGTTTCTCGCTCTTCCGCCGACCAGAATGTAATCGGTGTTGTCTCCAAGACGGCCGCTTTTGTCGGGAATTGGCGGGAAGATAATTCAAATAGAGTGGTAATCGGTCTCTTGGGTCAAATGCCGGTGAAGGTCTCAGAAGAAAATGGCTCAATCCACCCGGGAGACCGCTTGACCATCTCCAAGACCAAAGCCGGTTCGGCGATGAAAATGACCGAGAGCGGACAGAGTATTGGTATTGCTCTGGAGAATTCAACACCGGGGATGGATAAAATTTCCGTTTTTGTGAATATAAATTATCAAATGCCGGACTTGAACTTGGAGACCGTGGCCGGTACCATTACCCCTCTCCCCGGTTCTCCTTCGGAGTCATTTGCGATCACTTTCTTTACAAACATTAAAAACAAAATTAGCGCTTGGCTGGCGGAGGCGGGGAATGGAGTAGCTAAAATTTTTGTTGGAGAGGTGGATAGTAATAATATTAAAACAAATACTCTCTGCATAGGATCTACTTGTGTTACCGAAAATCAACTAAAATCTATTTTAGCAGGAGCAGGCAGTCCTTCGACAAACTCAGGATCTGGCGATGTTGTAAATAATACCGGAGGAAACACACCTCCAGCCACCTGTTCTGATGGAATTCAAAATCAGGATGAAACTGGAATAGATATTGGAGGCATTTGTGCTTCAGCTTCTGTCTCCGTTACACTACAAAGCATCGCAGTCACCACTCCGGCCACCAAGCTTTCTTACCTCGTTGGCGAGACCTTAGATATTACCGGATTACAAGTTACTGGAATTTACAGTGATGCCACCACAAAAATTGAAACTCTGACAGTGGATAATATCTCCGGTTTTGACAACTCCACACCCGTCACCGGTCAGATTTTAACCATTACCGTTGGAGGAAAAACGACAACCTATCTAATTGATGTAATTTAATCAGTAAAGTTGCGAAAGCCTTGCTTTCGCAAGATACACTCTTTATAATATCTGCATGTCAATGCGCAAAGTATCGCTTGTAGGTGGTGAATATTATCATATTTTTAATAGAGGTAATAGTAAGCAAAAAATTTTTCTTGACGACAAAGATAGAGATAGATTTTTAAAACTTTTGTATCTTTGCAATTCCAAACGAAGTATTGATTTTAGGGAACAAGTTGTAAGAGCTAAAATCAATGCGTGGGATTTTGACAAAGGAGTACCGATAGTTTTTATCGGCGCATGGGTTCTTATGCCAAATCATTTTCATTTATACATAACAGCTAGTGCGGAAGGTGCGAAAGCAAGGCTTTCGCAAGATAATGCCATTATTGTTTTTATGCACAAAGTTTTAACTGCATATTCAAAATATTTTAATGCAAAATATAATAGAACCGGTTCTTTATTTGAAGGAAAATTTAAATCTGTGCATATAAGTAGAGATAATCAGGCTAAATATCTTTTTTCCTATATTCATTTGAATCCGTTAAAATTAATTAATCCAAAATGGAAAGAAAAAAGTTTAATAAATAAAAAAAATATGCTGAAATTTTTAGCATCATATAAGTGGAGTAGTTATTTTGATTATTTAATGATTCCGCGAGTAGAGAATAAAATTTTAAATAGGGAGAATTTTGTAAATTATTTTCAGGTAAAAAAATCATTTCAAAAAGATATTTTTGATTGGATTACAATTGAAGAAAGGGAGTAATATAAACTTGCGGAAGCAAGGCTTCCGCAGGTTAAGGGGATTTAGGGGGTTAAAAAATAAAAAAATTATAAAAAAATCTTTCACGCCTTTGAAATATGGGTTTTTTCTGCTAGAATGGAAAAATGTTTATAAAAAAGATTTTTCGGCATATTTGGCCGCAAATAATGAAATATAAATGGTCTTTCTACCTGACCTTTGTATTTTATGCATTCAGAGTATTTTTTGATTCTGTCTTGAAGGCGGTTTATTTCAAAAAGATAATTGATGTTATTTCCGGGCCTTCTTTGCCAAAGGAAATTTTTACTTCCCAACTTATCTATCTGGTGGTCATAAATATTTTAATCCTGATAGGCGGATATGCTTTCTCCCGGCTGGGGGCCTGGGTGATAGTTTATTTTCAGAGTAATTTAATGCGCGAGCTTTCAGATTATTCTTTTGGAAAAATAATAAAAAATTCTTATGGTTTTTTCTCTAATCGTTTCACTGGCAGTCTGGTGACCAAGTCCAGACGTTTTGTGCGAGCTTTTGAAGTAATGCACGACACGCTTGTTTTTAATTTTTGGGACACCTTCATAATTTTATTAGGTATTTTTGTTGTTTTATTTATCCAGGCCCCCCTCGTAGCTTCAATTTTTTTATTTTGGTTTTTTATTTACATTATTATAATTTCTTTTTTTGTTAAAAAAAGGATGTTCTATGATATTGCCAAAGCGGAAGCTGATTCTCGGGTGGGCGGAAGGCTCGCTGATGTTTTTTCAAATATATTCGCGCTAAAAGTTTTTTCGGCAAAAGAGCGGGAAAAAACTTCTTTTGGCGAGGTAACACTTAGCGAAGAAAAACATCGAAATAATTCTTGGTATTTTGGAAACAAGCAAGATGCCGTACAGGCAGGTTTAATGACCGTGGTACAGGCAGTTGTTTTATACTTGATAATAAAACTTTGGATTGAGGGTTCAATGACCACCGGCACGGTTGTTCTTATTCAGACCTATATGCTTATAATTTTTGATAGATTGTGGGATTTAGGCAAAGCAACCACTAAATTTATGGAATCGGCTGCGGATATGAAAGAAGTTATAGATATTTTTGAAGTCAAACCGGATATTTTGGAGCCAGAAAAGCCCGAAATTTCAAGGATGAAAACCGGAAATATAGAATTTAAAAATGTTTCCTTTGTTTATGATTCCGGACAGAAAGTTTTTAATAATTTTAATTTAAAAATAAAATCAGGCGAAAGAATCGGTTTGGTCGGGCACTCGGGGGCTGGAAAATCCACTATTACCAAATTGCTTTTGAGGTTTGTGGATGTGTCGGCGGGAGAGATTGAGATTGATGGACAAGATATTCAGGCAGTTTTACAGGATGACTTGTGGAGAACAATTTCTTATGTTCCGCAGGAGCCGATATTATTTCATCGCACGATTGGTGAAAATATAGCTTATGGCAAACCAAATGCGACTAAAGAGGAGATAATTTTTGCGGCTCGCCGGGCTCACGCAGATGAATTTATTTCTACCCTGCAAAATGGATATGAGACGCTGGTTGGTGAGCGGGGAGTGAAACTCTCCGGTGGCGAGCGCCAGCGGGTCGCGATTGCCAGAGTAATGCTGACCCATACGCCAATTTTAATTTTAGATGAAGCGACCAGTTCGCTGGACAGTATCAGCGAATCTTACATTCAAGACGCCTTCAATGAACTGATGAAAGAAAAAACTACGATAGTGATTGCGCACCGTCTTTCCACTGTCCAAAAAATGGATAAAATCATTGTCTTAGATAAAGGGCAAATTGTTGAACAAGGCAATCATAAAGAGCTTTTGGAAAAAGATGGCGTATATGCTAATTTATGGAATCATCAAACCGGCGGATTTTTGGATTAATTTTTTTGAATTTTCTTGAAATTGACAAGTTTGCGCATTTTGCTATTCTATAAATGTGAAAATTGCAATTGTTGGAGCCACGGGTCTGGTGGGCAGGACCATGCTTAAAGTTTTACAAGAAAGGAATTTTCCCGTCGCTAAATTGCTGGCTGTCGCTTCAGAAAAATCAGCGGGCGGGAAAATTTTATTTAAGGGTAAATATCACAAAATAATCGGCCTAGACGATGCCTTAAAACAAAAGCCGGAAATAGCCCTGTTTTCTGCTGGGAGCCGAATTTCTTTAATTTGGGCTCCGCGTTTTGCCAAGGCCGGAACAACCGTAATTGATAATTCCTCCGTCTGGCGCATGCATCAGGATATTAAACTTATTGTCCCCGAAATTAATGCCCGGATATTAAATTCAAAAGATAAGATTATTGCTAACCCGAATTGTTCCACTATCCAGATGGTGGTCGCTCTTTATCCTCTGGATAAAATTTTTCACCTAAAAAGAATCGTTGTTTCAACTTATCAGAGTGTCACCGGCACCGGCCAGAAAGCGGTCCAACAGCTTGAAAATGAAAGAAATAAAATAAAAGGAGAAATGGCTTATGCCTACCCGATTGATTTGAATTGTATTCCCCAGATAGATATTTTTCTCCCCAATGGCTATACTAAGGAAGAGATGAAAATGGTTCAGGAAACCAGAAAGATTCTAGGCAACCAAAATATTCAGATTACCGCTACCGCCGTGCGGGTGCCGACGATTGGTGGGCACGGCGAATCAATCAATGTGGAGTTCCAGAAAGATTTTTCCCTAAAAAGAGTCAGAGAAATACTTTCAAAATCACCGGGAATAAAATTAATGGATAATAATAAAAAGCTCTTATATCCCATGCCGATTCAGGCACGCAATTCCGATAAAGTTTTTGTCGGCCGGTTGCGACGAGATGAATCGAATAAAAAAACTCTCAATTTATGGATTGTATCGGATAATTTGCGAAAAGGCGCGGCGACGAATACCGTCCAGATTGCCGAATATCTATGTCAAAAAATAATTCAAAAATAACCGCTAAATTTGGCGGTTCTTCTCTCTCCAATGCGACCCGGACTTTAAAGGTCCGGAATATTATTTTAGCCGACCCCAGACGCAAGTATCTAATCGTATCGGCTCCCGGCCGAGATGACTTCTTTAATGAAAAAGTGACGGATAGGCTGTACCAGATAGCCAAACTTATCTCTTTAAAACTAGCCTGGAAGTCCGAATGGAACAAAATAGCTCTAAGATTCTCGTCAATTATATCCGGCCTCGGCCTGGAATCGCGTCTGGCGGATTTGCTTCCTGAAGTTTTTAACTCTATTAAAAAAAATCCATCTCCTGATTTTATCGCCAGCCGAGGTGAATATCTGGAAGCGCGAATTATAACTGAACTTCTCAAGGCCTCCGGGCGGAAGGCTCATTTTATTGATGCGGCGGATATTATTTTTTTCACTTCCGCCGGCCTTTTGGATTATGAAAAGATTTGCAAAATAATCCGGAGGAAATGCGCCGGCCGGGGGTATTTTGTCATACCGGGATTTTATGGAATGGCTCAAGACGGAAAAATAAAGACTTTCACCCGGGGTGGTTCCGATATTACCGGCGCGCTGGTGGCTTGCGCATTGCATACTCCTTTATATGAAAACTGGACGGATGTTTCGGGATTTTATACCGCTGATCCGAGGATAGTGAAAAAAGCTAAAATAATTGCGCAAATGTCTTATCGGGAAGCGCGCGCTCTAGCCTATGCCGGAGCGACGGTTTTGCATGAAGAAACAGTCGGACACCTTATCAAAGAAGGAATATCTCTGGTTATCCGTAATACCAATAAAATAAAATATCCGGGAACTTATATCTTGCCTCACTCTCCCAAAATAAATAAAATAACGGGTCTGGCCGGTAAGAAAGGATTTTTTATATTTACCGTCGAGAAAACAATGACGAATGAAGTTATTGGTTTCGGCAGAAAGCTTCTGGATATTTTTGAGCAGGCCCGAATTTCTTATGACCACGAAGTCACCGGCATTGATACTACTTCACTTGTCGTTGACCAAACAAAAATTCCTTTTTATCCCGATTCACCCAATAAAGTTATTAAAAATTTAATTTCTCAAATAAAAAAAATATTACAACCCGACCGAATCACCCTGACTTCCGACGTTGCGATTATTACGGTGGTCAGTCATTTTAATTATGACGCCAGAGCTTTTGTCCGTCTATCCGATAGATTAATCCGAAAAAATATTAAAATAATAATGCAAAGTATGGAACCGACGGGGCAGATTATTATCGCTGTTCCCAATGACTCTTTTTTTTCCGCTCTTAAAATTATTCACGATGCTTGTTTTAATTTGTTAAAATAAATTTATGGATTTAAAACACATCCGAAACTTCAGTATTATAGCCCATATTGACCACGGCAAAAGCACTTTAGCGGATAGAATGCTGGAGATTACGAATACGATAGAAATGCGCAAGATGCGCGATCAGGTGCTGGATTCTATGGAGCTTGAACGGGAAAGGGGAATTACTATTAAAATGCAACCCGTCAGGATGCTTTGGCATCCTGACGGTCCTGAGCGAAGCGAAGGGCAAGATTTTATCTTAAACCTGATTGACACCCCCGGGCACATAGACTTTTCCTATGAAGTATCCCGCGCTTTAAAGGCCGTAGAGGGCTCTATTTTGCTGATTGACTCAACTCAAGGAGTGCAAGCGCAAACGCTTACCACGCTCGCTATGGCGCGCGAAGACGGCAAAGAAAGAGGCAAGCAAATCATCCCGGTGCTCTCCAAGATTGATTCGCCATTGGCCAGAGTAGAAGATGTTAAAGGCGAAGTTAGAGAGCTTTTAAAATGCAATCCAAACGAAATTCTGCTGGTTTCCGGACGCACTGGAGAGGGAGTTGAGACACTCTTAAATGCAGTTATAGAAAGAGTGCCTCCGCCGGCTAGCGCATATAATGCGTTTCGCGCCCTGGTTTTTGATTTTAAATATTCGAATCATCGGGGAGTAATAGTTTTCGTGCGGGTATTTGACGGCCGGGTGGCCAAGGGCGACAATTTAATCTTTGCTGTTTCGGGCGAAAAATTTACCGCTCTGGAAGTCGGGACTTTTTCACCGGAAGAAAAACCTGGAGATTTTCTTTCTGCGGGGGAAATTGGCTATATTGTCACCGGTATAAAAAAACCGGGCATAGCGTCAGTTGGAGATACTGTTACAATGTCCAAAAATTCCTTGCCAACTTTTGCGGGCTACAGGAAACCTTTACCGGTTGTCTGGGCTTCAGTTTTCCCGGAAAATGCCGATGATTTTGCGGAATTAAAGCTGGCTTTGGGAAAATTAAAGCTTTCGGATTCCGCTTTTTCTTTTGAGGAAGAATCTTCGGGCTCGCTGGGCCGGGGATTCAGGTGCGGATTTTTGGGAATGCTCCATTTGGAAATCATTACCGAAAGATTAAAGCGGGAATTTAATTTAAAATTGGTTGTTACCACACCATCTATTACTTATGAAGTTGTAATGAAAAATGGAAAAAAAGAGAAGATTTATTCACCGTATTTTTTCCCGGATGATGGCAATATCCAAACCGTATTCGAACCGTGGGTGGAATTAAAAATCATTACTCCGGTAAAATATATTGGCAATATTATGCAGCTTCTTTTTGACCATGAAGGAGAAGTGAGTAATACGGAGAATTTTGGCGATAATCGTTCGGCCATATCTGTAAAAATGCCTCTGCGCGAGCTTATGCGGAATTTCTTTGATGAATTAAAAAGCACTTCGTCGGGTTACGGTTCCATATCCTATGAAGTAAAAGAGATGCGCGAAGCGAATGTTACAAGGTTAGATATTTTAGTTGCGAATGAAGTAGTCCCCGCTTTCTCCAGAATTGTCTCCAAAAAGAGGGTGGAAGAAGAAGCCGAAAAAGCTGTCGAAAAATTAGAAGGTCTTTTGCCCCGGCAAATGTTCACTTTAAAAATTCAAGGCAGGGCTCTCGGGCGCATCATTTCCTCCCGCACTCTTTCCGGTATGAAAAAAGATGTTACCCAGCACATGTATGGAGGCGATATTACCCGCAAAATGAAACTTCGCGATAAGCAAAAAAGGGGAAAGAAAAAAATGAAAGAAAGAGGCAGAGTAAACATTCCGCCGGATGTGTTTTTGAAAATGATGCGGTCGTCTAACGACTAGTTGAAAGTTATAAAGTGAAAAGTTAAAAGAAACTAAATTTTGCATCAACTTTATACTTTATGAACTTTATACTTTATAACTCTATTGCGGTCTGAACATCGGGGAGTATAAAAGAATCATACTTATGATAATAAGTACGCAAAGCACCGCCCAGGTAATCTGTATTTTCTTTTGATGTTTTTTATTGAAAAGCATATACTTAGTATATCATATATGATAAATTTTCAGCGAAAAGGGGTGTGGAGAAATATAATTCAAGCAAAACCAATTTTAATACTTTTGGGGATTTTGGTGCTGATTTTTGCTTGGAATATTTGGGGTTTTTGGGATAAAATGAAAGAAACCGATAAAAACAAAAAAATGATTGAAGACAAAGTTGTCGCCTTAAAACAGCAAAAAGAAAAACTTTCCTCCGATATAAACAGTTTGCAGACGGACCGAGGCAAAGAAAAGCTTTTTCGGGAAAATTTCGGTCTGGCGAAGGAAGGGGAAGATTTGATTGTAGTGGTGGAAGACAAAAATCCGCCCGCCGTCCCGAAACCGGCCCCTTCTTCGGGATTCTTTTCTTTCTTTAGAAATTTATTTAAATAGTGATATAATAAAACCATGAAAATAGCATTTTTTGAAATACCAAAAAGATTACAAGCTTTTTTTAGCCAAGCTCTGACCGGTACGGAGATTGTTTTTTTTGAGGAAAAACTTAGTCCGGACCACATAAATGTGATAAAAGACGTCGATATTATATCGGGCTTTACCAACTCTGTAATTGATAAAGAAGTTATTGACTCCTTGGCAAATTTGAAATTCATTGCTACCCGTTCAACCGGCTTTGACCATATTGATGTAGCTTATGCGAATTCCAAAGGAATAAAGGTCTCCAATGTGCCGGCTTATGGCTCGGAGACGGTGGCGGAATTCGCTTTTGCTTTGCTTTTAACTTTATCTAGAAAACTCCGGGAGGCAGGTAATTCCCTGAAAGAAAACGGAGATTATTCTATCTCCGAAAAACTCCAGGGTTTTGATTTGGATAAGAAAACATTTGGAGTCATCGGTACAGGCAAAATCGGGAAAAATATAGTTCACATTGCGCGCGGTTTCAATATGAATGTTCTGGCTTATGATTTATATCCTGATTTAAATTTTGCCAAAGAAAATAACTTTACCTATAAAACCCTGCCGGAGATTCTAGCGCAGTCCGATATTATCACACTTCACGCTCCTTACACCAAAGAGAATCACCATCTGATTAATAAAGAAAATATTTCTTTAATGAAAAAAGGGTCTTATTTGATAAATACTGCCCGGGGTGAACTGGTTGAGACCGAAGCTCTTGTTTCTGCTTTGCGGGCCGGGAATCTCGCCGGTGCTGGACTGGATGTTTTGGAGGGGGAAAGAGATTTTAAAAAAGGAGATACTATCCCAATGCTTGATTTGCCGAATGTTGTTATGACACCCCATATTGCTTTTGACACCAAGGAAGCTGAAATGAGAATTATGCAGACAACAGTCGATAATATTCGAGGTTTCATTTCTAATTTGCCAATTAATTTAGTTAATTAAAAGAAATGCAAGAAAATCGGATTAAGAATTTTAAGGAACTGGCAACAACGGAAAATCGAAAAAATGCTCTAGAAATTGCTGGGGCCGGTTTTGCCGCTATAGATACGGAAGAAGTAATAAAAAATAAAATAAAGCTTCAAAATAATATTTTAAGTATTCTGGAAGAAAGTTTTGATTTGTCCAAATTTAAAAGGATAAAAGTTGTCGGCTTCGGCAAGTCCTCCGGTGAAGCGGCCCTTGCTTTGGAAAAAATTCTGGGGCCGAGAATTGAAAAAGGGGCAATTATCGGCCTTCAGAAAGTTGCCTGCGAATATATTGAGAGTTTTGCCGGCACTCACCCTAAACCAAGCCAAATAAATGTAGAGGCCAGTAAAAAAATATATGAAATAATCAAAAATTCCAATGAAAACGATTTGATTATCGTTCTTGTTTCCGGCGGGGGCTCGGCTCTTCTTTGCTATTCGGAAAATGAATATGAACAAGGCGCAAAACTTTATGATGCATTTTTGAAATCTGGAAAGACAAGAATAGAAATGAATACTGTTTGGAAACACTTGTCTCTTTTAAAAGGCGGCGGCTTGGCCAAAATCTCTTATCCGGCAACGCTTATCGGACTCATTTTTTCAGATGTCCCGGGGGATAATTTTGGGAATGTCGCCTCCGGTCCGACTTATAAAGATAAAACCACCATTGCCGACGCTGGAAAAATTATTACTGAAAATAATTTGGGAGAATTTGATTTGATTGAGACGCCGAAGGAAGATAAATATTTTGAAAAAGTCCATAATTTCGTTCTTGTCTCGAACAAGACAGCCGTGGAAGCAATGGCAAAAAAGGTGGAAGAACTTGGCCTGGAAGCCAAAATAATTTCGACTGATTTATATGATGAAATGAATAAAGTGCTTGAAAAAATATTTTCCGCTCAAAAAGAAAACTCCGTTGTTTTGGCTGCCGGCGAACCGAGCATTGAAGTCAAAAATAAAAATGGTAAAGGGGGAAGAAATCTTCATTTGGGACTTTCTGCAATCGAAAGGAAACTAATAGATGAAAATTCCGTTTTTATATCGTTGGCCTCTGACGGCCTGGACAATAGCGATGTTGCCGGAGCTGTAGTTGATAAAAACACCATAGAAAAGGCGGAAAAATTGAATTTGGATGCTAATGATTATCTAAACCGCTTCGATTCCTACCCCTTTTTCCAGAAAACTGGCAATCTGATTATGACCGGTCCGACCGGGGCGAATGTTTCCGACTTGATGATTTTATTGACGAAAAAATAATGGAAAACAAAATTACCAAAATTATAGCGGAAGAAATAAAAGATTCGCGGGGGAATCCGACTATTAAAGTGATGGTTTATTCGGGTGATAAATTCGGCAGTTTTTCCGTACCTTCCGGCGCGAGCACGGGTGTACACGAGGCGCGAGTTATGGAAAATAGCAAGGCGATTTTAAAGGTGAATGAAATAATAGCAAAAGCATTAATTGGCCAAGATGTTTTAAACCAGAAAGAAATAGACAGAATCATGCTTGAATTGGACGGCGCTGCCAATAAAGATAAACTGGGCGGCAATTCCATGATCGGTGTCAGTATTGCCTGTGCGAAAGTTGCCGCCAAAATTTCCGGAAAAGAAACTTTTGAATATTTGCGGACACTAGTGGAAATAAAACCGTCGCGCAAAGTGCCGTATCTTTTTATGAATTTGCTTGAGGGTGGTAAACACACCGGCAATATTTTAGCTTTTCAGGAATATCTTATTGTGCCGGAGACGGAAAATATCTCCGAGGCCGTTGAAATCGGCATAAAAATACAAAATACATTGAAAGAAATAATTATGAAAGATTTGGGTAAAAATTCCGTTATTTTGGGTGACGAGGGAGGTTTTGGGCCGGAAACAAATGATATAAAAAAACCACTCCTATATTTAAGGGAGGCCGTTAAGCAAAATGATTTACAGGGTAAAGTTCATTTGGCTCTGGATGTCGCAGCTTCATCTTTTTTTGAAAATGGTATTTATAAAATTGCCGGCAAAGATGTTTCCGAAGAAGAGCTGGCGGGTATTTATAATTCTTTGATCAAAGAATTTAATTTACTTTCCATTGAAGATCCATTTGATGAGGAGGACTTTGATAGTTTTAGAAAATTAAAGGAAAATAATAAAGAACTTTTAGTGGTTGGAGATGATTTAACTGTTACAAATGTTTTGCTTCTCCGGAAAGCGATAGAAAACGACAGCATCAATGCAATGATTATAAAACCGAATCAAATCGGCACATTAACCGAGACCTTGGAGACAATGAAATTAGCCAGAGAAAATGGCATAGAACTTATCGTGAGCCACCGAAGCGGGGAGACGGATGATGATTTTATCGCTGATATAGCTTATGCTTTCAATTGTTTCGGTTTAAAAGCCGGTTCTCCCCAAAAAGCCGAAAGAATGGTAAAATATAAGAGATTAATTAAAATATTTGGATTGGAAACGACAAGGGAATAACTCATGATAAATTACTTAACTCTAGCGGTCGCAGAAGTTAGGTAATTCTTTTTAGTATGTCTTTTTAAGGTATTGTTTAAACTTACGCTATAGCGTGATTATTTACAATATTTAGTTTATATTACAAATACTATAAAATAATACAGCCACCTCTTCTTATAGTGTGTGATCTTAATTCCTCCTAAGTATTGTAAATATTCATTATTTTGTATAATATTAAGTATATGCAAAAACTAAAATTGCAAAAAACCTTTAAAATTAAGCCGACAAAACCTTTTGCTTTTGATTCAACTTTTTATAAGCCGGGCCATTTTACCTCTGGTGATAATTATTATAAAAAAGGTATTCGTTGGCAAACCTGGAATTGGCAGGGAAAAACACTTGGTATTAAATTTTCTAATAAAGGCACGATTAATAATCCATTGGTAGAAATTAAAATTTACGCCAAAGAAAAATTGTCTGACAATTTTATACTGTCACTTATTGAAGAAATAAAATATCGTTATAATTTTAATTATGATTTAAATGATTTTTATAAAACTTTCAAAAAAGACAAATTTCTTGCTCCTATTTTAAAAAAGTGGCGTGGTATGAGACCTGGTCATCCTAGCTCTTTATATGAATATTTAATTATTGGAATAGTTTTACAAAATTGTTCAGTTAGGAGATCCGTTCAGATGTTTAAAGCGCTTCTGGAAAATTATGGAACTCTCTTGAAATATAACAGTAAAGAGCTCTGGTGTTTTTGGAGTCCCGGGAAACTTAAAAAAGTTGGTGAAAAAGAATTACGAAGTTTAAAAGTTGGCTATCGCGCAAAATCTATTAAAAAACTCGATGAATATTTTTTCCAAGGATTAATCAGGGAAAAAGAACTAAGAACGAAAGACAAAGAAACACAAATGATAGAATTATTAAAACTCTATGGTGTCGGACCGGCAACTGTCTGGTATTTGCTCTTTGACGTTTTCCATCATTGGGATTTTTTCAATCATATTTCACCCTGGGAGCAGAAAATTTATTCCAAGTTGTTTTTTAATCGTAGTCCCGAGAATCCCGTATCTGTAAAAAAATTATTAAAACACTTTGAAAAATACGGAAAATATAAGCAGCTGGCGGTAAATTATGTCTGGGAGGATATTTGGTGGAAAAGAAAGAACGAGCGTATACCTTGGCTTGAAAAAGAAATAAGATTATAATTTGAATAGTGTTTTATGCTATAATAATCACTATGGCAGAAGAAAAAGGGGAAAATTTTGTGAAATGGTATAGCGAAGTGGGCATTGCCGATGTTCCGAGCGTCGGCGGCAAGAATGCCGCCCTGGGAGAAATGTATTCCAATCTTGTGCCGCTTGGGGTTAATGTGCCGAATGGTTTTGCTTTGACGGCCGACGCCTACAGATTCTTTTTTAGAGAAACAGGACTGGATGCTGAGGTTCGGAAAATTCTCTCTGACCTGAATACAAAAGATATTCACAATCTTCAGATTCGTGGGAAAAAAGTGCGCGAAGTGATTCTGGAAGCTGATTTGCCGGAAGCTCTTGAAAATGTGATTACCAAAGCATATGCGGAATTGGAAGAAAAATACGGTAAAGATATTGATGTCGCTGTCCGTTCATCAGCCACCGCTGAAGATTTGCCTGATGCTTCATTTGCCGGACAGCAGGAGACATTTCTCAATGTCCGTGGCATTGACGATGTTCTTGTTGCCACAAAAAAATGCATAGCCTCGCTTTTTACCAATCGGGCTATTTCCTATCGCGCCGATAAAGGATTTTCGCATTTTGATGTGGCGCTCTCCGTCGGCATTCAATGCATGGTGCATTCGGACCTTGCCTCTTCTGGTGTGGCTTTTACCATTGATACGGAAACGGGTTTTGATAAAGTTATTGTTATAAATGGTATATACGGCCTGGGCGAACTCATTGTCCAAGGCGAAGTTATTCCCGATGAATTTATAGTTTTCAAACCGGCCCTGGATAAAGGAAATAAAAATCCCATTATTGGCAAAAATATCGGTAAGAAAAATGTAAAACTTATTTATGCGAAAGATGGCACGAAAAGGCAAAATGTTTCATCATCAGACCAGCAAAAATTCTGTCTGACGGACGAAGAAGCCATAAAATTAGCGAGGTGGTGTTATGAGATAGAAAAATATTTTTCCAAAAAACACAATCGTTATCAGCCGATGGATATTGAATGGGCAAAAGACGGGAAAACCGGCGAACTCTTTATCGTGCAGGCGCGTCCGGAAACGGTCAGTTCTCTGGAAGACAAAAACATATCCAAAGAATATCAGCTTCAGGGTGCCAGTCGAATACGCGTAAAAGGAATCGCCGTCGGAGCAAAAATCGGTACGGGAAAAGTTCGTATTCTACGCAGCGCAAAAAACATATCTTCTTTTAAAGAAGGGGAAGTATTGACAACCGAAATTACCGACCCGGATTGGGAACCAATCATGAAAATTGCGGGGGCTATTGTGACCGATAAGGGCGGACGGACATCCCATGCCGCCATTGTATCCCGCGAGCTGGGCATTCCCTGTATTGTCGGTTCCGGTAATGCGACAAAAGTGCTGAAGAGCGGCGAAGAAGTGACGGTGGATTGCTCTTCCGGTCAAATCGGCAATGTCTACGACGGAATTATTCCGTTTAAGATAGTGGAACACCATTTGGATGAAATACCCAAAATAACAACAAAAATTATGGTTAATATCGGTTCTCCGGATGAAGCGTTTAAAAACCACTATCTTCCCGTTCAAGGAGTTGGCTTGGGACGCCTGGAATTTATCATTATTTCACATATCCGTATTCACCCGAATGCCTTAATTGATTATAAAAAGCTGAAGGAAGGAAAGGAGACTCCGGCCATCAGGAAATTAATCAAGAAAATCGATGATTTGACCCCCCTCTATAAAGACAAAAAGCAGTTTTATGTTGATGAACTGGCTTTGGGGATTGCAAAAATTGCCGCTACATTTTATCCCGAAGAAGTCATCATTCGTTTTTCTGATTTTAAAACGAATGAATATCGGACTCTTCTGGGCGGGGTTTTATATGAACCACAGGAAGAAAACCCGATGCTCGGCTGGCGCGGTGCCTCCCGTTATTATGACCCAAAATTCAAAACGGCCTTCGGTCTTGAGTGCGTAGCGATGAAGCGGGTGCGCGAAGATATGGGTTTTACCAATGTTGTTCCGATGATTCCGTTTTGCCGAACGCCAGAGGAAGGAAAAAAAGTGATAGATGTGATGACTGAGCATGGGTTGGACCGCGCCAAGGATAAAAGTTTGAAAATTTATGTAATGTGCGAGATCCCTTCGAATATTCTTCTGGCTGATGATTTCTTGGAAATCTTTGACGGCATGTCGATTGGGTCCAACGATTTGACCCAGCTTACCCTGGGATTGGACCGTGACTCCGGCATCGTCACCCATATTGCCAATGAAAATAATCCTTCGGTCAAGAAATTTATTGCTGAAATTATTCATAAGTGCAGGGAGAAAAATAAATATATCGGCATTTGCGGCCAGGCGCCGTCGGACTATCCGGATTTTGCGCAATTCCTCGTGAAGGAGGGGATAGAAAGCATGTCCCTCAGCTCTGATACGGTTATCAAAATTATTATGGCGCTTGCCCCGACCACCCCGACCGAAATCGGGGCTCCGACTAAGGTCGGAGAAGTCGGGGTCCCGACACAAGGTCGGGAAGGGAATTAAGAAAAATTATCGTAAGAAAAAATAATATGAAGATTGTTTTTATTGCAGGACCATATACGGGGGACGGAACTTTTGAGACAATTGAACGCAATATCCGCGAGGCGGAGAAATATCAAATTGCTCTTGCCAATAAAGAGATAGGATTTTTCTGCCCCCACAATCACACTGAACATTTTGGTGGCAAGAAAGGTGTGATTGCCCCGGAAAAGTTTTATTATGACTTAGATTTTCAATTTCTCACACGTGCGGCTGATGCTGTTTTAGCTATGCCGAACTGGGAAAAGTCGCGGGGTGCAAAAAAAGAAGTTGAGTGGGCGCGAGAAAAAGGAATGAAAATATTTTACCCCAAAGACCCCACGGGTATTGAAGAAATAATTGAATGGGCGAAAGAGTAAACTTATAACGACAATAAAAATTATTTTGTGCGGGATGCGAGAATCGAACTCGCGTTTCAACCTTGGGAAGGTCGCATTTTGCCACTAAACTAATCCCGCTCTCACAAAGAAATATATCGCTATTTTGGCTACTTGACAAGTATGCTATAATAAAAACATTAATAAATATTTTTAAAATTTCATGCAAAATGTAATTATTTATTCAACACCGTCTTGCCATTTTTGCCAAATGGCCAAAGAGTTTTTCAAGGCGAATAATCTCGCTTATACGGAATATGATGTGGTGAGTGATGTGGAAAAAAGAAAAGAAATGATAGAAAAAAGCGGCCAAATGGGCGTGCCTGTCATAATTATCGGCGACGAACGGATTGTCGGTTTTGATAAGTCCCAATTGACTAAATTACTCGGAATTTAATGTGTGTCTTTACAGTTTGGCTCGAACTCATTTTATCAAAAACTGCTGAACGAAACCAGACTAAGGAAGCCAGCCCGCCGCCGCTCGCTACCACTCGCCACCCAGCAAAAAAGTTTTCTCTGCTTTTCTGATTTTGCGCGCGCCGGATTTTTTCTTCTAAAAGGAAAAGAAAACTTTTTTGCTGGGTTCTGCTCTGAACGAGCAGGGTGGCGGGCTTGGCCTCTATTTTTTGCAAGAACACGGCGGAATTCCCCCCACACCCCCCTTCCGCCGTGTTCTTGCGGGGAAGGACGGGATTTTTGGCGGCGACAAGATATTCTATCTTAGATTATTTTGCTTTAGCCCACAAACTCTGAAAAAACTTTGTCAAAACAGCTGAATCCTTTTTACTCAATCCCACAACCAACGCAGGACTGTTCGAAGCCGCGTCCTTAATTGATGGACCAAGTATATATCCGATATCATCAATTATTAAAAAACGATCGTGAAGGTCGCTGTATTTTTTGGATATAAATTTAGAATACTCTTTCTTGAACCGTACAACGCGACTATCAAACGTCCCTCTTTTTTGGCCATAAATTAGTTTTATATCAACAACTTTCGGTATGCTATCCAAGACATTATCGAAAATCGTTTCATCAACCCATGAATCTGCTACAAAAACTTTTGTCTTGGTTTTTGCGAATATACCACGCAAAAATTTATCAAAAGAATGGGTACTTTTCTTTTCAAAAATATATAACTGACCATTTGATGGCGAGGCAACCCCTTTTCCTAAACTAGAAATATCAGTTAGGTGTTGTAGACCATCATCATTTACTAAAAATATACCTTGGCGAACCGGATCAACCCACCCATCTTGCTGGGCGCGGCTATAATACGTGGGGTTATATGATTTTCTTACTAGTGCCTTCGGCCAGCAACGCCGAACGTCTGTAACATTGATTTCGCGAGATGTATCGCCGCCAACACAGTGTGCTGCAATCGCCAAGAAAATCTGTTGACCGCTCAATTCTTTAAGAGGTAATACGTTAAGGAAGGCCTTTAGATTCTTGGAAAAATTCATAAATATTTAGTCAAAAATTGTTTCCCAACTATCGGTGAGATGATAGGAGCCGTTCTTGGCGGCGTCTAACCACCCATCTTCTTTAGCCCTAGTTCCATATACTCCGGTCGATAGTTTCCCGCCTAAGAGTTTCTGGTGCTTATTCCAACAGTTTTTCACTCCGTCGCTTGTTATGTTCGACTGCTTATTCCCTTTGGCGAGATAAGCCACTACAAGAACAAATCTTTTCGGCCCAGATAGACCTTTGCCGTACTTTTTAAAAAACGCTCTAGAATTGAGCTTGAAATCTAGTTTTCCGATTTGAGTGATTACCTTCTTGCTGGCCACCCGAGCAACTTTTCTTTGATCCTTTGGCTTCGCTACGCCTAATTCCACAAGGCATGCTTCAGCCAGCGAAACAATTTGTCGAAGTTTATTTTGAATTTCTTTATTATTCATATTTAGATATAGTACTTGTACACATCTTCTTCCTTCTTTCGCTTAATTTTTTCTCTCCGTAACAAATAAAGTAAGTTCACCCGAATATCTTCGGGCCGTTCATTAAATCCAAACTTGTCCTTAAGTTCTTTTTTCACATCTTCCGCGGCCTTTGGTCGCTTATCAATTATTCTCATAATTTTTTCGGCGACGCTTACTTTTTGCTTTTTCTTTTTCATAGTCATACTGATTATCTTACATAGACCCACCGACCACCTTGTTTAACTCTTCGTAGATATTTACGCCGAACCATTTTGAACACAATAGAAGATAGGGTTTGGACCGGATAAATATGTCCTATCTCCGCCAACCCCTCTTTTATAGCAGCGAGATCTTTTGGGGACTTGAAAAAGCCGCCATCAGCTAGAGATAGAATTAAATCTGTAGGAGAAGTTTTTATTTTCTTATCCTTTGTTCTTTTTTGTTCTCCTAATCTCGTTTCTTTTGCTGTTCTTTCTGATTTGAAACCGAGCTGACGCACAACATCGGCCACTTCAGTAGGGGTACCTTCAACTATGACCTCGGTACCACCCGGGAGAGTTATTTTTGCTTTTGTCTTAGCCATGTTCGTATACTATTCCAGTAGCCCAAATATGTCAAGTACTGGTCTACCGGACTACTACCGACATCATCTAGGATAGCGAATTAAAGGGCTGTGGATAACTACCCCTTTCACACTTTCGATTTACTTTCTATAATATCACTATGGTAACAAAAAGGCAAAAAGAAGTCCTGGATTTTATAACCGATTATCAAGGGCGGAAAGGATATGCCCCCTCTCTTGACGAAATACGTAAGAAATTAAAACTCTCGTCAGTCTCAACGGCTCATTTCCACGTTTCTAAGCTTCGCGATTTGGGACTTTTATCTAAGGAAGAAAATAAGCCGCGTTCTATTGAGGCGTTTGGCCGCGAGACAATGGTAAAAATTCCTCTTTTGGGGACTATTGCCGCCGGCCAGCCAATAGAGGCGATACAAAACAAAGAAATGATTGCTGTTCCAAAGAGTAAAATTCCTTCGTCAGCAGAAGTTTATGCTCTCCGAGTAGTCGGGAGTAGTATGATTGACGAAAATATAAACGACGGGGATGTTGTTTTGGTCCATCAACAAGAAACTGCAGAAAACGGACAAAAAGTGGTGGCTCTCATAGACAATCACGAGGCAACCTTAAAAAAATTCTATAGAGAAAGGGGGCATATCCGCCTACAACCGGCAAACAAAAATATGGAGCCGCTTATTTTCAGAAATGGACGGGATGTTTCGATACAAGGAATTGTACTCGATGTTATTCGCGAAGAAGTAAGATCGCCGATACAGTTTCCCGAATATAAGGAAACTAAAAAATATACTGAAGTGCCACTAAATAAAATCATTTGTGGTGATGCGATAGAGGTTATGCAAGGATTGCCATCTGATTGCGTGGATCTCGTGGTTACTTCTCCTCCATATGATGAATTAAGAAACTATAACGGCTATTCTTTCGATTTTGAAGGTATGGCAAAGGGCTTGTTTCGAGTTATCAAAAAAGGCGGTGTTTTGGTGTGGGTTGTTGGCGACAAAATAAACAAGGGAAATAAAAGCTTTACAAGTTTTAAGCAAGCCCTGTTTTTTCAGAGTTTAGGTTTTAACGCTCACGATGTCATGATCTATAGAAAGAAAAATACTCCTTTCATGCGATCTAATGCTTACACAAATTGCTATGAATTTATGTTTGTTTTCAGTAAAGGTTCTCCCAAAATCTTTAATCCCTTGAAAACAAAAACTGTGCGACAGGGTCAAGAAATGCTCCCATTCAATAAAAAAGCGGACGGAATAAATAAAAAAACAAAAGGCGAACTGAAACCAGAAAAGACCTTAACGAACATATGGGATTATGCTGTAGGGTATGGCGGCTCGACTAGCGATAAGATTGCTTTTCAACACACTGCAATATTTCCAGAAAAGTTAGCGGAGGATCATATTCTTTCGTGGACAAAAACTGGAGATGTCGTTTTCGATCCAATGTGCGGCTCTGGGACAACCTGCAAAATGGCCGCGATAAATAAGCGCCATTATATTGGATGCGATATTTCAAAAGAGTATGTCGAGCTTACAAAGAAAAGACTTAAAAACTTTAATCTCTAATAGTTCTTCTTTAGAAATTCAATCGCACTTTTCAGTAACTCCACATCGTCCTTGAAACGTCCTAGGCCGGTATTACAACTATCACATATCCAGCCACCCGGCTTTCCGGTGCGGTGATCATGTTCCAGCACTACTTTGCTTGTTACACCAGCTATAGTTCTTTTCTTACAAATTGGACATACAAAGGGTTCATTAACAGGTTTTTCTTTCAGCCATTTGATCCTATCGGTTCGAGATATTCCAGCTCCCTCCATTTTTATTCTGCAATCTTTACATGATGGCCGCCTCACCGACCTGTTATTTATTGCGTTCTGATTTTTGGCAAACTCCTTAGTCTTTTTAAGTTTATGACAGACATTACAAATTTTCTTAGAAAATCCATCTCCTGTTTTTCTTACGTCTATAACTTCAAAGTCATCTACACCTAATTCGACTTGTTTCCAAATGCGAATAAAAAAGATGGAGGCATGGTTTTTGTTTTCGGATTTTATAACACCAATATCACCCTTCTCAACCATGATTTCTTGAGGGGCTACAATATCTTTTTTAGCAACGACAAATTTGTTTGATGATTTAGTCATTTTAGGAAATAATCAGCTGGCTTATTGTAAATCGCCGCAAATTTTTTCATTTCCGCAACATCGAGCCGTCTTTCCCCGGACTCGATTTTTGAGATATAAGATTGAGGTTTGCTTAGTTTGTCAGCTACCGCTTGCTGGGACAAATCGGCCTCAATACGCGCTTTCTTCAAGCGTTCTATGATTTCCTTGTAGTCTTTTGAGTAAATTGACCTGCTCATATGTACTTCTATGATATATCCTATTGTGGTATAATCCCAAAATGGGATATACTATATTTATGAATAATGTCGCCGCCAAAAATCCCGTCCTTCCCCGCAAGAACACGGCGGAAGGGGGGTGTGGGGGGAATTCCGCCGTGTTCTTGCAAAAAATAGAGGCCAAGCCCGCCACCCTGCTCGTTCAGAGCAGAACCCAGCAAAAAAGTTTTCTTTTCCTTTTAGAAGAAAAAATCCGGCGCGCGCAAAATCAGAAAAGCAGAGAAAACTTTTTTGCTGGGTGGCGAGTGGTAGCGAGCGGCGGCGGGCTGGCTTCCTTAGTCTGGTTTCGTTCAGCAGTTTTTGATAAAATGAGTTCGAGCCAAACTGTAAAGACACACCAAAATCTGACTTTCGGAAAATTGACCGACTTTTTCGTTGGCGGCGCAAAGCGCCGCCCAAGCGTTTTGCCCCGACAAATCCTCTCCGCTCGGCGCGGTGAGCCGCGCCTCGCGGTTGGCCAAGACGAGGTTCGCCTCCCGTGCGATTTTAATTCTGTCTCGGACTTGCTTTGCCCAATAATTTTATGAGCATGAACAATAACAACAGATATTTTCTCTACGCCCGCAAGTCCACTGATGTGGAGGACAAGCAGGTTTTATCTATTGAAGCGCAGATCACAGAATTGCGCGCCTTTGCCAAACAAGAGGGTTTGCATATCGCCGAGGAGTTTATTGAAAAGCAATCCGCCAAAGTTATCGGTCGTCCAATTTTCAACAAGATGATTTCGCGTGTTGAACACGGCGATGCAAACGCTATCCTTGCTTGGCATCCGGACAGATTGGCGCGCAATTCTGTTGATGGTGGAAAAATTATCTATCTGCTTGACGGTGGTGGACTTGCGGACCTGAAATTTCCGCAATTCTGGTGTGAAAACACCTCGCAAGGAAAGTTCATGCTCAATATCGCCTTTGGGCAAAGTAAATATTATGTGGATTCGCTTGCCGAGAATACCAAACGAGGATTGCGCCAAAAAGTGAGGCGTGGAGAATATCCAGGCCTTGCGCCGGTGGGATATATCAACGATGTGCGGACGAAAACTGTTGTCGTTGATAAAAAACGGAGTGTGATTATTCGCAAGGCCTTTACGCTCTACGCAAAAAATAGCTCGCGCCTCGAAGACATCTCAAATTTTTTGGCGCAATCCGGTATCCATTCTCGGAACGGCAAGCGACTCCACCGAGACAGAATTACTTTTATCCTTTCCAATCCATTTTATTATGGCCACTTTCGCTATGGTGGTGAAATCCACGAGGGCAAGCACCAGCCAGTCGTTTCAAAGAAAATTTTTGACAAGGCGCAGGAAGTTTTGAAACAGCGAGGTCGTCCGCACCACAAGCAAAAAAATGAACCGCAACCATTTTGCGGACTACTTTCCTGCGCCTCATGCGGAATGATGATAACTGGCGAATACAAGGTCAAAAAACAAAAGAACGGCAATGTTCACGAATATGTCTATTACCACTGCACCAAGAAATCAAAACTCAAGTGTCCCGAACCTTGTATTCGCCAAGAGGAACTGGATCGCCAGTTATTATCGCTTATTCAAAAATTTTCCTTGAGACCAGATTGGGCGGCGGAACTAACCGCCATGCTTGAAAACGAGAAAACCGAGGCCGCCCAATCCTCAACCGCTTTTGTTCATGAGGCCGGAGACAGAATCCGCGCCATACAAACGAAGCTCCAGCGACTTCTTGATGGATATTTAGAACAGGATATTGAACGCGAAATATATCGTTTTGAAAAAGCAAAATTACTTTCCGAAAAGAAGTCGCTGGAAGAACAAATGGCGCGGATTGAACAAAAGCGGACTGGCTGGCTCGAACCTATGGTGGAATGGATAAAAGAGGCAGAGAATCTGCCTAAAATCGCACGGGAGAGCAACCTTTTTGCGAAAAAGGTTACTGCCAAAGAAATCTTTGGCTCGAACCTCGTCTTGGCCAACCGCGAGGCGCGGCTCACCGCGCCGAGCGGAGAGGATTTGTCGGGGCAAAACGCTTGGGCGGCGCTTTGCGCCGCCAACGAAAAAGTCGGTCAATTTTCCGAAAGTCAGATTTTGGTGTCCCCGGCAGGAATCGAACCCGCAATTACTCCTTAGGACGGAGTTGTTATATCCGTTTAACTACGAGGACTATTTAAACTGCCCTTTATAATCTAGCATACAAAAGGCCTATTTGGAATTGGTATTTTTGTCTGTTTGTGCTAAAATCACTCTTATGTTGGAAAAACAAATTAGCCGAGATAAGAGAGATTCCTTCCGAATAGGTGAGGACTACGGCTTTTTGGACCGTTTGCTGGATTCTGGCGATAGTGTTGATCTGGCTCGTTTGGATCGCGCCGTAGAAGCCAATTCAATTAGCAGGAAAGAACATGCCGTATTGGCTCGGAAGCTTTTAAAAAGGCATGAGCAAGTGGAAGAAGGGCTTGTCGGTGCGACGAAGCAACTTGAAAACAAAGTGGAAGGACTTGGCATTGACCCCGTCACAAAACTTTTTAAGCGCGACTCATTGGAACAAAAACTGAGTAATTTAATTAAAGAGTTAAAAAAACCGATCTTAGAACAAAGACGCCAGCCTCCTTTTGGGAGCGTTATGATCGTAGCTATTGATTTGGATAATCTGAAAAAATGGAACAGCAAAGGCCGCCTGGTAGGCGATAAGGCCTTACTCGCTCTTGCCGATTCTGTCAAAAGGGTAATAAGGGATACAGATTGCGCGTTTCGGCTTGGTGAACGATCTGACGAAATCATAGTGATTCTCAGGTTTGACAAAGAATTAGACCCTGATCAATTAAGAGAAAAGTTTGAGGATATTAAAACTTCGATAAATTCTGGATATATAGAAGTAAATGGTGAAAAATTGCCGGTTACTGCCGCGGCGGGGTACGAAATGTTGAAAACAGGGGAGTCAAGGAATATTGAAGAAATACTGGAGGCTGTGGATAAAAACCAATTGGCAGACAAGAAAGAAGAAGTGAAAATAAGCAGAATAGAGAGGGCTAAAGCAAATCTGAATTGAAGCTGGCCAAACAAAACACTCTTTTGTTTTCTCCTATATTATGCTAAATTGTATATATGGATCCTGAATCCAAAAAATTACTGGAGGAAACCCTCCAGTTGGCGCAGGAAAACAACAAAATGTTGCATTCCATGAGGCGTTCATTGCGCTGGTCTCGGATTATGAGCATCATGTATTGGGTATTGATTATCGGCATTTCCATCGGTGCGTTTTATTTTCTTCAGCCGTATGTAGACCAAGTGGTAAAAATGTACGGAAGTGTGAGCGGCGCGCTTAAGAATTTTCAACAATAAAAATATGCCTGGGTAGCTCAGTAGTAGAGCATTTCCCTGAAGAGGAAGTGGCCGGGTGTGCGATTCACCCCCCAGGCACAAAAACGAAGTTTTTGTGAGCCGGAGCGCGACGGTGTGAGGCGGGGTCGCGAGATTTTTCAGCAGAAAAATACTTGTGACCAAAAATTTTTTAGATTGACCTTACCTTGACGGTATTTTTCTTTTCCTTATCTACTTTTTTGATTTTTATCGTAACCAGGCCGTGTTTTTCCGTCGCTTCAACGTCCTCCGGTTCCACTTCAGCGGGGAGCGATATGGTGCGGGAGAATTTTCCCCAGAAAAGTTCCTTGGCAAAATAATTGTCTTCATCGATAGTCCGGCTCTCTTCGCGCTGGCCGCGAATGGTAATCATGTCCCGGGAGATGGACAATTCCAAATCTTCCGGCTTTACTCCGGCGACCATTGTCTGAATAATGATATCGGTCGGCGTTTGGTAAACGTCAACCGACAATTCCGCCTCGTCATTTTCTTCCTCAATCCAGTCGCCATTATTCTTTTTGTCGTTTTTTCCCGACTTAACCCCCTTTATTAAGTATTCCTTTCTTGAATCTTCCTCCATGCTCATACTCCCTGTTAATCTCTCAAAAAAACTTCTTTTTTTATTTTCCATAACAATATTTTAAATTAATAATTTTTACTCATTCTTCTCACTTTTTCAAAAAGCAACATAACGATAATTGTGACGACCCACAAAAACGCGAATACTTTCAAAAAGTCATTTCCACTGTTCTTTATTATAAAAAAATTAAAGGCGCTATGCAAGGCAATGGCAAATAAAAAGCCGATAAAAAGAAATAATTTCTTTTCGAATCCCTTCATATAGAACGAAATTCCTATACTAATACCTATTATTCCGCTGGAAATAGCATGCAGAAGGGTTGACCCGAGGAATCTTAGCTGGCCCGTGAGCAGACCGACCGTCGCTTCGTTTATTAAAAGTGGCTTAATCAAGAAGAGTGCATTTTCCAGAGCGGCAAAGCCCAAAGCCGCCGTGATGAGATAGATCGGCCAATCTATCGGCTGACTGGCGTTATTTGTCCTATAGAGAATGACCAGCACAGCGAGATATTTCAGTATTTCTTCAGTCCCAGCCCATAAAATGATTTGGCCTTCGGATGAGCCTATGTGGGCTTGGATGAATTTTTGAATCGGCAGGACGATAACAACCGCTATCATACCCATAATGAATATTACAGTGAGCAATCCTTTTGGCTCAGGACTTTCTTCTTCTTTCAGCCAAAACCACAGCCATAAAAGGGAGGGGACGATTCCGCCCAGGAAAGCCAGAATTAAAATTTTCGGGTCGCTAGTTAGCATGGCCATTTTTCAACTAATAATAAATTTTTTTTATTCGGCCCGTCCAACGGCGAAGCAGGTAGCATCGACCAAATTTCTTCCGTGACGAAAGGCATAAAAGGATGGAGAGCTTTCAATAATATAATCAGGTGCGTATATAAAAGAGCTTTGGCCGAGTCTGTATTTTTTTTCTTTGACCTTTCAATAATAATGTCAGCAAAAGTATGCCAGAAATAATGATAAAGTTTTTCCGCGACAATATAGAATTTATATTCATCCATTTCTCTGGTGATTTCTTTCATTAAGGTTCTCAATTCTTCGTCAGATTTTTTGTCTTCTTCGTCGTAAACTGGAGTTTTAGGAATAACAAAATCTTTTGTATTATCCAGGACAAAACGGGCCGCATTCCATATTTTGTTTGCAAAGTTTTTATATCCTTTGATTTTATCTTCGGAAAGAGCCAGAGATGTTCCTGGAGTATTGCCGACAACCAGGCCGATTCGAAATGCATCAGTGCCGAATTTTTCCGTTAAGGTGAGCGGATCAATTACATTTCCCTTGCTTTTGCTCATTTTTTGTCCTTTGGCGTCCAGAACCATGCCATGCATATAAACCGTATTAAACGGCAATTTACCCGTTATATAAAGCCCCAGCATAATCATTCTGGCTACCCAGTGAAAAATATCTCCGGCAGTTTCCAGCACATCTGTCGGGTAGAAAGTTTTAAAGTCATCGCCATTTGGATAATCAAATACGACAAAAGGCCACTGGCTGGAAGAAAACCATGTATCAAAAGTGTCATTGTCTTTTCTGACAGGACCCCCGCATTTGTCGCATTTTGTGATTTTGTTTTCAATGTCAACGGATCCTTTTTCGCATTTGTCGCAAATTTTTGCCGGTATTGGAATGCCCCAAACGATTTGCCGGGAAATATTCCAGTCGATGATATTCTCTAGCCAGTGAACGGTAATTTTTTTGTAATGCTCGGGGATGTATTTAATTTTTCCCGCTTTTATTTTTTCCAGAGCTTTTTTTGCCAATGGCTTCATCCGAACGAACCATTGATTTTGAATTTGCGGTTCTATCGTCGTGCCGCATTTGTAGCAGGTGTGAACAACGTGTTTGTAATTTTCATCTATTTTATCCACCAGGCCCTTGGATTTGAGTTTTTCGATAATTAGTGAGCGGGCTTTTTTAATGTGCATTCCCGCAAACTCTCCGGCAATCGGGAGCAATTTTCCGTTTTCGTCGATTATTTGTTCTTTGTCCAATTTGTGTCTTTCGGCAATTTCAAAATCCGCTATATCATGCCAGGGGGTTATGGTCATTACTCCTGTTCCAAATGCCATATCAATGGCTTCATCTTTTATGATTGTCGCCTCAATTGGGCCATTTATCCATTCCAGCTTCAATTTTTGGCCATTGGTGTAATTGGAATAGCGTTTATCATCCGGGTGCATCACAACATATTTGTCGCCAAACTTTGTTTCGGGCCGGGAAGTGGAGATGACAAAAGGACCATATTTCAAGTAATAATACGGTTCAATTTTTTCTTCATCTTTTATTTCTATGTCGGCAAAAGAAGTTTGATGTTTGGGACACCAGCTGACAATTCTTTTCCCGCGATATAAAAGATTATCGTCCGATAATCTTTTAAAAACGGCATAAACAGTTTTTATTATTTCGGGGTCAAGAGTGAATTTTTCCCGCGACCAATCGCAGGAAGCGCCCATTTTCCTGACTTGAGATTTGATATTAGCGGAATTTTTTAAAGTGAATTCCAAAATTTCCTGATACAGTTTTTTCGGTTCAATTTCGAAGCGCGACCGCCCTTCTTTCTCAAGTTTTTTTTCATAAACCACCTGAGTCTCAAAGCCGGCATGGTCAAGGCCGGGAAGCCAGAGTGTTTTAAAACCGCGCATTCTTTTATAACGGGTTATAATATCTTCAATTGTCATGACTAAACCGTGCCCAGCATGAAGGGAGCCGTTGGCATTAGTGGGGGGCATAATCATGGAAAAAGATTTGGCCTCAGGTTTTATTACGCCTTTTTCTATGCAGACGTCAGGATTAAAAAAACCATTTTCTTCCCAGATTTTGTAAATTCTCTCTTCTGTTGTCTTTGAATTATAGGGCTTGAGCAGTTTTTCATTCATATTTAAATAATATCATACTAGAACCTTAAATTGCCACTTGCTTTTATACTTTCTATTTTTGGTTTCTTTTTGTTTTTTATATAATTCAAGTAGCCCGCAATGCCGATCATCGGGGAATTATCCGTTGCCAGTTCTTTTGTCGGGAAAAGAAGTTTTATTTTTTTACTCGTGAGCTTTTTCATTTCGTTTTTCAAATGCTTATTGGCAGCGACTCCGCCAGCGACCACTAAAGTTTTTATTTTATATTTTTCAATCGCTTTGGCTGTTTTATAAACCAAACATTCGATAGCGGCATTTTCAAATTCCAAAGCTATTTTGGCTTTTATTTCTTTATTTAACGGGCCGATTTTTTTAATTAAATAAAAAACGGCTGTTTTTAATCCGGAAAAAGAGAAATTAAAATCTTTAGATTTTAACATTGGTCGTGGTAGCTTAATCAAAGAATCATAAATTCGAAACGACTTGGGAGCGCGACGGCGCGAGCACGAGGAATTTTTTAGTGAAAAAATATCCGTGCGTTTCAAATTCATGATTCTTTGATGCTCGGCCAATTTGGAAATTTGCGGCCCGCCGGGGTAGGGAAGGCCGAGCATTCTGGCGACTTTATCAAAGGCCTCGCCGACAGCATCGTCCAGGGTTTCGCCGATAATTTTATAATCCAGCCATTTTTTAATCAATACAAGTTCTGTGTGACCGCCGGAGACCAAAAGCGCAAGAGTTGGATTTTTTGTTTTTATAATTTTAAATTTTCTTTTCTTTTTTCCAAAAACCGAAAACATGTGCCCTTCCATATGATTCACAGGTATTAAGGGAATGTTCCATTTTTTTGCCAATTCTTGCGCAAAAGTTATCCCTGCCCAAAGGGCTGGCTCCAAGCCCGGTCCGTAAGTCACAGCGATGGCATCAACTGGTCTTTTTATTTTTTTTAACTTGCTTTCCTTTAATGTTTTTTCCAGAAGTATTGGTAAATTTTTAATGTGCTCTCTTTTAGCGAGCATCGGATAAACTCCCCCGTATGGAATATGGATTTTTATCTGTGAATCTGAATTATTTGCCAAAATCTTGAAAGTGGCGTTTTTTACGCCCCCTTTTGCTTCCATTATGCTTATTCCCGTGTCATCGCAGGATGTCTCTATACTCAAAATTTTCACGTGGGCGGTACAAGATTTGAACTTGTGGCCTTGTCTACGTCAAAGACACGCTCTACCAACTGAGCTAACCGCCCATTGTTTATTTATAACATTTTGGAGTGTTTTTTCCAATATTTTAACATTCTTAATAAATTCATAAATACTTATAACCCTGCTATCGCATAATTTTAAGTATTTATGATATACTTTACTTATGAGTCTTATTTATGAAATTTTAAAAGAATTAAGTAATACATCCTTGAAATACAAGGGGAGTCGTGTAAACCTTTTCGGTATTCCAAAGTTTAAAAATCATTCTCAAAATTCCTTAAGCGGAACTTTGTTTTACATTTATAAAACTGGTCTTATAGAAAAAAGTGATGAAGGATTGATATTAACTCTCAAGGGTCAAAAATATATAAAAAGGAAAATAGATTCTTTGCAGCAATTTTATTTTAACTTTGACAAAAACGCGCCCAAAAATCTAATAGTGATGTTTGATATTCCAGAAACCAAAAAAGCTGAAAGGGAATGGCTTCGTTGGCATTTAAAAAAGTTTAATTATTTAATGATCCAAAAAAGTGTGTGGGTTGGACCCTCTCCTTTGCCGAAAGAATTTTTAGACTATATAGAAAAGATAAAAATCAAAGATGGTTTCAAAACTTTTAAGTTGGCGAAAGGATATAATTTTGAAAAATAATCAAAATTTACTTAACTTTCTGCTATCGCAGAGTTTTAAGTATTTTTAATATTTAATAAACAACTACTGCATCTTATTTTTAATCCTTTCAAGGGCCAAGATAAAGGCGCCCATGCGCAGATTCGTTTTTGATTCGCTGGCTTTTTCCAATATTTTTTCGGATGCGTCTTCCATCATTGGTTTTAATTTGTTGAAGACCTCTTTCTCCGTCCAATGCTCGTTTTTTAAATTCTGTTCCCATTCAAAATAAGATACGGTGACGCCTCCGGAATTCGCCAAAATATCCGGCACGACGGGAATGCCTTTTTTAAAAAGAATTTCATCCGCTTCCGGATTTACCGGTCCGTTGGCCAGTTCCATTATTGCTTTCGCTTTTATTTTATCAGCATTGGCTTCAGTAATAACATTTTCAAAAGCGGCTGGAACAAGAAGGTCGCAGGGGAGTTCCAATAATTCCGCATTGGTAATATTTTTCGCTCCCGGAAAATCCTTCAAGCCAGCTGTATTTCTCTTGTGAACTTCAACTTTTTCCAAATCCAGACCGTCTTCTTTTACTATAGCGCTTTTGGAATCGGATACTGCTATTACAATATGTCCATTTTCGGCAAAAATACGCGCCGCATTTCCGCCTACATTGCCGAAACCCTGAATCACAATTCTGCATTTTTCCGGAAGCCCAATTTGCTTGCGCAATGAATCAAAAACATAAAAACCACCGAGCCCCGTGGCTTGGCCTCGGCCCTCCGAGCCGCCGTTTTCAATCGGCTTGCCGGTAAAAGTGGCTCCGGTTTTGTCTCCTGTGATTTTTTCAAATTCGTCAACCATCCAGGCCATTATTTCGGGATTTGTATTTACATCCGGGGCTGGAACGTCTTTGTGCGGTCCCAATATATCAGCGAGCTTTTGCACCCATCCGCGGGAAAGTTTTTCCAATTCTCCTTTGGACAATGCTTTCGGATCAACGGTTATTCCGCCTTTGCCTCCACCCATCGGAATTCCCACCACCGCGCATTTAAGCGCCATCCAAAAGGCGAGCGCTTTTACTTCGTTTATTTCGGCATCGGGATGATAGCGAATACCCCCCTTATAAGGTCCCAAAGCATTATTGTATTCCACTCTGTAGCCATCAAAGATTTTTAAAGAGCCGTCGTCCATTTTGACCGGAATAGAAATTCTGATATCACGATCGGGCTGGCGGAGACGGGTGATAAAACCATCGCCGAAATTCTTAATTTTAGCGGCTTTGTCCAATTGCGCCATTGCGTTTTGAAAAGGATTTTGCATCTTTCTATTGTACAGCGAACCTTTCCAATATTCCAAGCTCCGCTTTGGTATTGGCGCCTAATGCCTCATAGGGTTCTATTTCTATTGATTCTGTTTCAATGCTATTGTCTGTCGCTATTTTTATCAAGTCGGTTAAATAATATTCTTTTTGCGCGTTATCATTTTTAAGCGTTTCAAGTTTGTTCCATAACCAAGCAGCCTCAAAACAAAAATAGCAGGGGTTCACTTCCGTTACTTTTATTTCTTCATCGTTTGCGTCTTTGAATTGAATATCTTTTATAATTTTTCCATTCCGGTCTCTTATGATTCTGGAAAAATTCACGAAATTAATTCGCCAATCTTTAAAATCTTTTAATTTAACCGTAGCCAGGGTTATTTTTTTTCCGGACCTGATATGTTTCTCGTTTATTTTTTTAATTGTCTCAGCATTTATGAAAGGATGGTCTCCATATAGAACCATAATATTTTCCGCTTTATTTTTTAAATAATCTTTGGCCAAGCTGACTGCGTGGCCGGTGCCGAGCTGGTGTTCTTGATTTATATAATGATATTCATTTCCAAGTTCCTTGATAACCAATTCTTTTTTATAGCCGACTACGATTATCGGATTTTCATCAATTCCCGATTCGTCCACGGATTCCAGGACGCGTTTTATCATGGATTTACCCTTTACTTGCGCTAAAACCTTCGGCAAGTCGCTTCCCATTCTCACGCCCTTTCCCGCTGCCAGAATAATTATTTTTGTTTTGTCTCCGTTTTTCATGTTTTAAAATTATACACTAATTTATTTTAAGATTAAATTAAATAAAAAACCGGTAAACATAATTCCAATTCCAACAATTCCGGCAAAGATTAAAATCAACCTGGTTTTCATCACTCTTTTCAAAATCATAAATTCGGGGAGAGACAGGGCGGTAACCGACATCATAAAAGCAAGGGTTGTGCCTATCGACACCCCTTTCTCGGTTAAAGCGGAAACAAGTGGAATAATACCGGCCGCGTTGGAATAAAGCGGAATACCGACAAGAACAGCTAGGGGCACAGCATACCATTTATCGCTTCCCGCATACTTTGCCAGAAAATCCGCCGGAACGTATCCGTGAATCCAAGCCCCGACCCCGATACCAATCAGAATATACGGAAAAACTTTTTTCAAAATATCTAAAGTGTAATTTTTAGCGTAGATAAACCTTTCTTTTTTGGTCATTTTTGGCAAAACGATATTTCCGTTTATTTTATTTTCATAAACAAAAGATTCCACTAAGTTTTCTACTTTCATTTTGCCGATAATTATTCCTGAAAGAATTGAAATAATAAGTCCGCTTACTATATACATAAGTGCAATTTTCCAACCAAACATTCCAAGAAGTAAAACAAGAGCTACTTCATTTATCATTGGTGAAGCTACGAGAAAAGAAAAAGTCGTTCCTAATGGAACTCCTGCTTGAATAAATCCTAGAAATAGAGGAATAGCTGAACAGGAACAAAAAGGAGTAATAATTCCCAAAAGTGAGGCAATAACATTACCCATATATTTACTTTTATGAGATAAAATAGCCCGTATCTTTTCTGGTGGCAAATATGAACGAATTATTGAGACGACAAAAATAATTACAGAAAGAAGAATAAATATTTTAATTGTGTCATAAATAAAAAAATTAACAGCATTTGCGGGTAATGTTTCCGGAATAAAATTTAAAACTTTATATGTCAGCCAATCGGCTAATAATTTTACAGGATAAAAAAAGTTCATAAATAAAGTGTATCAGTTTTAATGTCTATTAGGAAGGATTTTTATTTTGCAATTAAGCCTAAAAATGTTATTATATTTCGCATTGGCCCTATCGTCTAACAGTTAGGACATCAGCTTTTCAAGCTGACAATCCGGGTGCGATTCCCGGTAGGGTCACAAATTGATTTTGCTGCTTATTTGGTTTACAATATAAAAATACGATAGATATATTTTAGTCAGCGTGTTTGTCGATACAATTTATCATTTAATTTATTATAAAAATATGAGTGAAGAAATATGCCCTGTTTGCGGCAATGACCCGTGCACTTGCCCAAAGTAAGGAACAATCCTATTAGGATAAAAAAACAGCCCATAGGGGGCTGTTTTTTTTCATGATATAATTCATTTAATTATGTTCAAGGACAGAAAAGAAGCAGGTCAATTGCTCGCCGAACAGATTATACAATATCGCGACAAGGACGCTGTCGTCTACGCTCTTCCGCGGGGAGGAGTGGTTCTCGGTTTTGAAATAGCCCAAGCTCTGCATGCGCCTCTTGATTTGATTATTGCCAGAAAAATCGGGCACCCGGATAATCCGGAATATGCTGTTTGCGCTGTTATCGAAGAAGGCGAACCGTTTTGTAATGAAGAGGAAAGAGCGACACTCGATCCAGTGTGGCTGGAGAAAGAAATAGAAAAAGAACGTGAAGAAGCAAAACGGCGCAGAGAAAAATATTTAAAAGGCCGAAAACATCGCTCGGCCAGAAATAAAATCGCTATTGTTGTAGATGACGGGGTGGCGACGGGGCTTACTCTGCGCTCCGCTCTCCGTTCTCTTCGCCAGGAACAGCCCAAAGAGCTCATCGTGGCAGTGCCGGTCGCCCCGCATGATCTGGTAGAAATTCTCCACACGGAGGCGGATAAGGTTGTTGTTTTGAAAGATGAAAAAAATTATCTCGGCGCCGTCGGAGCGTATTATCAGAACTTTCCGCAAGTATCCGACGGAGAGGTAATTGAATTATTGCGATGCGGAGGTGGTGAGATTTGAACTCACGATTGGATTTCTCCAATGCCGGTTTTCGAAACCGGTGCCTTCAGCCACTCAGCCACGCCTCCATGCTTAATAATCTACTATTTTTTTGAAATCAATTTACTTCGTGTGTATAGCCAGATAAATATCTTCCAGAGCTCTTACGGCGTCGCCGGCGGCGATGTTGTTCTGGTGATAGAGGGCATTGGTGCAATCGCCGGCTGCCCAAATGCCCGGAACTTCCGTTTTTTGATTCCAGGCGTCAATTTTTATTCTGCCTATTTCATCCAGCGGCACCAGTCCTTTGGCAAAATCAGTATTCGGAATTTGTCCGATTTCCATAAAAATACCCGAAATTTTGAGCTCTTTTTGTTCGCCGGTAATTTTATATTTATAAACCAGCCCTTCAACAAATTTATCGCCTTGCACTTCTAAAATATCAGCATTTTTGATTACTTTCATTTTCGGATTTTTTAAAACCTTCTCAACGGTAATTTCATCAGCCCGAAAAGTGTCGCTTCGGTTTATGAGGGTAACGGATTTGCAATAAGCGAGAAGCTGGGCGGCTGTTTCAAAACCGGCATTGCCTCCGCCGATAACGGCGACATCCATTCCTTCAAAAAGAGGCCCGTCGCAACTGGCGCAATAGGTGAGGCCTTTGTGTTCAAGACGGTCCGCGTTTTTCGCTTCCAGTTTTCTTCTTCGACTGCCACTCGTGATAAGAATCGTATGTGCCAGAAACTCCTTACCAGATTCCGTCTTTACTAAAAATCTTGCCCCGTACCGAGCTTGCTCTGGTTCGGGGTCTTCGTCGGCTTTTTCTATCGCATTTACTTTTTCTCCTTCTTTAATTTTCAAACTTTCTCCCGCATTTGCTAAGACATGTTTTTTAAAATTTTCGGCGAGCTCATTTCCGGAAAGCGCCGGAGTTCCTATCCAGTTATAAATCTGTTCGGATACGATGCTTTGCCCGCCCCATTCCGAAATAATAAGAAGCGTTTTCAATCTTTTGCGGGCGGCATAAACAGCCGCCGCGCTACCAGCCGGCCCGCCTCCGATAATAATCAAATCGTAAGCCATCTACCTATTATACACTATTTTCCTCTAGTTTTTTTTGCGTCTCAAAAATGCCGGAACAGCGCTCCAATCATCGCCGTCGTCTTCAATAATTTCTTCTTTAATATCTTTCTTCTCTCCTTTTTTGATAAAATCACTGCTGCCGATGTTTCCCTGAATACTATTATGGATTTCTTTTTTTACCAAGGCCGGATTTTCATCTTTGAGAAGCTGGCCTCCGACATTTCCGCCAAAAAGACTTTTGCGGGGCATATCGGCCGGGAAGCTGGTAGCAATAACGGTGACTTTAATCTCTCCTTTTTTTAATTTTTCGTCATGAATCGTTCCGAAGATTACTTTTGCATCTTTGTCAATTGATTCGGTGATTATTTTTGCCGCTTCCTGAATTTCATTAATTGTCAGGTCGTCACCCCCGGAAATGGCGAAAAGCACTCCTTTGGCGCCATGAATCGAGACTTCCAGAAGGGGAGAATTTACGGCGGCGAGAGCCGCTTTTTCGGCTCGCTTTTCACCAGAAGCGACGCCGATGCCCATCAGAGCCGAACCGGCATTGGCCATGATGGCTTTAATATCAGCAAAATCCACATTTATAGTGCCCGGAGTGGTAATCAGGTCGGAAATGCCTTCTAATGCCTGGCGCAATACGTCATCGCATCTGGCGAAAGCATCTTTAAAATTGGTGTTTTTTTCGGCCAATTGAAGCAATTTGTCATTGGGAATAATAATTATGGCGTCCACTTCTTTGGCCAGATCCTCAATGCCTTTTTCCGCTATTTTCATTCGGAGACTGCCTTCAAAGAAAAAAGGCTTGGTTATAACCGCTACGGTCAATATACCTTGCTCTTTGGCGGCCCGAGCGATAATCGGAGCAGCGCCGGTGCCCGTGCCTCCGCCCATACCGCAAGCGAGGAAAAGCATATCGCCTCCCTTGATAACATCTTGAATTTCTGATTTTGTTTCTTCGGCCGCTTTCCTCCCGATTTCCGGATCCATGCCGGCGCCGAGACCTTTGGTCAAATTTTTTCCGATGTGAATTTTTTTCTCGGCCAGGGATTGATGCAGGTCCTGCGTGTCGGTATTCATGCAGATGAAAGAGACGCCTTTGACTTTGGAATTTATCATATGATTGATGGCATTCTTTCCCGACCCCCCGATTCCGACGACCATAATGCGAGCGAAACTTTCTATTGGTTGGTTTATTTTTGGCATGTTTTGTTTTTTAACGACTTAACTTATATATTTCATACACTAGCAGAAAGTAAAAAAAAGTAAAGTTTCTTACCCTTTCTAGAACCTAGTACCTAAAACCTAGAACCTAATTAATTATGGCATTAGCTGTTTTATGCTTGATTTTATTATGTTTTTTAGGTCTTTGAAAAGATTCCGGAGTGAGCTTTCCGAATAATTTCCGCCCTCTTTGCCCACTGTTAAGAGCCCTAGAGCCGTAAACCAGGACGAGTCGCGAAGTTTGGTTTTGCTATTGCCGAAAATCTCGGTTGTTCCCAAAGTTGAGGGAAGTTTTAAGATGGATTTTGATAATTCAGCCAGGCCGGTAGTGTTTGCGCCGCCGCCGACGAACACTATGCCCGCCGGCAAGAGCTCCGATCTCTTTATTTTTTTTAAATTATTTTCTATTGATTCAAAAATATCGCAAAGGCGCGCCTCAATTATTTCATCAAGTTTTTTCTTTAAAAATTCTTCTTTGGCTCCCGCCTGTTCGGGCAGTGATTTTCCCAATTTCAAGTCCTCCGCTTTCTCCAATGGAATTTTAAAACCAAGGGCAATGTCATTGGTGATTTCCGAAGAGCCGATGGAAAAAGTATAAATTGACATTAATTTTCCATCTTCAAAAACGGAAAGCGATGTCGTTTCCGCCCCAATGTCCACCAGAGCCACTCCGACGATTTTTTGTCTTTCCGATAGGGCAATATTGCTGATGGCTATCGGCGCAGCTATTACATCGATCGTTTCCACACCGGCTTCAGCGATGACACCGAGCAAATCTTCTAAATGCTGGATAGAATAAGTGACGAAAAGAGCTTTGGCCTCAAGCTTGGTTCCGCGCATGCCCTCCAATCGGCCCAGGACTTCTTTCCCATCGAGCCGGAAAGAAATAGGATATATATGGATGACTTTTTTATTAGCCAAGTTTAAATTATCTTCGCAATCTTGCAGCGCTTTATTAGCGTCCAGGCTGGTGACTTCGCCGTCGGCCTTGGAAATAATCGTCTCGCCCGAAGCCATTTCTCCGCGGAGTGTTGTTCCGGAGAGCGAAACAAAACAGCGTTTTATTTTTAGGCCCGAAGTTTTTTCCGCCAAAGCGACGGCATTTTTCACCGAAACAGCAGCCAAAGCCGGATCTGTGACATAACCGTGCCGGAGGCCGAGAGTTGCGCTATCGCCGATGCCAACAATTCTAGGATTTTTTTCTCCTTTTAAAAATTCTCCGACAACGACTCGTGTCGTTGACGACCCTACGTCTATTCCGATAGAAATATTTCTGATCATACTTTTCCTCCGCTCTCTCCATTCTACTACTATGTTCCATTCCTTTCAAATGAAGCATTCCGTGGATAACTAAAAAACCCAGGAAGAGGCGGAAAGTTTTTCCAAAACTTTTCGCCTCTTTTTTTATCACAACCGGGCAGAGGACGATTTCGCCCATATTCTTATGCAGGGGGAAAGAAAGTATATTGGCCGGCTTGTCCTTATTCCGGTATTTTTTGTTTATTTCCCTTGATTTTTTCTCGCCGACAAAAGCTATTGACAGGGAATAATTCTTTCCCAGAATGTCATTTTTTATCTTCTCAAATTTCATTTCATCTTGCCGAGTTTGCGGAGTTTTTCTATTTCCTTTCTTCGGCCCATCCTCTTCAGAGCGCTTTTCTTTACTTTGAGTTTTGATTCTTTCCGAACATTATAGCGGGCGCTTTTGACTTTACGAATGATGCCGGACTCCTGAATTCGGCGGGAAAAGCGGCGCAAAACGCTTGAATTGTTTTCATTCGGATTTTTCTTCACTTCAATTACTGTTTTGGCCATACTTTTATAGGTTATCATAAAAAATATTTTTTAGCGACATTGACAGAAATACATTTTAGATGTATGATAGAGTTTGTAAAGTAGTTCCACAAAAACAAAAAGAAAGGAAAAAACGATGAATATCGGCGCAGAAACGGCCAGATTGGCTGGTTTGCAAATCGATCAGCTAACAAAACTTCGGGCCGGACAAATGACGCTCGATCAAATTGAGCGGTTTAACAATCTCAAGCCGGAGGCGCGAGAAGAGCGATTCGGCGATTGGGAAAGGCCGAAACCCGTATCCGCACCCATAGCCGAAATAGTAAAGTTTGGCCTGCTTGCTGACCTCGGTATCATCACGGTGCCAGCGAGCCATGTGCCGGGCACATATCTCTCCAGTTTCAAGGAGAGACACCAGGGCGGAAAGAAAAAATCTTTCTACGGTTACAACGATAATGTAACCGACGAAAATTTTTCAAATCCGACCTGGGTGCTTAAGCCTGGCCAGAAGCTCTGGGTTCGGGCATACAAGCAAATCGTGCCAGGCCAGACTACGAGCGAGGAACGAATGGCGTTCCTCACGACGGTGAACTCGCGTCACACCGGGGCGCAAGGGGCGTCACTGGTGTTTGACCAGAAACGTAATCAGTTGCCGAAAGGCTACTGGTACGGCTCGTTCGACGAGCCGGAGCGCCTCTGGGAAGACGCCGGTGGCAGCCACCGCGTGCCGGAGCTGGTCGTGGGCAGCGACGGCGACTTCGGCTTCAGTCTCGGCGGCTTCGAGGACCCGTGGCGCGTCAGCCACGTCATCCTCTCGTTCTGCGACGTGCCCTCTGGCACTTAGGCACTTCGCAGAGTTTTGTTCTTTGTTTCTTTGACCCTCCGCCCAATTTTTCAGCGGGGCGGAGGGTCGCATCAATAGCGCACCGTCTTACTTTTGTAAGCGGTGTTTTTGATTTAGGCAGATTTTTGTTATAGTGCTTTTGGATACTAGATCGTGTATATGGCTACGGTTATATACAATCGAAATCCCGTAAAAGGAAAAAGCCAGAGTTCATTGGGTACGCCTTCTGAGCGAGAGCAACCTTTTATGAAAAAACAAATAAGTCGGTGCAGCACACTAGGGAGTTTTGACTCCGCATAAAATACAAAGAATGGCTGGTGCTGTTCTTGGTAGCCTAGGAGGTGTGCTGTACATTACGTAGAGGGCCGATGGCAACCACCGCGTGCCGGAACTGAACGTGAACAGCGACGGCGACTTCAGCTTCAATCTCGGCAACTTCGAGAACCCGTGGAACGACAACAACGTCATCCTCTCGTTCTGCAACTTATTTTTTCTCCTCCGCCTAGCACGGAGGAGTTTTGCCTCCCAAACTTTTTTTCCAGCCGCCCAACATTCTGCCTATTTCATCAAGGCAAAGAATGAACTGGCCATATTGTTCATGATTCAGCATTTTATGTTCCCAACCAATTTGCAAAAAGAATTTTAACAAATCATTTTTCCCAATCGCTTGCGATACCAAGGACAATTTTTCAAATTTATCATATGCAAAACACGCCCGAAATATCAATTCCAGAATGGACAGAAAAATACCGTCAATTTTTGCGCCCAAGGTCAGCCGGTCAAACCGTTTCAAATTTACCATATGGTCATGCCATAAACGATAGACCTCTTTTGCCTTTACTAGCACGAGCGGAGCTTGTGCGGGGGGGGGGGTAATTCTTATTTTATGTTCGTTCATAAATATCAAGATATCATATCTATGGAAAATTTGCTTGTCACTTGGGAGCGCTTTTTACGCGGCAAGCGTCACAAAAAAGATGTTGCTCTATTTCAATTAAACTTAACTGATAATTTAATAGATATTTTTAATGCTCTCAAAAACAAAACATATGTGCACGGATTATATTCGGCATTTAATATATCTGATCCAAAACCTAGAAATATTCACAAAGCGACTGTTCGAGACAGGGTTGTGCACCATTTGATTTATAAAGAGTTGTATCCGTATTTTGATAAAATATTTATTTATGATTCCTATTCATGCAGAATAAATAAAGGTACGCATAAAGCCATGAATAGATTTCGTCAAATGGCTTTGAAGGTTTCAAAAAATAACACGAAAACCTGCTTTGTTTTAAAATGTGATATTAAAAAATTCTTTGCGAACATTGACCACTTAATACTAAAGAAAATTTTAGAGAAACATACAAAAGATAAAAATATTCTCTGGCTACTTTCCCAAGTGATAGATAGTTTTTCTTCCTCACATATATACGCTATAGCTGATATATGCAAAAAAGGCCTTCCATTGGGCAATTTAACTTCCCAACTTTTAGTAAATGTTTATATGCATGAATTTGACATGTACGTGAAACAAGAACTAAAAGTGAAATACTATATCAGATATGCAGATGATTTTGTTGTTCTTTCTGCTGATAAAAAATGTTTGGAAAATTTATTGACAAAATTCCATAATTTTTTAAATAATAAATTACATCTAACTCTGCATGAAAATAAGGTCTATATCAAAACATACGCATCAGGGGTGGATTTTCTGGGCTGGATTCATTTTCCTTATTATAGACAACTTCGTACAACGACGAAGAAAAGAATAATAAAAAACATGAAAGGGTATCCGAAACCAGAGACGATTAACTCATATCGGGGATTACTGGGTCATGGAAATACGTATAAGATTCAAAAAAGAATAAATAAATATTGACTTTTTGGCAAAAAAATATAAGATAAATAGTAATGCAGCAGGCAGGAGATTATATAACCGAAGAAAAAAGGGAAGCCCTGGAAGCCGAACTTAAAGACCTGAAAGGTCCGAAAAGAAAAGAAATTTTGGAGAGTTTGGAGTATGCCAAATCACTGGGCGATTTGTCGGAGAACGCTGAATACCATCAAATTCGTGAAGACCAAGGCAAACTTGAAGAACGCATCGCTAAAATAGAGCGAATACTCCGATTTTCCCAAACTGTCAAAGGAGGCGGAGGGGATGTAATTGAAATCGGCTCCAAAGTAACTGTGCAGAAAGTCCCGACAAAAGTCGGGATTCCGACAGAGGTCGGAAAAGAGAAAAATTATGTTATAGTAGGGAGTGAAGAAGCGGATATGGCTAAGGGGAAAATTTCCAATCGATCTCCTTTCGGGCAGGCGCTTTTTGGCAAAAAGAAAGGCGACGACATTTCCTTTAAAACTCCGAATGGCACGGTTAATTATAAAATCGTAAATGTTTCTTAAATTTTATTCTGAAAGTATGGTATTCTTAGGATATGTATTGGGCAGATGCAATAGCTGAAAAAGCAAAGACGCTTTACAAAGAAAAAATAAAAGCGGGTGTTCCGCTTGTCATTCGGGATGAAAAAACATTGTCCGGGCGCGTCCACGTCGGTTCTTTGCGGGGTTTGGCCATTCACGGTATTATTGCCGAGGTTTTGAAAGAACAAAATATTCCCTGCAAATATCTTTTTGAATTTAATGATTTTGACCCGATGGATGGCTTGCCCGTATATTTAGACCAAGAAAAATTTTTGCCGTATATGGGCAAACCTTTATGCGATGTGCTTTCTCCCGACGGTAAAGCGAAAAATTACGCGGAATATTTCGGAAATGAATTCGCCGGCGTGATTTCCGAAATCGGTTTTGCTCCGGAGTATTATCGCTCAAGCGATTTATACCGTTCCGGAAAATACAATTCCGTTATAAAAACCGCTCTTCTCCAGGCCGGCAAAATCCGGGAGATTTATAAAAAAATTTCAAATTCCCAGAAAGAGGAATCGTGGTTGCCTCTTTCCGTTATTTGCGAAAAATGCGGAAAAGTGGGAACAACGAGGGCGAATTCGTTCGACGGGGAATTGGTGGAATATGAATGCGGGGATTTTGTAAAGTGGGCAAAAGGTTGCGGATATAAAGGCAAAATTTCTCCTTTTGACGGCCGGGCGAAACTTCCATGGAAAGTGGAATGGGCGGCAAAATTTTCCGTGCTAGAAGTTGATATTGAAGGCGGAGGAAAAGATCACTCCACGAAAGGCGGGGCGCGAGAAATCGCTGATGCGATTTCTCGCGAGGTCTTTAATCGCGAACCCCCTCTGAACATCCCTTATGAATTTTTTAATGTCGGAGGCAGGAAAATGTCTTCGTCCAAAGGCGCCGGTTCGTCTTCCCGCGAAGTCGCCGATATTTTGCCTCCGCATATTTTGCGTCTGCTTTTAATCCAGAAAGACCCCAAGCGAGTGATTGAATTTATTCCGGACGGGGACACCATTCCGGTCCTTTTTGACACTTATGACAAATTCGCTGAATTGTATTTTGCCGGCGTGAAAGATGATTTTACGCGGCTTTTTCCTTTTGTCCATTTACCCGAGGAAAGAGCGAAAATTACCAAGAGAATCTTGCCTCGCTTTTCCGAAATTGCTTATTTGGTTCAAATGCCCCACGTTGATATTAAAAAGCAAATAGAGACGGAAGAGGGGGGGATTTTAGGAAAAGCCGATATTGAAGAATTGGAAATTAGGAAAAAATATGCCTTGAAGTGGCTTAACACTTATGCGCCGGAAGATTATAAATTTGAAATCCAAAAAGAATTGCCGGAATCGGCAAAAAATTTCTCGGCTCGGCAGAAAAATTCTCTCGCTGAACTGCTGTCATTTTTGGAATCAGAAAAGGATTTGGAGGGGCAGAAGCTTCATAGCAAAATCCATGAAATAAAAACTTCTCTCAACATTCCGCCCAGGGAATTTTTCAGCGCGATTTATCTTTCCATCCTCGGCAAAGAAAATGGTCCGAAAGCCGGTTGGTTTCTCTCCGTTCTGCCAAGGGAGTTTTTAATAAAAAGATTCAAAGAAGCTATAAAATAAAAAAGCTCTGAGAATCAAAGACCCTCAGGAGCATTTTTTGTTTGGCGTTTTTTAAACGCCATGATTTTTTACACCGCCGCCGCCAGGTCTCATACTCCTTTCTTGTGCATGTTCTCCTGGCGGCGGCGGCTGGTCTTTGCCGTTCCAGTGATCTCTAGTGGTTTCTAAGATTATAGGATAAAAGATAAAAAAGTCATTAAAAGTTATCCACAGGTAGGGCTTGGCGTTATTTTAGGCGGGGTTTATAATGCTAATCAAGTGGGAAAAAGTGGGAAACGTGTTAATAACTTTTTCAAACGAATTTATGCTCATCGGCGAATACATACATACAATAGATGAAAAGAACAGAATTTCACTGCCGGTAAAGTTTCGGAAAGAAATGGGCAAAAAAGTTATTATCACACCCGGATTGGATTCTTGCCTGTTCATTTTTACAGTTAAAGAATGGGCGAAAGTCAGCCAGAAACTTTCTGACCCCGGCGCCGCTCTTTCTTTCCTTAAAGCCGACCAGAGAAGTTTTAACCGATATATGTTCGGACGAGCGGCGGAAGTGGAAATAGACTCCATCGGAAGAATATTGATACCGGATTTTTTGAAAGAAAGAATCGGCCTTAAAGACAAAGCGGCGATTATCGGAGTAGAGGATAGGGTAGAAGTTTGGAATGATAAGGTCTGGTCGCAGAATCAGAAAATCGTGGAAAAGCAAGCCCCTCAATTGGCGGAAAAGATTGGAAATAGCAGAAATTCATAAATGACAGACCAGACCGGAAGCATTCATAAGACAGTTCTTTTAAAAGAAACAATAGAAGGTTTGAATTTGGGTCAGAAATCTTTGGTCTTGGATTGCACTTTTGGGGGAGGAGGACATAGCAAAGAGATTTTATTAAGATATCCAAATATAAAAGTCATTGCTATAGATCAAGATAATACTGCTTGGGAAAAAGCGAAAGAAAAATTTAAAGGACTGGAAGACAGAATTACTTTTATAAACAGGAACTTTAAAGATATGGATTCAGGGGGTGTGGATGCAGTTATTTTTGACTTAGGCCTGAGCTCGGACCAATTGGAGTTTTCTGGGCGGGGATTTTCTTTCATGAAGAATGAAATGCTTTTAATGACGATGAAAGAAAATCCCGGTCCGGAAGACCTGACAGCTTCTGACGTCGTAAATACATGGAGCGAAAAAAGTTTGGCCGACATTATTTATGGTTATGGCGAGGAGAGGTTTTCCAGAAGAATAGCCAGGGGAATAGCGGAAGCCAGAAAAAAGGCAAAGATTGAAAATACCTTTGATTTAGTGAAAATAATTGAGGATGCAGTACCAACGGCATATAAGAGAAGAAAATTGCCAAAAAAACTACATGTCGCTACCAGGACTTTTCAAGCATTACGGATAGCAGTCAATGACGAGCTGGGAGCGCTCCAGATGGGGCTGGAAAAAGGATTTAAAGCCCTAAAAGCGGGAGGGAGAATGTCAGTAATAAGTTTTCACAGCTTGGAAGACAGGATTGCCAAAAGATTTTATAAAAAAATGGAAAAAGAAGGCAAAGCGATATTGATAAATAAAAAACCGATTATTGCGACGAAAGAGGAAATAAAAAATAATCCCAGAGCCCGAAGCGCGAAATTAAGAATTTTATCCCGCTTATAGCGGGACCCCGCCAAGGCGGTGGGAAAAAATAAACCATGAAAGCAGTAAGTTTACAATTGAAGACACGCGTCCAGAACATAAATATTATGAATAATAATATTGAAGTTCGGAAAATTATTTTGAATATAATACTCTCTGTTTTCGGGGCTCTGGCATTTTGGTATGTTTTGATTTTGGGAAATACGGTCTTTAATATTATCCAAAGAAAAACTTTGGAAAGAGAAGCTCTCGTCCTTTCCAATGAAGTCGGGAATTTAGAGCTTTCTTATCTGTCTATTTCCAATAGTGTTGATCTCCCTCTCTCTCTTTCCATGGGATTCAAAGAAACAAAGGCGACTTTCGCGACTCGCAAATTTCTTGGCAGTCTAAAGCTTGATAAAAATGAAATATAGTTTTCTTGCCAGATCCAGATTTATTCTTTTTGGGATTATAGTTTTTGCGCTTGTACTTTTAACAAAACTGTTTTGGGTTCAGGTTGCGCAGGGCGGCATTTATTCGGAGGCCGCCAATCATCAATATGCAACCCCTTCCGCCAATATTTATGAACGCGGGGCCATTTACCTTGAAAGCAAAGGCGGGGAACTTATATCGGCTGCCACCCAGGCCTCCGGTTTCAAGATAGCGATTGATGCTGACAAAATCGTTGACCCGGAAAATACCTATCAAAAATTGTCAGAAATAACGCCCCTGGATCATGATGATTTTATAGCCAGAGCAGGGCAGAAAAATGATCCCTACGAGGAAATAGCCCATCGTCTTTCTCAGAAACAAGCTGATGCCATTTCCGGCTTAAAACTGCCGGGCATAAATATTTTTAAAGAGAAATGGCGCTTTTATCCCGGGGGGAATTTGGCTTCGCATACCATTGGTTTTGTGGGTTATAACGATAATGGTTTGGGCGGGCGTTATGGTCTGGAGCGGCAATACAATCCTGTCCTGGCCCGCAATACCGGCAATCCTTATATTAATTTTTTTGCTGAAGTTTTTTCCAATCTGCGTAAAACTTTATTTGAAAACAAAGTGCCTGAAGGGAACATCGTGACCACTGTTGAGCCGCAGGTGCAAAGTTTTTTGGAAAAAAAATTAGTTGAAATAAAAGATAAATATCAGATTGATTCTATCGGCGGTATAATCATGAATCCAAAGGACGGCTCTATTTACGCTCTTGGTGCCAAACCTGATTTTGATCCGAATAATTTTTCTCAAGTCAAAGATATTTCTGTTTTTTCGAATCCCTTGGTGGAACATGTCCTGGAATTCGGATCCGTTGTCAAACCTTTGGTGATGGCGGCCGCTCTCGATGCGGGAGTTGTTACCGCCGATACAACATATAACGACAAGGGCGAAGTTACAATTGAAAAACATCAAATATTTAATTTTGACAAAAAAGGCCGTGGTCCGGGCACGAGTATGCAGGAGGTCTTAAACCAATCGCTCAATACCGGTATGGTTTTCGTGGAGCAGCAATTGGGCAAAGAAAAACTGCGCGATTATTTGCTGGCTTATGGTATTAAAGATAAAACCGGAATTGATTTGCCGAATGAGACAAGCGGGCTAATTTCCAATATTTTGACCAGCCCTCGGGATATTGAATATGCCAATGCCGCTTTTGGCCAGGGCATCGCTTTTACTCCGGTTGAATTAATCCGGGCTCTTGCATCCCTATCCAACGGCGGAAATTTAATTGTCCCGCATATTGTCAAAGAAATAAAATATAGCGACGGTAATTCCAAAAGAATTACCTACTCCACATTCCCCGCAAAGATAACAAAAGCAACATCAGAGGAGATAACCAGGATGCTGGTAACAGTGATGGATAAAGCAATCAGGGGAGGCCTGGCAAAACTGGACCATTTTAGCGTGGCGGTAAAAACCGGCACAGCGCAGATTGCGAATAATATCACCGGAGGATATTATACAGACAGGTACATTCATTCTTTTTTCGGTTATTTTCCGGCTTATGACCCGAAGTTTATAATTTTTCTTTACGCCGTGAATCCCAAAGGCGTGTCCTATGCCGCGACGACCTGGACTGACCCATTTTTAGATATTACTAAATTTTTGTTAAATTATTACAATATTCCGCCAGACAGATGAAAACAAATTTTAAAAAAGTAATCGCTTATATTTTAAAAACAGAGTCGCGGCTCGTACTCTGGAAATACAAGCCGAAAGTTATCGCCATTACCGGATCGGTCGGCAAGACATCCACCAAAGATGCTGTTTATGCCGTTCTTTCCAAAATATCGTATGTCCGCAAAAGCGAGAAGAGTTTTAACAGCGAAATAGGTTTGCCGCTGACTGTTTTAGGATGTCCGAATGGGTGGAATAATCCATTTATCTGGCTCCGGAACATTTTCCAAGGTTTATGGCTTTTTCTTTGGCCTCACAAATATCCCAAGTGGCTTGTACTGGAAGTGGGTGTCAGTAAGCCCGATGATATGCGGTATGCCGCCTCTTGGCTGAAAACGGATGCAGTTATCATTACGGCGATCGGCGAGACACCGGCCCATATTGAATTTTTCAATTCACGCAAACATCTGGTGGAAGAAAAAAGCCAGCTTTTGAAAACATTAAAAAAAGACGGTCTTTTGGTGTTGGATGCCGATGATGAAATAGTGCTTAATATGAAAACAGGCAGCAAGAATCACGCTATCACTTATGGATTTAGGGAAGGGGCTGATGTTTTGGGTTCGGGTGACAGTATTTTTTACAATGATAAAAATGAACCGGCGGGAATAATTTTTAGAGTGGATGAAGAAGGAAAAAGTTTGCCTGTTGTCATTGAAGGGGTCTTCGGTCGAAATCATGTTTACGCGGCCCTAGCGGCTTTGGCTCTTTCCTCCGGCTTGAAATTTAATATACTGGCGGCCGTGAATTTACTGAAAAATTACGATGTTCCGCCGGGCCGGATGCGGCTTTTGCAGGGAATAAACGATTCTCTGATTATTGACGATACGTACAATTCTTCTCCTTTTGCCTGCGAGTCGGCTCTTAAGACCTTGGGAGAAATAAAATCCCTCGGGCATAGCCCTACGGGCGAGCCTCTGGGCAGGAAAATTGCCATTTTGGGCGATATGCTGGAGCTCGGCAAGTACACCAACGAAGCCCATAAAAATATTGGAAAAATCGTAAAAGAAAATGCTGATGTTCTTGTTGTCGTTGGGCCCAGGGCGAAAGCTATAAAAGAGGGTGCCGTAGAGACAGGGATGAAACCAGAAAATATTTTTGAATTTTTAAATTCTTCTGAAGCGGGAAATTTCATAAAAACTTTTATGCAAAGAGGGGATATCGTGCTCATCAAGGGCTCGCAAGGCATGAGAATGGAACGCGCAGTGGAAGCTATACTTTTGGACCCAAAAAACAAGAGCAAACTCTTAGTCCGTCAGGATGAAGAATGGCTGAAAAAGAAATAAAAAACGGAAGCTTTGCTTCCGTTTTTAAATTTCTCCGATAATTTTTGCCATCCATTTTTCAATTTTTTCTATTATTGCAAATAAATGCGGATACTTTAAAGAATTCCGATAGTCAACACAAAAATTCGTTTTACTTTTTTCATAATTTGTGACCTCACCGGGAATCGCACCCGAATTTGAAGCTTGAGAAGCTTCCGTCCTGACTGTTAGACGATGAGGCCCAAGAAGACTTACAGAGAAAAATATAGCATTTTTCGGCAGAAAATCAAAAATAATTTTTAGGTGTGGACAAAAAGAGCATTATATTGTATTCTTTTGGTGAATTTAGTTTGTCGCCCGGTGTGCCACCGGGCAGAAAGGAAAAAGGGTGTGTATGGCAAAAATCCTCGTATGCCTCGTGCTTTTTCTCTTCGCCTTGTGTTTTTTCCCAAGGCCGAAGAAAAAGAGGGAGCCGTGACCTTTTCACGGCAGATGCCCGGCAGACTTGTGGTCTTGCCGGGCATAAAATTTATTCTTCGATTTTTGGCTTTTCTATTTCCAGCAGAGAAAGTTCCGGCGAAGAGCCGGCAATGCGAAGGACGTCTTTGTCAATTTTTTTGAGTTCTTTATTTGAGGAATTATAATGATTCACCACCGTCCCGAGGGCATTGCCCAATTTATTGTGGTATTCATCATAGGACTTCAAATGTTTGCCTAATTCCACAACTCTTTGTATTATTTCTTTTGTTTTTTCTTCTACATGCATTGCTTTTAACCCCTGCAAAACGGTTTGCAAGTAAGCCAGAAATGAAGTCGGGGAAGTGATGATGACTTTATATTTTCCGGCCGCTCTTTGAATCAAGTTTTCGTTTTCTTCCGACACTCCCACCTTGCTGGTAAGAAGGTCATAATATATAGCTTCATGGGGAATAAACATAAAAGCGAAATCGGTCGTGCCTTTTGCCGGCTGAATGTATTTTGCCGTTTCAACAATCCTATTTTTCAAATCATTCTCAAAAATTTTCTCCAGTTTTTTTCTTTCATTTTCGTCCCGCTCCTCGGCCATTTTATTGTAATTTTCCAGCGAGAATTTTGAGTCAATCGGAATGATTTTATCTTTTACAAAGACGACAGCGTCCACAATCGTTTTGTCCGGAAATTCGTATTGCATTTGATAACTTCCGGGCGGGAGGACGTTTTTCAAAACCGTTTCCAGATAATATTCGCCCAAAATTCCGCGCTGTTTCGGATTTTTCAAAATATTTTCCAAGCTTTGCAATTGGTCGGCAAAAGAAATGACTTGCTTATTCGTCTCGTCCAAACGGGTCAGTCGCTCTGTCACATCCCTTATAATTTTATTTGATTCGCTTGAATGAAATTTTAAACTTTCATTGACCTGCTTATGTCCTTCGCCGATTTTATTGTCAACCGTCCGGGCTAGTTCATTTATTTGGTTTAGGATAAGATTCAATCCCGTATCATTTTTTTCACCTTCTTCTTTTTTTCTGCCAAAGATGAAATAGACAAGTATACCCCCCGCAATGACTCCCAGTATTATCCAAAGAATTTCCATGAGTATATTTTAGCATTTTTTATGTGTAAATAGAAACTCTCTTATATAACGAAAGAACCACCGAGGAGCGATGGCTCTCCCGGCGGTGATTCAGATATTTTTCGCGGGTGTTCACACGATATCAAACACGCCCGCTAAGCCGATACTATTTTCTAAAGCAGTCAGCCCGCGCCGGGCTGCTTCTTCTTTTATCCACTTTCTATCTCCCTTGGCGCCGGCTTTCTGCGGAGCATCAAGTTCTCCCAGAAACCTCTGTCCTTGATAAATGCGAGCCCTATCAACGCCGTTTATATTGCAAAGAACGACGCGCTGACCTTTTTTAGTTCCATAAGAGCACCTCCCTTTCGTCTAAAAAGTTAACACACACACACAGATATGTCCAGTTTTTTGTTTTATTTAGTTAAGTTTAATTTTTCCATAATTACCAAACTCTACCGGTCGGAATAATTAGGTAATTTTTAATTTATGGGTTATAATTTACATAGTCATTAGTATATGGGAAATTTAGAGCAAGAAATCAAAAAGAAAGATAAACGCAAGAATATCCAAAAGATAATTCTTAGCACAATTTTTGCCGCTGGTATGCTTGGTGTGGCTTTTGTTGCGCCGAATGTTTTGTCAGTTATCAAACAACTTGAAAGATCTTCCAAAAGAAAAAAGAATTTAAAATACTCTATAAATGATTCTTTTACACGTCTTAGAGAACGAGGTCTTATTGAAATAGTAGAAGTAAATGGGAAAAAAGTTGCCCGCATTACCGAAAAAGGAGAGAATAAATTAGATTTTCTTGATAAACATAATTTTAAATTAAAAATTCCAAAGAAATGGGATGGTCGTTGGCGAGTGGTTATTTTTGATATAAAAGAATCACGAAGTAAAACTCGATTTCTTTTGCGAAAGACACTTTCACAAATAGGTTTTGTCCGGCTTCAAAATAGTGTCTGGCTTTATCCTTACGACTGCGAGGATTTAATTTCGTTATTAAAAGCCGATTTTAAGCTTGGTAAGGATGTTCTATATTTAATTGTAGAAAAATTGGAGAATGATTGGCACTTGCGCAAAAGTTTCAATTTACCTAACTCTACCGGTCGGAAAAGTTAAGTAATTACCTTTTTGCATTTTTATTTTAAAACAATTATTTCCCTAAATGATGCTTCAGCGTATAAATCCAATCCTCGTCAATTTGGCCGCTTTCCAGTTTTTGGGCTAGGAGCCATTCCAGATAACCCCGGTCATTTGCGAGCACTTCTTCTATTTTCTTGCCAAGATGTTTGCCGAAGTTGAAATTTCGCATCAGCAAAGGATGGGAAGAAATTTCTATCATTTTTTCTATCGCCTTATTTTCCGTTAGGTCTTTCCCGACGCTTGTGGTCGGGACCCCGACCCCTTCAGGCGTCGGGGCTTTCATTATTTTATTCTTCAATCTTTCAAAAAGTTTTTCCAGGACCAGTACATCACCCAAAGCGTCATGAGCGGTCGCATCAACATCCAAGTCGAGCAAATAGCGCAGATATTGCAAATTATATTTTTCTATTTTTTCTTCTTTATCCAAATATCTCGCTATCCGGAGCGTGCAAATGAATTTTTTCGGTTCAATCCTTTCCTTTTTTATCATCAGCAAGTCAAAAGGCGCATTATGGGCGACAACGATGGAATCTTTATCTTCAAAAAGTTTTTTGATTTTCAGCCAATCGCCGCTTTCTTTGAAAGACGGTTTGTCCAGAACCATTTTGTTTGTTATATGGTGAACGGCCGAAGCTTCCGGAGAAATTTTAACCGGGGGTTTATAAAAACCGGTAAAACTTTCGTCTCCAATTTTATAGGCAATTTGGCAGAGAAAATCTTTTTCCGTATTGCCGGTTGTCTCCGTGTCAAAAAATATTAACTTGGGCATAGTGCTATTTTAGCACGGATTTGGTATAATCTCATGTATAAAAATTTTGCAAATCAAACGCAAAGTTTATTTCCAAAATTTTTATTAATATATGCTACATGAACAAATAAAAAATAACATAAAAGAGGCAATGCTGGCGAGAGACAATATTCGGCTCGAGACATATCGGGGCATGCTGGCCGCCTTTACGAACGAACTTGTTTCTAAAAATAGAAAACCCAACGGAATGCTGACTGATGAAGAAGCTCTGGCTGTCATTCTCCGGCTTTCCAAACAAAGAAAGGACTCAATCGAGCAGTTCAGGAAGGGCAATCGGGATGACTTGGTAAAGAGTGAGCAGGCCGAACTCGCCATTCTTGAAACCTATCTGCCGAAATTAATGGACAAAAACGATGTGGAGAAAATTGCCCGGGCAAAAAAAGATGAACTTGATATTTCCGATAGTGCGAAAAAAGGCATGTTAATGTCCGCTTTAATGAAAGATCTGAAAGACAAAGCGGATGGTACGATGGTGAAGGAAGTTGTTGATTCTTTATTTTAATTTACTTGTATTATGCATACCGTAAATCTTTTAACCAGCTTGATTGAACATCACCAGGTTCTGGCCTATGCGATTATTTTTCTCGGTCTCGTTTTCGAAGGGGAAGCTGTCGTGATTTCCGCCGGAATTCTGACGCATCTCGGCGCTTTGAATTTTTGGTTTTCTCTTCTTTTCATCCTTTTGGGCGCGATGTCCAAGACCTTTATCGGCTATGCCTTGGGGGAATTTCTATATAAAAAATTCAATTATAATAAATTTTTCAGATATATCCAAAAGCGCGTTTATAGTGTTCTGCCCAGGTTTAAAACAAAACCCTTTTGGTCTATTTTTGTTTCAAAATTCATAATGTGGACGAATAGCCTGGTCATTATTTTTTCCGGCTATGAAAGAATAGATTATAAAAAATTTTTGAAAGCGGAAACAATCGCTACATTGATTTGGGCTCCTCTTCTATTGTTGCTCGGCTATATTTTCAGCTATACGGCCCTTCATGTCAGCCGGGAAATCTGGAAATTTTTAGTGGTAGTCCTTATCTTATTCATAATCTTCACTCTTTTTGACAAATTGGTCAGTTGGCTCTATGAATTATTTGAAGAATTTTATGATGAAAACAAATAAGAAATTAATTACGCATAACGGATCTTTTCACACTGATGATGTTTTTGCCTGCGCCGCATTGTGCTTAATGTTGGAAAAAAATGGCGAAAAATTCGAAGTCATTCGCACCCGGGATGAAGAAATAATCAAAAACGGCGATTACGTTTTTGATTTGGGGAATATATATGATGAAAAAACAAATAGATTCGACCATCATCAAACTGGCGGGGCGGGGAAACGGAAAAATGGCATAGAATATTCATCTTTCGGCTTAGTTTGGAAAAAATTCGGCAGAGAAATCTGCGAATCGCAAAAAGTTGCCGACCTGATAGATAAAAAATTAGTTGCCCCAATTGACGCTTTTGATAATGGCATTGATTTAATTGAAAATAAACATGAAATCTCACCATATTTTATACAACATCTTTTCTTTTCAATGCTACCTACCTGGAAAGAAGAGAATCTAACCAAAGAGGAAATGTTCCTAAAATCTGTAGAAATTGCGAAAGTCGTTTTGGCGCGTGAAATAATTCAAGCAAAGGATGAAGTTTTAGCCGAAGAAATAGTAACTACTATTTATAAAAATACACAAGATAAGAAAATTATTGTTTTAGATAAAAATTATCCTTATGAATATATACTCAATAATTTCAAAGAACCTCTTTTTGTAATTTATCCTCGAAAAACTGACGACTCTTGGAAAGTTGAAACAATAAGAGAAGATCCAAAAACATTTAATAATAAAAAAAATTTCCCAAAATCTTGGGCGGGACTTCGGGATGAAGAATTACAAAAAATTTCTGGTGTGCCAGATGCTATTTTTTGCCATCGGGGACTTTTTTTGGCTACTGCCAAATCTAAGGAAGGAGCTGTCAAATTGGCGCAAGTTGCATTACTAGAACCTAGCCAGATAGAGCCTAAGACTCTATCTGGAAGAACCTAATTATAATGGCTTTTATTGACGAAATAAAGATATCTGCCGAAGGCGGACGGGGCGGAAATGGCGTCGTGCGCTGGCGGCAGGAAAAATTTGTGCCCAAGGGCGGGCCGGCGGGAGGGGACGCCGGACGCGGCGGAAATTTTTATGTTCTGGCTGTGCGCGATGTTCATATACTTTCAAAATACAAAATGAAAAAAAGTTTTTCAGCCGGACGGGGTGAGGACGGTGGAAATAAAAGCCTGCACGGAAAAAATGGCGATGATTTTGTCCTAGAATTGCCGGTTGGTTCCATTATTACCAATATTCATACCGATGAAAGATGGCAGATGACCGAAGCCGGGCAGAAATTTTTGCTCTTGAAAGGCGGGCATGGCGGTTTTGGGAATGAGCATTTTAAAAGTTCCACCAATACGACTCCGAAAGAATGTCGGCCCGGCGAAGAAGGCGAGAGAGGAAATTTCAAAATAGAACTGGAACTTTTTGCCGATGTCGGATTGATCGGGCTTCCGAATGCGGGCAAAACATCTTTATTAAATGCTCTGACCAATGCTCAAGCGAAAGTCGCTGATTATGCTTTTACAACCCTGGATCCGAATCTGGGCGATTTTTACGGCTATATTATTGCCGATATTCCGGGAATTATTGAAGGAGCGTCGGAAGGCAAAGGACTCGGCGTGAAGTTTTTGCGGCATATTAAACGTACCAAAATGCTTGCTCACCTTGTTTCTTTCGAAAATGCCAATATGCTGAAAAGCTATAAAGAAGTCTGGAAAGAGCTGGAGAAGTACGATAAAAAATTAAATTTGGGCGAAGGGGGATTGTCTTCCAAAAAAGAAATAATAATTCTGACGAAAGCCGATGTAATTGATGACCCGAAAATGATTGCCAAAAAAATTAAAGAATTCCAAAAAATAACCAAAAATGTTTTCGCAATTTCTCTATTTGATGATAAAATGGTAAAGAAATTCAAGGATGGGTTGATGAAGATTTTAAAGAAGAAATAAATTATATTCATTTATGAAAAATAAATATTATCCGACAATTGGTCTGGAAATACATGCTGAGTTGAAAACGCAGACAAAGATGTTTTGCGCGTGCAGGAACGACCCCGATGAGGAAAAACCGAATGTGAATATTTGCCCGGTCTGCCTGGCTCATCCGGGAGCTCTGCCGGTTATCAATAAAAAAGCAATAGAAAATGTAATTAAAGTCGGTCTGGCTATCGGTGGCGAAATTGCTGACTTCACGGAATTTGACCGCAAGAATTATTTTTATCCGGATATTCCGAAAGGCTATCAAATTTCTCAATATAAATGTCCGATAGTCAAAGGCGGACATTTGAATGTTTTTGATATTACTCGGGTTCATTTGGAAGAAGATACAGCAAATAATAAACATGATAGGGGCGATTTCTCTTTAATTGATTTTAATCGGGCCGGAGTGCCGCTTTTAGAACTTGTCACCGAGCCGCATACTTTTGAAAATTATGAAGAAGCCGCCAAATCATCGACGAAATTCGCAAAAGAATTTCAGTTGATACTTTGGTATTTGGGAGTGTCCGAAGCGAATATGGAAAAAGGGGAGATGCGAGTGGAAGCGAATATTTCCGTTTCCACCGATTCAAAAAAGTTGGGTACAAAAGTGGAAGTGAAAAATTTGAATTCTTTCCGAAGCGTGGAGCGCGCCATAAAGTACGAACTTGACAGGATGACAGAGCTTTTGGAAAGTGGGAAAGAAAAAAAAGAAAAAGTAGTTCAGGAAACGCGCGGCTGGGATGAGAGCAAGCAGAAAACTTTTTCCCAGAGAAAAAAAGAATCCAGCCATGACTATCGATATTTCCCGGATCCCGATTTGCCAAAAATGAAGCTTCACGAGGCCTTTGATTTAGATAAGATGAAAAAAGAATTGCCGGAACTGCCGGCGGAAAAACGGGCCAGATATAAAAAAGATTTTGGTATAAAAGATGAAGATATAGAAAGTTATGTAAACGACTTAGAATTAGCAAGATGGTTTGAAAAAGTTGCCCAAATTTTACAAAATAAAGACAAAATAAAAACAGCGTCCAATTATATTACTTCAGATTTTCTAGGTTTGCAGAAAACACTTGCGGAAGCAAGGCTTCCGCAAGTTGAGAATTTTACAGAATTGATAAATTTGTTTATGGAAAGCAAAATTTCATCCCGTGTTGCGAAAGATATACTGGCTGAAATAGTTGTAAACGATAAATCACCACTTGAGATTGCAAAGGCAGGGGGGTTGCTGCAACAAAGTGATGCAGGAGCGCTGAAAGAAATTGCCCAGAAAATTATTGACGCAAATCCGAAAGTCGTGGCGGATTATAAAAGAGGAAAGGAACAAGCGTTGATGTCTCTTGTTGGACAGATAATGAAAGAGACCAAGGGCAGTGCAAATCCCACAATCATAAAAAAATTATTAGTAGATTTACTTAAATGAACAAAGATAAATTAATTGAAACAGTTGCGCGCTTGGTAAAAATCCCGAAAGGCATTCTGGCCATAGATGAGAGCTTGAATACCTGCAATCAGCGTTTTGAGAAACTGGGCGTGCCGACAACCGAAGAAAAACGCAGAGAATATCGTGAACTTTTAATAAATGCGCCGGGGGTTGAAAAATATATTTCCGGATATATTCTTTTTGATGAAACCATCAGACAGTCCACCCGGGACGGCAAAAGTTTCACTTCCATATTGCAGGCAAAAGGAATAGATATTGGCATAAAAGTTGACCAAGGTCTGATTGATTTTCCATTGCACCCGGGAGAAAAAATTACGCAAGGACTAGACGGACTTTCCGACCGGCTGAAAGAGTATAAAAATATGGGCGCGACTTTTGCCAAATGGCGCGCTGTTTATACGATAGGCGAAAATATTCCTTCCGAGGACTGCCTGAGACAAAACGCAATTTTTTTGGCCAAGTACGCCCTTATTTGCCAGGAGCTTGGCATTGTTCCCGTTATTGAACTGGAAGTTTTGATAGACGGTGATCACAACCTGGAAAAATGCTATGAGATTACGGCGCACAATCTCGATGTACTTTTTGGGGAATTACGAAAATTAGATATTTTTATTTCCGGCCTGATTTTAAAAACCAGCATGGTAATTGCCGGTAAAGATGCCAAAATAAAATCTTCTCCCGAAGATGTCGCTCAGATGACCATAAAATGTTTAACGGAACACGTGCCGGCCTATATTGGCGGTATAGTATTTCTCTCCGGCGGGCAGGGAGAAGAGGAGGCGGCGATGAATTTAAATGCTATGCATAATGATGGCCCCTTGCCTTGGCCATTGACATTTTCTTATGGCCGGGCAATTCAAAATCCCGCTCTTCAGAGTTGGGCGAAAAATCCGAACGATATTGCTACCGCCCAAGCTCTTTTGCTTGCCGCAGCCAAAAACAACAGCGAGGCATCAATAGGGGAATATAAAAAATAAGATTTTCTAATTTGCTTTTTGGTCGTTTTTATATATACTATCTTTATGTTTATAATTAAAGCTAAAAAGAGAGATGCAGATATAAAATTAGATGCCTTAAGAAATTCTGGGGAAATCCCGGCTGTTTTTTATGGAGCCGGGAAAAATGCGACTCCCATTTGTATTTCTACTGCTCAATTTAAAAAAATTTGGCGGGAGGCGGGAGAATCTTCGGCCGTTAAAATCGGAATGCCGGAGGGAAATATTGACGCTCTTATTTACGAAGTGCAGGTTGACCCGGTAACCGATGAGCCGATTCACGCGGATTTTTTAGCGATAGACATGAAAAAGAAAATACGCGTTAAAGTGCCGATATCATTCGCAGGCATATCCAATGCCGTTAAAAGCGGAATCGGAAATTTGGTTAAAGTTCTTCATGAAATTGAGATTGAAGCATTGCCGGCGGATTTGCCCCATAACCTTATCGCGGATATTTCCAAACTGGAGACGCTTAAAGACCAGGTTTTCGTTTCCGATATAAAACTTCCGGCCGGAGTTATTGTTATTAATAATCCTACCGATGTCGTCTGTTCTATTATTGAACAAGTGGAAGAGAAAGAAGAAGTTGTTGTGGCGCCGGTTGATTTGTCCGCTATTGAGGTGGAAAAGAAAGGGAAGATTGTTGAAGAAGGGGAAGTAGAAGCTGAAACTGTCGCACCAGTTAAAGAGGAAAAGGTGGAAAAGAAAACAGAAAAGAAATAAAAATTTACTTAATTTATGCTACAATAAAACTATGATAAGAAAGATTATCATAGCCTTTTTTGTTCTTATATTTGTTTTCCCATCATTTTTTGCGTCTAAAGCAAAGGCTGATTTTGACTGCCTGACGCTCAATATATCTTCCTATCAAGCGGATAAAATTTATTGCCAGGACCAGCTTAATCAAATAGAAGCGGAACTTAATGATTTATTAAATAAGCAAGCCGAGCAAAAAAAGCAAACCGGAACCCTAAAAGGCGATGTGGATTACTTGAACAGCCAAATCAATGCCCTGAAAGTAAAAATAAAAGCCCGAGCTCTTGTTATTGCCCAGCTAAAGGTGGATATTACGGACAAAACGAATACGATTAAATCACTTTCTCAAAAAATAGAACGCGAGCATGAATCGCTGGCCCAGCTCCTTCGGAATACAAATGAATTTGACAATGAAAATTTGGTAAATTTAATTCTCTCCAATGACAGTATTTCAAATTTTTACAGCGATTTGGAGTCCTATAATTCCATCAAAGAAGCCGTAAAGGCCTCCGTTGACGTCATTAATGGGGTAAAAACGCAGACCGAAATTGTAAAACAAAATCTTCAGAAAAAGCAAAATGCCGAGACCGACGCCAAGGCGGAGTTGGAAAGTGCCCAGAAAACCGTCGCCCAATCCGAGGCCGAAAAAAAGCAGCTCTTAGCTATTTCTAAAGATAAAGAAGCTGCTTATCAAAAACTTGCAGCACAAAAAAAAGCCCAGGCGGACAAAATTCGCAGCGCCTTATTCAGCTTGGCCGGCATATCCCAAAAAATTGATTTCGGGACAGCCCTTACATATGCAAACGAAGTAAAAAGCAAAATGGGAGTTGACCCGGCATTTCTTCTCGCTATTATGACCCAAGAAAGCAATCTGGGCGCAAATGTCGGTCAATGTTATTTGAAAAATCCCGACACCGGGGCCGGCGTTGGAAAAAACACCGGAACGCCCTTCGCCAATGTTATGAATCCCGTGCGCGATGTCCCTCCTTTTCTGAGTATTACCGGTAATTTCCAATTTAATGCTTACCAAACAGCTGTATCTTGCCCAATAGCTAAAACCGGAGGATACGGCGGAGCGATGGGGCCGGCGCAATTTATTCCTTCAACCTGGCAGCTTTTTGCTGGCCGATTAAAGACAATACTCGGCTACGAAGCGAATCCATGGTCTCCGCTTGACGCTTTTATGGCTTCCGGGATGTTTCTCTCTGACCTTGGAGCTGTCGGCAACAGTCAGAGCGCGCAAAACAGAGCCGCTTGCAGCTATTATGGCACTAAAGGATCGTCGTGTTCTTACAGTAGAAGCGTTGCAAAGTTAAAAGCCGGCATCCAGGCGAATATTGATCTACTCTAGTCCCGTACCAAGCTATGCTTTGGTTCGGGATTGCTCTAAAATGAAAATTATGATAAGATACCGGGATGAAAAAAGATATCCACCCCAAATATAACTTGAAAACAAGAGCTGTCTGCGCCTGCGGGGCAATTTTTGAAGTTGGTTCAACACTGCCGGAAATCAAAATGGAAATTTGCAGTAGTTGCCATCCTTTCTATACGGGCAATGAGAAGATTATGGATACGGCCGGACGGGTTGAGCGTTTCAAAAAGCGGGCTGTCGCTACCACTAAAAAAGCGAAAGCCAAAAAATGAGCAAAATTTTGAAAATCAAACGCAAAGTTTATTTTCAAAATTTTTATTAAATGACATATGGATTTAGAAGGACTAAATGAAATAGTGCTGGAAGTGCGGGCGGGCGCCGGCGGTAATGAGGCATCCCTTTTCGCCTGGGAGCTGGCTCACATGTATGAAAAATTCGCCGAAAATCAGGGTTGGCAGTGGAAAGTAAATTATGAATCAAAAAATGACCTGAACGGATACAAAGAAGCAAGTTTTGAAGTCAAAGGCGAAGATGTTTTTAAAAAAATGCGTTATGAGACAGGCGTTCACCGGGTGCAGAGAATTCCGGCGACTGAAAAAAATGGCCGGGTGCACACTTCCACTGCGTCGGTGGCTGTTCTCCCGATCAGAAAAAAGATAAATTTTCAGATAAATTCGGCTGATTTCGAGACGGAATATTCCCGTTCCGGCGGAAAAGGCGGACAAAATGTAAATAAAGTTGAGACAGCGGTGCGCATTATTCATAAGCCGACTGGCTTGGATGTGCGTTCCACCAATGAAAGAAGCCAGCTGGCGAACCGCGAAAAAGCGATGATGATTTTAACAGCGAAACTTCAGCAACTGGAAGAAGAAAAAGAAGCTAACAAGCATGCAGGCATTCGAAAAAATCAAATCGGCACCGGCGACCGCTCCGAAAAAATCCGCACTTATAATTTTTCCCAAGACCGGGTTACCGACCACCGCATCAAAAAATCCTGGCACAATCTGCCGAAAATAATGGAAGGCAATATCGAGCCAATAATAGAAGCCATAAATAAACTTGTCAACCTGCCACGTTGACAAGTTTGCATAAAAAATCGTGTTTGGTATAATTAGAAAAATGATTAAGAAAAAAGAAAAAAATATCACAAATGTGAAACTTCTTGAATCAATAAACAGGAGTTTTTCTAAAATAGAGGAAAAAATGGCAACGAAAGATGATATTAAGGATATTCGCAAAGATATTTTAAATTTGGGAGATAGATTTGTTTCTTATCACACTTTTGATGTGCTTACTGGTCGTGTAAAAGTTCTTGAAGAGAAAAAACAAAAGTGAGAGTGGATGTTATAGAAAAAAGCTTGAAATAAAAAAGTAATAAAAAAGTTTGTTGTTAATAACATTATAAAATAAATATATGAAATATTATATAGAAGTTTTGAAAAAGTATGCGGTGTTTGACGGAAGAGCATCAAGGAAGGAATACTGGATGTTTATGCTTTGGCAAGCTATCATAATTCTTATTCTCTCCATAATCGGCAAACAGCTTCTTCGCATTTTTCCGGCAACAGGTTATTATCCAATAACATTCTATCTAATCTATGGTTATTATCTAGCTACACTTACTCCCAGTCTGGCTGTGTTGGCGCGAAGGCTTCACGATACCAATCGTAGCGCATGGTATCTGCTTCTCACTATAGTTCCCTTTTTGTATTCCTTATAGAACCAATCATTCCCGGCCTTGGTACGTGGATGCTAGAGCTTTCTAAGACCAACATTAGCGCGTTGCTGTTCGTGACCGCTATTCCTTCGCTTCTTTCACTTATCTGTTCAATCGTACTTATCGTCTTTACAGTCTCTGATAGCCAGCCTGGCGATAACCAATACGGGCCTAATCCTAAGGGAGTGCCGGCTGTTTAGATTTTCGCATCATAGATTTTGCATTTCATTTTAAATATTATACTAATTTAGTTCATAAATTCATGCGACAGTCCAACATCATTATCAACGGACCGGTTCAGCCTCACGCTGCTCGGTCCGTTTACATTTTAAATTGCTTTTCATTTTGCTTTTTGTTTTCTTTGTGGTATGCTCTTTTGGTAGGGTCTCATTTAGCGAAATGATGTTTCTACGTTTATAAATAGTTTTTTGTCCTTTTTAGGAAAAAAGGAAGAAGTAAAGTATGGCTACAAAGCTATATGTAGGGGGACTCCCTTACAGCACTCAAGAAGACGCTCTCAAAGAGCTCTTCGCGCAGGCTGGTACTGTTGTATCGGCTGTGATTATTATGGACAAAATGTCCGGTCGTTCAAAAGGTTTTGGATTCGTAGAAATGTCAACAGCTGAAGAAGCTCAAAAAGCTATCTCTATGTTCAATGACCAGGAATTCGAAGGACGTAAGCTCACTGTCAATGAAGCTCGCCCGATGGAAGCTCGCCCGCAGCGAACTGGCGGCAATGACCGAGGCGGATACGGTGGCGGAGGCGGACGAAGAGAATACTAAGAATTAGTTTCTTCCAGATAGAGTCTTAAGCTCTATCTGGCTAGGTTCTAGGCAAAACAAAAAACCACCCGAGAGGGTGGTTTTTTGTTTTAATTATGTTTTATGTTATATTAATTTAAGTTTTGAGCGTGTAGTTCAGTGGTAGAACGCTGTCCTGATAAGACAGAGGCCGATGGTTCGATCCCATCCACGCTCACATGGAAGAAGATAAAAAAAAGTTATATAATAAAGGCTTGCCCCGCTCTGGCGAGGGTCCCTGGTGGAAATCGGGAGTTGAAATAGTCGGTCAGGTTTCCACTTGGATTGTCGTGCCGATAGTGCTGGCTCTTGTTTTCGGTAAAATGCTAGATAAGCATTACGGAACAAAACCGATTATATTTCTTTCATTGGCGGGGCTCGGATTTTTAATTTCCTGTTTCGGCATATTCCGGATTATAAAAAATTATATAAAAAAAATAAAGGATGAGAATTTATGAAAGAAAATATCACATTATTCGCAGAACCAATATTTCATTATCAAAGTTTTTCCATTACTAATGCTCTTCTGACCAGTTGGCTGGTCGTCGCCATTATTGTTGTCCTGTCCCTCATTTTGCGCTCAAAGCTCCGATTAATTCCCGGCAAGTTGCAAAATGTTTTTGAAATGATAGTGGATGGCGCTCTTGGTTTATGCGACCAGGTGACAAATAACAGAGCCCTTTCCAGAAAAATTTTTCCTATTGCCATTTCCGTTTTCTTTTTCATCCTGATTAATAATTGGCTGGGAATACTTCCATTGGGGGGATTTGGAATCGTCGAAAAAAGTTTACCCGCCGTGGCGGGCGGGCAAGGGCTGACTTTCGTGCCTTTTCTTCGGAGCGGGACAGCCGATATAAATACAACTCTCGCCTTGGCTGTGATGGCTGTTCTCGGCGCAAATATATTCGGTATTTTTTCCGTCGGTCTCTGGAAAACTTTTAATAAATATGTTAATCTGAAAGTGCTGGGGGGAATATTCACGAAAATTCGGCATGAGCCCACGATTGTTATCGTTGCCCCCATAACGTTCTTTGTCGGCCTAATTGAAATCGTCGGGGAATTCGCGAAAGTCGCTTCGCTTTCTTTCCGTCTCTTCGGCAATGTTTTCGCCGGAGAAGTGCTTTTGGTGTCAATGGCGGCCCTGGTGGCCTATATCGTTCCGGTACCTTTTCTTTTTCTTGAATTGCTTGTCGGAGTCATTCAAGCGCTTATATTTTCAATCTTGCTCGTTGTTTATTTTACCATTGGAGCATCCGATCATGATGAACCCGATGAAGTTAAAAAGTCGATTATTATTAATAGTAATAGCCCGATCTAGGTCGGGAAAAAATATATGGATTTAGATACTATTGCAAAAGCGATTGTTATGGCAGTCGGAGCTATCGCCCCTGCTTTTGCTGTCGGCATGATTGGCGCGAAAGCGATGGAATCAATAGGACGCAACCCTGAAGCAGCCGGCAAGATTCTCGTGCCCATGCTTCTCGCTTGCGCCTTCGCTGAAGCAATCGCTATTTACGCTCTGGTTATAGCGTTTTCAATTTAGAACAAGGACGGTCCTTGGGGAAACTCTCTTAAGGACCGTCCTTAGGAATCCATGGAGTCAATTATTTCCACATTTCACATAGATTGGAAGATTATCGTTGCCCAAGCGATCAATTTTGGTGTCGTTTTTGCCGTCTTGTATATTTTTGCCCTTAAACCATTAAGCAAGTTGATGGCGGAACGCAGTGAAAAGATAGCCAAAGGAATTAACGATGCGAAAACGAATGCAAATCTTCTGGCAGAGACCCGGGCCGAATATGAAGCGGCACTTTTAAAAGCCCGGACGGAAGCGAATAAAATTTTTCAAGATGGCCAGAAAGAAGCCGAAGCTAAGAAAGCGCTAATGTTGGAAGAGGCGAAAAATGAAGTAAAAAGAGTCATAGAAAACGGCCAGAAAATGTTGGAAACAGAAAAAGTAAAAATGGTTCAGGAAGCCAAAAAAGAAATTGTAAATCTCGCCATGCTTGCCACCGAGAAATTAATTAGCAGCAAGCAAGATTTAAATAATTTATAATGACTGCAATATCAAACAATAATATAGCGCGCGCCATTTATTTGGCAGCCAAAGACAAGAATCAGGCGGAACAATATCCAATTTTTTCAAAAGTGGTTCAATTTTTGGTCCGCCGACGATTATTAGCAAAAGCTCCGGATATACTTCTGCTTTTGGATAAGATAATAAACAACGATGAAGGCAGAGTGACGGCAAAAGTGTCAAGCGCCGAGAAGCTTGACCATAAAACAAAATTACATATTGAACAATCTTTACAAAAACGTTATTCCGCTAAAAAAATTATTTTAAATGAAATCATAAATGCGAAATTATTGGGCGGATTTAAAGTGGAGATAGGCGATGAAGTTATAGATTTGACGATTAAAAATAAAATTGGGAAATTACAAGAACATTTACTTGGTGACGAAACCGCCAAGTGAGCTTGGCGGTTTCGTCGCCAGAAAAAGCTATGAAAGCAAATCACATTGTAGAAAATTTAAAAAAGGAGATAGAAAATTTCCGCTCCCAAGTTAAAGTTGAAAAAGTGGGCCAAGTATTGGAGGTCTTCGACGGCATAGCGAAAATTTCCGGACTTTCGGACATTAAGTCCTCCGAAATGGTGACTTTTTCAAATGGCGAAACAGGCGTTGTTCTCAATCTGGAAGAGGATACGGTCGGTGCCATTATTCTTGGTGATTTTTCCAAAATTAAAGAAGGCGATGAAGTAAAAGCGACCGGAAAAATTCTGGAAGTCGCTGTTTCCAACAGTATTTTGGGACGGGTCGTGAATGCTATCGGTGTTCCCATTGACGGCAAAGGCGCAATCAAGGCGGATAAAAGCTATCCGATTGAAAAAGTCGCTCCCGGAGTCGTGACACGCCTTTCCGTTTCCGAGCCCGTTGCCACAGGCATTAAGGTTATTGATAGCATTATTCCCATTGGCCGCGGCCAGCGCGAACTCATCATCGGCGACCGCCAAACGGGTAAAACCGCTCTGGTTGTTGATTCAATTTTAAACCAAAAAGGCCAGAATATGGTTTGTGTTTACGTATCTATCGGCCAAAAGGACTCTAAGCTCAGGAAAATTGAGGCGCGGTTGGAAGAAGGCGGGGCGATGGATTATACGGTTATCGTGAAGGCCTCAGCCTCCGAAGCGGCCGCTCTTTCATACATAGCCCCGTATACCGGAGTAGCCATTGCCGAGTATTTTATGGACCAGAAAAAAGACGTCTTGATTATTTATGACGATCTTTCCAAACACGCTATCGCTTATCGTGAAATTTCGCTTCTTTTGCGCCGTCCACCCGGCCGGGAAGCCTATCCGGGAGATGTTTTTTATTTGCATTCCCGTTTGCTGGAGCGCGCTTGCCGAAGAAGTGAAAAATATGGAGGCGGATCCATCACGGCCTTGCCGATTATTGAAACGCAAGCCGGCGATGTAACCGCCTATATTCCGACGAATGTTATTTCCATTACCGATGGGCAAATTTTCCTGGAAACCGATCTTTTTTATAAAGGCATTCGTCCTGCCGTGAATGTCGGCCTTTCCGTATCCCGTGTTGGCTCGGGCGCGCAAATCAAAGCGATGAAAAAAGTGGCCGGAACGCTCAAGCTTGACTTAGCGCAATTCCGCGAACTTGAGGCCTTTGCTCAATTCGGTTCTGATCTGGATGATGCCACTAAAAGCCAGCTGGAGCGCGGTAAAAGAGCCGTCGAGGTATTGAAACAGCTTCAATATGCGCCGGTTAGGACCGAACACCAAGTAGTTACTCTTTATGCTCTGACGAAAGGCTTTATGGACGATGTGCCGGTTGAAAAAATAAAAGAATTTGAACAGGGTTTGACAGAATACAGCGAGCGCCAGGCGAAAGTTTTTTATAAAGAAATCATGGAAAAGAAAATGTGGAGCGATAAAGGAGAAGAGGAATTAAAAAAAGTAATTACAGATTTTAAAACATCAAGGGCAACCCTTGGGGCATCCTCTTAAGGGTTGCCCTTGATAATTTTATGGCTGGCACAAAAGAAATCAAAAGGCGAATAAAGAGCATAAAAAACACGAAAAAAATCACCAAAGCGATGGAACTGGTGGCTGCTTCCAAGATGAAATATGTCATTTCGGCGGCCCTCGCCGCCCGCCCGTACTCTAGCTATTCGTGGGAAGTGCTTGAGGCCTTGGCTGAATACGTCTCGGAAAGCGCTCATCCGCTTCTGGTAACCAGAGAAAACAAAAAACTTTTGATTATTCTAATCACTTCCAATCGGGGCCTTTGCGGGGGATATAACTCCCAAGTAATCAAAAGCGTCTTGGCAATTTTAAAAGAAAATAAAGACAAACAGATTGATTTTATATCGGTTGGCAAAAAGGGAGAATCAATGTTGCGGCGGCTCGGCCAGAACATTGTTGCTTCTTTTAATCAACTTTCCGAAAAACCCGGAATGGCCGAAGCGTTTCCGATCGTAAATCTGGCGATTCAATTTTATAAAAAAGCGGAATACGACCAAATTTTTGTCGCTTCAACATTCTTTCTTTCCGTGATTTCACAAAAAGCAAAAGTGGAGCAGATATTGCCGATTGATAAAAAAATGACTCTGAAGAATTTAGAAGAAATAAAAAGACAGACATCGCAGACTGGAATCAATTATATTTTTGAGCCCGATTACGAAAGCTTAATGAATATTATTGTTGAAAAAATAATTCGCGCGAAGTTTTATCAAATGATTCTTGAGTCAAATGCTTCAGAGCAATCTTCCAGAATGGTGGCAATGAAAAACGCAAGCGAGGCCTCCGAAGAAATGATTGACGATTTGACCCTGGTATTCAACAAAGCGAGACAAGCGAACATTACCAAGGAGATATCCGAAATCAGCGCCGGCATGGTAAACGTTGGCTAAAATTATCAATTAAATTATTATTATGCAAACAAAAGGTACAATCAAAAGAATTATCGGGCCAGTCGTTGACGTGGATTTTGGTGACAATCTGCCGGATATTTATACAGCTCTGGAAGTGATCCTGCCTGCGCAGGCAGGGAAAGGCGACCCTTCAAATTCCTCAGGGCAGGCAAAAAAAATAATTCTTGAAGTCGAACAGGATTTGGGTTCGGGAATGGTCCGAACGGTGGCGATGGACACAACGGACGGCCTGGCGCGCGGAATGGAAGTTATAAATACCGGCGCCCCCATTTCTGTGCCGGTAGGTCCTGCTACTCTCGGACGCATTTTTAACGTTTTAGGCGAGACCATTGATGACTTGCCCGCCGTGGCGGAAACAACAAAGGATGGCGGCAAAATAAATCGTTTGTCGATTCATCGTAAAGCTCCGGAATATGTGGCGCAAGCGACTAAAATTGAGATTTTGGAAACCGGTATTAAAGTTATCGACCTTATTTGTCCGGTTTTGAAAGGCGGGAAAGTGGGGCTTTTCGGGGGAGCGGGCGTGGGAAAAACCGTTATCATTCAGGAATTAATTCATAACATCGCTTCAAAGCACGGGGGATATTCGGTTTTTGCCGGTGTTGGCGAGCGGAGTCGTGAAGGCAATGACTTATACCATGAAATGAAGAAGTCCGGCGTTCTGGATAAAGTTGCCATGGTTTTCGGACAAATGAACGAACCGCCCGGGGCTCGTCTGCGCGTAGGGCTTTCCGGCCTCACGATGGCGGAATATTTTCGCGATGTTGAAGGCAAAGATGTTCTCCTTTTTATCGACAATATTTTCCGTTTTACCCAGGCCGGGTCGGAAGTGTCCGCTTTGCTCGGCCGTATTCCTTCGGCTGTGGGTTATCAGCCGACCTTGGCAACGGAAATGGGAATTTTACAAGAACGCATTACTTCCACCGATAAGGGTTCGGTGACTTCAGTCCAAGCCGTTTATGTGCCGGCTGATGATTTGACCGACCCAGCTCCGGCTACGACTTTCGCTCACCTTGACTCTGCTGTAGTTTTGAACCGTTCGCTTTTCGAAATTGGCATTTATCCGGCAGTCGATCCGCTTGATTCGTCGAGTACAATTCTTGACCCGAATATTGTCGGAAAAGAGCATTATGCCGTTGCTCGCGAAGTTCAGCGCGTTCTTCAGCGATACAAAGACCTGCAGGATATTATTGCCATCTTGGGCATGGAAGAACTTTCCGAAACGGATAAAGAACTTGTGGCTCGCGCCCGCAAAATTCAAAAGTTTCTTTCCCAGCCGTTTTTTGTGGCTGAAGTATTTACCGGAACGAAAGGGCAATATGTGCCGCTAACCGAAACAATCCGCTCATTCAAAGAAATTCTGGATGGCAAACATGATAGCAAATCGGAAAATGATTTTTACATGAAGGGGGCTTTGTAAAAATATGTCCAAACAATTGAAATTAAAAATAGTCACACCGGAGCGTCTGGTTTTGGAAGAAATGGTTGACCAGGTCAGCTTGCCGACTACTCTCGGAGAAATTACGATTTTACCAGATCACATTCCCCTTATTACCGAGCTTGCATCAGGGGACATTGTTGCTTTTACAGGCGGCGAACATGTGCCAATGGCTGTGGTGGGAGGTTTCGTTGAAGTGAAACCTTCCTCCGCTCAGGGCGGGCAAACGGAAGTGGCTATCTTGGCTGATTTTGCCGAGCATGTTTCGGAGCTTTCGGATGCGGCGATAGAAAAAGCCAAGGCCCGCGCCGAAGAATTGAAAAAAATGATGGAAAATAAAGAACAGGTGGACTTCGAGCACTTTGAAGCCGAACTTGAACGCTCTCTCACTCGGGTGAAAATCGCCGATAAATGGCGCACGAGAAAATATAGGAAATAAATTTCTATGTCTAAATTTTATGTTGTGGCAACGCCGATAGGAAATCTGGGAGACATAACTCTCCGGGCAATTGAAATACTTAAAAATGTTGATTTGATTTTATGCGAGGATACCCGGGAAACGAAAAAGATTCTGGATAAATATAATATTAATAGACCGACAATGAGCTATCATGCTCAAAGCAAAATCACCAAGGTAGATAAAATTTTTGAATTATTGGAGGAGGGGGAAAATTTAGCGTTGGTTTCGGACGCCGGCACACCGGGGATTTCCGACCCGGGGGCTTTGCTGGTGTCTAAAATAAAAGAAAGGGTACAAGAACGGTTCTTAAAGAAGTTTCCCCAAGAACCGTTCTTAGATGTAGATATAATTCCTATTCCGGGTCCTTCGGCCGTTATCGCTGCGTTGTCCGCCTCAGGATTGCCCACTCATGAATTTACCTTTCTTGGTTTTCTTCCGCATAAAAAGGGAAGGGAGACATTATTCAAGGAAATTGCCCAAGCGAAAAGGACAATAGTTTTTTATGAGTCACCCCATAGGATTTCGAAAACTTTAGAATCGCTTGTAAAATTTTGCCCGAATAAAAAAATCTGTGTTGCCCGCGAACTGACAAAAATTTATGAAGAATTCAAAACAGGAAAACCGGCGGAAATTTTGGAATATTTTAATCAAAATAAAGACAAACAAAGAGGGGAATTTACGATAATAGTCGCCTAAAAAAAAGAAAACCCGTATAGTTATTATGTCAAATGCTAAAGTAAATCCTCCGGGTCAACCAATACTTCAAAATTTGGCGGGAGTGATAAAAGTTTTGCAAGAAGATTCTCGTCAATAGAAGAGCCAGCGGAAATTTCCGGCAGTGACCATTTTTTCGGGTCCATTTTTATTAAAGCGTTCGTGACATATTTACCTTTGAGCCGCGCCACAAAACCGCTGAAAATTTCCGGATTATATTCTTTAAAAATTTCTTCCAATATTTTTTTTGCTTTTATCGTTTGTTCTTTATCGCCCAGATGCGTAATTTTTATAAAACGTTTGAAGGGAGGATAATCAAAATTTTTTCTGTCTTCCAATTCTTCCCGCACAAAGGACAATAAATTTTCTGATTTGATTGCCAGAATTGCCGGGTCGTTTTCATTTTTGGTCTGGATAATTATTTTATCCGTCGTCCGGCCGGTTATCGAAAGGATTATTTGAATAATTTTTTCGCCCATTTTGAAGCTGGGCAGACTCCAGAGCGAATCGAAGGAAGCAATAATTGAAAATGCAACTTTATTCCGAAGATAAAAAAATGCCATCTCGGTGCCGATGAGTATTCCCGGATTTTCTTCAAATTCTTTTATAATTCTTTCCGCCCCCTTGGCTGTTTGGGCTGATTCTTTATCTAGTTTGAAAATTTTAATTTTAGGAAAAAGTTTTTTTATTTCTTCATAGACAGTATCAGTCCCAATGCCGAGCGGCATTAGGTTCCAGCTTCCGCAGAACGCGCAGAGTGTTTCTCCGCTCATATCTTTCTGGCACCGATTGCAGACGAACATTCTTTTCTTGCCCCGATGAGACAGATAAAGCACCAAGGGCGCTCCGCATTTTAGACAACTTATTGTCTCGCCGCAATCTTTGCAGACGGTCATTGTCGCCAATCCTTTTCTCAACGAAAAAATGAAAACACTTTTTTTCTTGGCAAGAGCATTTTTAATTTCTTCAATGCTTTCGTCGGCCAGAACTTTAAATTTTCCCTCTTTGCCCAAAATTTCTATTTGTCCATCAAAATTAATTCTAAAAGAAAGAGGATGCATCGGAATCAATCCGTCTGTTTCCTGCCTCGCAATACTTTCGTAACGGAGCAACGAATCGCTTAATATGAATTTCGCATTGATTTTTGCGGCAAAAAGCTCGGCAAAAAATCTCAGGTCAAAATGAGGTTTTGCTATCATCTTGTAAGCGGTGGAGCTTTCATGTTCCACAATTATAGTTCCGATATCATATCGCGGAATAGATAAAAATGGCGCTGTCCCGAGTATAAGCATCGGATGAGGGGTATTTGTTATTTGTTCGATTTTTTTAATAATTTTTTTTGCACTTGATCCTCCGGAGATGGCAAAAGTAAATTGCTCGATTCCTTTGGAAAGGGCTTCAGTAAAAGTTTCTATATCATGTTCGGTCGGCAAGACCATGAAGACAGATTTTTTAAGGGCAAAAGATCCGCGAATCAAGGTCTTGTAAACAGAAAGGCGGTCTTCCAACGGCGCTTGGAAAAGCAATTTTTCGGATTTTAAATAAGGGCGGTCCTTAAGAGAGTTTCCCCAAGGACCGTCCTTGAAATTCAATTTGGCTATTTTGTCGTAATTTTCCCGCAGAACAGCCGGGATTAAAGAGGTGATTCCATTGTTCCGGCCGGAGGCAAAATACTTGCTGGTTTCAATCGCTGAAATAAGATATTCTTTCAAAAAAATTGAACGCCCTTTTACTTCGTTTATCTTTTTTAAATTAAAAGGCATGCCCTTTATATTCGATTTTGTGAGAGCAACGTCTTCCGAAGAAACAACCAAACCTAAAACTTTTTTCTGGCGCAGGGGAACAGTCACAATGCTTCCGTTTGGAATATCTTGGGCTGTGAAATAGGTCAGGTTTTCTTTCCCCAGACCCTTCTTGAGCGGTATCACTGCCACAATTTTCATGCTTTTATTTTAGCATAAATATGATATATTACTTTTATATGGGTATTTTTTCCAAAAAATTGGGCATAGATTTGGGCACAGCGAATACTCTGGTATTTTTGCCCGGCAAAGGGGTGGTCCTAAATGAGCCTTCCGTAGTGGCCGTTTCCGAGCAGGACAATAAAATTTTAGCGATTGGTTTTGAAGCGAAAGACATGATCGGCAAAACACCCGGCAACATTATTACCTATTGCCCGATGAAAGACGGTGTAATTGCTGATTATCGCGTAACTGAAGCGATGCTCCGTTATTTTATAAGCAAAGCGATGGGAAAATTCAATTTATTCAAACCCGACGTGATGATTTCCGTGCCAGCCAGTGTCACCTCCACCGAACGCAGAGCCGTTGTAGAAGCCGCTATCCGGGCTGGCGCCAAGAATGCCTATGTCGTCAAGGAGCCGATTTTGGCGGCCATCGGCGCCGGTATTCCTATTCATGAACCGAAGGGCTATATGATTGTTGATATCGGCGGGGGCACGACGGATGTGGCTGTCATATCCCTCGGCGGAATTGTCGCTTCAACGTCCATGAAATGCGCCGGAAATAAAATAGATGCCGCAATAGCGGATTATATTAAGAAGACATTCAATCTGGCAATCGGAGACAGAACGGCTGAAGAAGTGAAAATCAAGATCGGCGCCGCCGTGCTGCTGGAAGAGGAACTTCGGGTGACGATCAAGGGCCGGGATTTTATTCAGGGATTGCCGAGGTCCGCTCAGGTGGGAACCAATGAAATAGTCAAAGCCATCGATGCTGAATTGAGGCAAATCATGAAAGCGATTAAAGACGTCTTGCAGGAAACCCCTCCGGAACTCGCTTCCGATATTATCGACCACGGAATTATTATGACCGGCGGTTCATCGCAACTGCGAAATTTCACCGATTTGGTTTACCGGAAAACAGGAGTCAAAGCGACTTTGGCCGAAGACCCTCTTTTTTGCGTAGTTAAAGGGACTGGCATTGCTCTGGAACATTTGGATGTTTATAAAAAGACGGTCTTAAGCAAGAAATAGTTAAGTAGAAAGTTGTAAAGTTATAAAGTTCATAAAGTAGAATTTTTTTAACTTGATAACTTTAAAAACTTTATAACTTTATGAACTTATTAAAACATTTGGATAAAGACAATCTGCATCATGGATATTTGATAGAAGGCGAGCGGGATGAAATAGTTCCGGAAATTTTGGCGTTTTGCGAGAATCTGGATATTAAGACATCCGGTAATCCCGATTTTTGCCGCATCACAATTGATAATTTTAAAATCGACGAGGCCTTTGATTTGCGCGCCATGTCTTCGGACAAAGGTTTCTCTCCGGCAAAAAAGATATTTATAATTTGCGTTAACAGTTTTTCCCTGGATGCCCAAAATGTTCTGCTGAAGATGTTTGAAGAGCCGATAAAAAATACCCATTTTTTCCTTATCGTGCCGGACACGAACGCTCTTTTAAAGACTCTCATTTCCAGATTTTATTTAATCAAGTCGGAAATAAAATCAGGCCGGGGTTTTCAGGAAGCGGAAAAATTCATTCGTCTGCCCCTGAAAAACAGAATTGATTTTGTCAAAGAATTACTGGCTGAAAATGAAGAGAAAGACGAAGAGGGGAATCAAATTGCTGTTTTGGATTCCACCCGTTCCAAGGCCTTAAAATTTTTAAATGTGCTTGAGGATTCGCTTTATCGCAGATTTGTAAAAAATTTTTCTGGCTTTACCCTTCCCGGAGTACCGGGTGGGACTTACGCCATTCAAAATTCTCTACAAATCTGCTTTCAACATTTTTTTAAAGTCCGGTGTTTTCTCCGCATGCCCGGTTCATCCGCAAAAAGCTTGATGGAGTCGGTGGCCTTAATAACGCCTAGTTTATCAAATTAATTTCTGCGTGATATACTATAATATATGCAATACAATTTTTCTAATTTTAAAATAGAACTTAAGAAGGCGGAAGAATTTTTGGGCAGGGAATATACTCAGCTGAACATAGGCCGGGCCTCGCCCATGGTGCTGGATGGCATTTCTGTCGAATCATACGGTTCTTATGTTCCACTTAAGAATGTCGCTTCCATATCTATTGAAGACCCGAAAACATTGCGCATCGCTCCTTGGGACAAAAATCAAATAAAGGCCATTGAAAAGGCCATCATAGCTTCGAATTTAGGATTATCGGTCGCGACTGACGATTTGGGTATCAGAGTTATTTTTCCGCAATTAACAACTGAGACAAGGCAGACCTTGGTAAAAGTTCTGAAGGAAAAATTAGAAGAAAGCCGGATTGTCGTGCGCCGCGAACGCGAAACTGTCTTCCGGGACATAGAGGCGAAAGAGAAAGAAGGAAAAATGACCGAAGACGAAAGATTCCGCGCCAAAGAAGAATTGCAGAAAATTATCGGGGAAACGAACAATAATCTGGAGGCGATTTTTGAGAAAAAACAAACGGAGGTTATGGGTTGAATCATATGTCTATAATTATTTTCATAATCATTCTGCTGGTGCTTGTTTTAGTCCATGAGTTCGGGCATTTTTTTGCCGCCAAGAGATTCGGCATCAGAGTCGATGAATTCGGTTTTGGTTTCCCGCCGAAGTTATTCGGTTTTAAAAAAGGGGAGACGGAATATTCTTTCAACGCTTTGCCATTCGGAGGGTTTGTGAAAATTTTCGGGGAAAATTTCGACGAGGCCGATTTCTTGGAAGTCGGATTTTTGGAAAAAGATCCGGCTTCCAAACAGGATTTTTCCCGGAGTTTTGTCAATAAAGCGAAATGGAAACAGGCAATAGTGCTCTTGGCCGGAATTTTTGCCAATTTCTTGCTGGCTTGGCTTTTATTTTCTTTTGGCTTTATGTCCGGACTTCCGACTTCTGTCGGCAATGAGCCTACCGGCTATAAACTTTCCGAGGTGCATTTGGTCGTAGTTTCAGTTTTGCCAAAGTCTCCCGCCGAAAATGCCGGGCTCAAGACCGGAGACAGGATTCAAAATATACAGAGCGGAAACGATTCTGTTTCGGATATTAACCCGGATACCTTAAAATCTTTTGTTCTTTCTCACGGAAGTAAAGAGATTGATATCGGCTATATCCGAGGAAAAAATTCCGAAATGAATACAGCCAAAATGACCCCCGCTAAGAGATCGGCTGACAGCGAGCCATATATAGGCATATCAATGGACCAAATAGGAAACGCCAAATTACCCCTTTTTACCGCTCTTTTAGAAGGAATGCGCTTGGACTGGTTTATGACTAAAAGTACCGCTATAGGGCTTTATACGCTTATTTCAGACGGTTTACATGGAAAAGGCAGCTTTGCTTCGGTTACCGGCCCTGTCGGCATGGTGGGAATCGTCGGCGCCGCTTACCAATTCGGCTTTGTTTATCTTCTGTCTTTTACCGCTCTTATTTCCATAAATCTGGCAATCATAAATTTATTTCCATTTCCCGCTCTGGACGGCGGGCGGCTCCTCTTTTTATTGATTGAAAAAATAAAGGGCTCGCGCCTGAATCCGAAAGTTGCCAACACAGCCAACATGATCGGTTTCTCTCTTTTAATATTTTTGATGCTTATCATCACTTATCATGATGTGATTAAATTGTTTTAAGGTGAAATTATAGTATACTATCGCCATGGCAAAGAAAAAGATCAAAATCGGCGTCCTTTTTGGAGGTAAATCAGCGGAACATGAAGTATCTCTGCAGTCGGCTCGTAATGTCATAAGAGCACTAAATAAAAATAAATATCAGATAACTCCAATTAAGATAAATAAAAACGGGAAATTCAATTTAAATAGTATCAAAAATTTTAATGTGATCTTTCCGGTTTTACATGGGCCCTTCGGTGAAGATGGCAGCATACAAGGACTTTTAAAATTGGCTGGGGTTCCTTTTGTCGGGGCTGGTGTTCTGGGTTCAGCAGTCGGTATGGATAAAGATGTGATGAAGAGATTGTTGCGGGATGTCGGTATTCCTATCGGGAAATTTATTACCCTTAAGATAGGCGATAAGGTAAATTTTAATAAAGTAAAAAAAGAACTTGGTCTGCCGCTTTTTATCAAACCGGCCAATATGGGTTCTTCGGTCGGGATAAATAAAGTAAAAAATGAAAATGAATTCAAAAAAGCTGCCAGGGAAGCATTTAGTTTTGATACAAAAATAATTATTGAAGAATTTATTAAAGGGCAGGAAATAGAATGTTCTGTCCTGGGCAACGATAAACCGGTCGCATCTATTCCCGGCGAAATTATAGCTAATCAGGAGTTTTATTCTTATGATGCTAAGTATATAGACAAAGGATCTGTGGCCGAAATTCCGGCGAAGATTGATAAAAATACAATTAAGAAAATTCAAGAATTGGCTGTTCAAGTATTTCAAATTCTTAACTGCGAAGGGATGGGACGAGTGGATTTTTTCCTGAAGAAAAATGGAGAGGCGATAGTTAATGAGATAAATACAATACCGGGATTTACTTCCATCAGCATGTACCCAAAATTATGGGAAGCAAGTGGTTTGCCCTTACCAAAACTTCTAGATAAACTGATTAAACTCGCAATAGATAGATTTAACAGAGAACAGAAATTAAAAACCACAGTTAAATAAGAATAATATATGAACAGTAAACCGATTGGCGTTTTTGATTCGGGTGTGGGAGGTCTTTCGGTATTTCTGGAGCTTAAAAAAATACTCCCCAACGAAAATTTTGTATTCTTGGCGGACCAGCAATATGTACCCTATGGGGAAAAAAGTAAAAAAGAACTTATTAAACGGGGTATCAAAATCGCCGATTATCTTATAAAATACCACAACATAAAGATGCTGGTTGTGGCTTGCAATACTTCCACCTGTAATTCGATTGATGATCTCCGGAAAAAATATTCATTTCCAATTGTGGGTACAGTTCCGGCCATCAAGCCAGCCGCGCAAAAAACAAAAACCAGAACAGTAGCAATTATTTCCACCCCCTCGACTTCCAAAAGCCGAGTATTGCGAAATCTCATCAGAGACAATTGCCAAAATCTGAATGTTTTAAATATCGGCTGTAAAAACCTTGAAAATGTGGTAGAAGAAGGGGAGCTCAATGGTCCCAGGGTAAATAAATTACTTTCAAAATATTTGGAGAAAGTGAGGAATTCGGATGCGGATTGCCTGGTTTTGGGCTGTACGCATTATCCCTTTCTGAAAAAATCCATAAGGAAGATTGTTGGCTCCCGGATTGCGCTTATTGATAGCGGAAAGGCCCTGGCGAAAAGGACGCAATCATTGCTTCGGAATCATTTTATAGAGAATAGCCGGAAGAAAAATGGGGAAACTTTTTATTTCACGACCGGAAATTCCGAAAAATTTTCAAAAGTTGCAAGTAGATTGTTAAAGTATCAAGTTAAAGCAAAGAAGGTGAAAATTTAGAAAACTAAAAACTCTGCTATCGCAAAATTCTTAGTAATTTGCAATCTACGCTATAGCGTAGATTGAGTTTTTGAAAATTGTCGCATTTACGATTTTAAGTTGCTTTTCTGTGATTTTTAACATATTATAGAAGCATGTCACAAGATAGATTAATAAAACTTGCCTGCGGAATCTGCAAGCGTATAAATTACTGGTCCAGCAAGAATAAGAAAACCATAACCGAAAAAATCGAGCTTAAAAAATTCTGCAAATGGTGCCGCAAGCAGACCAAGCATAAAGAAATTAAGAAATAATTTCTATGGATTCGGGAGCTTAGTTAAGTGGTATAATAGCGGTCTCCAAAACCGCGGTCAGGGGTCCGATTCCCTTAGCTCCCGCCTCAAACCATTTTATTTCTTTATCCCGCTTGAACCAAGTCATCTGACGTTTAGCGTATTTTAGAGTTTCAGAAATTACTTTTTCCGGTGTCGGTTTGTAATATTCAAAACCGAATTCTTTTAATCTTTTATCCGAAATGCCGGATTTTTTTAATTTTTTGATTTCATTTAAGAGGCCAGCTTTAAACATTTTTTTAACCCTCTGCTCTATTCTCTTTTTTAATTTATCCGGCGGCAAATATAAACCGATTTTTAAGAATTTATACGGAGGAATTTCCTCCGTAGTTTTTGGGACTTTGCCTAGAGCTTGAGCTATTTCAATCGCTCGAATTAATCTGACTTTATTATTTTTATCTATGTTTTTCGCGCGAAGAGGATCAAGTTTTCGAAGTTTTAGCAATAGTGTACGGTCGTTTATTAATGCTAATCTTTTGCGCAGTTTAGTATTCGGCGGAACATCCGGGAAAACGATGCCTTTGGTTATTGCGTCAATGTAAAAACCAGTGCCACCGCAGATAATTGGAATTTTTCCGTGGGAGGCAATATCAGCCATGGCTGATATTGCCAGTTTTTGATATTCGGCTACAGAAAATTTCTTTTTAGGATTTGTCACATCAAGCAAGTGATGCGGAATACTTTTCATTTCTTTCCTGGTTATTTTCCCCGTTCCAATGTCAAGGCCTTTATAAACTTGGCGCGAATCGGCGGAAATTATTTCCCCGCCAATTTTCTTGGCGATTTTAACAGCCAGATTGCTCTTGCCTGTCGCTGTCTGGCCCAAGATTACAATAACTTTTGGCTTTTGCATGGTTATTTCAAAATTTTAATATCGGCGCCGATGGAATTCAGGCGTTCGGCGATTTCTTCGTAGCCGCGATTAATCATATAAACATTGCGGAGAATTGAAGTGCCGGGAGCGGCGAGCATGGAAATGAGAATGACCATTGATGGACGGAGAGCGGGCGGGCAGACAACCTGAGCCGGTTTTAATGGCGTTCCGCCCTGAATATAAACCCGATGGGGATCAGCCAGGGTAATATTCGCTCCCAAGCGGTTCAATTCGGTGAAATAGATAGCGCGATTTTCGTAATACCAATCATGAATCATTGTTTGTCCTTTGGCCTTGATAGCGATAGGCACGAAGAAGGGAAGGTTGTCTATGTTTATTCCAGGATATATATTTGCATGTATTTTATCCTGTAAAGCTTTCAATTTGCTTGGGAAAATTTCAATGTCGGCAAGTTTTGTTCGGCCATTATACGAATAATACCTTTTTAAGATTTTATATTTTAGACCCATTCTTTTCATCTTTTCAATCTCTAAAGAAAGAAAATCTATAGGGCAGCGAGTAATAGTTATATTTGAATCAGTAATAATTCCGGCTGAAATGAACATCATCGATTCTATCGGATCTTCACTATTTGAATATTCAACATTTTTATTTATTTCGGCTATTCCATGAACGGTTAGGGTTGAAGTGCCAACACCATCAATTTTTACGCCTAATGTTTCTAAAAAGAAACAGATTTCTTGAACAAAATAATTATTGCTCATAAAACTTATAGTGGTTTTTCCAGGGACTAAAGCCGAAGCAAATAAAATATTTTCACAAGCTGTTTCTCCGGTTTCATACATTACGATGTTTTCCGCCGGCTTTAGTTTTCTTACGCTGACGTCGTAACTTTTATTTGTTGTTTTTATCTTTACTCCAAGTTCTTCTAATGCATATACATGGGCGGCAATAGTTCTTTTACCCAGGCTGCATCCATATGCATGGGGAATAGAAAAAGACGATAATTTATGTATAAGCGGCCCTATCAACATTATTATGGAGCGGGTTTGAGTTGCCGATTCGGTATTTATATTTTCCGGCTTAAATTGTTTGGGAGGGGTTATTACCACAGTATTGTGATCCGGCCATTTAACTTGAACGCCGATGCTTTCCAGGATTTCAATTACTCTATTCACTTCTTCGATGCGGGCGATGCCGTGGAGAGTAGTTATGCCTTTATTTAACAGAGAAGAGCATAAAAGTCCGACTGAACCGTTTTTTGAAAAGTTTGTTTTTACAATTCCGCTTAATTTTTTTCCGCCATTAACTTGAAAATCAATGGAGTTGCTTTTTTTTGTTTTTATTTTTTTCATATTTTTTGTGTCTCTATTGTACCAAGTTAGAACCTATTTTCAAAACAAAGTCAGGTAATGAATGTGGCACGCTCCGAGAATGTGGTGATGTGAAATGTAATCGTACGCTCCGATACGAACTCCGTCACGGCACA